>Ga0255354_1000351_pt1 | contig 29593 bp, 23 predicted proteins | sample HBST50metaG_FD_189942 | JGI IMG/M metagenome (GOLD analysis project Ga0255354, IMG submission 189942) | Peat soil microbial communities from Stordalen Mire, Sweden - H.B.S.T50 | ecosystem: Environmental > Terrestrial > Soil > Wetlands > Peat | place: Sweden: Norrbotten County, Stordalen Mire...
CTTGCGCAGGCGCCGGGGGCACCTGCTGCTGGGCTACGGCCTCAAACACCGGCAGGGACAGAGCGGCCAGTGCGACAACACTGGCGAGACGGACGGACAGTCGAATCAAGCTGTTTCTCCTCAATTAAATGGCGGGAAGGCTCCCGCCTTCTAGCTTATACCTGAACCTTGACGGCAATGGGAAAACGGCGGCCCATGCCAAAGGACTTGGAGGTGACCTTCAGGACCGGCGCGGCCTGCTGGCGTTTGTACTCGGAACGCTCCACCAGGCGCACCACCTGCTGAATCAGTTCCAGTGGAAATCCGTGCGCCTCAGCAATCTGTTCCGGGGTCTCATAGCGCTCCACGTAGGCCTCGAGAATGGGGTCAAGAACCTCGTAGGGCGGCAGCGAGTCCGTGTCCTTCTGGTCGGGACGCAACTCGGCCGACGGCGGCTTTTTGAGAATCGCCGCGGGGATCACTTCCCCATCGCGGTTGAGCCAGCGGCAGACGGCGTAGACGCGCGTCTTGACCAGATCGCCGATTACCGCCAGGGCACCGATCATGTCGCCGTAGAGCGTGCAGTAGCCCACGGCCATCTCCGACTTATTGCCTGTTGTAAGCACCAGCGCGGAGAACTTGTTCGACAGGGCCATCATCAGGTTGCCGCGTATGCGGGATTGAATGTTCTCCTCAGTGATGTCCGGCTTGGTTCCGACAAACAGCGGCTCAAGCGCGTGGGCGAATTCTTCAAAGAGGCCGCTGATGCCGATGACCTCAAAACGAATTCCCAGGTTGGCCGCCAACTGACGACTGTCGTCGATGGAACCTGCGGAGGAGTAGGGGCTCGGCATGCCAATGGCCAGCACGTTTTCCGCTCCCAACGCATCCTTGGCAACGGCCGCAACCAGCGCGGAGTCGATGCCGCCGCTGAGCGCGATCAGGGCCTTGCTAAAGCCGCACTTGCGCACATAATCGCGAGTGCCGAGGACCACGGCCCGATACGCGGCGGCCGTGTCATCGTCTGCCGGCGCAGGCACAACCGGCGCATCAAAAGGATCGACAATAACCAGGTCCTCTTCAAACGAGTTTGCCTGAGCGATCAGTTCACCGCGGGCATCGAGAGCCAGCGAGGAGCCGTCGAAGATCAGGCTGTCGTTGCCGCCCACCTGGTTGCAAAGCAGCACCGGCACGCCGTCGCGCCGGGCAATGGCAGCCAGCATCTCGCGGCGAATGGCGCGTTTGCCGTGCCAGAAGGGCGAGGAAGAAAGGTTGATGTGCACCGCGGGATTCTGGCGCATCAACTCTTCCATGGGGTCGATGGAGTACAGTCGCCGCGGCCAGAAGGTCTTGTCGTTCCAGGCATCTTCGCAGATGGTGATGGCCAGGCGCACGCCGTCCAGTTCGACTACCTGCTGCCCGCGCGAGGGAGCAAAGTAACGCTGCTCGTCGAAGACATCGTAAAACGGCAGCAAGCGCTTGTGCTGTTCGAAAACAAGCCGTCCGCGATCCAGCAGAACGGCAGCGTTGACGGCCGGCTTACCGCTTTCATCCCCCGCAGGCAGAGCCACGCCCGCCAGCACGGCTGTGGGCAATTCTCGGGTAGCTTCGGCCAGTTCATCGACTGCTGTGCGACAGCGAGCCAGGAAACTCGGCTTCTCAAGAAAGTCGGCAGGAGGGTAACCGCAGACCACCAGCTCGGAAAACACTGTGAGGCGGGCGCCCTCGGCTGCTGCGCGCCGGCTGAGGGCGACAATCTTCTCAATATTGCCGGTGAAGTCTCCGACAGTGGGATTGATCTGGGCGAGTGCTATTTTCACACTTCCAGTTTAATCGAGCAGACGAGGAGGCAGCTTGCAACTACGATGGATCCGGCCCTTCAAGGGCGTGCGCTATCCCCACCCATTTCGCGATAAAACCGGCGAAATGGATGGGGCACGGTGCTTCGATTGGAGAGCCGGGTCAATCGTACGTGTCTGAGCGCCCAAAAAAGCTGGAGGCTGGAGGCTAAAAGCTGGAGACTGCGTTCTAGGAGCCGGTTCCGGCAAAGACGACGCCGAAGGTGCGGGCGATGATCTTCAGGTCGAGCCAGATGCTCCAGTTATCGATGTAGGTGACATCCAGAGAGATGTAACTGTCGAAAGATGGATCCTGCCGGCCTTGCACCTGCCATAAGCCAGTGATGCCGGGAGTCACATCAAGGCGGCGCAGATGGCTGAGCTTGTACTTGCGCACCTCGCTGGCAATGGGCGGTCGCGGACCAACTACGCTCATATCGCCGCGCAACACGTTGAAGAACTGCGGGAGCTCGTCCAGGGAATACTTGCGCAGAAAGCGGCCCAGCCTAGTGAGACGGGGATCGTTGGTGATCTTGAACAACACGCCGTCGCGCTCGTTCATATGCATGACATCGCCGCGCCGCTTATCCGCATCGCGCACCATGGTGCGGAACTTGATGCAGCGGAAGACGCGTCCCTTTTTCCCAATACGATCCGAGAAATAGAAGACCGGGCCGTGCGAGTCAACCTTGACGGCGATGGAAATGGCCAGCAACAACGGCGAAAGAAGGATCATAACGGCGCTGGAAAACACAATGTCCAACGCGCGCTTGAGCAACAAACCCATCTCGGGCACCTGGCCACAGTGCAAAGGAATGGTCGGAAACTGACCGATATATTCAATGGGATTGTTCCAGGTCAAGCCATCGTACATGTCGGGGACAATGCGCAGGTCGACGCCGTGTGCCCGCGCCCCCACGAGGACGTCCTGAACGGTAGTGCGCTCGCAGGGAGTGGTGAAGAATATCTCATCCACAAACTGCTCGCGTGCTCGCTGGAAAAGCGTTTCGATGGTACCAACGACGTCGCCGGAGGTTGCCGTAAAACCGGAACTGTAGCCGGGAAGATCAATGAAACCTTTGAATGTGTATCCGAGATGACGGACGCTCTCCAGGTGATGGCGCAGGGCGTGCGCCTCGGGGCCGGTGCCAACGATGAGCACGTTACGCGTGCCCACACCACGCTCGAAACGGCGGTAAAGCAGAATCCGATAGGCCAGACGGCGCAAGCTTACCGCGACGGTAACCAACCCGATGGTCATCAAAACGATGGTGCGGGAAATGTCCTCGGCGTGAACGAGGTAGAGCGTGCCGGTAAGCAGCAATCCTGAAGTGAGGCACGCCTGCACGCTCAGCCGCTGCTCACCGAGAAAGCTCGTCAACCGTATGGGGGTGTAAAGATGCAAGCGTCTGCTGGTCAAGATCAAGGTCACGGCAAATCCGCACAAGAGTGCCAACAAGATCTCGATGGAACGGCCATGGAACAGGGTACCGTGCCAAAATCCCTTCATGCCAGCCACCGGGCCCGTACGCCTTTGGTAGAGCGTGGCAAGGACAGCCGACCCTAGAATCGTCAGCGCATCAAGCGCCATCCAAAGCGAAGCCGCACCTCGCGGCCTGCGCACCGTATCGCCTGTCGTGCCTTCTGCCCTTTCCGGGAAATAAGACACCGACGAGGACACTCTCTGCCAGAATTCCGAAGTAGCCATAGCGTTCACAGACCTCTAACCTTCAAAATTCAGGGAGATTGCAAAAGCTCCCTAGCGAAAATCCGCGCCCATACGAAGGCTTCTTGCGACGGGGGAACCGGGCTCAAACCTGATTTGAGCCCCTGGACTGCCAAGAGTTGCAATATTGCCGGTTTCCACAGTGACCGTGGGAAGATATGAGCGGCCCGGACCCGTCGCGCCACTCATCTGATATCGTCCATCGTCAGTCGATCCCAACAACAAATGTCGAGATTCCACTGAAGAGCTGGTGTGACTCCACTCGGTTCGTTGTCCACAACTAGACTTAACCGCGCTGGCAGCGACGGCGAAAATTAACAGCAAGGAAGACATGCGAATTATACAAGACTTACCGCGCCGCGGTGTTCGCATTTGCCATCGAGTCAGAGTTAGTCGCCCGCCCGGCACTGTGCTGGTGCTGACTTTGATAGCATGGCGCAAGATGCTGAGGGGCAGCAAGTTAAACTGGTGATTACTTGATTACAGGTAGGAGGGCAGGCTATTCCAAAGGTAACACGTAAGCGTCCAGAGCTAGAAACTGCTGGATAAACTCGTCGGGAGAGGCGAGAAACTCCTGAAGCGGGCCGAAAAACTGGGCTCGTCCCTGGTGAAGGAACAACACCTGGTCCGCGAGCCGCTCAGCAAATCGCATATCGTGCGTGACCACGATGCTGGTGAACCCAAGCTGGCGCTTCAGCCTCTGGATAAGGTCGCCGAGGCGGCGGGCGATGATGGGGTCAACCATGGTGGTGGGCTCGTCGTAGAGCACAACCTCGGGCTGCGCGGCGAGAGCGCGAGCGATGGCCACGGCGCGCCGGCGGCCTGTGGAGAGGCTAGCCGGCAGCGCGTCGACGACATCTTCGGCGCCGACCATGCCAATCAACCGGGTCACGACCTGCTGAATCTGGTCTTCGTCCAGGCCGCCACGTTCGCGCAATGGAAAGGCCACGTTCTCGCGAACGCTCAATGAGTCAAAGAGTGCGCCGTTCTGGAAGACCATCGTGATTCGCTTGCGGATGGCCCGCATCCCGTCTTCACTGAGACCTGTGATCTCCTGGCCTTCGACGCGGATGGAACCTGAATCGGGCGCAAGAAAGCCCATCAACATGCGCAGGGCGACCGACTTGCCCACGCCGCTGCGACCAAGGATGCAGAGGGTTTGGCCGCGATTGACATGGAAGCTCACATCGTCAAGAACGATCCGGCCACTAAACGAGATGCTGATGTGACTGAAGTCGATGATGGGTTCCGAGTTTGGCGTCTCCTGCGGGGTGGCGCGTTGCAACTCGCTGGCGTCGGCGGCAGCCATCATCTCGGTCAGTTCCGGGTTGGAAGGGGAATCGAACATCGCTGTAGATCCAGCTTACGCGAGCCGAGAGGCATGGAGGTCGGCAGTGCGGCGGAGGTCCTCCGGGGTATTCACGTTGAGGAACCACCAGGCCGGAGGCAGTCCGTGGGGGTGGGCGATGTGGCCGGATTGGACCAGAAACTCGACAGGGAGGATAGTCATCGGCTGGTTCAGGCTGGACGCGGCGGCTTGAAAGGCAGAGAAGCAGCCTCTTCTGTCCGCTTTCAACTCGCCTTGCAGCACGGGCAGGGCTGATCGGCATACCACCGCCGGAAAGGTCTGCGGAAAACCGTTGACCGAGCAGAGGGTGACGGCCGCTCCCGTGATTTTCGCGTGGTGCACCAGAAAAACGAGCAGGGACGCTGGCAAGAGGGGCAGGTCGACGGACACAAACGCCGACCGGGGCGCCGACGTGGAAGCCAGCGCGGCGCTGATGCCGGCCAGAGGCCCCAAGCCGGGCTGAAGGTCTTCGACCACCGGCGCGAAGACCGCCAGCGGTGACCGCGCACCGGCGATGGCGGCCGGAAGTCCAGCTTGGTGCAGAAGGTCGAGAGCGTGGGCTACCAGAGGTCGGCCGGCCAGCAACTCCAGAGCTTTGTCGACGCCCATGCGGCTGGAGCGGCCTCCGGCCAGCACAAAACCCGCAACCTCTGGAAGGGCCCCAGGGTTTTGGGTGTCAGTCTCCCTGGTCTCAAAATCGAGACCAGGGGCACCCGGAGTTTGTGGCGGGGTGGACTGCTCCGAATCTCTGGCTGGACGTGTCAGTTTCCGGCTTCCTCCAGGAAACGCACGATCGACTCGATGCCCAGTTCGAAGTTCTTCAGATGGAACTTCTCATTGGGAGCGTGGATGTTGTCGTCGGGCAGGCCGAAGCCCATCATCACGCTCGGCACGCCGAGATGGCGGTCGAAGTCGCCCACGATGGGGATGGAACCGCCGGACCGGATAAACACCGTGTCCTTACCCCAGACCTCATGCAAAGCGCGCGTGGCCGCCTGAATGTATGGGTTGTCGACGCGGACCAGGCAAGCGTCGCCCGAGTGAATCAGCCGCACTTCGACGTCCACGCCAGCCGGGGCAATCTTCTCAACGTACGCCTTGAAGAGCGCAAAGCTCTTGGCCGGAGTCATGCCGGGAACCAGCCGCATGGAGACCTTGGCAAGCGCCTTGGCTGGGATCACCGTCTTTGCGCCGGCCCCGATGAAGCCGCCGGGAATGCCGTGTACGTCCAGCGAGGGCCGGGCCCAAGTGCGTTCGAGGACGCTGTAGCCGGCCTCGCCCACCAGTTGGCGCGAACCGACTTCGGTGATGCGGTAATGCTCCTCGTCGAAGGGCAAGCTGCGCCAGGCGGCCAGCTCCTCCGGGCTGGGAGGAATGATGTCGTCGTAGAAGCCGGGGATGAGGATGTGGCCTTCTTCGTCCTTGAGCTTGGCCAGGATCTGCGCCAGGGAGAAGAATGGATTGGGCGCTGCGCCGCCGTACATGCCGGAGTGCAGGTCGGTCTTGGCGCCGCGAATCTCGATCTCGGTATAGATCATGCCGCGCAGGCCGACACACAGGGTGGGCAAGCCCGGAGCGAACAATTCCGTGTCGGAGATGAGGGCGAAGTCGGCCTTCAGCTCCGGCGGTTGCGAAGCGACAAAGCTGGCAATTCCCTCTCCGCCAACTTCTTCATCGCCCTCCAGAATGACGCGCACGTTCAGCGGCAACTTGCCGTTGGCAGCCAACAGCGATTCGAGCGCCTTGACCTGCGCCCACACTTGGCCCTTGTCGTCCGCCGTGCCGCGGCCGTAGAGGTTGCCGTCCCGCTCCACCGGCTCGAACGGCGGCGAAAGCCACTCGTCGATGGGGTCGGTCGGCTGCACGTCATAGTGGCCGTAGCAGAGCGCGGTGGGCTTGCCGGCAGCGTGCAACCAGTCGGCGTAGACCAGCGGGTTGCCGACGGTTTCAACGAGCCGGACATTCTCCATGCCGATGCGCTTGAACTCTGCGGCCAGCGTCTCGGCGGCTTTGCGGCAGTCGCCCTTGTTTTCGGGCAGAGTGGACACCGACGGGATGCGCAGCAGGGCCTTGAGTTCATCAAGAAAGCGGGGATGGTTCTGGCGGGCGTAGGTTACGGCGGACGAGGACACTGGAAAGGCTCCCTTCAAAATCAGACAGAAGAGAGTATAGCCCGTGGAGGCGCAGCGCCGTTCCAACCAAAAGCCGCTGCGATCAGTACCGGGCGACGGCAGGATCGACTTCCGCCGACCAGGCATCAATGCCGCCCGCGAGCGACTGGGCCTGCTCAAAGCCCTGGTTGCGCAGCCAGATCGTGACGTTCATGGACCGGATTCCGTGGTGGCAGACGACGATCAGGCGCTCGTCCGGGTCCAGTTCCTGGAAGGCGCGGGCGGGGACCTCGCCCATGGGCATGGGGAGACCGCCGGCAATCGACGTCGTGGCAAGCTCCCACGGCTCACGGACATCGACCAGCCGGGCCTTGTTTTCGCGGAGCAAGGCGGCCGCATCAGCAGGGGAAATCTCGTAGTCCAACATGCGTTCAGTGTAGAGCGTGCGCGTCGACCCGGAGCGGCGAGACACCGTCCTTTGCGACAACACGGTACTCTTAGAGAAGATGCCTCCTATTCTTAACGCACAGTCCGTGACCAAACAATTCGGCGCACAGCCGCTGTTTCGCGATATTTCGCTCACCGTCGAAGAAGGCGCCCGCATCGGCCTGATCGGCCCCAACGGAGCGGGCAAGTCCACGCTGCTGGCGATTCTCGCCGGCCAGGTCGAGCCCGATTCGGGCGAACTGGCGGTGCGCAAGCGCGCCCGCGCCGCCTACGTTCCGCAGGACTCGCGGTTTGCCGCCGGGCGGACCATTCGCCAGGTTCTGGAACGGGCGTTGGCCGCGGCCCATGTCATCGAGTCGGAACGCGAGGGGCGTCTGCGCGAACTTTCTGGCCGCGCCGGTTTCGCTGACCTCGACGCCGAGGCCGCCTCGCTCTCCGGTGGATGGCGCAAGCGCCTGGCCATCACCGAAGCTCTGGTCAGCGACCCGGAAGTAATGCTGCTGGACGAGCCCACCAATCACCTGGATTTGGCCGGCATCGAGTGGCTGGAAGAACTGCTGAGCAGCGCTTCGTTCGCCGCCGTTACGGTGAGCCACGACCGCTATTTTCTCGAAGCCACGTCCAGCGAGATTATTGAGTTGAATCGCGTGTATGCCGATGGGCTGCTGCGGGTGAAAGGCAATTTCAGCCACTTTCTCGAAGAGAAGCAGGCGCACCTGGAGTCGCAAAGCCGGCAGCAGGAGAGCCTGCGAAACCAGGTGAAAACCGAGATCGAGTGGCTCCGGCGCGGCCCCAAGGCGCGGACCACCAAATCCAAAGCACGCATCGACTCTGCCAACGCGATGATCGGTCAACTGGCGGCGATGGACGCGCGCACTTCGGTCAGTTCGGCCGGCATCGACTTTGAAGCCAGCATGCGCAAGACCAAGCGCTTGGTCGAATTCGAGGGCGTGGCCTGTGATGTACCGCAGAGTGACGATCCGGCTGAATCGGGAGCCAAGAGCGAAAAGGGGCCTCGGCGTCTCTTCTCCGGGTTGGACTTTATCCTGACCGCAGGGATGAAAGTGGGCCTGGTGGGTCCGAACGGCAGCGGCAAGACCACGCTACTGCGGCTGTTGCGGGGCGAGATTGAGCCGGCCGAGGGTTCCATTCGCAAGGCCGACGCGCTGCGGTTGGTCTACTTCAGCCAGATGCGCGAGTTGGACGACAGCCTCACCCTGCGCCGCGCCCTCGCGCCGGAAGGCGATGGACTCAACTACCAGGGACGACTGGTTCACGTGGCCAGTTGGGCCGCGCGGTTCCTGTTTACCAGCGAACAGCTCAACCAGCCGGTCCGCAACCTGTCGGGCGGCGAGCGGGCGCGGGTTCTGATCGCCAAGCTGATGCTGGAGCCGGCCGACGTCCTGCTGCTGGACGAACCAACCAACGATCTGGACATTCCGACGCTCGAGATACTGGAAGAGAATCTGCTCGAATTTCCGGGCGCGCTGGTGCTGGTGACCCACGACCGCTACCTGCTTAATCGGGTGTCCTCGACCGTGCTGGGCCTCGATGGCCGCGGGAATGTGGGGCGATTTGCCGACTATGCGCAGTGGGAAGACTGGCTGGCGGAACGCGACAGGAGCGAGCAGAACGGACAGAGTGCGGACAAAGGGCGTCGGGCCGACGGCTCGAGTTCGACGCAACGGACTGGCACGGATCCGGAGCCTGGGTCGGGAAGCAAGAAAAAGCTCTCCTATCTCGAAGCACGAGAGTTCGCATCCATCGAGAAGCAGGTCGAGGTGTCGGACGCCCGGCTTGCAGCGGCCCGCGACCACGTCGAAGATCCGCAAATTGCCACCGACGCCGCCGCCCTGCAGAAGGCACTCGCGGAACTCGACGCGGCGCAGCACGAAAACGACACGCTCTATGCGCGTTGGGCCGAACTGACCGAAAAAAATGGGTAGAAAGGTCGTCGGGAAGCCACGAAGCTTTTTCGTTACCGATGGATCGCATTCGCGCGTTTGCCCTCGCGTTTTTTGGGAACTCGTGCATCGGCGCGTGGTAAAAAGGTAGCTTAATACGGCAATTGTGAATTCGAGGCAATTGCAAGTCCTTGCCATGACGGGGATTTGCGGTTGCAGGAAGTTGCACGGAACGCCATGATGCTCAGCGCAGTGAAGGTTCTGATTGTCGAAGATGAGCCCCACGCATTGATGGGGCTGGCGGAGCTGATCTCCGGATGGGGATATCAGACGGAGACCGCGCGCGACGGCATGGAAGGTTGGGAAAAGGCGCAAAGCTGGGAGCCGGCGATTGTGGTTACGGACTTGAAGATGCCGCGTCTGGACGGCATTGGCCTGCTGACCAAACTCGCCGAAGAGCGTTCCGGATCGAGTTCCAGCGTCGCCGTGGTGGTGCTCACGGCCATGGGATCGATTCAACTGGCCGTGGACGCCATGAAGCAGGGCGCTTACGACTTTTTGCAAAAGCCGGTAGACGCCACCCGGCTGCGGACGATCCTCGCCAACGCCACCCGGCAGCGGGAGACCGAAATCGAGCTCGAAGTGGCCCGGAGGCGCCTGCGGGAGACCGGCGTGCTGGGCAAAATGGTGGGCAACTCCCGGCCGATGCGCGAGATCTTCGGACTGATCGAGCAGATTGCTCCATCCAATGTCTCCGTGCTCATCACCGGGGAAAGCGGCACCGGCAAGGAGTTGGTGGCGCGCACTCTGCACGATTTAAGCCCGCGCAAATTGCATCCGTTTGTCGCCGTCAACTGCGCGGCAATTCCCGAAACGCTGATTGAGAGCGAGATCTTCGGCCACGAGAAGGGCGCATTTACCGGGGCCGTAGAGCGGCGGGCGGGCTGTTTCGAGTTGGCCTCCGGAGGAACGCTCCTGTTGGACGAGATCGGCGAAATGCCGCTGGCGACGCAAACCACGCTGTTGCGCGTGCTCGAAGAGCGCAAGTTCCGCCGCCTGGGGGCGCGCACCGAGCAGGAGGTGGATGTACGCGTACTGGCGGCCACCAACCGCGACCCCAACCTGGCTGTCGCTCAGGGGCACTTGAGGGCCGATATTTATTACCGGCTGAACGTTTTCAACATTCAGATGCCGCCATTGCGCGATCACCTTGACGATCTGCCAGCCATGGTCGACGCGATGGTGGCTGAGATGAACCAGAAGCATGGACGACGGGTTTCCGGCGTAGCCTCGTCGATGCTGGACCGGATGATGGGCTACAACTGGCCCGGCAACGCGCGCGAGTTGCGCAACCTGGTGGAGCGGGCCGTGGTGCTTTGCGCGGATGGCGCGCCGCTCGATGCAGGACACCTGCCCGCGGGCTTCGGCAAGGGGCAGACTCAATCCGCCCAGGTGTTCGACGACAGCACGGTCGCAGTGCGCGTCGGATCAACGGTGGACGAGGCGGAGCGACTTCTGATCTTGCGTACACTCGAAGCCACGGGGCAGAACAAGACCCGCGCAGCGGAGATTCTGGGTGTGAGTCTGAAAACCCTGCACAACAAGTTGAAAGAGTATAGTCAGGCTCGCGAGGAAGTTGAACTCTGAGAGACTCTCAAATGAACGATCAGGCGAAGCACGGACGTATTGCTTTTTTCTTCAAAAGAAAGCAATCTTGCAGTAACCTTCACCGTTGCTTGTAAATTCAGGAAAAGTTCTGATCCATGCGCCTGAAGACCAAACTCGTTCTGGCCATCACAGCCCTGGTCTTCGTCATTGCCGGACTGCTGTCGCTGGTCTACGTGAGCCAGTTGCTGCACGCGGCGGTGCATCAGACCTATGACACGAACAAGATGGTGGCCAACCAGGTTCGGTTCTCGCTGCAGAAGGCGCTGGAGAAGGGGCTGAAGGACCGCCAGGTCGATCCCGGCAATCCCGGCGAGTTGCGCAACCTGTCGGCTGAAGCCGTTCGCGAAGACGCGGCGCTGCAGGCCGTACTGGATTCGGTGAACCGCTATTCGCTTACCGTTTATGACGTCAACATCGGTGACAGTAATTCAAGCACTCTGCTGAGTACAGACCCGGAGAACGAAGACAAGCCGCTTCCGGTACGTCCGGACTACAACCAGCTTCTGGAAGCCAATCCTGTCGAATTGATGAAGCAGGTGTTTGGTCCGCCCCGGGTGTTTGACGTAATGGTGCCGCTGGAGCGCAACGGCGAGCCCTTTGCAACCGTCCATGTGGGCGTGCGCACGACCTTGTTGAGCGCCGTGTATACGCCATGGCTGGCCGAGGCGCTGACGCTGATGGGCTTTGCCCTGGGGACAGCGCTGGTGGTGGCCTTCTTGCTGAGCAACCTCGCCCTGCGGCCTCTGGAGGAGATTAGCCTGCAGTTGGACTATTGGACCGCTGCCAGCGAGGCCGAGGGTGAGGAATCCGCGCCCCAGCAGGATACGGCGATCCGCGTTTCCAACAAAATTGAATTCATTGGCCAACGCATGAGGAACGTGGAAGAGGTCTTTTCCGCGTTGAAGGAGAACCTGGATCAGATTCTCCTGAACCTGCAGGACGGAATTTTACTGTTCACCGGCGACGGGCGGGCAGTGCTGGTGAGCGAAGCTGCCCGGCGTTTCCTGGCCATCGAGCGCGACGCGATCCTTGGCTTGCACGTGCGCGAAATCTTCGATCGCTCGACGGTGCTGGGCAGGATTCTGCGTGACGCCTTCGACGCCGGCATGACTCTGGTGCAGGAGGAAATCTGCACGGAAACGGGGCGCCGCATCGAGGCGTCGGTAGACTTTATCCACGACGACCGCACCAGCCAGGGATTGGGCGCGCTGGTGACGCTGCACGATCTGGAGTCGGTGGAGGAGATCGAGTCGGAACTGGAGTTATCCCGTCGCATGGCGGCAATTGGCCGTCTCACGTCCGGTGTAGGACACGAGGTCAAGAATCCCATCAACGCCATCGTGGTTCACCTTGAGTTGCTGAAGACCAAACTGGGCGACGCCAGCGCTCCCGCCGTCCGGCACTTGGAGGTCATCGACGCGGAGATCCATCGGCTGGACCGGGTTGTGCAAACGCTGGTAGACTTCTCCCGCCCGGTGGAACTCGACCTGCGCGAGCAGGACATGCGTCCAGTGATTGCCGACGTGCTGGCGTTGGCGGCGGCTGAACTTTCGACCCACAATGTAACCCTGGTGAGCCGGTTGCCGGCCAAGCCATTGATCGCCAATATCGACGCCGACTTGTTGAAGCAGGCGGCGCTGAACGTGATTCAGAACGGCGCCCAGGCCATGCAGGACGGCGGCAGGCTGGAAGTGGTTCTGGAGGAAGACCGCAAATCGGCTCTGCTGCGGATTACCGACGAGGGCCCGGGAATTCCGGACGAGATTCAGGGAAAGATCTTCGACCTTTATTTCACGACCAAGACCGGGGGCAGTGGAATCGGGCTGGCGATGACGTATCGAATTCTCCAGTTGCACCAGGGGAGCGTGGAAGTACAATCAAAGGCAGGACGTGGCACGGAATTCCAGATGCGAATTCCACTCGCCGCCACGGAATGGGGACGTCGGCATCTTCCGCCGGCGGGGATAGACAACGAGAAAGGTATTGCGGGATGAAGCTGCCTGCCAAGAGCGTTGTGTGGCTGCTGCCATTGTTGCTGACAGCCTGCTTTCACAAGACCAATCAAAGCCAGGTACAGCCTCTTGCACCACCGATCGAGGATGCGCCCCCACCCAAGCCCGAGCCTTCGCCCACTGACCTGCCTCCTCCGGTCGTGACGATACCCAATCAGACTCCTGCCCCAAGCAACAACGCCAAGCCGCAACCGCAAGCAAAGCCCAAGCCCCCGGTAAAGCACAAGAAGACCACGCCGCCGCCCGCCAACAGCACCACCCAGCAGGCGTCCAACGGAACTGCGGGCGTAAGCGCAATTGGCCAGCTTTCCACGGGCGATTCATCCGACAAGCGGCAAGAAACGGTGGAGTCGATCGCAGCCACCGAGCGCGGGTTGAGCGGCATCACGCGCGAGCTCAACGATCAGGAGCAGAAAACGGCTGGGCAGATCAGAGAGTACCTGAAGCAGGCCAAGACAGCGCTGGGTTCAGGGGACGTGGACGGTGCGCAGACACTGGCGGCCAAAGCCAAGGTGCTTCTCGGAGAACTGAGCCGGTAGACGACTCACGATAGGTCCGACCCCAAGATAAAATCACCGTGCCCCATGCATTTCGCAGGTTTTATCGCGAAATGGGTGGGAAGGCGCAACGTTCCTTAAGGGCCTGATCAAAGGGAATTCTACCGCTCGCCCCAACTTAACTTGCTGCGCAGCGCCTCAAAGAATCCGCCTTCGCTCATCCGCACCAGGTTGACCGTGTGGCCGGACTTCTGGCAGCGAATCTCATCGCAAACGCGCAGGTCGACGGCTGTCTGGCCATCCAGTGTCAAAAGCGCCCGGCTGCTGATGCCCTCGATCCGGACCGTGAGTTGCGCATCGCCGCGCACCACGATCGGCCGCAGGGTAAGCAAGTGCGGGCAGATGGGCGTGACCACCATCGCGTCCACGTTCGGGGTCAAGATCGGTCCGTTGGCCGCCAGCGTGTAGGCCGTGGAGCCGGTGGGAGTGGAGACAATGACGCCGTCGGCGCGAAAGCGAGCCACGTTCTTGCCGTCCAGTTCGACCGCAAAATCTCCCATGCGGGCAATATCGCCCTTGGAGACCACGGCGTCATTCAGAGCCTCATAGGTGGAGTGCAGCGCGCCGTCGCGCCACAACTCTGCCTGTAGCATGGCGCGCGTGTCCAGGTCATGGCAGCCAACGCACCAAGCCTCCAGTGTCGAATAGAGGTCGGCGAGTCGGACCTCGGTCAGAAAGCCGAGATATCCCAGGTTCACGCTGAGGATGGGCGTACCGGTGGAGGCAAAGATGCGCGCCACAGAGAGCAGGGTGCCGTCGCCGCCCAGGACGATCACCAGCGCCGGCGCCAAGGCCGGCATCTCCGTACGGTCGACAATCGGAACAGCCTCTGCGTACCCGGCACCCTCGCTGTCCAGGTACGGTTCATAGCCGTGCGCACACAGCCATGCAATCAACTCCGGCAACAGCCGGGAGAGTTCATTCTTTTGCGGTTTGCAGACAATTGCGATACGAACCATGCGGTCTCAGTGTAACGGATGAGGGTTATACGCCTGCAGGACGCTCTTCCATTGAAGCCAACGGGCGGCGGGCATAGAGCAGGAATTCATGATTGCCCTCCATGCCGGTGATGGGCGATGGAATGGTCTCGACGACCTCCCAGCCAAGCGACAGGACACAATCGGCGACCTTGTCAACGGCCTGTTGTTGCGCCTCCGGATCGCGGACGATGCCTCCCTTGCCCACATCCCCGCGACTGGCCTCGAACTGCGGCTTGACCAAGATGATGGCTTCCCTGAGATGAGGCGCCGCGGCGAACACCGGGCCGAGCAGCAGCGTGGCGGAGATGAATGCGACATCCATCACCACTAGAGTGAGTTCTGCGCTTCCCTGCATCCCCAGAGATCCAGGCTCCAGCAGGCGCGCATTCGTGCGCTCCAGCAGGCGGACCCGCGGGTCATTGCGCAGCTTCATGGCAATCTGGCCGAAGCCGGTATCGACGGCGGTGACGTGCGCTGCGCCGTGTTGAAGCAGGCAGTCGGTAAACCCGCCGGTGGAGGCGCCCACATCGAGGCAGGCGCGGCCCTGAACGTCGATGGGCCAGTGCTCCAGCGCCGCGGCCAGCTTGAGCCCGCCGCGGCTCACATAGAGAGGGTCCTCACCCAGCAGGCGAATGGGAGCATCCTCGGGAACCGTCGTGCCGGGCTTGTCTACTTTCTGTTCCCGGACCAGAACCCGTCCGGCAAGGATGAAGGCGCCCGCCAACTCGCGGGTGGCAACCAAACCTCGCTCCACGAGCAGAAGGTCCAAGCGCGTCTTCCTTGCAGTGCTTTTCATCGGTGCGCGCTCCCTTTGTTCAATGGCAGGTCAAGGCCGGCGGCCGGGGGCTTCAACAGTCCCGCGGAAGCCTCGATAAAAATGGACAGAACAGCTCACGAAGCGTTGGTCATGAGTGGAACGTTGAAAGGGCCACTCCCTTCAAGGGAATGGCCCTTCAATGTTTCTGCTTCACGAAAAGGCTCGACTACTGTGGCAGCGGAAGTTGCTGGCAGGCTTGTAACGGAGTCTGGCCACTTGTAGGCGCTGGCAAACCTGGCATATTGCAGGGCTGACCAAATCCGGGAACCCGGCTCATGGTGTTTGTGTTTCCGCTGGTGGCGTTTTGGTATTGTACGCGCACATCCACCACGTTGCCCTCTACCAGGACCGTTGTATCGACAATGTCCTCGTCGGTACGAATGATGGTCACGTAGGGGCTATCCGGAGAGGCGACGTAGACCTTGCCGTAGCTGGAATTCTGCGAGGAGACCACCGTGCGTGGATGACCCTCGACGGGCAGCGGAGCAGGCTTCTGCAGCGTGTGGCTTGCGAGATTCACGATAGACACGGTGCTGTCCGCCTGATTGGCCGTATAAGCGCGGCTGCCATCGACCAGAACCGTCAAACTGGCGGGATTGGTGCCCACCGGAACCGTGTACGTGGTCCCGAAGGTCGCGCTGTCGTTGCCGTACTCGTCCAGGCTCACATCGATGATGCTGATCGTGTTGCCGTCGTAGTCTGCAATGACGAGTTGATTCGTCGCGGCGTTGTATTCGGCATAGACCGGGCCGGCGGTCGTGGTCATACCTGCGGTCCCGTTCGGTGGGGTGATGCCCGTGGCAGTCACCGCAGCTGTGGAAAGCGGCAGGGTGGAATGGCAGGTCACCGTCCGCCCGGTGTTGGGGTCGGTGAACGGCGCGCATGTATTCAGCGCATCACTCTGGACGTTGATGACGGAGACCGTATCGCTTCCCCGGTTCAGCACGAAGAGCCGCTTGAGATCGCCGCTCTCGACGCCATAGACGGGGCAGATGCCCACCGGGATGTAGGCCGAAATGGTATTGGTGGTCTCAAGAGCATCCACTTCGCCATTCACGGTAACCGATGAGGGAGTGTTGCAGGCCATGCCACTGGAGACATTGCCTCCCTGGCTGTTGCCCTGGGTGATGGCGAAGTTGCGCTGTCCGGCGGTGACGGGGCCAACAATGGCTACCGGCGTCGGAGCTAGCGGAATGGCGAGTTTGAAGGTCTGCGGACTTCCGGTGAAAACATCCACGCCACTATAATTGGTCGACAGGGGCGTGGTGTCCCAGGTACACGCGGTCTTCACGGGATCGAAACTGCACAAATCAGCAGCCCACAATCCTGAGGATGGCGAGAACAGATTCACGGGCTGTGCTGTAGTGGGCACCGTGGTGTAGTTCACGTTCTTTTTCTGCAGGTTGCTGGAAAAAGGAAAGTTCGTCAGGGTGCCATCGCTGTTGATTGTGTAGCCTGTCGAGCCGCTCCCGTCCACGGTAAACGCACTGGGCCCCGGACCGATGGGAGCCGTGGCCACGATCGTATCGCCGGAATAGTCCAGGATGGTAGCAACCCCGGCCGAAGTTGGGGAAGGGGCCGAAACCACAGCCACAAGGGCCGTCGGCTGCGGCGCTGGGCCGCTGGGGTTGACCGGCGTAACGACCGCCCGATATTGGCTACCGCAACCGGCAACCAGGGCAGCAGTCCCAAGGACCGCACCCACCTGAACCAACCGCACCCGCGCCTGGCCTAAATTCATGCGTAAAAGCCTCATTCAGTTCTTTCCTGCTTACCTCCCGATTGTAAATCAGGCCGCTCGGGTTTCTGAAAATTCGTCCTGCGCGAGGTAGGCGGTTGATTTTCTGACGTTTCTCTTCTGTGCTAGTGAGCGCCCCAAAGGCGATTGTGGCAGGTATTGTGCCGGATTCAAGGAGCGCCGCGCGACTTTCGCGACGGAAGAAATAATGCGCCGCAACGAATATCCGGGAATAGGGAATTCCGGCGGAGACCTTTGCGCGGATTGGGGCGGGCAATTCGAGTAAAGGCACGGCAGTGGCGATCAAGGCTGGGCAACACGGCCGGCATCGTGCAGCGCATCTAGGCTCACGCTGACTTTACGGCCGAATCCTGAGTCTTCTATTCTCGGAATGTGCGCAACGCTCCGCCAGCCTGGGAACGTTCTACCCGTTCCGTACCTGCGTACCGAGCGCAAGGCCTCCTCCCGGGCCTGCAAATGCCTCAGGTGCAAATCGACTTCACCACGGACAGCCCCGATCACTCCGGCGCAACGTACTCGCCCGAGTTGTGGAACTCCACCAGCGGAAAGACTAATCGGCGCTTTGGGACCTTTGACCGGGTTCGTCTTGGGCCCCGCGCAATCCAACAACACAGGAGCGGCAATCTTTGCCATAGAGGCTGACGAGTGATGAATCGTGAATTCGCATTCTTCTTTCCTGTTCTCGCTCTTATCCTGGCTGCCTCGGTTCTGCATGCGCAGGTGCCCGTGTCGGCCGCCGCTGTTGCGAATGCATTCGAGAGGCCCATCGTCAACAAGCGGGTCAACGCGCTGGCCATCGCGGATACGACTGCGAGCGCAAGGAACATGGCGTCCACCGGCCCGCGCTACAATGTGGCGCAATTCGGCGCCGTGGGAGACGGATCAACCGATGACACTGCCGCAATTCAGGCCGCGTATAACACCTGCTGGAATGGCGGCATCGGTCCCTACGGCGGCGTCGTTGAGTTTCCCGGCACGAAAACCTATGTGATCTCCTCTACGATCAATGTCTACGATCAATGCAAACATGAGGGCCAGGAAACCAACGGCTACTCAAACGGGCCAGTCCAAATCCGATGGAACGGGCCGGCAGTTGGAGCGACATACAGCATCACTGGATTTACAACTCAGGCCAACAACCGTGCCACCTTGCCCTGCGGCGGAGCGATCTGCGCAACTGCCTCGGCGCCGGTAATCCCAAATCCCTATGCCGTCCGCCATACTCCTTATGTTGCGACCTTGAGCACGACCAGCACCACCGGGCTCGCGGCGAATCAGTGGGTCAGCATCACCGGATGCAGCACGCGCCAGGGTGTGCAGCTTAACAATCTAGTTACACAAGTGGCGGCTGTCTCCACTCATTCGTTTACGGTTGTGGTCCCCTGGGCGCTGACTAATCCCGGCACCTACACAGACACATGCACAGCGACAACCACCAATGTGGCGTTCGCAACCGACACAAATGCCCATTACAACGAGGAGTATCGCAACCTGTCGGTGATGAACAAGTCTGGTCTAGCTACTGCCAATGGGCTGGGCGTCGTTTTCTATTTCAATAGCCGGGTCGACACCGGCACGCGCATCTATAACACGCAGGCGGCCAGCGCTAGCCTATACGGCTACTATTTCGCCAACGGCGGCATCAATTCCTCATTTAACGGGGGATGGAGATGCGACGGCATAAAGACAGCCTGCATCTATTGGAGGCCTGTGAGCAATGACAATCTAGGGATAGAGGATGGGACGGTAGACAATAACCTCGGCAGCCGGGTCGCGCAATCAGGCGGCGTGATCTTCGTTGATAACGCCCATTGCGCCACCGGTTCAGGCTCAAATTTGCGTCTGTCGATGCGTCACGTCAATTTCGAGGTTAACTCGTCAATTGCGCCAGGTCTGGGAGCCTTTACTCTCCTGGATGGAAGCCCCGCTACCTGTGGGGGGTACTGGAGCTATTATGTCAACCCTCAGCTTCTGCTTTCGCTGAATAATGTAATCGTCAATATGGCTACGTCAGGCACGAGCGGTTCGTCGATTGTGGTGAGCCCAGCCAACGACGCAGCTATTTCCATGAATTTGGCAAACGTTCAATTCAGCGGGAACGCAACCAGCGGGCCCCGCTATGTGGGGCTTCCGGCGCTGTCCCGAATGGACAATGTCGGCTATTTTGGCAATTATCCTCAGTTCGCCTATTCTCTGCCAATCCGCAGCATGGGACTTACTGCAGCAGCATCTCAGTATCGGACTCAGATCGGGTCTCAAGGAGATTCGATTTTGGATAACCTCTACCAAAAAGGAGTGCTCGCCTCACCGTACATGTTTTCGGATGTGGCCTTTGCCGCCGTTCCGAACGGAACCACTCTGTATGCCGGTCAAATCATCGCTCCACCGGCCTATTGGACCGCCGGGAATGCTGCCTCGGGCCGGTACGCAATCCGGGTGGTGCAGCAGACCGGAACGACCGGAGCGCCTAATGCCGGGGCGACAACGTGCTCCACGACGGGGAACGCATTCGCTACATGCACCAGCGCCACAGATCTGAGCCCTGGACAGCATCTGACGATTGGCTCCGCGACGAATCTGACAGTGCTGTATATTGACGCCACTCACCCATCTGCCGCAGTGGTCGCTTTTACGTCCGGCACCGGGTTAGCTCAGACAAACGCGGCTTTATCTTTCTCCGCGCCGGTATTGGGTCTTGAGATGCAAATGCCGACGAAATCTTCCGCTGCGCCGACAACACTGGCGTGGTCGCAGGGAGACCTTGAGCAGAACTCGGGCGCGACGGCGAACGGGGTCGCAGGCTGGGTCAACGTAGCGGGCGGAACGCCAGGAACGTGGGCCGGGATTCCACTTGGGGATGCCGCCGGGAAGATCGCCGTCTCGCAGGTTACGCCCGCATCATTGCAGGGGACAGACGGCAAACTCCTCACCGCAGGAACAGTGTCGGGCACGGCGAGTCCTCTCTGCACGGATGCGAATGGCGGTGCGACCACTGCCGGGTGCCCCAGGGCAGGTTCCTCCGCTCCTGTCGCATCCATCAACGTGACTGGTCTGACGGCTGATACGGGCGGAACACTCTACGCTATCCCATCTGCTGCCGCTGGGTGGTACAACGTAGGCTGCTACCCTGTCGTCACGACACCCGCCACAACTTCCAGCGCGCTACCTTACTGTGTCATCACCTATACGGATGAAGACACAGGCGCGACGGCCGTCACCTCCAACGGTGGAACGCAGATGATCGCTACCACATCCTCAACCCAAAACCTGCCAGGCACCACTGGCATAGGGCATGGTTATTCGGGCAACCTCCTCATCCATGCTGCCGCCTCGTCCAATATCACCTATCAAACGACCTCTTATGTGAGTTCAGGGGCAACGCCGATGGCTTACGCGCTACATCTCACCGCGCAGTACGTGGGCCCATAGGCGAAGTTGACACCGGCGGCCAAGAAAGGCCGGGGGACCATAGCGGAACCATTCCAACCACACCCGGGCGTCCCGGACGGCCACACCGAAGCCTTTCCTGCCGGCTTAACCACACTTATTCGATTGATGCGTTGACCATGGCGGTTTTGCTCTTCTGCCGGACGGCCAGACGATACGATGAAGTGTGGCTCGAATGAAGATGGTTTGGCAATCGAAGTTGGTGCTCCTGATGGTGCTGCCTTTTGTGGGCGCCAGCCTGGTGCTCCAGACCCACTGGTGGGCCGTGAATTCCTGGCCGGTCGCGGCATGGGCAGTGGGGCTAAGCGTGCTGCTCGGGCTGGTGGTGCTGAAATTGCACGCAGCCACGCCGGGAGCGGCCGTTGCCGGTACGGCGATCACCGCGTGCCTGATGTTTTCGACAGCAAATTTTCCCTATGAGCCGTGGCGCACTGCCCTGATCCCGGTTTTAGCAGTCTCGTTGCTTGCGTGGGTTTCCACACGGCTGGGCCGTGAAAAGAAGGAACGCCTGGGAACCGCGGAGCGGCAGGGAGGCCGAACTGCGTCGCAGGTGGCGGCCAATCTGGGCGTGGCAGCCATCCTCTCCGAAGAACTGGTGCAATCCTGGCTCGCCGATACGGGACGGTTTTCGCGGGTAACTGTGGCGCCAGTGCCCATGTTTGCCGTGGGGCTGGCCGCGCTGGCTGAAGCCGCGGCCGATACAGTCTCCTCGGAGGTGGGTCAGGTGCTGGGCGGGCGGCCGCGCATGATGACCACTCTGCGCGAAGTCGAGCCGGGGACGGACGGAGCCATCAGCCTGGCCGGTTCGGCGGCTGGCTTGATTGCAGCGGGGATTGTCGCGGCCGCGGGAACACTGGCACTCGACGGCGACCTGCGCATGTTCTGCATCAGTAGCTCTGGCGGAGTTTTCGGACTGGCATTCGACAGCCTGCTGGGAGCAACGCTGGAGCGGCGCGGATGGCTGAACAACGATGCAGTGAACTTTCTATCCACCGGCAGTGCGGCGGCATTTGCGCTGGGCGTGATGGCCATTTGACCTCATCCAAGGCCGGGATTGGCTTGGAGTTTGCATTGCGTGACCTGCGCGGCTGTACCGGTCCAACGCTGTATATTGGTCCGTACTCCCAAAACAAGTAATGGAAGTTTCTGGATAGCGATGAGCGTAGAGAGCAGGGTCGCCGAGGCGGCGCGGCAGTTTCAAATCGACGGTGAACTTGCCGATGCGGCCCCTTTCGGCAACGGGCACATCAATGACACCTACTGCGTCACCTTCCGTCATGGGGGCGGGCGGGTGCGATTCATCGTGCAGCGCGTCAACAGCAACATCTTCAAAAATCGCGCCGCCCTGATGGAGAACATCGAGCGCGTCACGTCGCATCTGGCCGCGCAGCAATCGGGTGAGCGGGACGGCGACCGGCGCGTGCTCACACTGATTCCTGCGCAAGACGAAAAGGCTTGGCTGGTGGATGCCGAGGGCGATTATTGGCGAACATATCGTTTTATAGAAAATGCGCGCGCCTACGATGCCGTGGCGACGACAGATCAGGCGTTCCAGGCTGCGAGAGCGTTCGGACGATTTCAGAAATCGCTCGCCGACCTACCCGCCCCGCGGCTTCACGAGACGATTCCCGACTTCCACCACACGCCAAAGCGATTTGCAGCGCTCGAGCAGGCGATTTCCGCGGATGGTGCGGGACGCGCAATGCTGGCAAAACGAGAGATTGAATTTGCCTGCGCCCGCCAATCGATCAGCGGCGCCCTGCTGGATGCGCATCTGCCGGAGCGCGTCACTCACAACGACACCAAGTTCAACAACGTCCTGCTGGATGACGCCACGGGCGAGGGCATCTGCGTGATCGACCTGGATACCGTCATGCCGAGTTTGGCGCTTTACGACTTCGGCGACATGGTGCGCACGGCGACCAGCCCCACGATGGAAGACGAACGCGATCTGTCCAAGGTGACCATGCAGTTCCCCATGTTCGAGGCGCTGGTGCGCGGGTATCTGGACGGCGCCGGCAGTTTTCTGACCAAGGCTGAGATGGACTTGCTTGCATTTTCAGGCAAATTGATCACGTTTGAGCAAGGCATCCGGTTTCTCGCGGACTACCTGGCGGGCGATCCGTATTACAAGGTGCATCGAGAAGCGCATAATCTCGACCGCTGCCGGACCCAATTCAAGCTTCTCGAGTCTATCGAGCAACAGGAAGAGAAAATGGGTCGGCTGGTGGAGTCCATTGGAGCGTAATTGACGCGGACATTCGCAGGATCAAGAGAGCTGACCTGCCGAACGGACCCTAGTGCACATGCAAGCGCCACGCCGTATAGCTGAGAATCTCGTGGGCGATGCGCTCGGCATCTTGCGATCCACCCTCGACGGCAACGCGTGGCCGGGGCGAAGTGAGCACGTCGAGGCCTTCGGCGGCGCAGATTTCATGAATCCTGAATAAGTGCGTTCCGTCGCTGACGATCACCAGGCGGCGCAGGCCGTTGGCGCGTGCGATGACGGCTATGCGGCGCGCCGAATCTTCCGTGTTGTGGCTCTGGGTTTCGGCGATAATCGCTGACTCGGGAACGCCCATGCCCATCAGGTACTCGCGGCCCACGGCGCCCTCGGTATACTCGTCGCCACCGTCGCCTCCCAGAGTGATAATCAGCGGAGCAACGCCTCGATTGAAGAGGGCGAGGGCATGATCCAGGCGGGCGCGAAAGACCGGAGAAGGTTTGCCATCATATTCCGCCGCGCCCAGAACGCCGATGGCGTCTGCCGGAGCAGCTTGGTCCTCGGCAGCATAGCTCTCAATCTGCACATACACCCAGCGGCACCATCCCACCACGCCGAGGAGCAAAGCAAACAGCAACAAGAGCACCGCGCGTTTGGTCCATTTGCGACGATTCGGTCTGGCACGGCGCGTCACGGGCAACCTCGAATGCGGGAAATCTGGAATATGGAACAGGAAATGGCGTCTCAGGGGACGATGATCGAGAGATCCATGCGGAGAGAGCGGTTTTGTATCTGTTCGTTCAAAGGTCCCGAGCCCCGACTATCGGCAGATTCCCGATTCCCGTTTCCTGTCGTTGGCTCTCTCACCGCTGGAGGATCATCACGATTTCATGGGTGGGAATGGCGCCTTCGCGCAGGATCTCCCAGCGGCCGGGCCCCAGGGAGAGATCGACAATAGTGGTCGGCTGCGAATGGCCGGTGGGGCCGCCGTCGATGATCAGAGGGATGCGGTCACCAATCTGATCGCGAACACATGCCGCATGGGTACACTCGGATGCGCCCTGCAGATTGGCCGAGGTGGCCGTAATGGGCAACCCGAAGCGCTCCACCACGGCTCGCGGAATGGCTGCATCGGGAATGCGCAGGGCCACATTGCCGGTGTGGGCAGTCGATCGCAGCGGCAGCTTGGTGCCCGCCCTCACGATAATCGTGAGCGGGCCGGGCCAGAACTTGTCAGCCAATTTATCCAACTGTGGATCGGTATCGCGGGCCAGTGTGTACGCCTGGGCCAGCGAGGAGATCAACAACGACAAGGGCTTGTGCTTTTGGCGGGTCTTGATCTGATAAATCTGTTCGACTGCTTGCAGGTTTACAGGGTCCACGGCCAGACCGTAAAACGTATCGGTCGGCAGGGCAACCACGTCGCCTTTGCGCAGACAGGCGACGATATAGTCGATCCGGTCTGGCTGGGGTTCATCGGGATGGACGCGCAAGATCTCCGCGGACAAGAAGGTCTACCTCAGTTCCCGAGTTCGAGATGCCGTAAAGACGGAAGCTATCACAGCACCCTCGACGGTGCAACTTGGACGGCGGCTCGGACTCTCATCACAACTCGGCAAACAGGCTAGAATCACGCTAGCGCAGGAATCGCCAGAGAAAGATCGGATTCATCCCAAGATGCCTTTCCGCATTGTACAGAGTAAACAGAATGTTCGTCTGAAAGAACTGCGCCGGGCGCTGGCGCACCCCGGCCGGGAGGGGCACGGTCTGGCCGGCATTGAGGGTCCAAATCTCCTGGAAGAGGCTCTGCGCGCGGGGCTGCGCGTCGCTTGCGTCTTTGTGGCCGAGGGCGCCGAGCCGCTGCTGGACCGGCTTCCGCTGCCGCCGGAGACCGATGTACTGTTGCTGCCGAGAGAGCTGCTGAACTCCGCCCTGGCCACCGAAACGCCCCAGCCGATTGCCGCCCTCGTCGAGCCGCCGGAGTGGAACTGGGACGACGTTCTGGGAGTTGGGAGGTCGGCCGCCCCGATGATTCTGATTCTGGCGGGTCTGCAGGACCCCGGCAACCTGGGAACCATCCTGCGATCGGCAGAGGCCTTCGGCGCCCATGGCGTGGTCTGTCTGCCCGGAACCGTAAGCGCCTGGAATGCGAAGGCGGTGCGCGCCTCCGCGGGGAGTGTTTTCCGAATGCCCTTGCTTGCCGTCGAGGCCGAGGACTGCTTTGCCCGGTTGCGAGAGGCGAACGTGAAGATCTGGACCACCGCTGTGCATGGGGCCGAACCGGCCGACCGCGCCGACCTGGCAGGGGCGGTGGCCTTGCTCATTGGCAATGAGGGCAATGGCGTCCGAGAGGCAATTGCAGCCCAGGCCGATGGAGCAATCACGATTCCCTGCCCCGGCCCGGTCGAGAGCCTGAATGCGGCGGTCGCCACCAGCGTGCTGCTATATGAGGCGTCTCGGCAGCGAAGGAGAGACAATCTTGCTTCCCGTCCTTTGCAACATGCGCGAAAGGTGGGACATCCGGATTCACTGCTTGGGAGCACGCGATGAGCCTCTTTGACGGCGAACCCGACGGTCCCAAAGGCACGCCTCGCACGGCGCCCCTGGCCGAGCGCATGCGGCCGCGCACGCTGGAGGAGATGAGCGGCCAAGAGCACTTGGTCGGCCCCGGCAAACCGCTGCGCGTGCAGATCGATCGCGACGATTCAGGCTCCATGATTCTCTGGGGTCCGCCAGGGGTGGGCAAAACTACGCTGGCCAAGATCATTGCCGAAACCACCCGCGCCAGCTTCATCGAGTTCTCCGCCGTCATGAGCGGCATCAAGGAGATCAAGCAGGTGATGTCGGCCGCGGCGCAGGCCTCGGAGATGCATTCGCGCACCATCCTGTTTGTGGATGAAATTCACCGCTTTAACAAGGCGCAGCAGGACGCCTTTCTGCCCTACGTGGAGCGCGGCACCATCCGGCTCATCGGCGCAACGACGGAGAATCCATCCTTCGAGATCATCTCGGCGCTTCTGTCTCGCTGCCGTGTGTATGTGCTGCAACCGCTGAGTGAGGACCAGATCGCCGCGCTGCTGCGGAGAGCCCTGGAAGACAAAGAGCGTGGCCTGGGCGCGATGGGACTGACGGCCGATGACGACGCACTGGAGATGATTGCCAGCTATTCGAGCGGAGACTGCCGCTCCTCCTACAACACGCTGGAAGTGGCCGCGCAACTGGCGCTTGCCGGCACCAAGAAAATCGACCGTGCGCTGGCGGGCGAAGCCGTGCAGCAACGCGTGCTGATGTATGACAAATCCGGCGAAGAGCACTACAACCTGATCTCGGCCCTGCATAAGAGCGTGCGCAACAGCGACCCGGACGCGGCGCTCTATTGGCTGGCGCGGATGTTCGCCTCCGGCGAGGACGCGATGTATCTGGCGCGGCGCGTGGTGCGCATGGCTGTCGAAGACATCGGACTGGCCGCTCCCGAGGCGCTGAATCTTTGTCTGTCAGCGAAGCAGGCGATGGAGTTCCTGGGCTCGCCGGAGGGCGACCTGGCGCTGGCCGAGGCAGTGGTCTATCTGGCGCTGGCGCCCAAATCAAACTCCGTCTACACCGCCTACGGCGCGGTGCAGCGAGAGGTGGAACAGACCCGCCAGGAACCGGTGCCGATGCATCTGCGCAATGCTCCCACCAAGCTGATGAAAGAGCTGGATTATGGCAAGGGCTACCGCTACGCCCACGACGAAGAGGGCCGCGTGGCCGATATGGACTGCCTGCCCGATTCATTGAAAGGGCGCAGCTACTTCCAGCCCACCCAGGAGGGCCGCGAAAAACTGCTCGCCCAGCGCATGGAAGAGATCCGGCGCATCCGGGCCGCCAAGCGGGGGAAATAGTCCCTGAGATTTTTTCCCAATAGAAGAAGTCTTTCTGTGCATTATTCATTAGCAGAGGTGAAACGGAATGCTGTAAGAGTGTGATCAGGACCGCTGATAGTCACAATCGACTGATACTTTCTTCCTCCAATACTCTGATACTCAATCTGCAATTCCCACTCGCCATCGTATGCGGTTATGGACGCAGACATAGTCACTTTCTCCGCTGCAAGAATGTGCTGCATGTAATGCTCTTGACGCTGGCCTGCGCCCTCTTCCCGTGGAATTCTCAAGAACTGATAGCAAACATTGAGGGCAATTCCGTTTCCGATATTCTGTAGAACAAACGAGCCTTGGTCGCCCCGCGCTACCGTGTTTCCGATCGCGCCCCCCCTCTCCCAAATCGCATCTATTCCGTCGCGTAAACCCGAGTAAAGGGTCAGACACGGCTTTGAAAGGCCCTCGACTTGATCCATTGCAACCTTAATGAGGTCTTGAGATATGCGAACCTGTTCCTGCGAAGCCCTACGTATTCCGCGTGTCACCACGGTATACCAAATCAACCCGCCGAGAGCGAGAAATTGAACAGCGAGCATCCAGATCTGGACCGTAAGCATGTTCTCTTGGATGGGATCAGTCATAACACCGAAAGGATGGGTCATTTATACATTCCGCGCCGCAACTACACCGCCAGCCGGCGAACTTTCTCCTGCTCCAACCGTTCGGCCAAAAATACCTTGAGCAGCGACTGGTAGGGAACGTCGCGCTGGTTGGCCAGAATCTTGAGGTCTTCGACCATGGCGACGGGCAAACGCACCGAAATAGTGCGCAACGTGGGCTTGAGATGAACAAGCTTCTCCCGTTTGGCCTGCGACCAATCGACGTATTCAGTCGAGTCCGCCTTGGACCAGAATTCAAACTCTTCGTCTTCGTTCTTGAATTCAGGAATTTTTTTCATGGCGCCGGTACTCCTCAACTTCCCTTCGATTCATGTCGCGGACTGAAATCACCCGAATCAATTTGCGTCTGACCGTGTAAGCAACAAAGAGCAGCCTGCCGCGCGAGGTGCGACCGATAGCCCGGTATCGTTTTTCTTTCATCGAGTGCCCGGTGTCGCTGCGCACCACCAGAGGCTCATGGAAAAAGACGTCCTCGGCTTCTTCTGGCGTAACCCTGTGGCGCTCCCAGTTTTTGGCAACATTCGATTCATCCCAATCGAATCCGACGCACTCGCCAAACGGGTCGTAGACCACCATGATTTGTATATATCACATATGTACAATATCGAAAAGGACTTTGCAGCGAACTCGATCTATTTGGGATCTGGGAAAGCACAATCCTCAACGCGCCGTCTTCGGCAGCTTGTCCAAGGCATCGGTGACAATGCCCGGCGTGAGCACTTCCGGAAGGAGTTGCGGGCTCTTCTGCCCCGGTGCATAGAGTGCGTAAGCTGGAACGCCGCTGCGACCCAGCCCTGTCAGCGTCTGGGTGATGGCCTCGTCGTGGCGGGTCCAGTCGGCCTTCATCAAGACCACATTCTTGGCCTGAAAAGCCTGTTCCACGTCCGGCCTCGTCAGCGCGACGCGCTCGTTCACCTGGCAACTCAGGCACCAGCTTGCGGTGAAGTCTACAAAGACCGGCTGGCCCGCCGCAAGCGAACGAGCGACGGCCGACTCGGACCACGGCTGCCAGCCTCCGCGCATCTGCGGTGAGTCGGAAACTTCCGACGCAACCACCAGTTTCCACGGAGCCAAAGCGCTGACGGCAACCACTCCCAGCAGAACCACCGATGCAACCGCCGCAGCCCAGCGCCGGGCGGGCCAGCGACCGAGGAACCAGCCGGCAATGGCCAGCAACAGGAAGTTGGCCAGAAGTGCCGCCAACATTCCTGCTCCATAAGCTCGCGCCAAGACCCAGGCCAGCCAGATCACCGTGGCGAAGATGGGCACGGAAACGGCCTGGCGCAGGACTTCCATCCAGGCTCCGGGACGGGGCAGAATGCGCGTCCAGGCGGGCTGAAGCGTAAGCGCCACATAGGGCGCCGCCAGGCCCAGCGCCAATGCCGTAAAGATGGCAAAGGTCACCGCAGCAGGTTGAGCCAGCGCGTAGCCGATGGCCGCACCCATGAACGGCGCAGTGCAGGGCGTGGCCACCACGACCGCCAGAACGCCAGTGAAGAAGCTGCCCGCATAGCCCTGTTTCGCGGCCAAAGCCCCACCAGTGCTGGTCAGGGTCAGACCGATTTCAAACTGCCCGGCCAAAGACAGGCCCAGGAAAAAGAGCAGTCCTGCCATGAGAGCCAGAAACACAGGCGACTGGAACTGGAATCCCCAGCCCAGGGTCGATCCGGCGGCGCGCAGACCCAGCAGCACGGCGACCAGTGCCCAGAAGGAAACAAGAATTCCCACGGCATAGACCAGCCCGTGCGCGCGCAGTTTGTGCCGTTCTTCATTGCCGGAGTTGACCAGAGCCAGCCCCTTCAAGAAAAGCACCGGAAAGACGCAGGGCATGAGGTTCAGAATCAGTCCGCCAAGAAACGCCAGGCCAGCTGTGCGCAGCAGGGCCAAGGAAGACAACGCCGGCGCGGCTGCGGGAGTTGACACGGATGGCTGCGCCGCAACAAGAATCGGGGCCTTGGACCCTGGCGAGGCTTCTGCTTGGTAGGCCGGGGTTTTAACCCCGGCATTCGCTCCGCTTCCATCACCGGAGGCTTTAGCCCCTGTGGCTTGATTTAGTAGAGGACCGGCATTCGCCTGATCGACTGCCTTCGCCGCTCCCGGCAGCGCCACGATTTCAAAGGCTCTTCCCCCGGAAAGCTCAAGAACGCCCTTCAACTGGGCCGGGTTGGCTGTCAGATTCGCGTCCTTCTTGAGTTCCAGGACCAGCCCGGTCGCAGTGGGCGTCAGCTTCTGCGGG
>Ga0255354_1000352_pt1 | contig 29535 bp, 26 predicted proteins | sample HBST50metaG_FD_189942 | JGI IMG/M metagenome (GOLD analysis project Ga0255354, IMG submission 189942) | Peat soil microbial communities from Stordalen Mire, Sweden - H.B.S.T50 | ecosystem: Environmental > Terrestrial > Soil > Wetlands > Peat | place: Sweden: Norrbotten County, Stordalen Mire...
AAGGGAGCCCGAGCCGTTCGGAACAGCGCCATAGATGCCGACATCATCGCTATCGGCCCACGCCTGCGCGGCACTGGTGGGCACAGTCACAGTCACCTCATGGAGCGCGTGAAACACGGCGATGCATTCCGCAGCCGATGAGTGCTGAAGTTCGTAGTTAAGGTGGACGCCGGGCGCGAAGTGAATGGTTTCCGCAATGTGGCCACAGGCGATGAGCCGCTGCACCTCCGACGGGCCTACGCGAAGGCGCAGCGAATCTCCTTTGATGCGTAATTTCATGGCTCTCGCCTCGCGGCGCGAAGCCGGTCCGCGCCTTTGCTTTCGATGCTACTCAAGAGGGGACGGCGGCAGCAATGCGAAAAGCGAAATTCCTATGAGTATGATCCGATCCCTTTCTTGATTTCGAACGAAGCAATTCGCTTGTGTTGTGTTTCATTCAAGTGAGGCGTGGGCGCTAGGGAATCCGCCGGAAGCGCAATGCCTGGAAGGGGCGGCCGGTAAGCTTCATCTTTGTTTTTCCGCCAAACGTGCCGGGCAGCGGGGTGATCTTCATTTCCCACGGATCTATCAGCTCGGCGGTGAACTTTCCGTCGGGGAGGGGAAAATCGTAAAAGATGGGCTGGTGATAATCCATATAGTAGAGAATCTCTTCCGCCTGTCTATTGGACTGGTTTACAACGGAGGCATTCAGGTAGTAGGGAGCGGGCTGCGCTTCAAGGCCGGGACGTCGCGCGGGAGAACCGGCTGCCGACTCCTCCACCAGCTTGCGAAGAAAAGCGATGCGTGCGGGGCTGGTTCCGTGCAGAGTGCCGCCATGCGCCCACCACAAGGTGGGCGTTGTATTCTCGTCGAGCGATGAATCCGGATCGAGCAAGGTCTCGCCGTGGGTGACATAGCAACCGGCGATGACGCCGAGCCAGAAGCGGCGCGCCATCTCCTCGCCCGAAAGGTTTCCCCAACGGCTGTTGAGGTTGCCTTCGTACTGGACTTCATCGAAGCAGATGGGTTTGTTCCAGGCAGCAAGCCACTCCGGGGCCTGTTCGAATTTTGAACTCTGTAGACTGGCGTGCGTGACCCAGGGATGCCCGTAGTCGTACATGGTGTGGCCGTGGTGCACTGAGCGAAGGTGGCTCACTGGGTCGTTTTGCTCAACGATATGAAAGAAGCGGTCGAAGTCCTGGGTGGTTTTGGCGCGCATGAAGTCGTACTCATTCGCGAGCGACCACCAGATATTCCGGTAGGCGGACATGCGAGCGAGGACATACCGGAGATAAAAGTCATCGGCTTCCGCCGGCATGGTGGCATAGCCCCAGCGGTCGTAAGGATGAAACAGGATCAGGTCGGCTTCGATGCCCATCGCACGGAGATCGGCGATGCGCTGCTCAACATGTGCGAAAAACGCCGGATTCGGCTTGGTGAAATCGGAGACGCCGGCTGCATTGCGCTCGAAGGGATAATAAGGCGGCTCGTTGTGATTATATTGATAGCTTTTGGGAAAGATGCACATGCGAATTTTGTTGAATGGAGCGGAGCGCAGCGTTTCGAGCGTTTGCAGTTGTAGGCTCTCCGATTGATGAACCCATGCGTAACAAGTGGTACCAAAGGGAAAGTAGGGAGTGCCGTCGGCGTAGGCAAAGTGCTGGCCGTTGCACACTCCCACCGGTCCGTGTGATCCGGCAAGCGGCGCGACACACGAGAATTTTCCCGTTTTGCCCGAGAGCTCTGACACGGAGCTCTCCGTTATGTAGGACCATTCGCCCTGCGCGTCCGGCATAAAGCGCACTTTGAAACGCCCTTCGCCGTCATAGAATCCATTGGTCGTAATGGTGCGATGGCCAAGCGTGAATATTGCCGAAAGCTGAACCGCGGTAAAGGGGTTCCCTTCCACGGCGGCGGAAAGGGCAATCTCGAAGACCTCCCACTGTGGAACTGGCGCGTGTTGGATTCCGGAATCGATCTCGGCGATAGCCTGGGATCCAGGCAGGATAGACGCTGCCAACGAACCGGCGGATCCGAGCTTCAGCATTTCGCGACGATTGATCATGCCCATTGCAGCAATCTCCTTTATTAATGGATGCCAGTCCGTATCGGTTCAAGTCCTGAGCATCTCCAGGCATCAAGTATGCGGGAAAGAATTACGATTCATTTCCGCTCTTTGCATGAAATTCTAATGCACCCGATATTAGCCCTCAGAGACGAATGGAGGCCAACTGGCCTCCATTCGTCCGAGCGATTTGGCCGGACATGCGATCAGAACAAAAGCTTGAGAGAGAGTTGTGCGATGCGGGGCGCGATGTCTGAGGTGATGCGACCGAAGCTGGCCGAGGATTGCGTCAGATTGGGATCGCCGAGGTTGGTGTGGTTGAGGAGATTGAAGTACTCTGCGCGGAATTCAAGGTTGGTGCTCTCGCGGCCAAGGCCGAAGTCACGCTTGAGGCTGCCATCCCAGTCAATGTAGCGCGGACCGACAAGCGAATCCTTCTTGAGGTTGCCGAAGGTGTCGTTGGCGGGGCGGGTGAAAGCTGTGGGATCGAGGTAGTTGGTGCATGTGGTGGTGGCCGCGGTGCCGTAGGTGCAGGCCGAGCCGCCGTAGCCGCTGGCGATGCGGTTGGGCACGTCAATGCCGGTGCCCAGCCCGGCAAGCGAGGTATCGGCGCCGACAGTAATGTTGAGCGCATCGCCGCTGTGGACGGCGAGGATGCCGGTGGTCTGCCAGCCGTTCACGATCTGGCGCACGACCAAATCGCTGCCCTTGATCGCCGGGAAGTTCCACACGTAAGAGAAAGCAATGTTGTTGCGATGGTCGAAGACCGAGGGACCGGTGTCGAGGCGTTTGAAGTTGGGCACGTAGCTGGGAAGCACGAAGGTCTGGCCGGTACCGGCGCTGGTGACGGCCGTGTCCCAGGGAATGTTGTCGATGCTCTTGGACCAGGTGTAGTTGAGAGTGCCGCTGAGGCCGTACCGAGCGCGCTCGCTGAGTGTGGCCTGCAAGGCTTCGTAGTTGGAATTGCCTCCCATGTTCGATTCGGGAATGTTGGAGTAGCCCTGATAGGGACGGCGGGCGTTCTCGTTGCCGGCGGTGTCGGTGCTGCCGGTCTGCACCGCGGGGTTGAGTTCGGGGCAGTCGAAGAGATGACTGCCGTGCGAGGCCACGTAGGCAATGCGCGAACTCATACTGGTGGTTATCTGCCGCTCGATCACCAGGTTCCAGTTGTACATGAGAGGAACCTGGAAGTGGCCGGAGGGATCGAACGTGATTACAGAAAACGGCGAGGTGAAGGTGACGGTGGAGGGCAAAGGTGTGGCCGCCGGGAAGGGATTGGCCGTCTTTCCATAAGGATTGCTGAAGGTGGCTGTGGGGTCGGAGGCGGTGGGGTTCGAGGACGAGTAGGATTCGACGAAAGGCAAGCTGCCGATCCAGCCGTTGTTGAAGAGGTCGTTCATGCGGGTGTCGTAGAACATTCCTGCGCCGCCGCGGAGGCTGGTCTTGCCATCGCCGAGGAGGTCATAGGCGAAGCCCACGCGCGGCATGAAGTTCTTGTAAGTGTTGTAGAGGCCGGCGGCGGGCATTCCGGTATCGCCCGGGAAGCGCAGGCCGATGGGCGCGTTGGGAAACACGCTGGAGTGTGTGGCGGAGGCATAGTAAGTGGGGTTGAACTGGCCCATGCGACCGTCGGCGGATTGCGGTATAAAGGGCTCCCAGCGCAGGCCGTAATCGAACGTGAGCCGGTGATTCAACTTCCAACTGTCTTGCGCGTAGGCGCCGAGGAATTTGCCGGTGTTGTTCTGGAAGCTTCCCGAGGCCTGGCTGAAGGAGCTGAGGTAGCCGAGGAAGAAGCTTGCCATGGCGTTGTTGGTGGTGGTGGAGGTGAAGGAGAAGCTGCCGGGCTGGCCGTTCATGTTGATGACTTCGAGATGGCTCAGTTCGCCATGGAAGCCGAAGGCGATATTGTGCGTGCCGCGGATCCAGTGGAGATCTTCGGCAACGGTGGTGTTGGAGCGCTTGAAGGTGGCGTGCGGATTCTGACCGAAGGAAAAGTCACCGGTGACGCCGACCGATTGAAACGATGGGAAGGCCGGCTGCCAGATGTTTACTCCCAGAGTTCCCACGTCGATGCCGCCGGGCAGCGGGCCGCGGATGGAGCTTTCGCGCTGATAGCTGACGATGAAACTGTTCAGCAGGTGATCGTTGAACGTATGCGTTTCAGAAGCCATCGCATTCATATAGAGAATGTCGGACTGGTCCTGATAGGTGAGGTAGTTTTTAGGATCGAGAACGCCGTTGAGGTGGAACTTGTCGAGGAAGTAGCGCGTGGAGACGCGATCTTTGGAGTGGATGTCCTGATCGTAGCGGCCGATGAACTCGTTGTAATTTTGCGAATTGGGCTGGAGGTAGGAGAAGGGCGTGCCGCTGGACGAGGCGACTGGGATGTAGTTGAGGAGAGCCAGGGAGGCCTTGTCGAAGCGCGTGGTGGGAATGGTGGCCACGTAGTTGTTGCCGCTTACGTTCGTGTACGGAAAGCAGGCTTTCGGACTGGACGCTGGATCGACGATGCAGTTGGCAGTAGTGACGGTTCCGGTAGCGGTGAAGGGGAACTGACCGGCCTGGTTGCCCGTGGAAGGCAGCGAGGCATCACTCGAAGTGGTGGCCGACGTATCGCGCCAGCGGCTGCCCTGAAAGCCGCCAAAAAAGAAACCCTTGTTGGCCTTCCAAAGATGTGGAATCTCGAGTGGGCCGCCGAAGGTGCCGCCGAACTGGTTGCGCTTAAGGGGATCGGTGTAGGGCGTGAGCACGCCGTTCTGGACCACGGTCGAGAAGTGGTCATGAGCGTTGAAGACGCGATTGCGGAGATATTCGAAAAGATCGCCGTGATATTTTTCGGTGCCGGACTTGGTGATGATGTTGACCACGCCGCCGGCGTTCTGGCCGTACTCGGCCTGGTAGTTGCTGGTCTGTACGCTGAACTCCTGCAGCGCGTCTGGGAAGGGGAAAGGTGCGTTCACGTTGGTGTATTCGTCAACGTTGTTGCCGCCGTCGAGAAGGAAGTTGGTCTGGTTGGTGCGGGCGCCGTTGGAGGTGATGAGGATGTCAACGGGGAAGGTCTTGGTATTGCCCTGATCGATAGAGGCGATATTTGGCGCGACGTTGATGCCGGGCGTGAGCGTAGTGAGCTGGGCGGCGTTGCGCCCGTTCAGAGGAAGTTGATTTACGCGGGCGGTGTCGACCACCTGCGAAATCGTGCCGGTGGTGGTATCGACCTGCGGCGCTTCAGTCGTCACGGTGACAGAACTGGTAGCGACGCCGACCTTGAGCGAGGCATTGACGGTAAGCGCCTGATCGGCTTGGAGAGTGGCTCCGCGCTGCGTGTAGGTGGCAAAGCCGGGAGCGGAGATCGTGACGTCATACCCGGTCGGCGGGAGAGCCGGGAAGACGTAACCGCCGGAAGAATTCGTCACCGTTTCCGTGACCACGCCGGTTGCCGATTGCGTCGCTGTAACCTTGGCGCCGGCTACGGCTGCTCCACTGGGATCGACGACGGTGCCCACGATGCTGCCTAGGCCCTGGGCATGTGCAGTTGGTGTAACGTCAATGGCAAGAAGCAGCAACGCAACCGGGAGAAGCAATGCCGCCAATGGATGCAGTCGAGGTACTCCTATATTGGTCATGGGGACGAATTCTAGGTCTGCCTTTGATGAGCTGTCAAGTATATTTGTAGATGTGCATAATTATGATAGTCGCAAAGCGCCTAAGACCACCGCGATCAACAACGTCATGTTCTCGATCCGCCAGGGACTCATCTGCATATCTATGCACGCGCGAACAATATAGGGCTCATACCGGTTCCCGTTACGAGAGTGGACGCGAGCGCTATCGGATAACTACCCAAGGCCATGGTTGCCCTAAGGATTAGCATATTTATGCGCCACCAGTGCATTATGTTGTCATCTGCCAGGCGATTCGATACAATTCCGGTTCCGGCTGAATTGCGTGGATTCTCTATTGAATAGAACAGGCCGCGGTAAGGATCGATCATCGTGAATGAAATAGCATTCAAAGACCTGACCCGTCCGGTCGACCGCTATCAGTGGCTCAAGCATAAAGCGAATTGGATCAGATTGAGCGCCATGACAATGACCAACCATGCGCAGCTCGGGCACACTGGAGGGGATCTTTCCTGTGCGGACATTCTCTCCGTCCTTTATCTGGGCGGGATCCTGCGCGTCGATACCTCGCAGCCGCGCTGGCCGCAGAGGGACCGGTTCATCCTTTCCAAGGGGCATTGTTCGGGAGCCTTCTATTCCACGCTCGCTGCCAAGGGTTTCTTTCCTGTCGAACAATTGAAGACTTTCATGGATCCGCTTTCGATGCTCAATGGCCACCCCGATCGGAAAGCGTTGCCGGGAGTGGAAGCCAATACGGGTCCGCTTGGACATGGCCTTCCGATTGCAGTCGGTGCTGCGTTTGGCGCCAGAATGCGGCATGAATCGTGGCGGGTATTTGTACTTACCGGCGATGGAGAACTCCAGGAGGGCTCGAACTGGGAGGCCGCGATGACAGCGCAGCACTACGGCCTCGACAACCTGATCGTCATCGTCGATCGGAATCGACTTCAGCAAGGAGACTTCACTGAGAATACGTTGCGCATGGAGCCTCTGGCAGAGCGATGGCGGGCCTTCGGTTTCTCCGTCGCGGAGGTCGATGGCCACGATCCGGAGGCACTTCTCGAGCGCTTCAGCGCGTTACCAATTGAATCGGGAAAGCCCACCTGTCTGATTGCCCACACGATAAAAGGCAACGGTGTTTCATTCGCTGAAAACAAGCCGGCATGGCACCACGGCGTTCCTACGCGCGAACAGTTGGTTGAGGCCGGCCGGGAACTGGGTGTGGAGGTAAACTGGTGAGCATCGTGGACAAGGTAGACGAACCCAAGGTCATAGAGGAGCAGGCATTATTCGACTGCCGTGTCGCCTACTCCTCCGTGCTGGAGGAACTGGCGGCGCAGGATCAACGCGTATGCGCCGTGATCAACGATTCCCTGTCCTCTGCAAAGCTTAAGAGCTTCAAAACCAAATATCCGGATCGTTTTATCAATGTCGGCATCGCCGAGCAAAACCTGGTGGGAGTGGGTTGTGGGCTGGCCAACAGCGGTATGATCCCATATCTATGCGCCGCTTCGTGCTTCTTGACCGCACGGGCAATGGAACAGATCAAAGTTGACCTCGCCTATTCCAAAACTAATGTCCGGCTTTGCGCCATGTCGCCGGGCATGGCTTACGGACAGCTCGGTCCCACGCACCACTCCATCGAAGACCTCGCCTGGATGCGTGTGCTGCCCAATCTCACCGTGATTGTTCCGGCCGATCCCGTGGAGACCGCGGCTGTCATGCGCTACTCGCTCGTGCACGAGGGGCCAATGTTTCTGCGCATCGCGCGCTTGCCCGTGCCGCGCGTGCATGGCGACGATTACGAATTCCGTTTAGGCAAGGCAGTGCGCCTTCGCGAGGGCTCCGACGTGACGCTGATCGCGAACGGCCTGATGGTGTGCAGGGCCCTCGATGCGGCCAAAGCGCTTGAGGTGCGTGGCATTTCGGCGCGCGTGCTCAACATGAGCACCTTGAAGCCGCTCGATCATGAGGCCATCCTCGATGCGGCCCGCACCACGCGCGGCATCGTAACTGCTGAAGAAGCGCTCGCGGCCGGCGGATTGGGCGGCGCAATAGCCGAAGTGCTTGCGCAGCAACATCCCACTCCCATGCGCATCCTGGGCGTGCCCGACGTCTTCGCTCCCACGGGCAAGGCTGAGTTTTTGCTCGAACATTTTGGGCTGACCGCGGCGGGGATCGAACGCGCGGCTCTGGAACTGTTGGCGCGCGAGGGATAGATGGCCTGCGAATGGATTCTCGCGATTGACCAGGGCACGACCAACACGAAAGCGTTGTTGGTCGATCGCGAGGGCTGCACGGCCTATCGGGCCTCCGCGCCGCTTGAAATACTGCAGCCACAGCCCGGCTTTGTGGAGCAGGACCCAGTTGCGCTTTGGCAGTCGGTCGTTCAGGTCATCTCGGATTGTGTGCGCCATGCGCAGTCGGAGCGCGCATGCATCGCTGGAATTGCCATCACAAATCAGCGCGAGACCGCGGTCGCATGGCATCGCGCCGCCGCGGGAAGCTCCGCTGCGGGCAAGCCTGTGGGCAACGCCATCACCTGGCAGTGCCGCCGTTCCGAGCCAGTCTGCGATCGGCTTCGCGAACATTCCGTAACCATTCAATCCATCAGCGGACTTCCGCTTGATCCTCTGCTGAGCGCGACCAAGTGGGCGTGGCTCTTCGATCGGCATCCCGATCTACAATCGCAGGCCGCACGAGGCGAGCTGCATCTGGGCACAGTCGACGCGTGGCTGCTTTATAACCTGACCGCGGGCAAGGTGCACGCGACCGACCATACGAATGCCTCACGCACCGCGCTGCTCAGCCTGGCCACGCTCGAGTGGGATCTTGTTCTGAGTGATCTTTTCGGGATTCCACTTGCCGCGTTGCCCGCAGTGCGCCCATCGAGCGGGAATTTCGGAACCTGCGCAGCGATTCCCGAGCTCAAAGGTGTTCCCATCGTGGCCATGATCGGCGACTCACACGCCGCGCTTGTGGGCCACGGCCGTTACGAACCAGGAACGGTGAAAGCAACCTATGGCACCGGCTCGTCGTTGATGATGCTCACGGCGGATCTCGTGACCGAAGCGAAACAACTGGCGCGCACCGTGGCGTGGTCGGGTGCAGACGGCGCGCACTTTGCGCTCGAAGGCAACATCGCCATGAGCGGCGCGACCGTGCAGTGGGTGGGCGAATTTCTCGGCCTTGCGCATCCTATTGAAGATGCCGCGACCCTGGCCGCAACCGTTCCTGACGCGGCCGGCCTGATTCTGGTGCCTGCGATGGTCGGACTCGGCGCGCCCTATTGGGACTCGGCTGCACGCGGCCTGATGACCAATGTCGAGCGCTCGCACACGGCCGCGCATCTGGCTCGGGCCGCGGTAGACGCCATCGCTTTTCAAGTCGCCGACGTCCTGGAAGCGATGGAAGACGCCGCGCAAGTGACATTGCCGATTCTGCTCACCGATGGCGGCGCCACGCGCAACGATTCGCTCATACAGATGCAGGCCGATGTTCTTGGCCGGCCCGTGCACCGATCCACGCAGGAGGATCTCTCGGCGCGCGGCGCGGCGTTGCTAGGTGGTCTTGCCTTGGGTTGGTGGCGCGGGCTGGATGAGTTAGCTGCGCTGCCTAAGAGCATGCAGCCATTCGAGCCGAAGAAATCACAGACCGAACGCGAGCGTCTGCGCAGCGCGTGGCGGCTCGCAGTCCAACGCGCGCGGCTCACTGCGGAGCGTGTCGCATGAGTCAGGTGAATCAGCCCGATGCGGAGGTCATTCTGGAAGCGTGCAATATCACGAAGCGCTATCCGGGCAACGTCGCGCTTGATTGTGTCACCTTCCTCGTCTACCGCGGGCAAGTGAATGTGCTCATCGGCGAAAACGGCGCCGGGAAGTCCACACTGATGCGCATTTTAGCGGGCGCGGAAAGAGCCGATGAAGGCACGTTGCTTCTCGAGGGCCGGCCGGTCGCGTTGCACACACCACGCGACGCTGCGGCGATGGGAATTTCGATTGTTTATCAGGAGTTGCTTGCGCTTACCAATCTGAAGATCAGCGAAAACATCTTCGCGGGCCGGGAGCTATGCCGTGCGGCGCTGTTCGTCGATCAAGCGACGCAAGACCAGCGCTCTAACGCCGCGCTGCGACCCCTGCGCAAGCCCATGGATGTGTCCATCGAAACGGGAAGATTGTCGCTGGGTTGCAGGCAGGTGGTGGAGATCGCACGCGCCCTGGATCAGGGGTCGCGGATTTTGATTCTCGATGAGCCGACCTCCGCGCTTTCGGCATCGGAGGCGGAGTCGCTCTTCGAAGTCATTGCGGATTTGAAGCGCGCCGGTGTGACCATCATCTATATCTCGCACCGGCTGCATGAACTGCTTCATCTCGGGGATCGATTCACCGTGTTGCGCTCGGGGCGCGTGGTGGGCGAAGCAACACGCGCCGATGCGACGCGCGCGTGGATCGTGGAGCGGATGTCTGGCCGCAAGGAAGGCGCCCACGACACGTCGAGCACAAGCTCGCCGTCTCATTCTGTGGTGCTGACAGTAAGCGGCCTCACACTCCCCGCCTCAGTCGGCGATGAAGCGGCACAAGCGCCGGTACACGATGTCAGCTTCTCTGTGCGCGAAGGCGAAATTCTTGGAGTCTACGGGCTGTTGGGTGCGGGCCGCACCGAGCTGCTGGAAGCGCTTGCCGGACTGCGGCCGATTGCGTCGGGAGTTGTCGCCGTTCGCGGACAGACAATTCGCACTGGCAGCGTGCGTGACGCATTAAGGGCGGGGATGGTTCTGATGCCTGAAGACCGGCAACGAGACGGGCTGTTCCCTGAGCTTTCGATTCGCGAAAATGTTGTAATGGCGGCGAAGACCGGCCTCTTTCTTTCGCGCGACGAAGAAACGCAGCGCGTGCGCAAGCTTGCGGCTCAATTGCATATCGCCGCAAAGGACGTCGAACTTCCCGTGACCACGCTCTCGGGAGGAAATCAGCAGAAGGTGCTGCTGGCCCGCTGCCTGATGTGCTCGCCTTCGGTTTTATTGATGGATGAGCCGACGCGCGGTGTCGATGTGAGCGCAAAGGCCGAGATTTACGGTATCCTGCGCGAATTGGCGGCGAAAGGACTGAGCATCGTGTTCACGTCATCGGAGATCGAAGAGACGCAGGCGCTCGCCGCGCGCGCGCTTGTGCTCTGCCAGGGGCGAATTTCCGCTGAGTTCGCACGCGACCAACTGAGCGATGATGGCTTGTTCGCCGCTGCCAGCCCCTCGGTCGCCGTTGCGGCCAGTGCGGCCCCGGCGCGCCACGCAGGAGGTACAGCATGAGATCTGAAACGCCCAGCCAACCGCGCGCGAATCGGTTTGGGGTAGCGTCGGCTCGCTTGGTTCTGCTCCTGCTGCGGGCCCGCGCCATTCTGGTGCTGTTGATACTCCTCATCCTGTTCTCGGCGCTCGCGCCGGAATTTCTCACCTCCAACAATCTCTCGATCCTCACCAAGCACGTGGCTATCACTGCACTCCTGGCAGTGGGCATGACCTTCGTTATTTTGACCGGTGGTATCGATCTTTCCGTGGGCTCCATTGCGGGACTCGGCGGCATGGTAGCTGGCTATCTTCTCACGCAGGGACTCTCCTTCGGCGGCGCCACGCACTTTCCGCCGGTTGCCATCGTCATTCTGCTTACGATTTGTGCGTGCCTGCTGGTGGGCGCGCTGAACGGATGGCTGGTGGCAAAAGCCGGCGTGGCTCCGTTTATCGCGACACTGGGCACGCTCTATATCGCACGCGGCGCTGCGCTGCTAATCTCGAACGGAAAAACATTTCCCAATCTCGGCGGCGCGCCGGCGCGAGGCAACACGGGATTTCCTGCGTTCGGCCAAAGCTTTTTGCTGCACGTACCCACGCCCGTCTGGATGATGGTGGCGCTTTTCGCTGTCGCGTGGGTGGTGGCAACCAAGACTCCCTTCGGCAGGCACATCTATGCGATCGGCGGCAATGAGCGCGCGGCGCGTCTGGCGGGCATTCGCGTCGCGCAGGTAAAGCTGGCCACGTATGTTTTTTCGGCGTTCTGTGCGGCGTTGGTGGGGCTCATCATCGCGGCGCAATTAGAAGCTGCGCATCCGGCAACCGGCGAAAGCTTCGAGCTGAATGCCATCGCGGCCGTGGTGCTGGGCGGAACATCGCTGATGGGCGGCCGCGGCTCGGTCACAGGCTCGTTGATCGGCGCCTTTGTGATTGGCGTGCTCGCCGACGGCCTGGTGATGCTGGGCGTCTCAGAGTTCTGGCAGATCGTAATCAAAGGCGTGGTGATCGTGGTGGCCGTGGGGCTCGACCAGTTGCAGACGCGGCTGGAGGTCCGGATCCTGCCTTATCTGACAACCGCGAGCACAAAAGAGGGCCAATCATGATGCTTCGCTCTCTTGCCGGCCTGAGTTGCGCATTGGCGCTTCTGCTTGCGTGCGCAGGCTGTCACCGCGACGAGCACCGCAGGAGATTGATCGTGGTGATTGTTCCCTCGCAGGACAATCCTTATTTCAAGGCCGAAGCGGACGCCGCTGCGGCACGCGCACTGGAACTCGGTTATCGTGTGCGCGTGGACGCACATGAAGACGATGCCTTCCGCCAGGACAATCTGGTGGATGCCGCGATCGCCTCCAACGCTGCAGCAATCATTCTGGATAATGCCGGCGCCGATGCAACTGTCTCGGCGGTGCGGCGCGCCACCAGGGCGGGCATCGCGGTGTTCCTGATCGATCGCGAAATCGATGCCACCGGCATTGCGAAGGCACAGATCATCTCGGACAATGATCAGGGTGCGCGGCTGGTTGCGGCGGAGTTCGCGCGCGCCATGAATGGAAGTGGCGAGTATGCAGAGTTACTGGGAAAGGAATCCGACACCAACGCGCAGATTCGCACCCAGGGCTTTCACGCCGTGCTCGATCGGTATTCGAATCTCAAGCGCGTCTCCGCACAGTCCGCGAATTGGTCCCAGGCGGAGGCATTTCAGAAGACGGAGACCATGCTTCAGGCGCATGGAAACATCGCAGGCATCATTGCAGGAAACGACACCATGGCTCTGGGCGCGGCGGCAGCGTTGAAATCTGCCGGGAAGTTGAATGTGCAAATTACCGGATTCGACGGAAGTCCGGATGCGATCGACGCCATTCAGCGCGGTGACTTGCGGGCCACCGCCCTGCAACCTGCGGTGTTGATTTCCCGGCTCGCGGTGGATGAGGCGGACCGGTTTCTGAACACGGGTTCGACTGGCCAGCCGGAGTTGCAGATCATTCCATGCGAACTGGTGACCAAGAACAATGCCGAAAGCTACCGCAATTTCGAAAAGGTAAGGTGAACGCCATGGCGAATTCCACTTGTCTCGGAGTCATTGTCGGCAATCGCGACTTTTTTCCTGACGTGCTGATCTCTGAAGCACGCAAGGACCTGACCAAGCTATTTTCCGAACTCCAGATCGAACCGGTTTGGCTTTCGCCGGAAGAATCGAAGCTGGGCGCGGTTGAAACCTGGGCCGACGCGCAAAAATGCGGCGAGCTGCTGCGCAAAAACCGCGACCGCATCGAAGGCATCCTGGTCTGCCTGCCGAATTTTGGCGATGAAAAGGGCGTTGCCGACTCGATTCGTCTGGCCGACACGCACATTCCGATTCTGGTGCAGGCTTGCCCGGACGATCTCGATCAGTTCGGTCTAGACCGCCGGCGGGACGCCTTCTGCGGCAAGATATCGGTCTGCAATAACCTTCGCCAGTACCGCATTCCGTACTCGCTCACGCGCGATCACACCGTGGCGATTCTCGATCCGCGCTTCCGTGAGGACCTGGTGCAGTTCGTCCAGACCTGCAAGGTGGTGCGCGGCTTGAGCCGCATGCGCATCGGCGCTGTGGGAGCGCGGCCCAACGCCTTCAATACCACGCGCTACAGCGAAAAGCTGCTTGAAGCCTCGGGCATCACGGTGAACACCATCGACCTTTCTGAAGTTTTTGGCAACGCGGCCAAAATCTCCAGCGACGACAAGCGTGTGCGGCAGCGCGTCGAGCAGATTCGGTCGTATGCTGATTCGACCAAGGTCCCCGACGAGGCTATCGTGCGCATGGCCAAGTTCGCGCTGGTGGTGGACGACTGGATGCAATCGCTCTCGATCACCGCGACAGCTATCCAGTGCTGGAGTTCGCTTCAGAAGAACTTTGGCGTGAATGTGTGCACCATCATGTCGATGATGAGCGAGCAGATGTTGCCCTCCGCCTGTGAAGTGGATATTGCCGGCGTGGTAGGCATGTACGCGCTGCAACTCGCCGGCGGTTCGCCCAGCGCGCTTGTCGACTGGAACAACAATTACGGCGGCGATCCCGAGAAATGCGTCTTCTTCCACTGCGGCAACTGGGCCAAGGACTTTCTGCCCGACATCCGCATTGCCACGGCGCCCATCCTCGGCACCACGCTCGGCGAAGAAAACACCTTCGGCGCGCTGGAAGGCCGCACGCTTGCTGGTCCCGTGACCTTCGGCCGCGTGAGCACCGACGATCTCAGCGGGAAAATCACCGCCTACGTGGGCGAAGGCGAATTCACCAACGATCCGCTAAAGACCTTCGGCACACGCGCGGTGGTGAAGGTGGCAGGACTGCCCGGGCTGATGCACGTGATCTGCCAGAACGGTTTTGAGCACCACGCCGCCATGAATCGCAGCCATACGGCGGCCGCGGTCGCGGAAGCTTTTGGCCGCTATCTGGGTTGGGAGGTCTACCACCACCAACGGCCATCGGACCTGCCGCCTTTGCCTGCATTTTGATGCATATGCCACTTTTTATGACACAATAGGGATTATGCCCCGCCAAGATGAGCTTCGCCTGCTGGCCAAGGTGGCCCGCATGTACTACATGCAGAACCTTCGCCAGCAGGAAATCACAGATAGGCTACAGATCCATCAATCCACTGTCTCGCGCCTGCTTAAGCGGGCGCGTGACATGAACATTATTCGCTTTAGCGTCGCGACACCTCCGGGAATATATTCCGACCTCGAAGACCAACTCATCGCCACCTATTCCTTGAAGGATGCGGTAGTCATCGATGGCTCAACTGAAGAGGACCCGTTAGTTCGCGATCTCGGAGCCGCGGCGGCATATTACCTCGAAACCACGCTCAAGCCAGGAATCAACATCGGTATCTCCTCCTGGAGCCGATCGTTGTTTGCCATGGTGGATGCACTCCATCTGGGAAGTTACGCCAAGGGCGGAAAAGTGGTGCAAATCCTGGGCGGGGTGGGCAACGCCGATGTTCAGCAGGAAGCAGCCATCTACCTGGCACAGCGCCTCGCGGGTGCGGTCGGCGCAAGTGCGATTCTTCTCCAATCTCCAGCCGTAGTGGCCACAGCAGAAGCGCGTCGCGTGCTTTCCCGTGAGCCAACGATTCGAGCGGCTGTTGAGAGCTTCAAGCGTCTCGATGTTGCTCTAGTGGGTATTGGCTCAATGGAGCCATCGCGACTTCTCACCAGTAGCGGAAATGTCTTTTCCGCGGAGGAGCGGGCGAAGTTAGGCCGGTTGGGCGCTGTCGGCGACATCTGTTTCCGCTATTTCGATGCGCGAGGTGTCCCCATCAAGTCTCCCCTCATGCAACGTGTCATTGGTATTGAAGCAACAGATTTGCGCGCTGTCGATCGCGTAATCGGCATCGCCGGCGGAAAGAAGAAGTTGAGCGCCATCCTGGCCGCCTTACGCGGGGATTGGCTCGACGTCCTTATCACGGATCGTCGAACGGCGGAGGGTTTGATTGGGGATTGACGTGAGTCAAATCTCTAGCTGAACTCGGCGTATGAACGGACGATCATTCTTCGCCAGACAAGCGCAGTGCAAGGCAGAGACAGATTGGGTTGTTGTTGGCTTGAGGTTGGTACGATTTAGAAGTTCCGTACCGCAGGGTCCCGTAGGGTTTTAACTGTCACTTTTCTATGCCGTAAACCATTGATTCTGATTGGTTTATGGCGGGGACGACGGGGCTCGAACCCGCGACCTCTGCCGTGACAGTTAGAGTCTGAATCGTAACTCATTGATTCTACAGCGCACTGATGGCTCAGAAAGCGCCCAAAAGCACCTAAAATAAGGCTTCAGCACCCTAATCGAACCCTCGCCAGAATGAAAAAGCAGAGGTCAGGAGGTCAACTATTGCGATGTCGATATCCTGATCCAAGCCGCACGCCGCGCTTTAGAGTTCAAGATTGTAGATCACTGAAACGGGCTCTCCTGCCGGCTTTTCAATTCGGATATGCCCGTCACTTCGTGTCGTCAATACTCGTCGAGTTCCCCCGCCGTTGTCAGGTAAACCAGCAGCGTGCTTCGTGTAGTCGTGCTCCTGGCTCTTGTGAACGATTCCCTTGTCCGACAAAATGATCAGTTTGGGTTTGCAGTAATCGAAAACTTCTTCGCAATATCCCTCATTCCTTCCATGATGGGATGCGATGAAGTAGTTCGTTCTCTTGAGGCATTCGCAGAAAGTACTGTTCTCTAGGAGCATCTTCCAGCCGGCCCCCTCCAAGTCGCCGGGGACAACAATGCCGCAACCCTGGTATTCAAGGAACGTCACCAAACTCAGGTTGTTGAAGTCGGTGAACGCCGGATAATCATTGTAGAAACGCCTTACCTGCACACCCCCGTAGTTTGGCGAAATGGACAGGGGCGACGTCCACTCTGAATGCATTTCGATCGCGACGGCCATGGCAGATGTTATGCCGCCTTGATTGCGTTTTTGCCTCTTGATGAAATCCGCTGGTATGGACTTGTTCCGAGAGATGCCGTCGAATTTGATAGTCTCCCGCAGACTCTCGAGATCAGATATATGATCCTGGTCGAAGTGGCTGATCGTGAGGTTATGGATGTGCGAGATGTTTCTATCGGAAAAGTAGGTCGAAGGGTAGAACATCAAATCGTCATCATAGCCACAATCGAAAAGAATATCTACTTCGCCTGGTGTCGTGGCGTATGCGCAAAAGCCGTGGCCAACGTTGAATATCGTAAACGTAAACATCGAATGCATACCTCGGTGATCATTTCGGCAGACTCGCCTTGACCCTGTTGGTTATATACATTGTTTGCTTTCTGTAAGACAGCAGGAAAAGCATTATCAAGAACCCGATCAGCAATGGCAGTTCCCAACTACTTAACCATGGCCATTTCGTCTCGACCAAAGAGCACGCCCACAAAACAACCAAAACCGCCAGAAGGCTGCAGAGTGTCCGATACATGTTGTTTGTCTCAGAAAGCACATCAATTTGGGGATCCGCTCTGGACGCGATAACAAAATCGCCGTAATCAGAAAACTTCAGGAATCGTACGCGCTTGAGGAAAGGTTCCAAAACAAGAGAGCCAAGACGGCTGATCACCAATCCATAGAAGTAATAGAGAAAGAGGCCCAACACCAGATTCTGCTGAATGACCTGGTGATGTGTGAATTTCGATGCCACGACCGCGAATAGACACCCCGGCAACAGGTAGTTGAAGAGGTGGTACGAAGACAATCTGCTCAATAATTCGTTCATCTCATGCCTCGGCCGTCCCACCCGTCCGTCCCGAACTCACAAGGAGGTTGGAACGAGTGCCGGGAATTTCATCCCACCGGTCGCCTTCAACGGCTCACGGCTTCCGCAGGATGAGATCGTTATTCCATAGAGCAAGCACAACATCCATTTGGCTGTTGTGCGTCTTCTCCGGATCGATCGCCACTGCCCTCCACAGTGAACTTATAGACCAGTTCTGCTTCCCTTCGGTCAGCAATGCCGCAGCCCGGACCGCGTATTCCTTATTGTCTTTTGACGATGTGTAGCGCCCAGCGGGAATGCCTCTAACCAACCCCTCTTCGCAGAGGCCCAGAAATGCTCCACGTGGGCAGCCCTTCTTCCGTGCCGACGGGCTGGTCGGATATAGCTTTGCCATCGCGCTTTCCCATCGAACTGCCGGACTGATCTTGGGAGAAGCGGCTTCGCGGGCGGCAATGAGTGCTGCTTCTCCGTATCTGTTCGCCATCGCAGACCCTCGCTTTGCTCGAACTCCAATTTTACAGGGATTACGGGGAGAGGTCGTTGGCCGAGCCGACTAGGCTCCCTCAACCACGTGGGTCATTCGGCTTCATCCTTCGCAGCCTTGGCGGCCACTTCCGCAATTGGAGCAAACCGGTATGGTTCGCACTGGCTGATCGCAGATGCGGATAGCCTCGGTCGCGAATAGGCACCGTTCTCGATCCAAGAGGCGGTTTGGGTTACGCCATCGGCTTCCCCAGCCGTTAACATCTTCTCGTGCGGCACCAGGTACCAGTCACCGGCGATTGGGAATGCAACCCATATGTCGCGACCAATATATTTCCGATCGATTGTCCAGCGACTCTTGAGCTGAACCTTGCGCATTTCGCCGTCGCTCTCGCGGTACAGAATGAAATCCACTCCCCCATCATAGACAGGTAGAAATGCATTGAAGCCTTGCTCCAGAGCGAGACTGACCACTGTATTGCGGTTGACGACCTCACGGATTTGGCCGCGGTAGCGACTCATATTTTGGCTCCTTGAACCAGCGATAATACTGTCCCATTGCACAGCCCTCAAAGGGCCTTGAGAAACTTCCCTGTTGCGCAAAGAGCGTCAAAGAATCGAGTGAGATTCTCGGCAACTGAGGTGGAATGAAGCAGAAGCCCGATTTCGACATTCCGCTCCTGAGCGGCTTCGGTAAAGTTGGCGGACGACACAAAGACATCCCGGCTGTCAGCTACTACGCACTTTGCATGAAGAGCAGCGCGTTTGGAACGGACAGTCGATAGCGCACGTGGGTCATAGAAGATTTCAGGAAAAGGCTTCCCGTGTGGCCACTCTTCAGTTTGGAATCGATGGGCAAACCTCCGAATCAGTTCGGCGGACGATGAAGTGTCACCAGGCTTTCTTTGAATATCGAGAAACATTCGAACTTTGAGTGATGGCCGTTCAACCATCCGTTCCACCAGAGCACGAAAAACCTTCTGCCCTTGGTATACCGCATAGCCGGCTATCAGAATGGTCTCTTCCGCCTGCCGAAACAGATCGCTGACAACCACGCCCGTGTCCCGATTCTCTGCGCCGGCTATTGGAGGACCGGTCAAGACCAGGTCGATGAGATCGTCGATTGAGGCAGTCTCCGAGCGAGCAGACGCGAGTAAATCGAGCGAGTAGCCGGTTGCAACCGGATTCATGCCGGTATCGGACAGCTCCTGAAGATGTGCAGACACAAGAGCCGCAGTTGGCTCAGCCACGTATCGGCCCAGGCTGGATGCCGAATAAGGGGCACACAACCGACCGCTACGCACGCTGGCTGCGAGCGTCCTCAGTTCAGTCGGCGACAGCGACAGCAGGGCTTCCTTCATTCGCAATAATCTCCGAGAATAACTCTGCGCCAAGGTTCTGCACAGTTGGAACGACGAGCGAGCGATCAAGGAAGTCGTTCTGCTGTTCGCAGCTTGTTTCCGAAATCAGGAGGCATCCATGGCACGCTGCACCATGAAGAAACCGGTGCTCATGCGGGTTCGAGGGATCATGCTGAGCACACACGGGATCGTTTGAACAGAGCATCCCGAGGTCCAAAGCGCTCTTAACCACTTCATCAATCTGCCTGCCCAACTGCACCAGTCCGCCTAGGGTACCTTCTGCGTCAGATGTGCCGGTATAGAGCAGAATGCCAAACCCAATCTCGGGAAAAGCGTAAATCCGCTCACGAATGGAACTGGCCGGGTACCCGCATCGCAGAGCCACCGCTGTCAGCAGGAGATGCGAAAAAGAGTGCATCATCAGATAGGCCAAGTTCGGCGGCTTACGGTTTGTGCCCGAGTGCTCCTTGCGCCAGGCTTCGTAGCCCTCCCCAAGTGCCACGGCACGAGCACCAACACTGGTTCTATCCATCCACGTCTTTATTGCTTCCTTGTTGAACTGGAGAAAGATTCCTTCACCCTTGTTCTCAAACGCAGGGAGCCAGGAAACCTCTCGCGCCAGAGCCGCTCGTTTCACTCCGATATCCAGTTCACCTTCAGTGTCAGGCGCGGCGGATTCAAACCGCGTGAAGCCTACCTGGGCGACAACCTCCCGCAGCCGGTGTACTAGCACAACCCGTTGGATCGGAGCCATCCATGGTCGACCCCAGACCTTTCGCGGAAGACTACGAGCGTAGAAGACGCCGTCCGGGTGATCATCCCCGATCTCGTCCTTAGCGGCGATCAATGTTTCAAGTTCCGCGACCTTGACGGACTTCTCGCTCCTTAATCCTCCCAATTTCCTCGACTGAACCTCCTCGAAAACCTCTTCGTCCGAGAAACCATCTAGAGCCTCTTTAACGGCAGCCTTCTTGCGTTCGTATTGAAGTTGGCCCATTTCGTCAACAGCCTCCAGATAGTTCCATATGCGATCCACCGTCTGTTTGATCGCCTGATCCCTATCTGGAAGTGAGATCACGCTCATAAGCTGCGGGAAGTAAGCATTGGATGCGGAGCGGATCAGCAGCCTGCTGGGTTCACCGCAAGTCTCCTTGGTATATGCCCCCAGCCAGGGACGTGCGCCATCACACGATCCAAGTGCTTTGTTGGCGAGAACGGCCGCTTGCGCCATGCTGCGTTCTGCCTTTCCACACTCGCAGCGGACCCAAACTTCAGTTAAGTCTCCGCTGGTACCGCGCTCGTCGATGAAAAGCTGGCGAACTTGTTTTGCGCAGTCTGACGGGCCGTTGTGCACGAAGGCATACCAGTCAATATCCCCAATGTGTCCCGCACGACAGGCCCGGACGAATCGGACAGGCACGACGGAGCGTTTCTTCTGATCTCGATCGATGAACTTGCCTCTGGTCAGCGATTTCCTGTGTACCAACAGCCGGGTGCGTGACTTACCGTCTTCTTGCCGTTCGGCTCCTTGAACGATGAACCACTCCGGGAATTGGAATGCAACGATGCCTCTGGGAGGAGCCGTAGGATCGTCATCTGCCGGCGGCGGCGTCCGCAGGTCCACTGAAGGGACATCGAGAATGGCCGCAAGCTTGCGGCTGAGGCGTGGCTCCGAGACCCTCGCGGACGCGACGCCGGGAGCATCCATTTATTACACGACCGACGGAACCGTGCCTACGACTTCCTCCGCCGTGTATTCAGCGTCGAATCCAATCTCGGTCTCGTCCACGATGACCATTGAGGCCATTGCGGCGGGCTCGGGCTATTCAAGCAGTGCTGTGGCCTCAGGCACATACACAATCAACCTGCCGCCTGCAAGTTTCACGCTCAGTACGTCGCCTTCCTCGTTGACGGTGCCAGCTGGTGGCCTGGGAATTGTCACTCTGACGGTAACCCCGCAGAATGGCTTCAAGTCCGCGGTGAGCTTCGCCTGCTCCGGATTACCGGCAGATGCGACGTGCTCGTTCAATCCCACAACTGTCACGCCTTCTGGATCGGCCGCGACGACGCAGCTCACAATCGCCAGGAGTTCGCGGGCCAGTGTAGTGCGGCCAGACTCGCGTCCATTCCTGCCGGCAACCGGGTTGGCGATCGCGGTTTTCTTCGTTGTTTGGAGACGGCCGCGCCCGCTGGGCGGAGCATTGGTGGCTCTGCTTCTCGCCTGTGCTGTTCTGCTCCCCGGATGCGGCGGTGGCGGCACTACCGGCGGTGGTGGCGGAAGCGGCGGTGGCGGCGGTTCACCACAGAGTTACACAGTCACTGTGACGGCAACATCGGGGACGATTCAGCAGACAGCAACCTTGACGCTCACCGAGAATTAGGACAAGCAGGCAAAGGGTCGATGGCTTGGCACGACGTACGGCACCGCATAGTGCGTTGGCGGTGTTACTGCGCTCTTTTGCCCGTCCGAAATCGAGCGGATTCCGAAAACCCCGCCGATCAATTTTGAATTACATTGCGAATGGTTGTGCCGCTCAATTGCTCATTTCCAAATACTTGATTGGAGATGTTGATTTAGATACTGGGAAATGGACTTTTTGAAGTGACGCATCCGGCATCTGGATTGATTCCTAATCGAGTCACTCATCGAGAGATCAGGGGCGATATTCTTGGTTCCGCCAGGATCACCGTCTACCCGGAAATTACCACTTGATCAATACCTTTGGGGCGGAAATGCAAGATTGCTCCCCTTAAGTCGCCGAGTATCCAAGAATCACAAGTTAACTTCCCGAGCCAACGTAACCATAAATATATCTGCAGTTTAGATGGTTAAACTTTGCCAGGTACAGGCAAGCTCTCCAGGTCCATCTCAATTTGCACGTGAGCGCCCTTTGGACGCTCTCAGTTCTTTACGGCTGGAAACGCAGTCCCCCAGCCCAAGGAGGTGAAGCATGGCCGCAACGAAGTTTGCAGAAGCCGAGCGCGAGAAGCTCTTTGCGCAGCTCGAAGCGCCGTTCGATCCGGCGCTGATCAAGTGGCGCGTGATGCGCACCTTCGACAATGGTCGAAGCGGAGTCATTCTGCCTTTTGCCGATCCGCGCGCCTACACGGACCGGCTCAACGAGCTCTTCACGCCGTCGGGCTGGACGCGCGAGTATACGATCTCGACCGTGCCGTCGCTCTGCCGCATGGAGCGGGGCAAGGCGATCGTCACCAGCAAGGTGCTGGTGGCGACGGCCGTAACGATCATGCGGCTGGGCAGCCATGTCGGAACCGGAGAGGAGTGGGCCGACCGGGAAAACGCAGTGACGGCCGCAGACGCCCAAGCATTCAAGCGTGCCTGCAGTTGCTTCGGGCTGGGCCGCTACCTTTACCGCTTCGGGGAGACTCGCGTGCGGCTGAATTCCCGCGGCGAGCCGATGGCAATTCCGACTCTGCCCGAGTGGGCGCTGCCGCCGGGCATGATCGTAGCTCGGGCGAACGGCCAAGCTGTCGATGTGCGCGGCCCTGTCGATCACAAGCTGACGGCCGCGATTGAGGGGTTCCGCAGCACTCTCGGAGTGGACATCTACGAGGAGATCCTACGGCGGGCGGGCCACAGTAAAGATGCCCGGACGATCCCGAATGCCGACCGACAAAAGAGTGTCGTCGAGTGGATGCAGGCGGCGGCGCGTGGATTTGAGCGGCTTCATGCACTAGTTGAGATCGCAGGTGACGCCAGGTTCATCGCTGCCATGGACAGCCTGAAGTTTGCCACCACCACATGTCTTCCCAGTCTTGCGGCATTAAAGCAATTGATTGAGGAACTCGAATCCCTGGCCAACCAGCAGGTCGCTTAGAGAGCAGTTTCAGCACGGGGGGAAATCATGGGAGAAATCAGCATTGTGCGTCCGCGACGCAGCCTCGTCAGCATCCCAATTGTCGAAGCCGTCTACTGCGAGAGTTGCGCCTCGGTCTCGAACTCCAGCGGCGGATGCTGCGCCCTTTGCGGCAACATCTCCATATGGCCGCTGGCCGAACTGGTGCCGCAACCGCCGATGGGTCCACCCTCTAACTCGGCATCGGTTCGACATTTCACACCTACTACGCAAATCGAATTGACCAGAGCGGCGTAGTGGGCCTGATTCACAACCCAGGTGTGAGATAAAGCAATTTGTGGCCGCGAATAAAGCATATGTTGGCCGCACCATATCATCGCCTCAGAACTCCAGAAGCGAGTACCTGCGGTGGACCGAATCCGCGTGGCGCGTCCACAGGGTTCCTGTACCGAATGGAAGACACAGGGTTTGGTAACTTAGGCGCCCGCAAGGCTCTCGGTATCTCAACGTAGAGCTTCAGATCCCAACAGCTGCTCGCATCCAACCCCTCGCCGGCCAAGATATGCTTTATTTCCGGCCAAAATATGCTTTAAATCACACCCAGGGCTCTTCGCCTAGGGAGGGACCATGGCACGCAATGCGGCACGGTTGAAGATGGGCTATTACCCGCTTCCCGAAAGCGAGGCCGTGCGGCTTCGCGCACTGCTTGAGTTTGCTGGTCCGGCATCAGTCGTCGATCCCTGCGTCGGGCAAGGAACCGCGCTCGAAATCGTAACGCATGACGCGGGGGTTCGCCGTTACGGCGTCGAACTCGATGCCGAACGAGCGGCGATTGCTCAATCGAAGGGTATTGAGACCATTCAGGGCAACGCCTTCGACGCCATCGCCAAGCCGGAGTCCTTTTCGCTGCTCTATCTGAACCCGCCCTACGACTCCGAGATTGGTCAGGTGGCGAACAACCGAATGGAGCGGCTGTTTCTCGACCACACCTATCGCTGGCTGGTGATGGATGGCGTGCTGGCGATGGTCATTCCCTTCGAGCGGCTGATGGACTGCGCAGGCCTGCTGAGTTCGCACTTTACCGCGCTCGGTGTTTTCCGCATGACCGACGAGGAATCCGTGCGCTTCCGGCAGATCGCGGTGCTTGGCGTGCGTTCGAATGTACGCGGCTCAGCCATTGACGCGAACAAGCGCCATTTGCAGCGCATTGGCCTCTACGGCAGCTATCAGGAGTTGCCAGAGTTGGCGCCCGATGCCTGCGAGCCATATCGAGTCCCTCCTTCAGACGAAACAGTTCTCAGCTACCGCGGCCTGCCCTACGACCTGCTTGAAGACCTGTTGCAGCGCTCCGGCGCGTGGAAGCAGGTGATGCCGTTTCTCGCACCACACGAAGACGTGGCCACCGGGCGACCGATCACGCCTCTGCATGGAGGCCATGTCGGGTTGCTCTGCACGGCGGGCCTGATGAATGGTGTCTTCGGCCAAGGCGACGACCGGCACATTGCGCGCTGGCGTTCGGTCAAGCACGTCACCACCTTCGTCGAGCACGACGAGGAAAACGAGATTGTCCATCACCGCGAGCGATGGGCCAACGAACTACGGCTCGTCTACGCCGACGGAAGAACGCTGAAGTTGACCGAAACGCCGATCCGGCAGGAGGAAGATGCCGATGCAGAACGCACACCTGCGACTCGGGCTGCTTGAGTACCACCGCATTACGGAAAAGACGTCAACCAGGATTCGGGTAAGGGTCTCCACCTACATAGGAGCAGAGGATCAGGCACATCTGATCGGAGTCTTCGGAAACGACTCCGACATTGGCGCAATCACGGCGGCCGTTCACGAGAAGGCGCACTTCACGCTGACCTTTCCCGAAGGTGCAATCAAGGAGATCACGCTTGGCGAACACGCCTCGTGCTATCGCAGTTCGGTGATGCTGCCGGGCCGCAAACACCCAGTGCGGCATCTGGTTTCCATCTCCGAGCAGTTGCACGCAAATGGCAGCGCGGGCCGGACAATCCTTTCCCGTAAGAGTCCAAACGAAGCTTGGGCGTGGTTATCGACCTTTCTTGGCCTTCCCGCTGTGCCCGAGTGGGCAAAGCACGTCTGCGGGACTCTTGAAGCCGAAGGCCGCTTCCAGCCACTTCATGGCATCGGTTGTGAGCCTGCGTTGGTTACGGCCACAGCCGATGAGATGCTCACATGGATCTCGGCAGCGCTGAAATCCAGCGCGATAGCCTTTCCCGAAGAAAATGGGCCTGTCAAATGGCCGAAGCACTCGCTATTCGAGACACTGCGCCGAATTCGTGAGAAGGACGAACAGTAGTTTTCCTCCGGATCGTTGTCTGTGCCATCCAGAACTTGATCACTCTCCATTGACCCGCCGTGAGGTTCCATGCATGAGCCAAGACAACATAACTGATATTTCCGGCTATTTAAGAACGCACGCCACAGAACTCGGGGAGCGAATTCTCAGCACTTTCCCGCCTTTGCAGAACACAACCGATCCTGTGGCGCCGCGCATTGCAACACTACTGCGCAAGGCGCTTCCGGCGCAGGCGCTGGCGATTACCGGAACCGCGAAGTACCTGCGCAAGGCCAAAGCTGCGCGGATCGTAGCCGAGTGCGGCGCAGGCAAGACGTACATGGCGCTAGGGGCCATCCATGTTCTCGCCGACGGTAGGCCAACGACGACCTTGGTGATGTGTCCCTCGCACCTGACGCACAAGTGGGCGCGAGAGGCGCTGGTGACCGTGCCGCGCGCCCGGACCTTTCTGATCGAGGATCTGCGCAACGGCGGCGACCCGAGAAAAGCGCACGGCGTCTGCGAGCTTAAGCTGCGCAGGGGGCGGGTTGTTTATGAAGGGATGCGCCTGTCGCTGACCGACCTGCGGCGGATGAGCCGCCGTGAGTGGCGCAAGAAGTGCCCGGCGCCGGCCTTCTTCATCACTGGCAAGGACAAGGGCAAGCTCGGCTACTTCTGGGAGCACGTCTTTATCAAAGCGAAGTCGGGGCCGAACCTGGGCGGTGTCGTTAATCCCGACACTGGCGTTGCCATTCTTGACTCCGAGCGGCTGAAGTTGACCTATCTCGATTTCGGCGACAAGCTGAAGCTCTCCGAGATACTTACCCGGACGCCAGGCGGAACGACGAGGTATTCGGCTCTATGGCAGGCCGATCGCAAGCGCATTCAGCGTATGGCGCCGATCGAATACATCGGCCGGTTCATGGGCGGTTGGTTCGACTTCGCCATTGCGGACGAGCTGCATCAGTTGGCCGGCGACACGGCGCAGGGCAACGGACTCGGCGTTCTCGGTCGCGCTGCAAAGAGGTTGATCGCGCTGACCGGCACGCTGATGGGAGGCTATGCCGACGATCTCTTCAATATCTTCTACCGCATGGAGCCGCACGCGATGGCGGACGAAGGCTTTGCCTACGGCGGCCAGGGGCGGCGCGACTTTCAGGAGCAGTACGGCGTGCTCGAAACCATCGAGAAGGTGCGCATAGAGGACAACGCCTGCTCGCGGTCGGCGAAGAAGACGATCCAGGTGCTGCGGAAACCAGGGGCATCGCCACTTCTGTTCGGCAAGTTCCTGATGAATACCACGGCATTTCTCTCGCTCGAAGACATCGCGGACAACCTGCCGCGCTACGACGAGAGCGTCGTCTCGGTCGAGATGGACTCCGATCTTGCCAAAGCGTACGAGGAGTTGGAGGAGGATATTCGCTCGGCGATGCGCCAGCACCGCGGCAACAAGAGCCTGATGAGCATTCTGCTCAACACGCTGCTCTTGTATCCCGATCACCCCTATGGCTTCGACGCGATCTGGGCGCGGGCTTTCGATCCCTCAACAAGGGAGTATGTGAAGTTCCTGGCTGCCACGCCCGTAAATCTCTCCGAAGACCGGCTCTTCGCCAAAGAGCGCGCACTCATTGCCGACGTAAGCGAGGAGTTGCGCCAGGGCCGGCGCTGCCAGGTCTATGCCACCTACACTGGCGAGAAAGATGTCAACCTGCGCCTGGAGACGATCTTGCGGCAAGCCGGCTTCCGGGTTGCCGTGTTGCGGTCCTCTGTCCCGACCGAGAAACGCGAGGACTGGTACGAACGCCAATTGCAGGCCGGAGTCGAGGTCGTCGTCTGCCATCCCAAACTGGTGGAGACCGGACTCGATCTTCTGGCTTTTCCTACGCTTTACTTCTACGAGACCGGCTACTCGCTGCATACGCTGCGGCAGGCTAGCCGGCGCTCGTGGCGGATTGGCCAGCGTCAACCAGTGCGCGTGAAGTTCATCACATATGCCGGCACGATGCAGGAGACATGTCTGCGGCTGATGGGCAAGAAAATGCTCGTCGCGCTGATGCTGGAGGGCAAGTTCTCGGGCGAGGGCCTGATGGCGCTTGATGCCGATGAAGACCTGATGAGCGCGATGGCGCGCGAGTTGGTCGAAAAGGCCGGTGTCGGCGAACCGGCAGATCAGGTCTGGCGACAACTTGAGAAGGAGCGCGGCCAGCTTGTGCCTCAGCCTCCCCCGCCAACCCAGCAGGAAGGCGGTTCGCTGCTCGACATGCCCGACTTTGCAGTAGTCAATTCACCAGCGAATCGAGATGGCATCCATCAGGCCGAACCCGTCAAGGTCGAGATCAAGAACGTGCCGTGGCCGGCGACGGCCGCCCCAGTACAACTCAGCCTCTTCAGCTGAACGAGCAATCAACAATCTTTTGAAGGGTGAACCTATGTGCGAAGAACGGATAAAAACTCGCTGTCGACAGTGTGAACTGGTGCAGTGGGCGGACCATGCAAATTGCCTGCGCTGCGGCCAGCTCCTGCCCGCGCCAATCGTGAACGTTGTTGAACGAGTGGTGGAGAAGTTGGTTTTCGAGCGGGATTCACAATGTCTCGAAAACCTTCAGGAAGCCTCGAAGCTCATTTCGGCCGCCGCGGCGAGGCTCGAAGTGTCCCATACGAACCAAGATCTCCCAGTCGACTTCAGTTCGGTTTCGGCTGTCGAAGAGTTTCCGACACTCGACAAGATGGAGCGAGCGATGATTGTGGCCGCTTACAGGCGGTCCAACCGGAAGCCTCTCGAAGCGGCGCGCCTCTTGGGCATCGGCAAAACGACCTTCTACCGCAAGCTGAAGGAACTGCGTCAGGCTGCCGCCTGAGGCACGTCAAACCCATCATCAACAACCAAGGAGAAGCCAATCATGAGCTGTCTCAAAGTAGAAGCCTTGCCGCGCGAGTTCTATTTCAATGGCACGCGCATTCCAGACCCCGCACCGCAGATGACGGCCGAGGAAATCCGCGACCTGCTCACGCCGTCTTATCCGGAGATCGCGACCGCCACATTGACCGGGCCGGAGGATACCGGCAACGCGCTTCGTTACTCCTTTAGCCGCGCCATCGGCTCGAAGGGGTGAGCCGTGGCACGGCGCGAAATGACGAGAGAAAAGCTCGCTGCTTTGTTCATGGCAAAAGCCGCCGAGGCTCCCCCAGCAGCCGACCTGATCCTGGCGAGGCATCTCCAATGCAAGGAATCATGCGACCTATCGAGCGCCATCGCAGAGGCCACTCAACGCTATGCCGGAACAGACAGGACTCTGCTGCAGGCGCCCCCAGAACTGCTTTCGCCACTGGCGTAATGACGTTGGCGCCCGCGTTCAGCCAGGCACTGCCGTCACTTGTTGGCGTTCGCGCCGACTACACCCACGAAACCAACCGGGAACTGCTCTTCCAGTTGTGCGCCGCGCTGGTGCGCGAGGAACTGGGCAACGCAGAGACTTGGATGCAGGCTGGCGGCAGCGCAATCCGATTCGCGCAAACCGCCATTGCTGATGGGATCGGCACCGAGCGTGACAAACTGCTAACCCGCAATGTTGAATATCACCTGCTGATCACCGATGCGCTGGAGGGGTGCGGCGACGACGTTCTGCTCGGCGCTGGGAAACTCGCAGTCATGATCGAGTGTGGCGGGTCGGGTTATTTGAAGATCGGCCCTGCAATCGAGGCCATGGAAGCGGAAGCCGAAGGACTGGGAGCGGCATTCTACTGGACGTTGACTCGCGCTCTCTACAAGGTCATGCGGCTCTACAACCATGACGACGCCCTGATGTATGAGGAGCAGATGCGCGAATGGGCGGCACAGGATGACGCGGAGAAGCAGGGCCAGTACGAGTTCCCGGAGGTCGCGAAGGCACTGCCAGAGTGCATCCGGGCGACCTTGAAGCGGGATCACAGCGCAGGAAAGATGCAAGACCGCGCCTTGCTACGACAGCATCGCAAGGGGCGCTTCAAAGATTGGATCAGCCGGCTGCGCCGCATCGAGCAACTCGCGCGGCTTCCCTTGAAGCAATCAAGGGAGTACCTCGAAGAGGGCCACTACGACCAGCCGCCATTGCCGTGCCTGCTAGTTTGCTTCAAAGAGCAGGACGCCATCGTAGCCTGCTTCGACGAAGAGAGCCAGTCAATGCTTGAATGCACTTCGGAGCCCGCGCTCTGCGCCATCTTCTCGCCAGCCAATCCAGACGAAGTGCGCAATGCGCTGCGGATTGTAGCGCGCTTCATTCAGATCAACGCGGAATTGTTTTCGCTTGTCGAATCGATTCATGAGTCGGAGGCCCGTCGTGGAGATCCATCTTTCGATCGGTCAGAATCACTGCTTCGAGCTCGGTGAGGCTCTGCTCGTCTACCGCG
>Ga0255354_1000353_pt1 | contig 29466 bp, 33 predicted proteins | sample HBST50metaG_FD_189942 | JGI IMG/M metagenome (GOLD analysis project Ga0255354, IMG submission 189942) | Peat soil microbial communities from Stordalen Mire, Sweden - H.B.S.T50 | ecosystem: Environmental > Terrestrial > Soil > Wetlands > Peat | place: Sweden: Norrbotten County, Stordalen Mire...
TATGGCTTGTATATATGATACCTAAATAAACCCCAAACTTCCATAATTATTTATCACCCAGAGCGGCTATATGACGAGCCCTCTCATCGCGGCGCCGCTGAAGTAAAAGGTCAAACACAGGCGCGATTATCCCTATGGGAAAAATTGCAATTGCCAAAGCCTCCAGCTTCCATAAAGGATTTGTCGTTAATTTTGAAAGATAAAGACGATAGGACTGCATATTATAACCCCCTATCCGACGCTGAATAACAAGATTTCTCAATTTTCTCCACGGTTCTTTATCAACGATTTTCTGCTTAGCTTCAGAAGAAATCTCATCAAACGACCAGACAAGCTTAGGCCATTTAAACATCCAGATACCAAAACTACGAGGGGTCCATTGGGAATTCCCTAAACGAATAGTGATATACGGATAAGCAATAACAAAAATTGGGGTCGCTATCTTTTTCTGGAAAATAACACCCATATGAACAAACTCTGTTCCGAAATACGATGCCCGATCACGTTCCAACCAAACACTGCGTCTAATCACAACGGAACCGATAAATGAAAGATGTTTTGCGGTATCGACAAAAAAACGATCGAGCTCACGGGGGGCATATGCCTTATTTTCTCGTACCATGACACGCTGACTCTCAACAGTAGTTGATAAATTAACGTCTCGCTCTTCGCCGTTCACCACCACTAGATCATATCCTGCGGTAATAGCTTTTTTTACAGCAGCGATCGCACCGGGTTTCAGTAGATCGTCATCGGTAAAAAGCCAGCAAAATTCACCGTGAGCCAGTTCGACCGATTTATCATAATCCTGATCAATACCCCCCTTCGCCGCCAAACGAACGTAACGGATGCGCGCATCCTTACTGGCTAAACCCTCTAAAACCTCTTGGGTCTTATCGGTCGAAGCACCATCCACCACTAATAATTCGACGTCGTCTTCCAACTGAGGAATGATACTGTTCAATGTCTCGCCAATATAGCCAGCGCGATTATAAGTAGCGATACAGATGGATAGAAGAGGTTTATTCATTCCTTATATCACGAATTCACTTTTTTACCTGTCTTTTTTCACAACAAGTGTTGCAAAAGTATATTGATATTTTCCTAAGAAATTGAAGTCCGGATTTGGACACGCCCATTGCGGTTCATCTATTACATTACAATCCCGCATTAATGGTAATAAACGATTTTTTAAATCTTGTTGCGTATAAAGTCTCGCGTCGACATCTGGTTTAAGATCGCCCGACATCCATCCTTCTTTATAATCGCACGTCATAACAAATACTCCTCCGGGGGCTAGCAGCCCAACGACACACTTTATGAATGATTCATCGTCTGGGTCATGTTCGATAACTGAAGTTGAAAAAATGATATCATACGAATTTTTAACGGTAGATGGTTTTGTATAATACTCTTGTAGAGAATAATTTAATACTGGGTCAACCTCCTCGACCTTGACCCCCATTTTTTTCAAACTCATCGAAGCAGTATCTTCGTAACTACCAACGCATAGCACTTTCGGATTTTTATAATGGGGAATATGGTGCCACACCGTATCGAATACAAATGCTTGCTGAACATTTGCTTCCGGAATTTTTTTAGAAATCGTCAACGGAACCAATTCCGTTATCTTATCAATTGCTGGTTTATATAACTCACGCGCCTCGTCATCTAAAATGCGATTTAGAGATACACCACTAGGAACTTGTATCGGATGGTATGGTTTAATATCTGTTGCATTCATGTCATCTTTTGCCATTTTCTCGGGATCTCTCAACCAGGTAAATGTTCTATCTGGTTTTAAAATAAATCTTCTCCACTTCGAATATAACTTCCTCGCAAAGCTTCTTTGGGATTTTAATGGCTGTGATTGTTTTGTAAATATCGAATCCAAAATTCTTTCGTAATCCCATAAAAGATTTTCTACGTCCCAGTCCCTGGAATGCTCTTGCAATGGCCCAAATCCGTTTTTAATTATGGTTCGCAAACTGTTCTTTGCAATGCATATTGAAGGTGCTGTATCGAGAATGTGCCGAAACATCAAGCTATCAGATACGGCAATAGGCCTCTGAACTGCCATCGCCATATCAATCACACTAGACAATCCCCGATCACCCATATCTTCATATAAAAAGACATTGACAGTGTTTTTCGCCAAAAAATCTAATACACCTTTATTGTCTAGGAAATCGTGAGAAATCACCAACTCAATGCCTGGTTTGGTTATGATGGCCCTACATCTTTCTGCGACATCCTTTGCATTAGCACCATTCTTATCTCCAAAATCGGCTGACGGAATATTCAGTCTTATAATAGCCTCGTCGAATTCTTGTTGAACTAGTTGCACAATCCTTTCGAAACCTTTTCCCGGGGTGGCAAAACCAAAACTACCAATAGTAATTTTTTCGGGGAGTGAAAATGTATTCTGATATGGCTGTATTAATCTCCCAGTTTTATAAACAAGATCATTACGTAAAAATAAAGTTGGGTCTGGAGCGATATAAAAATCAAACAATGAATTATATAAGCGCTTAGTTCTGCCGAATATAAACTTTTTCCTATATGCAGTAGCTAGGTCGGCAACTTGTTGAGTCACTTCATGTATAATACCGATCTGCTTAACCTTAATAGATGTGAGATTATTTCTATAAAAAACCCCACCCACCCTCGTTGCAATCCACGGCAATACTGGTGGTATATAATTATAGATAATAGCAGAGGGCTTATGTTCAGCAAGCGCGTTATTCAACTCATTTAACGAAGAACATTCGACTCGAACAAAATCATATTTTTTTGAGCGAGAGAGAATATCGGTAATATTTTTACCGAACTCATACACGCCACATTGTGTTCTTTCGTGAGAAATGAATAGGATTTTTTTGTTCATAGATTTTATACGGCTAAAATCACATTAATTTTACTGATTATTATATTTTTTGACATCACTCATAACCATAATTTTGACCAATTTTTTAAAATCGATACCAGGAGACCAATGAAGCACTTTCCTTGCCTTTGATACATCGCCAACCAACAAGGGTGCATTTCCTGGAACATTGCCAGAAGCTGCCGCTTTTACGATAACTTGCTTCGTTTTTACATTCACGGCCCTATACGATCCTTTACTTTGAATCCATGCCAATTTTATACCGACACACCTGAAGGCCTCATCAATAAAGTCCCTTACTGAATGCAATTTCCCGGTAGCAATAACATAATCATCCGGTTTCTTTTGCTGAAGCATTTTCCACATCGCCTCTACATAATCGCCTGCATAACCCCAATCTCTTTTAGCACTGACGTCTCCTAAAACAATCTCCTTTTGTAGGCCAGCATAAACTCGAGCGACGCCTATGCTTATTTTTCTCGTAACAAATTGTTCTCCTCGCATTTCCGACTCATGGTTATACAATATACCACTACAAGCAAATATTTTATAATTTTCGCGATAGTATTTTACCGACCGAACAGCGGCCAATTTTGAAAAACCGTAGGGATTTCTCGGAAAAAACGGTGTCTTTTCATTTTGGGGATAAATCATTGCGTCGCCAAAAAGTTCGGAAGATGCCGCTACAAATAATTTCGTCTTGCGCGAAAGATCCTTGATAGCGTTTAGTAAAGTCAAAACGCTATCGATATTATCACGATATGCCAGGGACGGATCTTTAAGGGAAGGATGTATCGAGCTTTGTCCTGCAAGATGATAAACCTCGCCAAATCTGTATTTTTTTATATACCCCGACAGTAAGCGAGTGTTATTAATATCCCCTCGCAAAAGCTTTATTTTTTTAAAATCATCCTTCGGTAACGCGGAAAGATTGCCTACATCTTCCGGTTCGAAAGATCGAACAAGACCGTATACTTGATATTCCTTCTCTAATAAAAAACGTGTCAGGAAATATCCGTCTTGACCACCGATTCCGGTGATAAAAGCTGTTTTCATGCAAGTATCTATATTTTAGCGAGGCGCAAATAATTTATAATAAGGACATGAGACCAATGCGAACCACGGGCATTGCATCGAATATCTTACAGTATTGCTCGCAGGAAACCACCTACCTATTTTCTCTGCGCGCTATTTCAAATATCGTTCTGCTTCGGGGCGGCAATATCCGCATCCACCATGATCTTCACAAGATCCTCAAACTTCGTTTTTGGTGACCAGCCAAGTTCCTTCTTGATCTTTGTGATATCAGCGATAAGATCCTCGACTTCCGTCGGACGGAAATATCGTTGATCTATCTCTACATATTTCTGCCAATCACCCAAATCAGCGGAGACAAAGGCTGCCGCCAAAAATTCCTTGATAGAGTGCGATTCTCCCGTGCCGACAACGTAATCGTCCGGCTTCTCCGCCTGAAGCATCATCCACATAGCCTCGACATATTCGGGTGCATATCCCCAATCGCGGCGGGCATCAAGATTACCAAGATATATTTTTTTATCCAAACCCGCCTTAATGCGTGCCACACCGCGCGTAATTTTTCGAGTCACAAAATTTTCGCCACGGCGCGGACTTTCATGGTTGAACAAGATACCATTGACGGCGAAAATTCCATAGGCCTCTCGATAATTGACCGTCGCATCATATGCAAACACCTTTGCGCAGCCATAAGGACTTCGGGGGTGGAACCTTGTCGCCTCGTTCTGAGGAGGAGGTGTTGCGCCGAACATTTCAGAGGAACTTGCTTGATAAAATTTGATCTTTTTCCCGGAGAACTTTTCAAAATTTCTAATCGCCTCAAGAATACGGATCGCACCGAGCGCGACGACATTCGCCGTATATTCGGGTATGTCAAAAGAAATACGGACATGACTCTGAGCCGCCAGATTGTAAATCTCATCCGGTTGAATTTCATAGATCAACGAGAACAAATTACCCGAATCGGTTGCGTCGCCATAATGCAATATCATCCCTGGCCCTTTCTGGTGTATATCAGGATGTAGATGCTCGATCCTACCTCTATTAAAACTGGATGAACGTCGAATGATACCGTGAACCTCGTAACCCTTTTCGATCAATAATTCTGCGAGATAGCTGCCATCCTGCCCCGTAATTCCGGTTATAATTGCCTTTTTGTGATTTTTTTCTTCCATCTCAAAATTTTATCACGCATCCCAATAAAAAGAAAAGTGCTATTTGAAAAATAAGGGACAAAGACTATTTAATCCTTTTCTAAAAAATACGCATCCATGAGGGACTTCGCGGGTTCGCAATCGACGGCGATCTTTTGGTTGTATCCATCTCCTCAAAAATATCCGGTGGAAAGATTAAAAAATGATGAAATGGCGGTTGACATGATGTTCTGTTCTGTTATGCTTGGAATTACAAAGTGCCGCAAGGCTCCGAGAAACCCCGCCATTGGCGGGGTTTCGATTATATAAGCATGAATTTGTTTATGTTCTTTTAATCTTCGTCGAGCATGATAAATGGAAGCCAAGCAGAGAGCGACATATAATGAAACCATCGCCATGACAAAACAAAAAGAAAAACAAGCGGTCATTTATCAAACAAAATCAGGGGCGCTCGCCCTGCGGAAAGATGCTCATAATGCAACTCTGTGGGCCACTCAGGCGCAGATTGCAGAGATATTCGACGTACATCCCCAAGCGATCACAAAACACCTACAGAACATCTATCGCGAGAAGGAACTTTTGCGCGCAACAACTTGTTCCAAGATGGAACAAGTTCGAATCGAAGGAAACCGCACGGTCCATCGCACCGTGGAGGTCTATAATCTCGATGCAATGATCGCCGTGGGATATCGTATCAGTTCTGTCGTGGGCACAAGATTCCGCCAATGGGCGACGAAGACCTTACGGCAATACATCGTGGAAGGTTATGCGATTGATCGGAACCGGATAAAAAGCCATTATCGAGAATTTTTGGCCGCCGTGCAAAGCGTTCAGCAACTGCTGCCAAAAAATTCTGCGGTTGATGCGCAAAACGTACTGGAGCTCGTGAACGCATTTGCAAGCACATGGCTTTCGCTCGATGCATACGATAAAGAAAAACTTTCAACGAAAGGATCGACAAAAAAGCGCGTGAAGCTCACCGCCGAAAAATTGGAAAAAGAACTGGTGGAGTTCAAAACAACGCTCACGGAAAAGAATGAGGTAACCGCATATTTTGGTATAGAACATGCAAAAGGGAATATCGCGGGAATCGTCGGTAATGTCATGCAATCGTTCAACGGTAAAGATATTTATGAGACCGCAGAGGAAAAAGCGGCTCACTTACTGTATTTCATGGTGAAAAATCATCCACTCACTGACGGAAACAAACGGAACGGTGCTTATGCGTTCATTTGGTTCCTGCACCAAGTTGGAATATTGAACACTGCGAAAATAACACCGCAGACGCTCACCACCCTAACGCTACTCGTAGCAGAAAGTGATCCGAAAGATAAGGATAAAATAATAGGATTGGTCGTCAGCATGTTGGCTGCATGATCAAAATTCCAAATCAGCATCTAAGATGATGACACGACTTGCGAGAGGGATACGATTTATGTCATGTCGCGATCCGCGAGACATCAGAATGGCATACGCCGGATAGGCCAACGAGGTTCTTCGCGAAGCTCCCACCCTTGGCGCGACAAGTCGGGATGACGGAAACGTCTGGGTTCCCGCCTGCGCGGGTTCGCAATCGACGGCGATCTTTTTGTTATACCCATTTCCATTAAGAATATCCGGTGGAAAGATTAAAAAATGATGAAATGGCGGTTGACATCAACTAACCGTTGTATATACTTTAGATTATGAAAAAGATCATCAATATCAAAGCTGACGAAGAGGTTCGCGACCAGGCGAAGGCTCTTGCCGCAGAATTGGGCATTCCGCTCAGCACTGTGGTAAATGCCTATCTTAAAGAATTCATCCGCGATCGCGAAGTGAGCTTTTCTGCGATTCCCAGTATGACGCCGGTGCTTGAGACCATCATTGGACACGCAGAAAAAGACCTCTCCAAGGGAGAAAATGTGAGCGAGGCATTCTCCTCGGCCGATGCCGCGATCGCTCATCTCCATGCCGCACGGAAATGAAACTGATCTTCCATCGAGATTTTGAAAGATCATACGCGAACCTTCGGTCTGCGGAAAAAGAAAAATGCGATGCCAGACTAGCTGCTTTTTTTATCGACACCTTCGACAAAACGCTCAACAATCATCCCCTGCGCGGAACTTACATGGGATATCGAAGCATCAATATCGCCGGCGACCTGCGCGCTATCTATCGGCAAATTGATGCCGAAACTTATTTCTTCATTGCACTCGGACCGCACAAAAAATTATACCGGTGATTCACGCATAGAGACGCGAAGCACCGGCTTGCGAGGTTGACACTTCCCCGGGATCGCTCTGTGCTTATTTACGCGAATGAGCAAATAAACTCTGGATTCCTGCCTCTCCGCCGGAGGCGGACCCGCCGCTGGCGGGCGCGAGAATGACAACGTTAAAAAATGATGAAATAAAGTTTGTCTCGTATCGTCCCTATGGTTATCCTCAATAGATGGAAAAAGATTTTGATGGTTGGAATGTCGAGAAACAAACGCTTCACGCCAACCCTGCGGGGATATTCTGCCATCCACGCGAGATATGGTGGTGTGCGCTTGGCGTTAATATAGGTTCCGAGCAGGATGGCACCGGAAAGAATTTTGACCGGCCGATCATTGTTATTCGTGGTTTTAATAAAGATATCTTTTTCGGCGCCGCGCTCACCGGCAGAAAAAAACAAGGGAAATTCTACTTTCCCATCGGATTGATAGAGAACAGAGAAGCGTCGGTTATTCTATCGCAAATACGAATCATTGATACAAAACGTTTGATAAGAAAAATGGCAACTATGGATGAAGAACTTTTCCAAAAATTAAAAAACGCCCTACAGAGGACGCTTTTCGACTGATTTTGTTTGCTGCCGCTTTCGCGACGGCGAGGCCGAAGCCCTTTGTAATTTCAATACTACCATCGCCGCATTCGTTGTCAAATCGAATTTTAGAAAGATTTAATCTGCCGTAAAATATTCATCCATGATCGGCTTCGCCGGTTCGCAATCGACGGCGATCTTTTTGATGGCGTTCAGCAGGGGGAATTTCGCGGCGTTCTCACCAAGGCGAATCATGAGCGGCGGGATTGAAACAACGCCCTCTCCTTTTAAATTACATTTGCCATTCTTTACGATCTCGTCACCCACTTCGCGATTCCGCGAATAGGGACTGTAGCCCGTCGCAACGAAATCGGCGAGCCCTGCCGTGCCAAGCATTATTTTTTTATCTGCGCCGAGGACTTCCGCAATACCGAGCGACTCGTTTACGGCACGGGCGACGATCCAGCCCTTGGCATTGCCATCAAGCTCAAGCCCGTCCACAATACCGAGGCCAAGTGCGTAAATATTCTTCAAAACTCCCGCAAGGGAAACGCTTTTTGCATCATTCGATATCTCGGTCGCAAAGACCGGCGACACAAAAAGGTCGGCTACTTTCTTCGCTGCGGTTCCGAAGGACGACGCAAAAACCGCCGCCGCATTTTTCCCGGCCGTGATCTCCGCAGCGAGCATTGGCCCGCCCACAATGACGAACTGCTGAAAGTTCGGCAACAGCTCCGGAAGCAATTCTCCGGTTGTTTTTCGCCCATCGGATTCATCCATGCCTTTCGAGAAAGAAACGATGATGCTCGTTGAAGGTAAGGCTGACGTCATATCAGAGAGCACGCTTCGAATGGCCCACGATGGCACGCACAAAAAGACAAAGTCGATCGAGGAAACGATCTCGTGGAGAGGGCGTTCATCCGTTGACTTCGAACTATCGGCATCCCAAAGGCTTATCTTGCACCCTTTCGCGCCAAGATAACCGCCAAGGGCCTGTCCAAGTTCGCCGGCGCCGATAATGAGAATTCGCGAATTCATAAAAATCATTATATATCATTTTCACTATTTCCTCTCAAAAAAAATTCTTCTGTCTTCCCATCGGCCCACTTGTCGCCCCGACGCGCAGGCCGGAGATATATCTTTTCCTTTATGGGGATGGATTCCCGCCGGAGTTTATCCCGTACGCCGATACGGGGCGGGAACGATAGAGAGATATTAAAAAATCATTAAATCGAATTTGACTTTGGTTTTTGATAGAATACGATAGCTTATGAAGGCTGGCATCCCGTGACCTCGGGATGAAATCTCCGGACTGGCATAAAAATAGTTCCCCTGTGGAGCTATTTTTATTTTTCCGTATAATTTTCTTTTAAGAATTTTTTAATGATGCTTTTGTTATTTTGATCATGCCCGCGCGTAATGGGCCCTTCTTCCAATGGTAGGATATCAGCCTTGCCAGTCTGGAGATACGGGTTCGAATCCCGCAGGGTCCACGCGGGCGCAAACATACTAGTTCTTGGATTCCGGCGTTCGCCGGAATGACGAAAAGGGAGAAATGAATCCCCGCCGGAGTTTATCCCGCTTGTCCCGTCCATAGCTTTGGCAAAGGCGGGAGTCCGTCGAGGGGCGGAAATGGAAAAAAGCTTTTGCAAAGAGATGATTTTTATTCGTGTCCGATCAAGAATTCTGCTACACTTAATATATTATGATCGATCCGGAACTGAAGACTGATCTGAAAAAAATAGAAAAGGAGCTGTCCCATATGGATAAGGAATCGACCGGGACATGGCACACGCTGTGGCGCGGATGCGTCTACGGTGCAGGATACGTCCTTGGCGCCATCGTCATCATTGTGGTCGCAGGATGGATATTGAATGTCATCGGCGTCATCCCCGCACTGAGCCATCAGGTCGCGGAATTCCGCGCCGCTTTGCAAAATTTCACCGGAACGGTCAAACAGTGACAATGACGAGATTATCGCAATGCTCCGTTTTTTTTAAAAATCTGACAGGTCGCAGGCTGGCATAGTTTTGAAATAGGTTTTATACTCATCCCCATGTTCGACCAACTCAAAAAAATACAGGAGCTGAAAAAGCTTCAGGATTCCATGAAACAGGAGCAGGAGACCGTCCAGAAAAAAGGCATCACCGTCACCGTGAACGGCACGCTCGAGGTGGAGCGCATAACGCTCAATCCCGCGCTCGATCAATCAGAAACGGAGATCGCGCTTGCGCAGTGCATCAACGAAGCCCAAAAGAACATCCAGAAACGGCTCGCGAAGACGATGCTCGCGTCAGGCCTTGGCGGATTCTGATTTCATCTGGGATATTGGAGCCCATGAAAAGAGCACGGTGACATGCGCTTATCGACCGATCAATCAGCAACGGAGGCAAGCCCATCCTGGGCGCTTTTCAGGTTTTTATTGTATTGAAGCGCCGTTTCGAACGCGGTCTTCGCCGAGGCTCTATCACCTTCTTTGAGATAGCTTTCGCCCTCGATGACATAGAGCTCGGGGTAGGCGGGGTTATTGTCGGAAAGGATCGATTTTGCGAGCGAGAAAACCTTATCGTAATCGCCGAGCTCATAATAGCTCTCGATCGGCTCTATCTGATACCACAATGCATGCTCGGAAAGCGAAGGCTGGGCCGCTTCGAATGCGCGCACGGAGTCCGCATAGTCGGAGATATAATAATCGGCGACCGAAAGATCGAACTGAACCGATGCATCCTTCGGATCGGCCGCGACTGCCCTGCTGGCGGTCTGGGCCGCTTCTTTCCATGCCGTCGTCGCATCTACGTCATCCCCCAGGATCGATTCCACTTCCGTTTGTTTGTCGGGCGGTGCAAACACAATGTATTCGTAATTGAAAGGTTTCCAGATCGCGAGAAAATCATTGTACGAAAAGGTCACGTTTTCGCCTTGGAAGCCGTCTTCGTCCGTAAGCTCACCCTTCGTGTCGTCGTATCCTTTGATCACGCGGTAATGCGCAAAATCCTCGCTTGTATTGAGAAGCGTCCGCGTCATCACGGGAAAACCGGCTGCAATGAGACGCTTCAAGAGATCGATATTGCCGTTCGGGCGGGAATATGCGACGAGTCCATAGGTCTCCGCCTGTCCCGCGATCTCATCCGGTGGCGTGGACTTGTCATCATCTTTGCCGGTCGTATTGTTCGTAGGACGCAGCGCATCGGCAAGTGTCTGCTGATCGACGTGCACGCCATAGAAAGAAAGATCTATCGACAATGCCGCAGGACCGCAGTTATTGAACGTCTGCGTGACGTAATAGCCGCCATCGTTCAAGAGAGCCTTCGAGGGCAACGATTGGGATGTTGACGTTTGCCCGAGGGAATTTTCAATCTGTGCGGATTGACGTTGATCACCGCCGAAAGATCCGCTGGTGCGATCCTGTTTCAATACAAAGAACAACACCGACCCCAGGATAACGACGATACAAAATATAAAAAATGTTTTTTTCATCATAGATGTCTGATGTTCCGCAATAAGGAATATGATCGATAGAGCGCCGGACGAAAAACAATATCGCAATTGCCGACATAGACCGTTTCCTTACCGCGGAATTGGCGTTTGAAATCGGTGAGCGTCGGCCACTTGGCGTGATCGATCCCGCCGAGGTCGTAATAATCAAAACCTTCACGTCTGGCTTCACGCAACGCCACCCAATGAAGATAGGTGTCTACTTTTGAATTGAGGTGATCCGTGCGGGACGCGCCATAAAGATATGTGGCGGTCTTCCCAAAAAAAAGAACGAAGTGTGCCGATGCCGGTTCGCCCTCATGATAACCGTAGTACGCCCTCAGGGACAAGGTTCTTTTTCCGTTTTTTTCACCGACGAACGGGATGGTCCTCAATAACGACCGGAAATAGGCATCGCTCGGATAGGCGTTCTTTCCACTGTTTCGTTTGATGGTGTCTTTCATCATCAGGCCGAACGCCGCATAATCGTCAGCCGTGATCTCTGTTTTCGTTTCCACCCTGACGCCGCGCTTCTCGGACCTATGGAGATTGGAACGGGTCGAGGGATGGAATGACGCGGCAATATCATCTTCACTGCCGGACAATGAAATGGAGGTGTTGTAACGAGGCTGTACATAATAGGACGGAATGCAAAAACCAACCTGGCCTTCCAATCCCTTCGGCCAAACGGGGAGCGGCGGTTCAATTCTCAAGAAAACAAAATGGGGGAACTTTTCCCCTGCCCATGCTTGTATGGTCTTGAAAATGGAAATGATCTCGTCCGGCTTCGTCACGCTGCTTGCGATCACAGGTCCGCGCGGAATATATCCATAGCTTAAGCCGAGCGGCAGATCGAAATGCACGACCGTGAACGCCGCGACGCGCACGTTATTTTCGATCACGATGTAGCGGCCGATCTCTCTCCCGAGGTCCTCCTGAAATTCCCCCCATTCCCATGTCGATATGAACGAACCGATTGGAGGATAGTTTTCCGCAACAAACGCATCCCAATCATATTTATTTTCGAATGCGGCATCTTTTACGATCATGGCAATAGCGGGATATTACTGAAGACGACCGTATCGCCGGGAACAATGCCGTGCGCGGCGGAAAATCCGGCATTCACCTCAAGGACATACTGCGCAGGTTTGTCCGGCCTATAAAATGTCGGATCCGCCGGATCGAAGGTTGTCGGCACATTCGCGGAAATATCGACCACCGCACCATCATTGATCCAGATCATGTCGAGCGGGAAATGCATATCGGGCATCCAAAAGCGATAGATTGCCGGTTTCGAAAAAATAAAAAGCATGCCACTTCCCGGATCAAGCGACAGCCTGCCGGAAAGACCTTGTTGAATGGCGGCCGTGGTTGTCGAAAGTTCCACCGCAATATCCGCGCCGTGGATGGTCACCTGCGGTATATCATCGTCGTTGGCTGATGATAGTGCGAGCGATGACGTTGATATCTGACCCGAAGAAGAGGCGCTCCCTATCGGCAGGATCGTTTCAACGGAGGTCGTGGAGCTTTTGTTGATAAAAAAGAAAATCGCTCCCGCAGCCAAAATCGCCACAAGAGCCAAGTATTTGATCTTTGATTTTGATCGATGCATCGCCATTCTTAGATCCCCCGTCTTGCCTGGCACGCGCAGCCATGACAACGATGCTTAATTTTGCGCATAGATAACCTTTTTATTATATATGATGGGTTGCGCAAAAAACTAAATATCCCGCGCTCATCCTGTTTCTCTTGTAATCTGTTGCGTAACGTCTTTACCGGCCTATTTCAATATTATTGATACGATATTGCATGAAATAAAGTTTCAAAAGATGATCTGCGCTAAGATATAAGCCTTCCCCGTTCAAGACAAGTAAAGAAACCTGTATTGCTTAGATCTTTGGTAAAAAAGCGGTCGCTATGCCCGCCATGGCTTCGCGGAATGGGAGTCTTAAGCGCCCACAAGAACCGCCTTCGTTCTTTTTGGAGGCGTCTCCAATCTATGCCCATACCTCATTGCACGCGTTCTATTACAATTGACCGCCAGCTGAGGGCGTCCCCGCAACAGGAACAACGATCGGTTTTATCGGATCTGGTCCATATTTGTTATCACCAGTATTTCCCCGCATCACCGTGAATACAAAAATCACGATTGCTCCAATGAATGGAATGAAGCCAACAAGGACCCACCATCCGCAGAGTCCAATATCGTGGATTCTGCGTACGGCAAGCGCGAGGAACATCAAAAATGATCCGATGACATAGAGCGTGATCATAATGATGAGAGCATAGGCAACCCATGCCAGTACGTCCTGCACATAAGGCAGACCCCAGGGTATTCGGAGTATCACTGATAATATCCCCGCAACGACCACGCTTACGATGTTCCAAAGAAAGGTCATCCAGTATTCTTTTCTGCTCGCCCTCCCCGTATAGCAAAAACACTTTTTCCAAGATTCTCGCAGATAGTTCATTGATTATTTAAATTTTATTTTTTCCTTCATTCGTCCACGAATACCCATATCTTTATACTAGCATATCCAAAAAATACCGAGGTGTCTCGGTCTGGAGATATAGTAAAAACTAGCGTGTTGCGGGGGCAAGACTCGGACTTGCTTCGGGAGCTTATGGGGCTCCCCGGAAAACCTTTCCCAACCCTCCCGCCATATTTCCCCGAAAATACAGGAAAATATGGCGAGATTCGTCCCCGGGACGACTCGTGACAACAAGGGATGCAGCTCACCTATTTTATTTCTTTTTGCAACAATTGTCAAAATAAAAAAACGATGTCATGATGGAGAATATGACCCAAGATGACATCAAAAAAATATTCGGCGGGAAGAAAATAACGCTCATGGGGCTTGGACTCCTCGGACGCGGCGTGGGCGATGCGGAACTCTTTGCGGCGGCGGGCGCGGAGCTTATCGTGACCGATATGAAAAGCGCGGCTGATCTTGCGCCCTCGATCGAACGATTAAAGCAGTTTTCCAACGTCGCCTATCATCTCGGAGAGCATCGACTTGAAGATTTTGTGAATCGCGACATGATCGTGCGGGCGCCAAATGTGCCGCTCGATTCTCCTTTTCTTGCCCATGCCCGCGAGAACCACATCCCGATCGAGATGGACGCATCGCTTTTCGCAAAACTTTCGCATGCCACGATCATCGGCATCACCGGAACGCGCGGAAAATCGACGGTCACGCACCTTGTTTACGAGATGGCGAAAGCGGCCGGAAAAAACGTTTTCCTTGGCGGCAATGAACGCGGTATGGCGACGCTCCAGCTTCTGCCCGAAATAAACGAAGGCGATCTTGTCATCCTCGAACTTGATTCATGGCAGCTCCAGGGATTCGAGGAAAGCAGGATCAGTCCGCATATTTCCATCTGGACCAATTTCATGCCCGATCATATGAATTACTATAAAGGCGATATGGATCGCTACTTCCGCGACAAGGCGGCTATCGCGCGGTTTCAAAAAGCAGGAGACGTTTTCATCACCATGCCAGAAATAAAAGAAAAAATAGAATCGACGTTCGGCGCGCTTCAAGGAACATGTGTTACGAACACCTTTCTGCCAGACGATTGGGATATTGCCCTGCCTGGCGAACATAACAGGAAAAATGCCGGCTACGCTGCGGCTGCAGCAAGGACTCTCGGCATTTCAGACGACATCATTAAAAATGTATTAAAGGATTTTTCCGGCCTGCCGGGACGCATGGAATTTCTCGGTGAAAAAAGTGGTATCGCATTCTATAACGACGCGAACTCCACGACGCCGGAAGCCGCAGTTGCCGCACTTCAAACCTTTGCAAGCACAGGACGTCCGATCATACTTATTGGCGGCGGTAGCGACAAAGAACTGGATTTCACCGAACTTGCCTGCGAAATAGAGGAAAAGGCGAAAAAAGCGGTTTTCTTTGCCGGAAAGGCAACCGAAAAATTGCAAAAGCTTCTGCCGGAAGGGTTCCCCGCCGAAACCGTATCGAACATGTCCGATGCCGTCACCCATGCGCTTAGCTCGGCAAAAGCCGGGGATATCATCCTGCTTTCGCCCGGCGCAACAAGCTTCGGCGTTTTCAAAAATGAGTACGATCGCGGCGACCAGTTCAGAGCATGCTTTGATAAACTATCTTCTTCCTAAGCCCATTTCGAAAGATCTCATTTTACCCCATGAGATTCCTCGCCCCTCGAAAATCCTCGGGGCAGGTTTCGCCCGGAACGGCAAGAAACGAAATAGGTTGCGGGTTGAATCAGCGTCCAAAATGCGCTATATTTCTTGCATGGCAACGATTTCCAAAGAAGAGCTCCGACATCTCGCGGATCTTGCGCGCATCAAGATCGATCCGAAGGAAGAAGACAAACTGATCAAAGATCTCGGCAGTATTCTCGGGCATTTCGAGGAGTTGCAGGAACTCGACACCACAACCGTTGCGCCGATGACCGGCGGCACGGATCTTAAAAATGTTTTCCGCAACGATACCGAACGCGAAAGTACGAACCGGGGCGCGGGACTCGAGGCATTTCCTGAGAGTAAAAACGGATTTTTGAAGATCCCGCCGGTGTTTGAATAATAATCATCATTCCAAGCTTGCGAGGAATCTCAGAGATCCTTCGCGGGGCTCAGGATGACGAATGAAATCCATGGAACCACTTCACAACTTAACCATTAAAAGATTTCACGAGGGGCTTTTAGATAAAAAGTTTTCCGCGCTTGAGGTTACCCAGGAATATTTTGCGCGCATCAAGGAAAAAGATCCCGAGATCGGCGCCTATCTGAGCCTGGCGGAAGAGTCGGCTGCCCGCGAAGCGGAAGCGGTAGATATCGCCGTCGCGAGGGACGAGACCGTGGGCGATCTCGCAGGCGTTCCTCTGGCGATCAAGGACGTCATTCTCATCAAAGATCAGCCCGCAACCGCGGCATCGAAGATGCTTGAACATTATCGGGCAAGCTATGACGCAGGGGTCATCCAAAAACTGAAATCGCAGCATGCCGTTTTTCTCGGAAAAACGAATATGGACGAATTCGCCATGGGATCATCCACGGAAAATTCAGCTTTCAAGAAAACAAGGAATCCCCACGACCTCACGCGCGTGCCGGGCGGTTCATCGGGCGGTTCCGCGGCGGCTGTTGCGGCACATCTGTCGCTTGCGGCGCTTGGCTCCGATACCGGCGGCTCCATCCGCGAACCGGCTTCCTTCTGCGGCGTGGTCGGACTCAAGCCGACCTACGGAGCCGTGTCGCGCTCCGGCCTTATCGCCATGGCATCCAGCCTTGATCAGATCGGCCCGTTCACCAAGACCGTTGAGGACTCCGCGATCATGCTCAAGGCGATCGCCGGATACGATCCCCTCGACGCGACAAGTACCGAAACAAATTATAGAGATCTCGACCATCCGAAGCTTGAAAAAGTGAAGGAGCTCGTGGTCGGCATTCCGGACGAATATTTCGTTGCAGGCACCGACGACGCCGTCACGAAAGAGGTCGAAGATGCGATCAAAAAGATAAAAAGCCTGGGGCTGAAATTCAAAAAGGTTTCGCTCCCCCATACAAAATATGCGCTTTCCGTCTATTATGTCATCATGCCCGCAGAAGTAAGCTCGAATCTGGCGCGATTCGACGGCATCCGCTACGGCACGCCGCATAAGCATGAGGAAAAAAATCTGCAGGAGATCTATCTGAACAGAAAAGGATTCGGCTTCGGACCGGAGACCAAGCGCCGCGCGATCCTCGGGACGTTCGTTCTTTCCTCGGGCTACTACGACGCGTATTACGATAAAGCACAGCGCGTGCGAACGCTTATTGCGAATGATTTCACAACGGCCTTCGAGGACGTCGACGTCCTCCTGACGCCGGTCACGCCGACTCCCGCATTCAAGATCGGCGAGAAGACGGACGACCCGCTCGCCATGTATCTTTCTGATATTTTCACGATCCCCGTAAATCTCGCCGGGCTTCCTGCCCTCGTCCTGCCGACCAAGCGCGATCTCGCTCCGGGCGAACTGCCGATCGGATTTCAGCTCATCGGCAAAAAATGGCACGAGGCGGATATTTTAGGCATCGGACAATTTTACGAAAAAATATAATCGTTCCTCACCATTTGAGATAAAATTCTGACATTCTTTGTCGTTCAATAATTTTCCCATGAACTTCCAGACAATCTCATTGACTGCTTCCCGATATTCCGAGACCGCGGGGCATCTCGGACAGACGGCGCTTGCGACCTATAATGCCAATCTTTTCATGCTCGAAATATTCGCCGTCCTCGTATCGGCAATATTTATCACGGGAACGATCATTATCATCATCAAAACAGGCTGGCTTTCCATTCGCGTCGACCGCGTGCGTGATGTCATTCTGAAGACCGATATGCCTAAAAAACATGCCAAAGAAGCCTGGGCCACGGTCCAAAAACATTTTTTCTCGGGCAATCCCAGTGATCTTAAGATGTCGATCGTGGAAGCGGACAATATGTTGAACGATGCCCTGCGGTATGCCGGGATCCGGGGTACCAACCTTGGTGAGCGGCTGAAGAACATCAAACGCAGCCAGATGCCGAATCTCGAAGACGTCTGGGACGCTCACAAATTACGCAACGAGATCGCGCATGAAACGAATTTCGTCCTTAAGCGCGACACCGCAGAGCATGCCCTTGAAACCTATAATGTTGCCCTGAAAAATCTTGGCGTATTTGACATAGAGAAGAAACAACCCGCAGAACCCGAACCGCCTTCTCCTGCCGCATCATAAAAATCCCCGCTTTGGCGGGGATTTTTATGACTGTCAAACCTTATGTCACCTTTTACGGAGTTGTGGTTGTTGCGGTGTTCACTTTGACCGCTGCCGTGGTCGTCGTAACGGTCGGCACAGAGATCGGCGAACCATTTATGCTTGTCACGGTTATGTTCGGAGTTCCGGGAGTATAGGTGCCTGAAATCTGGATCATCGTTCCGAGAAGCGGCTGCAACATTGTCGCGACCCCGCTCGCGGAAGAATTTTTCACATACGTCTTCACGCCGTACGGCGTGGTCACAATATAAGTATTCTTCCCAAGGCCCGCAGAGAGCGTGCCGCTTATCGAAATCGACGTGGAAGAGGCCGTTGAAGAAGAGCTGGTGGGCAATACCAGGAACGAAAGATTGGTCATGAGATCCTGATTTTCTGCCGTGATCGATGCAACCTCCGTCGTAAGTGCGGTATTCGATGCATTAAGCATCTGAAGCTGCGAAGCGGAACCCTGTGCCGCACCCTGGTTCTGTCCGTTTATCGCCTGGAGCTGATTGTTCAAATTATTATTTTTATAAAAGAGATAACCTGTAAAGCAGCAAAGAACGACAACAACGACAGCTTCAATTATTTCCACAAGCTTACTCCCGCCTTTTTTCTGCGCCATAGGCGCCGTATACGTAGGAAAATTTCCCGCAAGAGGTGCTTTCGAAAACGGGGTCTTCTGCGTCATGACGGGCGTTTTTCCGATGTCCGTGGAAATATTCATCGCCGGAGCAACCCTCGAGGCTGGCGCACTTGGAGTACTGGAGACGGGCGCAACCGAGGAGACCAAGTCGCTCACGCGAACCGTCTGCTGTGGTTCCGGATTCTTCACCTGACTCGCAACCATGCCGGGCGCCGAAAACGAAACGAATTTCGGCGAAGCGACGGTCGCAGTTCCTGCAACCTCTGTCGGTTTCGGAGAAACGATCGGCTCTGCAGGAACCACCGTCGCACCGCCTTCCACCTTTTTCAGAGTATCCTCGACGTCAAGCGGCGCCCAACCGACTCCTACCAATGCCGCTTTTACCGCGTCGCGCGAAATGCCGAGTTTGAGCTGAGACGAAACATATTCAACAAGCTGATCCTGTATCATGGATATTTTTTAGATTATTAAAATAAAAGAGCGACGTTTTCTTTATTTAATTGTAACTCATTCGAGGCGAAATCAATATATCAGTAATGCACAGGCGGTATTCGGTCCATCCATGGTCCAGACCTGATTAAGGTTGAAAATCACCCCTCACTCACCTATAATGGGATTCGTTCAGGCGCGGGTGGCGAAACTGGCAGACGCACTACCTTGAGGTGGTAGCGCCCGTAAGGGCTTGCAGGTTCAAATCCTGTCCCGCGCACAAATTAAAAAGCAGAGGGAAAAGCGCTTTTCCCTCTGCTGGTTGTGATCCTTGCCGTCTCGGATCGGTTTATTTTTGCGTCGCGAAGCTTTTTCTTAGCCCAACTTGGGCGGGGAAAGCTTTGCAGTTCATCGCTTTGTACCCCCCTAGAAGCGATTCTGCAGTACCAGGAACGTTAGATTTCCTGTCTTTGCGCACTAGATGCAGTTTAGTTTTTATTAAAAAATTGTCAAACAATTTAAAATAGGTCCGAACCTGGCCCGCCACAATAAAAAACATCCCGCCAAAGTGGGATGTTTTTGTAAACAGAAAATTGTTTCTATCTAGAACCCGCCTCAAAAACCATTCCTCCCGCGAGCTTGGCCATGGGGCAGACGACCTGATCCGAAGGGTTGCGGCTCTTTCCGCAACGCGGGCTGGAGTAATTTTGAGACAGGTTCTAAAATTGAAACTATCATGATCGACGTGAACCTTGGTGTCGCCGTTATTCTGATCACCGCATTCGGCTATTTCAGCAATTTTCTCAACTGGCGCTATCTGAACTATCGGATCATCCGCCTCCTCTATTATGTAGGAGCGATCGTTCATGAGACTTCGCACGCGATACTCTGCATTCTCACGGGGGCAAAGATACAAGAATTCACGGTTTTTTCGGATCAGCCGCACGTCGTACACGGAAAATCGAAACTGCCGTTCTTCGGCGAACTTTTGATCTCCCTTGCCCCGATCGCGGGAGGATTGTTCTTTCTTTTTCTGATAAACCACTTTTGCCTGAAAGACTATTTTGTAGTTCCGCAATTTTCGATCCAGGAGAGCTGGCAGAACATCCTTCTTGGGCCACTGAAGCTTTTATCGCAGATAAACCTCTTGCGCTGGCAAAGCTGGGTGATGATATTCCTTTCGTTCAATGCCGGAGCGATGCTCGGACCCTCGGTGCGCGACCTTAAAAATGTCTGGCCTGCGCTCATCATCCTTCTTTTCATAAAATCGCCGCTTCTCACGGGCATCTGTCTTGCAGCGATCAGCCTGATCTTTGCGAACATTATCCTCCAGGTTGCGGCCATTTTTATCTTGAAGATAATATCCGCAATATGGCCGGGGCGATAAACGCATGATCATCTCTGTCCGTTTCCGTACCATGCAAAAACCTTGAGATTCCCTCCACTGAAGGCGAGGCCCGGAACGACATACTTTCTTTTGTGATTCCTGAAAAGGACTATCCTATGTTCTCGCTTTTGTATTAATGAGGAAAGCACGGATCCTCCACCTCCGCGGAGGACGACAGACAAGATTCCTCGGCAGGCTCGGAATGACCGGATGGTCAAAAATGAAACGGGCCGTCACGAAGTGACGGCCCTTGTTTTTTGAACGGATATCTTTGCGGCACGCCGACGGGGCATGAGAAATGTCACATACCGGATCGGGCCGTAGTTGCGCTCCCGATTCCAGACATCAAATGTGATCCCGAGCGTTCCTTTGCTCTTCCAGAATTGGAGCACCTGAGCGAACGACGCGCAGGCCCATACCTTCCGAACAATATTCAGATCATCTTTCTGCTCACTGGCGTATTCTTCCGCGGGACCGATCTCCCGCGAGAAAACTTGATTGGCCAACGCGGCATCACCAGTCGGCTCCACGAACCACTCTATTAATTGCGCCATGGCGGCACCTCCTTCCCCCTTTATACTCCCCTTATTTCCTTTTTGCCACCGCCACGATCAGTCCCGGAGGAATGTCGTTTTTTACAAGATATTATGGATCGGCCAGATGACGACCTCGAAAAATTTAAGCAAAAACGGACGTTTTATCCAATTTTCCTTTTCAACGATCCTTGCATTCGCAATATCATCCAGAAATTGACGCTTCAGTTCGGCGATAAAATCCTGATCGAGACTTTTTACATTCCCTTCAAGGTTCAGCAGCAGGCTGAGATTGTCGATGTTCGCGCTGCCTACACTGCCCCAGACGTCATCAATAATGCCGGTTTTCGCATGCAGAATCCTCCCGCCACCATACCGATAGATCTTGATCCCCGCACGAAGCGCCAAAAGAAAATAAGATCCTGCCGCAATGTCCACAATATGAACATCCGAGCGCGCGGGCAGGAGTATCCTGACATCAACGCCGCGCCGCGCCGCCTTCGTGAGCGATCTGAATATTTTCACGCTCGGCACAAAATACGGCGTTGTCAGATAGATATATTTTTTTGCTTTGCGGATCGTTCGCCTCAGATCATGATAGATATAGCGGCGGCGGAACCGCGGCGAATTTACGAGAAAGGAAAAATCCTCTCTCACCCCAAATACCGGTTTGAATTTGAAAAATTTGTGCAGGGAAATGGCGATCCACGCCTGATTGAAAGCCTCTTGTATCTCGGCGACGACCGGCCCGGTCATCCTGACATTCGTATCACGCCAATCCTTCATGCGATCATCGAGTCCGACACCACCGGTATGCGCCACGTTCCCGTCAACCACCAATATCTTGCGATGGTCGCGCAGGAACCAGGAGGAAAAATTTCTGATCCGCCACTGCTGAATGGGATTGAAGAATTTTATTTCGACGCCAAGAGCCGTAAGCGAACGCTCGGTTGCGGAATTCAAAAAATCAAAACTACCGACCGCGTCGCCGATTATCCTGATCTTCACGCCTTCTCTGCTTTTCCTTTTCAACACCTCGGCAAATCTTGCGCCGATCTCGCCCGTGCCAAAAATATACTGTTCGATGTCTATGCTTGCGTGCGCCGCGGCGCAGTCGGCCAACATGATGTCCCATGCATCCGCAGACCGCAGGTAAAATTGCCACATTGTATCAGACATTGATGGAAAATATGAATTTAAACCACGCAAATTTCAAAAGCACGGAGACCATCGCGAGAAGAACGACAAGCCCGACCACGGTGCTCACGATGATAAGCTTTTGACTTCGGAGAATATCTTCAATGGAAAGCTCATGTTCCGCACGGCCGATGGTCGGCGTGAGAGACGGCTGACCATGGAAATGATTCATGCCGCCGAGCTGAACGCCGAGCGCGCCAGAAAAAGCACAGATGCCGATGCCGCCGTTCGGGCTTTCTCCCGTCTGGCTTTGCTTCAAAACCGTCTTCCAGCAGAGTCCCGTATCATAGCGCAATATGACCGAAGCAACGATGACAAAAAGGAACGCGAGGCGGGCGGGAATGAAGTTCAAAACGTCATCGAGGCGCGCCGCGCACCAGCCGAACTTCACATAATGCTCCGTTTTATAACCGACCATCGAATCAAGCGTGTTCACGGTCTTATAGGCGATAATGCCCCCGATACCGAAAAGAAAAGCATAAAAAAGCGGTGCAATGATGGCGTCGTTCAGATTCTCGGAAAGCGATTCTATCGTACCGCGAATGATATCGTGATCGGATAAATTTTTCGTGTCGCGGCTCACGATATTGGCAAGATGCGCGCGCGCCGCCGCGTGATCGCCTTTTCGAAGATCATGCGCGACCTTTTCTCCGGCATCAAGCAGGGATCGAAACGAAAGTCCTGCATAAAATATAAAAACGCTCCAGGCACAGCCGAGGAAAAAATTCATCCGGAAGAGAAGTAGGGAGATGCCGAGCCCCACGCCGAGCGTCACCGCAAGCGTCGCAATCACCAAAAACATGCCAGTTAATCTTTTAGAAAAATGCGCACGATAAAGCTTATCCTCTTCCCAGTTGATCAAGCGGCCAATGAAACGGATGGGGTGGTATTTTGTCTCGGGGTCGCCTATAATTGCGTCCAGCACAAATCCCGCGAGAAGCGGCCATGCAAGAAAAAGAGGTGAGAGAAAGTGATCCATAAAATTCAAGGAAAAATCGAGAGGGATTCCCTGGTGGTCTTTATCCCTCCGGAAATTTTCCCCTCTCCACGCGCCATCTCCTGGGCGGTCTACGGCGGCGGCATTTCTGTTCCGCGCTATGTTGTCAATCATACCATCGCCAAAAACACCTGGGTAGAAGATAGCCGCACCTATGCCAAATCGGTTGCGAGCAAGCTTCTTCTGCCCGCGGACAAGACGATCGTCATGATGACGTCCGTAAAACAGCGTTTCGCGGGATACGCAGAATGCTGGCACGGAGGTCTTTCCGTGCAAACATTCGCGACCGTCGGCCTGGGAAACTCGCTTGCCGCAGGCGACCCTGCGAGCGGATCTTCCCAACCGGGAACCATCAACCTCATCGTTCCCGTCGCGGCAACGCTGACCGACGAAGCACTGATCGAGTGCGTCGCGATCGCTACGGAAGCCAAGCTTGCCTTTCTTTTCGAACATGACATTAAAAGCGTCATTTCAAAAAGGCCGGCCACCGGAACCGGAACGGACTGCATCACCATCGTATCGCTCGGCATCGGAGAAAAACTATCCTATGCCGGGAAACACACCAAGCTCGGCGAACTCGTCGGCCGCGCCGTCGCTTCCGCCATGGATGACAGCCTCAGAAAACGTTTCTCCCATTGATCCCTTGATCACACTTAAAAGCCCCTCCAGCCGTCAAACGCCGGGGGCTTTTTTTAAACCGATTTCTTTTCCTGCATCATTTTCTTCACGAGCGGATGGATGTCCCGAATGAGACTGTCCACATCGAGAGATGATGGTTCCTGATATTTCTTTCGGAGGTCGGCGACGATCTTCCGGTGCTCGGGATAGAGCATGTTCTTTTCCCTGAAAACATCGAGCCATGCCGGAGAATTTATGACGAGGATATTGAAGATCTCCGAGATATGCCACAGGAAAAAATTATGTTCGGGATCGCGGTAGCGCGGATAATTTTTTTCGACATAAGCATAGAACATGAAATGCAGCATTTCATGCGCGATCGTAACGGGAATATATTTCTTGTTCCGATATTCCATGGGAACCTGGAACGTCTTATCGTCCAAAAAACGCGGGAACATGCCCCATATCGTCGCATAGGCGGTATATTTCCCCGGTGGCCACGGAAAGCCGTGAAAGATATCGTCCGTCATTTCAAAAAATATCCTCTCTTTCTTCCCCCAATCGCGCTCGTACCGCTCCATATTTCTTGAAGCAATCCCTTTATTTTTTCGATAAATATCTTTCACATATTTTTCAGCGAAGACCCGATCGACGATCTTTCCGTTTTTGATCGCTTGCCTCAGCAGAGGATGCCATCTGAGGATCGCCCACCGCAGGCTTCGTCCATTGTCAAAATCAGCCTGGCCGACAAATGACCCGAACGAAGCGATATCTTTTCGAGCGCTGATCCTGAATTTTACTTTGGGGTACATGAAAATGTGATGGCCTACCTGATCAGCCTCTTCTTGCGACCGACAATCTCAAGGGCTTGTTCATTCGTCAGTAGAACCGTCGGATGTTGCGATCTCAGCTTGAACGCATCCAGTATTTTTACGGCCCCTCCTTCATAGTGAGGGCCGATAACGACATCGGTCAAGTGGAGCCCTCTATAGTTTTTTAGATTTACGGCCCTCCTATCATCGAAGGGCTTGGCGATCGCGATGTTCGGTCCCGCAAGAACGCTCCCCGCACTCACGCCGTAGTAGAAACCGCCCTTTTCGGTGAATCTTATGATTTCCTTGTCCAGCCCTGTTTTTCTAACGCCATACAAATAAAGAAAGGTATTACCTCCGCATACGTAAACAATATCCCTATCCGCAAGCTCATTCCTCTTTATTTTTCGGTTTAAACTGAAAATCGAAATGTTCTTTTTGGTAATACCGATATCGGTGATCATTTTTATCTCCTGCCCCACCCACTTCCAGTCCTTACTTTTTTTATCAGCCGTCGTGACCAGAAAGATCATTATCTCCGAAGGTTCCTTGGCGGTTAAACGCAAAAACTCCTTCGCGATCCTCGGGTTATATTTCCAGCCATGAGAGGTGAGGAGAAGTTTCATACTGAAATTATCGCACGATTATCGATTTAAAAAAGCGTTCCTGAAAATCGGTCGCGGAGCGGATTTCGTCGTCATTAAATTCCGCGGCGCCCGCGACCAAGATCAATTTATCGTCGTCGTCGTTCAAACGATGGATGACCGCAACGCATTTACCGGTAAATTCTTTCAGCGGTTCCGCGACGCCGAGCACGTAAGCATCCACCTCTTCGCCGTCATCGCTTTTCGTGTGCGGAACGTAACCATAATTGATCGGGTATTCAAATCCCCATTCAGGATGCCTGCTGCCGAGCGGCCGATCGATGATCACCGTAACCGTGGCGTCAAGGAAATAAGAAGCGGGGCTCGCATATCTCAAAACCATCCTCCTGATCTCACCCCTGAAATTGATTTCGCCGAGGTTTTCGACCGGCACCCATTCCAGCTGATAGAAATTATCGGGAGATTGACGTTGTGCTTCCGGCCCGCCAAGCGCAAGCATGCCGCTCCATGATTTTGCGCCATAAAAATATTCATGGGAATCGGTCGTCTCGAATTCGCCTATCCCTTCGCCAAGCACGACATCCAAATTCGTTTCTTCCTTTAGTTCGCGCACGGCGGCCTGTTCCACTGTTTCACCCGCCTCTACGCCGCCGCCTGGAACAGCGTAATATTCCCTCCCTTTTTTAACGCGATGAAAAAGAAGTAACTTGTTTTGATCGATAACGAATATTGCGGCCCGTTGTCTCATATGATAATTCTATCGTGAATTTAAAAACGGGGATAGCAGGCGCGCCACAAAAACCCTAGTGATTTCCGCTCATAACCGCTGCGGACAATGAGATCATAACCGCGCGATGGTCATATCCGCGGCACCTTCCGTGCCCCAATATGATATAATAAAAACAACAAAGCGTCCGTAAAGGTCGGCCGAGAACCATAAAGCATTTTGCTTTACTATGGTGAAAAGAATACCAAAGGGGGAAGAGATGAACCATAAGCTGCTCGTTTCCGAAATGCGATACCGCAAGCTATTTGAGACGGCCAAAGATGGCATATTGCTCATTGATCCTACGACGGAAAAGATCATAGACGCCAATCCCTTTCTGCTCGATATGATCGGGTATTCCTTATGTGAGATTATCGGGAAGAAACTTTGGGAAATCGGAACATTTGAAGATATTGAGGTTACGAAGGCGCTCTTCGCGGAATTGCAGAAAAACGGATATGTTCACTACGAGGATATACCGCTCAAGTCCAAAGACGGCACGGAACATGCGGTTGAATTTGTAAGCAACAAATATCGCATCGATGGATCAATGATGATCCAGTGCAATATACGCGACATCACCGTGCGCAAGATGGCGGAAAAGAAAGCGGAAACATATTTGGAGGAGCTCGAAAAAGTGAACAAGACAATGGTCGGTCGAGAACTGAAGATGGTTGAGCTTAAGGGGGAAATCGAAAAGCTTAAGGAAAAATTGACCGGAAAATAACGATCGATCACCGCGGGATGATCTATGTTCTCTATCCAACCGATGCGTCACTTATCGACGCTTATATTTTTACATATCTCAGACGCCTCGACGATATCCCCCGAATACGATCCCATTGGTCGCTCGACAGAAAAAGACCTCAGTTCGCTCCGCCGGGGAAATATTCACCACGCAACAGACGAAATTGGATCGCTTAAAATCTAGAGCGTGAGCGTTGACCCGGACTCGTAAATGGCAGTACTCGTTGTTACAAGGCTGTTGCTTCCGCTGGTATATTTTTTGCTTTCCAGAAATGCGCCGAACTCATACATGCCAGCCGCGTTCGCGGCATAGGCGTAGTAATAACCAGCATTATTTGTGGGATCGACCGGTAACGAACCGAAAGGAGTGCCTCCGGCGACCTGCGTAAAATCAATGGGTATCCAACCGGTCGCATTGATCTTTCGATAATTCACGGATGAGCTGCTTGAGTTTGATGTGATGCCGGCACTCGTAAAAATACCGCAGCGAGGCGCCGCTGTTCCCGTCCCCAGAGGCGTGGAAAGATAACAGGCAGAATATGACGATGCAAGATTGTAATTTCCGTTTGCAAGAGAGAGGGAGATGACGGTTCGCAATGTGCTAAAATCAGAGACCCTGCTTGAGTCCCTTGACTGACGCAACATTTCGGCAGGATTCATAGTAAGCACCACCACAACAGAAAGTATGGCTATGATGGCGATGACGACCAAGAGTTCAATGAGGGTAAATCCTTTTTCCTGTTTTTTTATAACATTAAACATTGCCGTGTTCGCGATGGTGATGGCTTACAAGGAAGAGGATTCCGCACGCGATAGCCAGTTCGATCAAACTTATGGCAATGATCAGATAGATGACCTGCAAGAGGATGCCATCCCGTGTCTCGAACGCATCCTTCACCGGCTCCTGGGAAATAATCCCCCATCCGTAAGTGGGGATAGGTTCATATGCGGCAACCCGTTCCACGCGCTCGATAGGGTTGTAGGCGATCGCCGTCCCGCTTTGCCCCTGCATCAATTTTTGAACCACCGGGATGCTCGAATAATCTATGATCGGCCCGTCTGATGCATACTTCGGATGGGTGATGATATGACCCAATCGATCAACAACATAAGCAAACCCATTGCTTCCAAGGTCGATGTCCTTGCCATAGTCGGAAAATTCATTGATAGGCACCGTGACCCCCGCGACCCCCACAAGAACAGAAGCTTTCCGTATGGGCACTAAAACTTCTATATGATTATTCTTTGGATACACGCTTCGCTGAAAAACATCGGAAACGAACGAATCGGCTCCATTTTCCAAAATCGGCGTTTTCCACTCGCTGAACGCATCATCGGGTTGCCCAATGCCCTCATCCGCAATACCCGGGAACACCACTTTTATATTTCCCTGTGTATCCGCCAATAAAAACCTCCCAATAAAATAATCGTAGTCCCTGGGGTCATTCTGCAGATTAATAATGACATTCTTTGCTGCGCTCCAATTGCCCGCAGCGACATCATTGATCACTTCGGGCTGGGATGCATATATCTGAACGATCGAGGTCAGTTGCTGAAGTTTCAATCCAATTGCCGAGGCCGTAAGACTGGCCACTGTTTTCCGTTGGCTAAAAACCTCCTGGGTTAAATTCTTATTGAAACTTTGATAATAAAATATCCCCGTAATAAGGGTTGGAACAAAAAGCACCAAAAAAACAATGCTTGCAATGACAACACCTTTTCGATTTTGTGAGAGGAAAATCATTTCCGTAGATCCAATGAGTACCATAAGTATACCACATTAAATAAGTGGGATGTTGTTGATAAACTTCAATAAAAAATCTTAAAGCGGTACTTCGTGGGCCTGATCTTTTTGCCATAAAAACCAATTTCACTCTATCTGCAGCTTCAAAAAATAGTGACTGAACTTATATTTGTCGGAGTGCCCGGGCAAAAACCTTTTTAAATAGGAATCGTGATCCTGTATTATCATTTTCTTACCTTGAAACAGATCGCGGCTCCTGGAAAATATAGGGATATGAGGCGAGACGGTCTGATCAATAAAATCGAAATTGTCTCTGCATTAATCGTGTGCATTCACATATGCCCTCGTGACGGAACCGAAATAACCCGAAGCAGGAGCAATATGTGCATACGTCTGAAACTCCGCAAGGGCAGCTTTTGTAAGAGATCCGAAATTCGTGGTTGCACCGTTAGCGGCTAGTTTTTTCGCGGCAGGCCCGATGTTCTGGGAAATGAGGAAAAGCTGTAATTGTTTCACGTCAGCACCCGTCATGCCAGAGAAAAGATCGCGCGTAAAAACCGAAGAAGTCGGAGCAGAGGAAGAACTTTCCATGTGCAAGGTTTGAAGTTCCGACTCGAGCGAAAGAAGGAGACTTTCCAACTGCGACGAAGTCATGCCCGCCACAGAAGAAGATGCGGAGGAAGTCGGGGCAGAGACCGCAGAACTGATGCCCGCCTGCGGCGTGGTGGCAATACTAGAGGAAAGTGCAGAGGTGGGACCAGCCAGCTCAAGCGCAACAGCATGAGAGAGCGGATATATTTGAGCCGTTGCCGGTTCACTCGGAAAATAATCGTTGTTGATGTTCCATACGCTCCACCCGCCGAGATCGTTCGATTTTATATAATC
>Ga0255354_1000359_pt1 | contig 29248 bp, 18 predicted proteins | sample HBST50metaG_FD_189942 | JGI IMG/M metagenome (GOLD analysis project Ga0255354, IMG submission 189942) | Peat soil microbial communities from Stordalen Mire, Sweden - H.B.S.T50 | ecosystem: Environmental > Terrestrial > Soil > Wetlands > Peat | place: Sweden: Norrbotten County, Stordalen Mire...
ATCGAATACAAGGATCGCATCCAGGTGGACAAGTCGCGCCTCAAGACGGTTCTGGTTGAATCATTTGAGGGAAGTTAGCGATAGAGCGTTCAGGACACGCATCGGCGCCACGATAGTCGCCGCGAAACCTCCTCCAATCCGTCAGGGTTCCGTTCGCGCCAAGCATCAGAAGGTCGCGAAACTTACCATGACTTCTCTGCGATCGGCGACAGGTTGGCCCTTTTTTGTGGCGGGTAGAAACTTGAATTGCAAGACGGCGGCTTCTGCTTTCTTGTCGAGTCCAAACCCGAGGCCGCGCACGATACGAACCTCTCTCGGCAGGCCCTCCTCGCTCACAAGCACCGATAGTGTCGCCACCTGTACATAGGGATGCGCGACGAACGGATCGGCAAAGTCCGCATCAACCGTGTGAATCGGAAAGGGCGGCGTATACGCCAGCGGGAGATGATGCTTGTCTTCCAACTGCGATTCATTCGGAGGAGGCAAGTCTCTTTCGGCAATGAGGACCTGCGGAGTGGCCGGAGTCAGGTCGGCGCGGAAGACGACCCGCACGTCAATCCAAACGGGAACGGGCTTGTCCCTCAGCTGTCCCGGCTCAAAAACGGACTGCTTCACAGCGGCAATGGCAGCCTTGTCGAATGCTTCACCGTGCGCGTGCAGCACTTGAATGTGTGCCGGAGCGCCGTTGGCGTCAATGACCATCGCCAGCACCGTCATACCCCGAGCTTCTCTGCCAGACACTCCCTCCGGGTAGGGCACAAATACCGTACGAAGAAGTCTCGGCGCAGTAACTTCGGGGCCCGAGTAATAAATGCCATCGCGGTCCGATACCTGATGAAACTGCCGAGCAGGTAGAACTGCATTCTCCGCCATGAGACTGATGCCCGCCAGGACTGAAAACGCAAGCGCACAATGTGAAGGTCGCATGTTGATCTCCGATCCGCTCTATTCTCGTCTCATGGACGATTGGCTTCGTACCGGTTGAGCGCGAGACTCATCCCGCACATTCGTTGTTTCAACCCGGCAAGCGTGGATAACTGCTTGCCCAATAGGCGCGCCTGGATAATTGTCTGACGCAATAACATCACTTACCGGACTTGAGGCGGAATATTGGCGCTCTCAATAGCAAGAATACCCTGCGCCCGACCCTGGCGAGCACGCCTTTATGGCTTACTTATATTAAGCTGACGTCTTACTCATAACTTTCTTCGGAACCTATATGGGATCCTTATGGGCTACGCCGTAACGTCGGACAACGAAGGGCTCCAAACGTGCTCAAGAAGTCGGTCTCACTCCGCGGTTAACCCTCAATCTTCCTCATCTTATCGAAAGCATTGCGCCTTCTTTGCGGCTTCCTTATGTCGCCCGACATAAGAATTGAATGGATGAGGCGTTATCAACAAGTGGTCATAACTCATTGAGTGCCACGCATTTTAACCCGGCGACGCCAGGCGTCGCGGAGGACAGATCACTATGAAGAACAACTTGAGGATGGCCATTGCGCTAGGGACTGCAATCTGCGGACTGATCGCGCCGCCTGCATGTCGAGCGCAAAGCGCCGCGTCGAACTCGGGTGAAAGTACTGCACCCCAAGCCGCCAGCACCATGCTTCCGGTCCAAACAGCTCTCGTCGAGCCGGCGGCGCCTGTCACGGGACCCGCCGCTGCTGCGCCCGCTGGCGCATCCTCAGACTCGGCGGGCTCTGCGCCGGGCACCATTGCGCCGGCAGTGAATCGCGACGCGATCGTCAAAGAACTTGCGGAGATGAAAGCGCGCATCGCACAACTGGAATCTGAATTGAGAGCGAGCAACGGGGCCGCAGATGCGGAGCGGGACGCCAATGCACTGCGCTCGGCAGAGGGAGTTGCTGTGAGCGGCGGGGCGAGCAATTCGGTGACGCCAGCCATGCAAGCTATGCCCTCGCCTCCGCCAGCAACGGCGCCTGCACCTCCCGAGATGAACGCACAGACAACCACCAAGGGCGAGCCATTCGAGGGCGACTGGACGTGGCTGAACAGCAACGGCCACGCCGTTGATAGTCCTATGAGCACAAAGTACTTCACGCCGGAGTTTCGCGCCGATGCGAACTACATTCTCGACTACAATCATCCTCACGACGACACCATGGGCGGCGCAACGGAGAGCTTCCGATCGGACGAGTGGCAGCTTGAGCAGATCAGCATTGGCGGCGACATCCGCATCAATAACGTTCGCGGGCGCATACTGACCATGAACGGCTTGTTCGCCACTACCACTCCGAGGAACGACGCTACCCCCAGCCGCGGCCAATGGGATCTGTCCGGCGCGTATAAGTATGTTTCGGAGGCATGGGGCGGCTATCACTGGGATGTTGCTCATGGCCTGAATGTGGATGCCGGCATCTTTGTCTCTTACATTGGCCTCTTCAGTTACTACAACTTCGACAACTGGACTTACCAGCCTTCCTTCGTCTCGTCGAATACGCCGTGGTTCTTCAACGGCCTGCGCATACAGTACTTCCCAACAAAGAAGCTGAAGATCGAGCCGTGGATTATCAATGGTTGGCAGTCCTATGCGCGCGCGAATGGCAAGCCGGGACTCGGTGGGCAAATTCTGTGGCGCCCCAAGCCCTATCTCGACTTCGTCTTCAATAACTACGGTTTAGGTGAGGATGCCGTGGGCTTCCCCGGCCGCTCGCGCGTTCATGCCGACTATAGCGCGCAGGTCAAATACTACGACAGGCCCGGGAGATTGTTTGACAAGGCGGCATTCACGCTCACTGGCGATGCAGGCTGCGAATACGGCGGCGGCCCGGCCTCCTTTGGCACTTCGGATGGCGCATTGAACTCCAAGGGTCTGTCCCCGGAGATGGGGACAACCAGTACCTATAACGGCGGCGTCAACTGCCATAGTTCCAAAGGCGGGCGACCCAAGCAGGCTTTCCTGGGCTATATGGCCTATGACCGCATGTGGTTCAAGAAGGACCTCTACGCCATCACTTTGGGCGGCGGAGTGATGAGTAATCCGGGTCGCTATCTGACTCTTCTTCCTCCCATCAACGGCGCCACAGCTTTCACGGGCACGCCGTATTTCACGGAGAATGCTGGCGACCGCTCCCTGATGCACGACGGCACCATTACCTTCGACTACATGCCCAGCCAGTTCATCACCTTCACGCTGGAGGAAGGCTATCGCTACTCCGATGTTCCTTACTGGAGCGGCCGCGGCGGCATTACTCCTCCGGGCGGCAACAACGGCGCGCCGGGGCAGTATGCGTGCGCAAGCGGAGCTGCCTCTGGCTTTGGGTACGGAACAGCCAACCTGGCAGCCGCCGAGAAGGCTTGCGCGGCTCCGGGCGCCACGGGCGTGAACGCGATCTGGTGGCCTGACTTGCGCACCAATCAAACCAGCACGACGCTGGCGATCAAGGTCAGGTTCTAGGGGCCAAGCCTCGCCAGGAAGATTGGTGCAGGGGCGGGAATTCGGCACTGGGCGCGCAGCATTCGAAAGAGAATGTTGCGTGACTCCAGTGCCGTTCGACAAACCATCGCAAACAAGAAGGACCGCTTTGCACAATAACCTCTGCGGCCGCAGTCAAACGCTGCTCGATTGTTGCTGTTCGCTTGACGTCAAGTGGAGAAGGACAGGGGAGGCAAGAGAAATACATGAAATTCAAGAGTTATAGAGTCGTCCTCGCACTGATCGCAGTGGCAGCATCTTTGTCCATCAACGGCTGCAAGAGCGACAAGGTCAATGCGGACGCAGAGGCTCCGCCTTCCGCCAAGGTGGTTTCGGGAGTGGACGTTTCGTTTTTCGCGGTCGACCATCCGGAGCGGTATCCGATCGTAGCGGCGACCGAATACCAGGCACCGTCGCAATTGTTCGTGACCGGCACTGTGATTCCGGACATCTCGCGGAATGTTCCGGTGATATCGCTCGCTTCCGGCCGCGTGGTGGACATCCGCGCTCGCCTCGGCGACACGGTAAAGAGGGGCCAGCTCTTGCTGCGCATTCGCAGCGACGACATTTCGGGAGGCTTCGACGCCTACCGCAAGGCCATCTCCGACGAACTGCTTGCGCGCAAGCAATTGAATCGAGCGAAAGACCTGTACGAACACGGAGCCATACCGCTGGGAGACCTGGAGGTGGCGCAAGATACCGAGGATGACGCCAAGACCACCCTGGATACCGCAACCGAGCATCTTCGCCTGCTCGGCACCGACCCCGATGACCCGAAGGGAATTGTCGATATCCACGCCCCGGTTTCAGGAGTAATCACAGATCAGCAAGTGACGAACGCGGCGTCCGTGCAGGCCTACTCTACGCCGAATCCGTTCACGATTTCCGACCTGACCACCGTGTGGATCGTCTGTGACGTCTACGAAAGCGATATGGCCAACGTGCGCGTCGGGGAACCAACCGAGATCAAGCTGAACGCCTATCCGGACAAAGTGCTCAAGGGCACAATCAGCAACATCGGCTCGATTCTCGACCCGAATATTCGCACCGCAAAGGTTCGAATTGAAGTGGCCAATCCGGGGCAAATGATGCGGCCGGGCATGTTTGCAACGGCCACCTTATTCGGCAAGGAAAAGCGGAACTACACAACTGTCCCGGCGTCAGCGATCACGCATCTGCACGATCGCGATTGGGTGTTCATCCCGGTGCAAGAGAAGTTCAAGCGGATTCAGGTCGTCAGTGGCGAACAGTTGCCGAACAATATGCAGGAGATTCTATCCGGATTGAAGCCGGGCCAGCAGGTCGTGACAAACGCGATCAATCTCCAAAATGCAATTGACAATGAATGACGCTCAACGCGGGGACCAGAGGAAGAAAGCATGATCCGCACGCTGGTAGATTTTGCTCTCAATAACCGATACGTAGTGCTGGCGATTGGGTTGCTCTTGCTCGGCTGGGGCGCGGTATCGTTTCACAACATGCCCGTCGAGGTCTATCCGGACATCGCCGACAATTACGTGACCATCATCAGCCAGTGGTCCGGGCGTTCCGCAGAAGAGATGGAACAGCAAGTATCGGTTCCCGTCGAAACTCAGATGTTTGGGATTCCGCATCTGGCGACAGTGCGGTCCGAATCGATCTTCGGTCTTTCCCTGGTTACGCTGGTCTTCGACGACCAATCCGTGAACGAATGGAATCGCCAGAAGGTGCTCGAAAGGCTCACGCAGGTCAATGTGCCGGCTGGGGTGCTGCCTCAGATCGGTACGGACTGGAGCCAAACCGGCCAGATTTATTGGTATACGATCCGGAGCAACAATCCCGCGTATGACCTGATGAACTTGAGGAGCATCGAAGACTGGACTCTGTACAAGGAGTTCAGGAAAGTTCCGAACGTCGTAGACGTGAGCGACTTCGGCGGCACTGCGCGCGAATACCAGGTGCGCGTCGACCCGAACAAGCTCATCTCCTACGGCTTGAACATCAGCCAGTTGGAGAACCAACTGGCCATCAACAACGTGAACGCCGGCGGCAGCTTCGTCGAAGAGGGCTTGCAGCAACTGAATGTCCGCGCACTCGGGCTTTACCGCAATGTGCAGGATATTGAAAATACCGTGCTGACGACTACGAATGGGGCGCCGGTCCGCGTGAAGGACGTCGCGGTCGTTGACTGGGGTCCAAGGATCCGGCTGGGGCACATGGCCAGGGCGGATCATCGCCCGGACGGCGTCATCGTCGATGAGCCCGATGTTATCCAGGGCGGGGTGCTGATGCGCAAGGGCGCCGAAGAAGGTCCCACGCTCGAAGGGATTCACAAGAAGGTCGACGAACTTAACAATCACATTCTGCCGGAGGGCGTGAAGGTTGTTCCCATGCTCGACCGCAGCGATCTGCTTCACTACACGCTGCACACCGTGCTGCATAACCTGGGCGAGGGAATGATCCTGGTGACGATCATCCTCTTTCTGTTTCTGGGCAATGTTCGCGGTGCTTTCATCGTTGCACTGACCATTCCGTTCTCCCTTCTTTTCGCATCCATATTTCTCAACCTCAGTCATATTCCCGCAAACCTGATTTCGCTTGGCGCGCTCGACTTCGGAATGGTCGTCGATGGCGCGGTCGTCATGATGGAAAACATCATGAGGCATTTGAGTCATCGCAAGAACGGTTCGGCGGAAGCGGGCCGCATCACCATGAGCATGAAGACGCCGGTTGAGATGATTCGCGACGCTGCTCACGAGGTCCAGCGGCCGGTTTTCTACGCCATCGCCATCATCATCACCGCCTACATGCCGATCTTCACGCTCCAGCGAGTCGAGGGGCGTTTGTTCCGGCCGATGGCTTGGACCGTTGCCTTCGCGCTTCTTGGTGCCATCGTATTCTCCATTTTCATTGTGCCTGTGCTTGCTGCATTGCTCTTCCCGCATGGTGTCAAGGAATGGCGCAACCCGGTGATGGAATTCCTGAAGGATCGTTACCGGCGAGGGGTTAAGTGGGCAATCGAGAATCGATGGATCACCGTTGGCGTAGGCCTTGCTTCGTTGGCCGGCGCTCTTTTTCTCACGTTCAGCGGCATCATTGGTTCGGAGTTTCTTCCCCACCTGGACGAGGGCGCCATCTGGGCGCGCGGCGAGATGGCGAACAGTATCGGCGAGACGGAAGGCACTCGCTTTGCCCAGCATTCCCGCTATATTCTCGCCTCGTTCCCCGAGGTCACGAAGGTTGTGTCGCAATCCGGGGCGCCCGACGATGGAACCGACACGGGCGGATTCGGCAACACGGAATACTTCATCGACTTGCGGCCCAAAGACCAATGGCGGCCCGTCTTTCATGAGAGCAAAGAGGAACTCATTGCCGCGATGGATCGCGAACTGGAGAAATACCCCGGGGCATTTTGGAATTTCTCCCAGCCCATTGAGGACAACGTGGATGAAACGATGACCGGCACGAAAGGCGGACTGTGCGCCAAGCTATACGGGCCGGAATTGGACGTTCTGGAGGAAAAGGGCGAAGAGATCAAGGACGTGATGGGAAAAGTTCGCGGAGTCATGGACTTGGGGATTCAACGCGATACGGGGCAGCCGAATATCGATCTGACTGTTGACCGGCTGGAGGCTGCGCGCTTCGGCATCAATGTGGCCGACATTCAAGATGCCATTCAGACCGCCGTCGGCGGCAATCCTGTCAGCCAGGTTCTGCAAGGGGAAGCGGTCTATAACGTGGTTGTGCGCTATCAGAAGCCGTATCGCGATACCAAGGAAGCGATCCAGAATATTCGGCTGCTCTCACCGTCGGGAGAACGCGTCTCGCTGGCCCAGTTGACCAAAGTCCAGATTCGCGATGACGCCTACGATATTTACCGCGAAGACGGTTCCCGCTATGTGGCCATCCGTTTTGAAGTTCGCGGGCGCGACCTGGGCACCACGGTCAAGGAATCGATCGACAAGATCGCCAGGAATGTGCAGTTGCCGCACGGCTATCACCTCGAATGGTCGGGAGAATATGAGAGTGAAACACGGGCCGAAAAAAGACTGCTCTTCATCGTGCCGCTGACAATCTTTTTGATTTTCATCATTCTCTATACGATGTTTCGCTCTTTCAAATGGGCGCTGCTGATACTCCTCAATGTGGCCATGGCGCGCGTTGGAGGTTTGCTCGCTCTGCTCGTAACGGGCACGTTTTTCAGTGTGTCGTCGGGAGTGGGATTTCTGGCGCTCTTCGGAGTCTCGGTACAGACCGGTGTCATTATGCTTGAGTACATCAACCAGCTCAGAGCCAGAGGTTACACGCCGGAAGGAGCAGCGATCGAAGGCGCTGTGCTGCGGCTTCGTCCCATCATGATGACCATGCTGGTAGCTACCCTTGGACTGCTCCCTGCTGCCATGTCGCACGCAATTGGCTCTGACTCGCAGCGGCCGTTTGCCATCGTTATTGTGGGAGGATTGATTTCCGACCTCCTGCTGAGCATCTTCCTTTTGCCGACGCTCTATGTCTGGGTTGCGAGAGAGGGTGACAAGCTCCCGAAACCGGAGGTGGCCCTCGATGTCTAAGTTGATCGCCAATCATTCGCGAAGAATCAGTACGGTGCTTGCTGGCGTTGCCTTTCTCGCGACCGTCGTCCATGCGCAACAGGCGCTGACGTGGGACCAGGTAAAGGCCAGGTTTGAAGTGGCTAACCCCGCTTTGAAGGCGGATGAGATCAACGTGCAGGAGATGAAAGACCAGGAGATCACAGCGTATCTTCGGCCTAATCCGCAATTCACGTTTTCCACGGATGGAACGCAGCTTGCCCGTCACAATGGGGTCTGGCAGCCGCTGGCCGGAACGCAGTATCAACCCAACGTCAGCTATTTGCACGAGCGCGAGCACAAGCGGGAACTGCGCCTGCAAAGCGCCAAAGAGGGTACGCAGATTGCCGGGGATGAGCACCAGGACCTCGAGCGCAATTTGATCTTCAATCTGCGGTCGGTGTTTATCCAGACATTGCAAGCGAAGGCTGTACTTGAGTTAGCCCAAGCGGATCTCGAGTACTACGACAAGATCATTGGGATCAGTCGGGAAAGGTTCAAGGCCGGCGATATTGGACGGGTCGATCTGGATCGCATTGAACTGTTGCGGGTGCAGTACGAGTCGGAGATTCAGACGGCCATTGTGAATCTGCGTACTTCGAAGATTCAGTTGCTGCAACTGTTGAACGAGCGGACTCCTCTTGACAAGTTCGACGTGAGCGGGCCCTTCGATTTCTCAGAGAACATGCAGACGCTGGACGCCTATCGCCAGATGGCGCTTGATAACCGGCCCGATCTGCGAGCGGCGCTTGAGTCTGTCGAGCAGGCGGTGACCAACCACAAGCTCGCAAACGCCAACGGTTCAACCGATCCTACATTCGGAGCGTGGTATACGTTCAACGGATCATTCAATAATCCAAATTCCAATCAAACGCTGGGTCTCAATGTCAGTATCCCGCTGCGTATCTTCGATCACAATCAAGGCGAGAAGAAGCGGACCCTCATCGACATCGACCGCAACCGGCAGTTGACCGACGCGGCACGAGCCCAAGTCTTCAGTGACGTCGACTCGGCGTATGAACAAGTGCAAAGCAACATCGTCCTGTTGAAGCCTTACAGGGACAAGTACAAGGATCAAGCGACCAGGGTGCGCGACACGGTGACTTACTCCTATCAGCGCGGTGGCGCGTCGTTGATGGATTTTCTGAATGCGCAGAGTGATTACCGCGTGGTGCAGTTGGCCTATCTGCAATTGGTTGGCTCCTACCTGACAGCCGCCAGCCAACTGAATCTCGCTGTTGGGCATGAGGCGATTCAATGAAGAGACATGAGGCTCGAACGCGCATTGAGGAAGCCGGCATTCTTCCTTCTGTGCGCGTCACGTCGCGGGAGATGGCGCGGTTTGCCGCAGAGACTGTCTACTCGGCGGGAATTCCCGTGGTCGAGATTACGTTGACCACGCCGGGCGCAATCGAAGTGATCGACGATCTGGCAAAGCGCTACCCGGATATGGCAGTCGGCGCGGGCACCGTGCTCGATGAAGAAGCAGCGCAACTGTGCGTTGCGGCCGGAGCAACGTTCCTGACCAGTCCGGGATATGTTGCAGAGGTTGTGGCCTATGCAAACAGGGTCAATGTCGTCGCGCTCCCGGGAGCTTTGACACCGACCGAGGTGATCGCCGCCTGGAAGGCGGGCGCGGATCTTGTGAAGATCTTCCCAACGAGCCAAGTTGGTGGCATCCAGTACATACGTGCGCTCAAAGTGCCGCTGCCGCAGATTCCGCTCATCGCCACGGGCGGGGTGAATCAGTTAACGGCCTTTGACTTTATACAGGCGGGGGCGTCAGCAATTGGCCTGGGCGGAGAACTGCTGCCCAGGGAAGCGCTGCACTTTCATCAGACTGACCGCATCCACGAACTGGCAAGCAGGTTTCTTGGCCTGGTGAGGGACGCGCGGGCGTTGCGAGAGATTTATTACTAACTAGCCCTATGGCGGCACTCCTTTCGATCGTCCTGCGAGCAAATGCGGGCGGGGACGCCCGCACGACAGCCGGTCTGGAGACCGGCGCTACCGTTCGCGGAGACTATCTTCCTGCGGCCGGCGATGGATTCAAAACAAGCGTGGACTTATATATTCACTTCATTATTTTGATTGGTTCAGATGACTCTCTTCATGCGGCCCTCACGTTTTATCTCCAATACTCAACATGGGAGGTAACAAGCACATGACTCAGAGAGTTTTGGCAACATGCATTCTGGCCCTCGCTTTCGCGGGTGTTGGAACCGCACAGGGCACGGCCTCTCACACGAAGACCGCCCCGGAATATACGCAAGCGCAGGTGAAGCAGTTGGCGCGCATAGCGCGCGCGCCAGAACAATTCACAACACTGGCAAGCTACTTTGCAAGACAACACGACAACTACCTGAGACTGGCAGCCGAAGAAAAGAAGGAGTGGGCGCAACTGGGGCAGAACGTCACCAGCATGGCGGCCAAGTATCCGCGGCCGGCAGATTCGGCGCGCAGTCGTTACGAATACTACATGGCCAAGGCGAACGAGGCCGGCATCCTGGAAGCGAAGTACAATCATCTGGCAGCGCCGGATGCCCCTGTGAATGCGCAATAACGCATTGCAGGTCGTCAAGTTAAGCGAGGCTTCCCCCTCGTGATCGAAAAGGGCAGCGGGGCGAGTTGATGAGCTCACCTGGCTGCCCTTCGATTTTATATTTCAAATCTATTCCTTATGTATTCTTCATGTTCTTGTATCTAACCTCTAACCAGATTGCCGGGAATCCGGATTGAGCAGGATGCGAGTCCCATGGAAGAGACCCTTGCCTTGAGAGGGGCGCGACTGCGACGAAGACTTAGGGCGCTGACCCAGTGCATCGCGGCCATTGCTGTCCTCGTCGTGCTGACCTATGGCGGATTCGTCCTTCAAACCAACCTGCTGACGATCGGCTTGCTGTATCTGCTGGTGGTGGTGGGCGCGGCGTCTCTCTTCGGTTTCAAGCAGGCGTCTCTGGTCTCGATTGTGGCTGTGCTTCTGCTGGACTATTACTTTGAGCCGCCCCTGTTCACTTTCGAAGTCGAGAGTCCAGCGATGTTTGTGGCGCTGGTGACGTTTGAAGTGACCGCGCTTGCCATCAGCAGATTGCACGGGCGTGAGATGCGAGTCGCAAGAGAAGCGGCCATTCATCGCGCGGGCATGGAACAGTTATATGAATTGAGCCGCAACTCGCTTCTGTTGGATCTGCGGCGGCCGCCGGGGCCGCAGCTTGCTGTCTTAATCCAAAGGATATTTGACGTTCAGGCTGTGGCCTTGTTCGACACGAATGTGAGCCGACAGGACAGGATGGGCGAATGGGAGGCGGGCGAGGAAAACCTGGCCAAAGAATGCTTTCTGCGCAATTCTCCACACGATGACGCAAGTACGCAAACCTGGCAGCGCGTTCTGCGGCCCGGGCACGAACCTGTTGGCGCACTGGTGATACGGGGCAAACTCAGCCCGCTGGTGATGGACGCGCTTGCGTCGCTGGCAGCAATCGCCATGGACCGTTATCAGGGATTTGAGAACGAGGAGAGGGCCGAGACGGCGAAGAAGAGCGAGCAACTGCGCGGTGCTGTTTTGGATGCGCTGGCACACGAGTTGAAGACTCCGCTGACAGCCGTCCAGACGGCCAGCTCGGGCTTGCTTGAGCTGGGGGGATTGACGGAGCCGCAAACGAACCTGGTGAGACTGATTGACGAGGAGGCTATTCGCCTGAACACCCTGTGTACGAGACTGCTCAAGGCCGGAAAACTTGAAGGGCGACAGGTTGACCTTGAGACTACCGACGTGAATGTGGTCGAATTGATTTCTGAAGTATTGGCCGCTTCCTCACCCGGCCTGGAGAGGAACGGATTTCAAATTGCGGCGGAGGATCCAGGGCTGACGGTACGCGCGGATCGCGCGCTGCTCACGATGGTTTTGACGCAGTACCTCGACAATGCGCGGAAGTATTCTGTGCCAGGATCGGCGATTGAGATCGCCGCGCGCTCAAGTAACTCCGAAGTTATGATCTCCGTACATAACTTTGGACCGACCATCCGAATGGAAGATCGGGAAAGGATATTTGAGCGGTTTTACCGCTCTCCGGATCTGAAGGATTCAGTTCCTGGTACCGGCATCGGGCTCTCTGTGGTGAGGAAGGCAGCCGAGGCCCATCATGGACATGTGTGGGTCATCAGCAATGACAAAGAAGGAACGACTTTCTTTCTATCGCTTCCGATGAATGCAAGGGGGACGCATTGAATACGGAGCAGCCGAACGAAGGACAGGGCATCATCCTGGTGGTGGACGACGACAGTTCCACAAGGCGGGCGCTGCGCGTAACTCTGACCGGGATGGGCTTCACGGTGGTGGAAGCGGCTCGCGGCGAAGAAGCGTTGTCGCTGGCGCGTGTGACCTGGTTCGATGCGGTGTTGCTGGACGTGGATATGCCCGGAATGGGTGGGGTGGAGACTTGCCGGTGCATCCGGCGCGCCGTTTCGCGACTGCCGATCCTGATGTTGACCGTGATGGACAGCGAGGACGACAAGGTGCTGGCGCTGGATGCCGGCGCCGACGATTACATTACCAAGCCATTCCAGGTGAGGGAGCTGACCGCGCGATTGCGTTCGGCTGTGCGCAGGCGCAATGCGCAGGACGCCAACCGCGACGCACCGATCCGGCAGGGCGAACTCGAACTCGATCCGGTGAAGTACCGGGTGATGAAGAGTGGCCGGGCGATTCATCTGACTCCCAAGGAATTTGAGATGCTGCACTACCTGATGATGCACGCCGGCGAGCCGATTCCTCATGCGCGACTTCTCAAGTCCGTGTGGGGGCCCGAGTATGGAAACGAGCTTGAATACCTGCGAACATTTGTCCGTCAACTGCGCAAGAAAATCGAAGACGATCCGCGCAATCCCAAGTATCTTTTGACGGATGCCTATGTTGGTTACAGATTCAATGAGCAACCATCGACTGCCCATTGAGTCTTGCGGGATAGCGTGACAGGCGGGACTGACTTAAGTCGATAACGATCCAGGTCTATGGCCGCATCGTTTCGTACTTTGGGTTTATGCTATCCCAGGTCCCAGAATCGGGACCCGGGGCACCCACAATTGGTACATGAACAAGCGGTCGGGGACCTAGTAGCCATCCTCACGGAACATCGGATGGGGAATCAGGCGGCGGTAGTCCTCCTGGTGAGCGCCGTCCAAGCAGGCTTCAATGATCCGCTTGCCCAGTGGATCAAGGTCCGGCACCAGGAACTGCTTCAGCTCCTGAGCGAAGAACTCGCGCCACTGACGCGCACCCTCCTGATACACATCCATCCCGCCCTGAATCTGCTCTTCAACTTGCAGAAACACGCGCGGAATCATCGAGCCTTCCACGCGCAACTGGTTCGGAATGTATCCCAGCAGCGGGCAAAGCGCCTCGCCCACCTGCTCGCGGGCAAACTTGGCGCTGCCGCGACGGGCCAGATATTCGCGGGCGATCCACTCGGCCATGAAGCCCACCTTCCACGCGCCGATGTGCTGGTTGGGAATGAGCACGTAGCGGGTTTCCGGCGTGTCCTGAATCTGGTGCAACAGCAGGTTGGCCTGATCGACGCGACGGCCGGTGGCAAACGCCCAATAGGAGCCCACACCTTCCGACTGCATGCCCTTGGTTTTCTGCGCCTGAATGCTGGGGTTGGCGTGACCGCGCGGGGCGACCAGCCTCCACAGCCAGGCCAGCGCAGGGCTGAGCACGTGAAGCATGGCGAGGATGCCGTACAGCTGGCTGTCGCGATGGGTCGGCGGGCAGCGCACGCCAAAGCTGCGCACGTCCACGCGCTGTGGTCCGTCCAGAATGTCTTCAAGCATGCGCCGGGGCAGAATCACGCGCGGATTGGGGCAGAGCTTGCCGGGGGCGTCCTCGACGTGCTCCCAGGTGAGGCAGGTGCCGCCGGGAACGATGTAGTGATTGAGGAAAATCAGCGGCTCAGGCGGATCGATGCACAGGCGCTCAAGGTTCGGCGCAGTTCCATAACTGTGGATGTGATCCACCCGCACAAACCAGCCGTTTTCAGCGTCGGCTATGGTCAGTCGTCCGCTGGCGCCCTGGTACTTGGGGTGTGCGCAGGCCATGTCGTCGGCGATGGGTTGCAGGTGGCAGGCTTCGGGCAGATTCAAGGTCCGTGTTTCTTTGGTGACCACGTTGGTGCCGATCAGCAGACGCCCGTCATCCATGCGGTGGATGTGCTCGGTCATTTCGCTCTTGCCGCCGCCGGAAGCCCCTTCGTGCATCAGAATCAACTGGTTCTCATAGGGAGTGACCACGGCCACAGCGGCGCAATGGTTGGTCGTCCAGCCCTCGTGCTCGCCCTTGTCCAGCAGCATCGAATAAACGCCTTTTTTGGCGCTGGGTCCCGGATAGAGGTTGTAGGCAAAAATCTCCTGGTGCGTGGCGGTGCGGTCGTGGACCACTACCTGGCGGCCGGCAAAATGCGTGTGCCGGAAGGGCGGCGCAACAAACAGGACTCCACCCGTGATTTTGAAGTCCGCCGGAACCTGGCTCCGAGGAATCATCCCCTGCAGATCGGCCAGGGCCGCCGCAAAAAAAGCCGCCTGGCGGGGAACAATCAAGAGCGCTCCATAGCCCAGCGCATCCGTGCCGGCATAGAACGGCATCGCCACCAGTTCCTGCGTCTTGAGCCAGTCGAGCGTGTCCTGGCGCGTCTTGTCGAAGGGCTCGCCGAAACGCTGCTCATAGGTCGGCTTGTCAGTGGGCAGGTTGTCGCCGATCACCATCGCATCCGGGTCGCGGCGCCGCATGGCGGGGTCGGGAAAATTGATCGCCAGACCGTTGCGCGCCTTGGTAATGATCGCTTCGGTGACGCGGGTCGTGGGGCTGGTCTGAAACACAGCCTCATATTGCCCGTGGTCCTCGCGATTGCCCAGGGTCCAATCGGTCTCTCCCGAGGCCCGGCCCAGCGCCCAGTCCATCAATTGCTGCCGGGTCTCCGGCGCCTGCACCAGGGGCGCTGCTCCGAGCACCTCCCGTACATGGTCGGGTAAATCGAACTCCGCCCAACAGGCCTGAAAATCGACAAGAGTGCCACTTGCAGCTTCAATGGTCATTTTTTCTCACTTTCCGGGAAGGGAACATGCACTCGAATTGCGTAAAACGCCAAAAAGTGCACACCTTTTTTATCTCATCCCCCACCACCCCTGGCAGTGCGCAGCGTCACATTGCGGGAAACCGCTGTCGGACGAGATCGAGCGCTTCCGCCTCTGTCCCAATCGATCCTTCGAGTTGCGCGTCCTCGACTGCGTGCAGCATTTGCTTGAACTGCGCGCCCGGCGTGTAGCCCGCGGCAATCAACTCGCGGCCGGTAATGAGCGGCTGCGGACGTACCGCCTCCTCGGGCATGGACTGGTAGCGCTGGCGCACAAACTCCCAGTTGTCCAGGTTGCCGCTCGCGGCCATGCAATCCATGCGGTGCAGCGCGAGGTGCTGCGGGAAGTCCTCCAGGCGAAAGAAGCGCTTGAGCGTGGAGGCCTTCATGCGCGGCGCATCGGCAAAGCGCATATGGTTCTCAATCAGCGCCAGGATCTGCCGCGTTTCGTCATTGGAGAAGCGGAACCGGCGGCAGATTTCCGCGCCGATGGCGACGCCCACCTCCACGTGGCCGTCAAAACGAATCCTGTCCGGCGCACGGCGAAAGGTCGGCGGCTTGCCGACATCGTGGAGCAGGGCGCCCCAGGCCAGCGTCAACGGACAGCCGGGTTCGAGTTGCGCCAGCAGGCCCAGCGTATGTACCCACACATCGCCCTCGGGATGGTATTGCGGCGGCTGCTCCACGCCTTTCATCCGCGCAATCTCAGGCAGCACGATGGACAGCAGGCCGGTGGCGTCCAGAAGTTCAAAGGCCCGGCGAGCCTGCCCTTCCACGAGCATCTTGGTCAACTCGTCGCGTACGCGTTCGCGACTCACCGCAGCAGTTTTCGCGGCCAAGCTGCGGATCGCGGCGGCGGTTCCCTGCTCCAGTTCGAATCCGAAACGAGCGGCAAAGCGCACGCCGCGTACCATGCGCAAGTGGTCCTCTTCAAAGCGCAGGTCCGCACGGCCAATGGCCTGCACCACGCCGGCCTCGAGATCCGCCACGCCGCCCACGTGGTCAATGACCGCTGAACGAAGGTCGTCGGATTCCTGAAGGGGGTCCAGCAACAGGCCATTGATGGTGAAATCGCGCCGCTGCACGTCTTCTTTGGCGCTGGTGGTGTAGCGCACCGCGTCCGGATGGCGGCCGTCGGAATAAGCTCCGTCTGATCGGAAGGTGGCAACCTCGGTCACCATCTGCGATGGGGCCAACTCTGCTCCCTGCACGCCAGCAGCGCCTGACCCACCACCATCGGCCACCAGCACCACGCCGAAGTGGACGCCCACGGCAAAGGTGCGCGGGAAGAGGTTGAGCACCACTTCCGGCGTGGCCGAGGTCGCCACGTCATAGTCTTTCGGCTCGCGGCCCAGCAGGAGGTCGCGTACGCAGCCGCCGGCGAGATAGGCCTCATAGCCGGCTGCACGTAGCTCTCGCAGCACGTGCAAAGCAGCTTCGGATTGAGGCGTGGTGGGCAACATGGCTGGTTCTATTGTCGCCCGATTTGCTCGCAACAGTTCCTGGAACGGACTTTGGATCAGGTTCAAGATCTGCGTTATATCAATGATAGCGTATTGTGCTATCATTTTGGAGGCGCAACTGGAATGGACAGACTATGATTCCATTGCCATGAACAAGGCGCAACAGGCAACGCTGAACGCAATCTTTGCTCACCCAACCAGAGCGAACATCCGCTGGTCGGCGATTGAATCGCTGATTCGCGCCTTGGGCGGCGAGGTAATGGAGCGGGCTGGAAGCCGGGTCGCCGCCAGACTGAACGGAGTGATCGCCGTCTTTCACCGTCCGCACCCGCGACCGGAAACCAAGAAAGGCGCGGTTGACGCCGTTCGCCAGTTCCTTATCAATGCGGGGGTCAAGCCATGATGGAATACAAGGGATATGCCGCCGGGCCCATCGATTTCGATCCCGATGAGAAGACATTTTCCGGTACGGTCGCAGGGCTTCGGGATGTGATTCATTTCGAGGGGAAGACCGCTACCGCATTGGCATGCGCCTTCCGCGAGAGCATCGACAGCTATCTGGAGTTGTGCGCCGAGACCGGGCAGTCGCCCGACCGTCCCTTCAACGGAAAGATTCTGGTGCGCACTGAGCCGGAGTTGCACCGGAAAGCAGTGTTGCGCGCAGCGGTCGAAGGCGTGAGCCTGAGCCGGTGGATCTCTCGTCAGATCGAAAGCGCACCGTAACTGAGCCGCTTTCCGCGGCTCCATCCACCTCAGCCGCTAAACTAGAGAGATGAGCGGCTCCGGCCTCATTCTCGGCATTGAATCCTCCTGCGACGAGACGGCTGCGGCTGTTGTCGAACGAGGAGCGCGCACGCTTTCTTCGGTAGTCGCTTCGCAAATCCCCACGCACGCACGCTATGGCGGAGTTGTGCCGGAGCTGGCCAGCCGCGAACACTTACGTGCCATTGTCCCCGTGGTCCGCGCCGCGCTGGCACAGGCCAGCATCACGCTCGCCGATCTGGACGCCATCGCTGTGACCTCCGGTCCGGGACTGGCTGGGGCCTTGCTCGTCGGCATCACGTACGCCAAGGCGCTCGCCTTCGCGCAGGGACTTCCGCTGATCGCCATCAACCACCTGGAAGGGCACATCCACGCGGTTCTGCTTCACGAGCGGTCGTTGCATGAGTCTTCGCCGGAGTCTTCGCCAAACGGGCGGCCTGCACTCAATGAAGAGCCGGCGCTGGCCCTGGTTGTGTCCGGCGGCCACACGCACCTCTATCTCGCGCGTCCGTTCCACAACGCCTGGACCTACTCTCTGGTTGGCCGCACGCTGGACGACGCCGCCGGGGAGGCCTACGACAAGGTCGCCAAACTGCTTGGATTCGGCTATCCTGGGGGCCCCTGGATCGACGCCCTGGCGCGCTTCGGCAATCCGCTGGCGGTGCCATTCGCCTTCTCGCGAATCAAGACCAAGCTTCATCTGGAGGGCAAGCCGCCGCGCACCAAGGCGGCCAAGACGGCCCCCATTGCCGATCTTGACCCGCGCTTTCTGTTTTCGTTCTCGGGCATCAAGACGGCGGTTCTGCGCTACGTGGAAGTGCACGGTCTGCGCCCGGATGCATTGGCGCGGGCGGCCCGGCTGTTTCCGCCGGCGGCCAATGCTGCGCCAACCGGCCCCTCCGAGCAGGCCGGAGCGGAATCAAGAGCGCTGCCTGTTCAGGCGAAGCCGCCCCAAACCCAGGAAGAGGCCCTGGCGCTCGGTCCGCAGCCGGTTCTCGACCTGGTGGCCAGCTTTCAGCACGCCGTGGTCGGCGACCTGATGAAGAAGACCTTTGCCGCCGCCGAGGCTCTCGGCTCCCGGCGCATTTTGATCACGGGAGGTGTGTCTGCCAATCGCGAACTCCGCGCACGCTTTACCACCGAAGCCGCGCGGCGTGGCATTCGCGTGGCGTTCCCGGCGCTATCTCTTTCGACAGACAATGCGGCCATGATCGCCGCGGCAGCGTGGTCGCATTTTCTGGCGAGTGAATTCGCGTCGAGCGACTTATCCGCCAATCCCTCGCTTGCCTTGGGCCGCTAAGTACTACAGTCGTACTTGCCTCGGATTGCATAAATCCGGGCCTAAACAGGCTGCTAAAAAGCCCTGAATGAACGGCGAGAAGCCACAACGGTGCGCCGCAGGGCCTGAAGGCCGCGCTCATTCCAAGGTACTTACGGCACGACTGAAGTCGTGCCCTGACACTTTTTGAGGCGCAATTCGAGTTTTCCGCAGACTGTGAAGTCCTGGCCTACCGCACGAGTCGAGTTTTTCCGCAGCCTGTTTAGGCCTCGAAAATTGTCCCGGTTTTTTCAGGGGGATAAATCCCCCTGCTCCATCCGAGAACAACTATCAGCAACTGCAGGATAAGCAGACTGCGGGAAAACTGCCGAAAAACCCGGAGCGGGGACAGCAGGGCCTATGGATCCGGCCCTTCAGGAGTGTTTTGCGTTCCCGCCCATCTCGCGATAAAGCTTGCGAAATGGATGGGGCACGGGGCTTCTAGAGCAGAACCAGAGTCACTGTGTCCTGTTCGATGAATGAGAGGTCGCCGCTTCCTGATGGTCGCGTCGACGTGGGTGCACTGCTGTCGGGGTACACCCACTCTGGTTCTGCTATAGTTGGGGGTCGGATCGACAAGGGTCACGTTCATTCTGCGGCATTTACGGCGGGAATGAAGCCCTAGACCGCGACCCGGCGCACGCGCGGCCCGATGCGGGTGAAGACCTCCCAGGGAATGGTCCCGGTGGCCTCGGCGTGATCGAAGGCGGTGATGGTTTCGCTGCCTTGCGTGCCCAGAATGACCACCTCGTCGCCCGGCTCAACGCCGGGAATGTCGGTCACGTCGACCACCGACTGGTCCATGCTGATGCGGCCCACAAGCGGCGCGCGCTGTCCGCGCACCAGCAGGCTGAAGCGGTTGCCGAGACGCCGGTCGAGGCCGTCGGCATAGCCCACGGCCAGCAAAGCCAGCCGCATCGGTTCCGTCGCTACGAAGGTCCCGTTATAGCCCACCACCGCCCCTGCGGGAACCGATCGCACCCCGGCTACGCGGGACTTCCAACTGAGCACTGGCCGCAGGCGGGCGCGCGCCGTCGTCAGGGACTCGGGTTCCCGGGGCTCAAATGCGGGATCAAACTCGGGCGCCAGCCCATAAAGCACCAGCCCCGGCCGCAGCATGGCTTTCATCCCGTGGTGCGCCGCAAGCGATGCGACTGCACCGGTCTGGCCGGCAACCAGCGCGGCGGAACTGCCCACGCTGAGCCACCGCGGATGAAAGCCGGCAGCGCCAATTCTCTCCATTGCTTCATCCAGCCGGGCCAGTTGCGCGGCGGTCACCGTGCCGTCCGCTTCGTCGGCGGCAAACAGGTGGGTCATCACGCCCTGCAGCCGCAGCGGCGAACCGGCGGCAAATCGTTGGAGAATCTTCGCCAACGCTGCTTCAGCCTGCGGGTCCGATTGCAGAACCTCCGGGGCAACTCCCTGGCGGCTCATCCCGGTGTCGATCTCCAGGTGCACGGGGATCGACCCGGCCGGCAAACCTGCCACGCGCGCAGCCGTCTCCAGCTCATCCAACTGCCACGGCTCCCACGCCACGGCGGTCAACCGGTGCTCGATCAGCGCAACTCCCTGGCCGGGGAAAACGCCGCCGATTACCAGGATGCGCGCCTCGGGGCAAACCGCTCGCGCGGCAGCTCCCTCTTCGACGCTGGTGACTCCGAGCCACTGGGCCCCGGCGCGTACCGCCGCTGGCGCGCAGATGTTGAGGGAGTGGCCGTAGGCGTCAGCCTTGACGATGGCCAGCAGCTCCGCATCGGACGTGGCCAACGTGGTCAGAAATCGATAATTTTCTTCGAGAGAATGGGTGTCTACTTCAACCCAGCAGGGACGCATTGACATGAGGGTTTCCAATGTTCAGTTTAACGCGGAAGGGCGGGATGCTCCCGGAGGGGTGAGTGGAGGGCAGTCGCATTTCAAATCTCTTTGCGTACAACGTTTGTCATCCTGAACGTAGTGAAGGATCCGCGGTTGTTTCTTTGCTTTGCGGTGAAGGTTGGAAATGCCAAGAGGTCCATCTTGCCGGAAACAGGCCGAAAGGCAAACGCAGATCCTTCGTCGCTGCGCTCCTCAGGATGACAAATCGATGAGAGTGCTCGAAGAATTCCAAATGCGATTGCCTTGGACCGAGCTGCCTTGGACCGAGTGTCGCCGATGGATGACAGCGGCCCGGCTACTGCCAGAATGGACTATGGAACGTGCGCGGGCCCTGCAAGCAGGGTGGATCCGCCTCCAGACTCAACTGAAGCCGAGAACCGGATGAGGGGTGTACGGCTCCTCCAGAGAAGCGATTTCCTCCGGAGTCAAATGCAACGAAAGCGCCGCCACGGCATCCTCCAGGTGATGCGGCTTGGTTGCACCCACAATGGGCGACACCACGCCCGGCTTGCCCAGCAGCCAGGCCAGCGCCAGCGAGGCGCGCGCGACGCCGCGCTGCTCCGCGACTTCGCCCAGCCGGTCCACAACCTTGCGGTCGGCTTCATCGGTCTTGGTGTACATCCACTTGGCAAACTGGTCGGTCTCAAAACGCTTGGTGTTTTCGCTTTGCCAGGGACGAGCCAAACGGCCGCGCGCCAGCGGGCTCCAGGGCAGGATGCCGATGCCTTCCGACTGGCAAAGGCCGACCATCTCCCGCTCCTCTTCGCGATAGAGCAGGTTGAAGTGATTCTGCATGGAGACAAAGCGGGTCCAGCCGTGACGGTCGGCCAGATAAAGCGCCTTGGTGAACTGCCAGGCGAACATGGACGAGGCGCCGATATAGCGCACCTTGCCGGCCTTCACCGCATCGTGCAAGGCCTCCAGCGTTTCCTCGATCGGCGTTTCGTAGTCCCAGCGATGAATCTGGTAAAGGTCCACATAATCGGTCTGCAGGCGGCGCAGGCTCTGGTCGAGTTCATAGAAGATAGCTTTGCGCGAAAGGCCATTCCCATTGGGCTCCTCGCGCATGACGCCGTGCACCTTGGTGGCGACGACCACGGCTTCGCGGCGGGTGTTGGCCTTCAGGAACCGGCCCAGCACCTCCTCGCTCATGCCGCTTGAGTAGACATTGGCGGTGTCGAAAAAGTTGATGCCCAGATCGAGCGCCTGGCGCAGAAACGGCTGGCTCTCTGCTTCGTTCAGTGTCCAGGCGTGCCGTCCGGCCTTCGGTTCGCCTGTGGCCGGCTCGCCATAGGTCATGCAGCCAAGACAAATACGAGAGACTTTAAGTCCGGTCTTGCCAAGATTGACGTAGTTCATTGCTTCTCCTGGGGCGGTGCGGATGGTCCGGATCGTGGCGACCCTTGGACCTCGGGGATTGCTCTGCATCTGAGTTTACTGCCAGCAAAAGCGCGAGCCTCACCCTCCCGGAGGGAGCAACCGAGAATAGCCCCGCATGGAGCGCAGCGGAATGGTGGGAACGAGCGCCAGTCCACAGTTGCGCCCTGGAAAGGCGCAACGATTCTTTCCGCAGAAAGAGGTTTGCGTTCCCCCATCGCTTACGCGATTGTCCTGCGCGCCCACCGGGGCAAGCGCATGAATGCGGTCCATCGGCGACGGAGGGCTTCGGGGCGGCCCTCCGGGGCGCATGGGCATGGTTGGAATGGATTCCCAGGGCTTCGCTGCGCTCTGCCCTGGGCCTTTTTCGTGGCTTCCCTACGAGAAGACCGCTGGCAATCCGGCGTGTCGGCTCTGGCGTGAATCAGCAGGACAACAAACGACATTCATGCGATTGCCCCGCTCGTCCGGCCGCGCTTCCATGCCATCCACCGCCTTGCTGATAGAATGGTAGATGCCGCGTTGTGCGGTGAAATGTCTTATTTGCTCCCCTAACCAGATGGCCCCTTGCGGCCGAACCCAAGAGAAGGAAAACCGTACCTGTGACCCAGACGATACGCAATATCGCCATCATTGCCCATGTTGACCACGGAAAGACGACGCTTGTGGACGCCATGCTGCGGCAGTCCGGCACATTCCGCGCCAACGAGCAAGTGGCTGAACGAGTGATGGACTCGAACGAACTGGAGCGGGAGCGCGGCATCACCATCCTGGCCAAGAACACGGCCATCGTTTTTGAAGGCGGCAAGATCAACATCGTGGATACACCCGGGCACGCCGACTTTGGCGGCGAGGTGGAACGCGCGCTCAAGATGGTGGACGGAGTGATGCTGCTGGTGGATGCGGCCGAAGGCCCGCTGCCGCAGACCCGCTACGTGCTGGCCAAGGCGCTCGAAGCCAAGCTCAAGCCCATCGTGGTCATCAACAAGATCGACCGTCCCGATGCGCGCGCCCAGGAAGTTCTGGACGAAATTTACGACTTGTTCATCGATCTCGATGCGGATGAGTCGCAGTTGGACTTCCCGGTTCTCTACGCGGTAGCCAAGGCCGGCACGGCGACCGTCGACATGGCCACCCCCGGCGTGGATCTGCAGCCGCTGTTCGAGGCCATTGTTTCCGAGATTCCGCCCGCCACCGGCGACGCCGACGGCACGCTGCAGATTCTGGTCACCAATCTCGATTATTCGGAATATTTCGGCCGCATCGCCGTTTGTCGCGTGTTTCAGGGCACTTTGCACGCAGGCGACGACGTGACCATCTCCAAGCGCGACGGTTCGCTGATGAAGACGCGCATCACCAAGCTCTTCACCTTCAGCGGACTCAAGCGAATCGAGACCACAGAAACCACCATGGGCGACATTGTGGCCGTGGCCGGCGTGGAGGGAATCACCATCGGCGAGACCATCACCAGCGTCGACAATCCATCCCCGCTGCCGCTGATTGTCATTGATGAGCCGACCATCGCCATTCAGTTCAGCGTCAACAACTCCCCGTTTGCCGGACGCGAAGGTCAGTATGTGACCAGCCGCAACCTGCGCGAGCGCCTGGAGAAGGAACTGCTGACCAACGTCAGCATCCGTGTTGAAGACTCCGGCTCGCCCGACAGCTTCAAGGTGCTGGGCCGCGGCGAACTGCAACTGGCGATTCTCATCGAGATGATGCGCCGCGAGGGCTTTGAGCTTTCCGCTGGCCGCCCGGAAATCGTCACCAAGACGGTGGACGGCGTGCGCATGGAACCGGTCGAACATCTCACCATCGACGTGCCCGACGCGTACACCGGCGTAGTGATTGAGAAGCTGGGACCGCGCAAGGGCGAGATGACCAAGATGCACAATCACGGTTCGGGTCGCGTCCGCATGGAGTTTCGCGTGCCCAGCCGCGGCATCATCGGTCTGCGCAGCGAAATGTTGACCGACACGCGCGGCACCATCGTGATGAATGCCCTGTTCGACGGCTACATCCCCTACCAGGGAGAGATTCCGCAGCGTCCCACCGGCGCTCTGATCTCGGACCGTCAGGGGCTCACGACGACTTACTCGCTGAATGGCCTGCAAGAGCGCGGCATCCTGTTTGTGGGTGCGGGCGTTGACGTATACGAAGGCATGATCGTCGGCGAGCACTCGCGCGACAACGATCTCGACGTGAACGTCGTGCGCGAAAAGCACATGACCAACATGCGTGCCTCGAGCGCCGACGAAGCCATCCGCCTGGTGCCCGTCAAGGCTCTCAACCTGGAGCAGGCCATCGAGTTCATTGCGGAGGACGAAGTGGTGGAAGTTACGCCCAAATCGCTTCGCTTGCGCAAGCGGGTTCTGCAGCAGAACCGCCGCCCCAAGCGGTGGGAAAAGAATCAGTAGCATTTCGAGAAGGGTGAAGGGATCAACGGGCTCCGATCATGCCGTTGATCCCTTCACCCTTTCTTGGGTTCCCATGTGGCTCTCGCCATTTTGAGTTGGAACAGAGTGCTCAGTGGCGTCCAAGACAAGGGCTGTGCGATACTTTGGAAGTGGATTCCCACCCCGGGCCGGGATGGTGGAACTGGCAGACGCAGCGGACTCAAAATCCGCCGACCGCAAGGTCATGGGGGTTCGACCCCCCCTCCCGGCACCAAACAAAACAAACAACTTATGGTCCATTGCTCTCCGGAATCCGGCGAGGCGAAATCCGCTTGATGGCTGTTTTGCTGGCGGTTGAATTAAATGGGGCCGCGCAGCGCAGGATCCGAGCGAAGCGTTGAGCCCCCTAAACTCAAGACATTCTCAGTAGCGAGTCAGACGCTCAAGTGTTCCAAATCGCTCTTATCCCCTGTGCGGTCTAGAACCTTCCCCATCGATAGCTTTTCTACGCATAGTGGATCGCAACACGTCCTTAAGAGCCTGCAATCAGATAGCAAAGCTTGGCTGATGCATTAAAATGGTTCCCATCTTATGACCAATACCAGCTTGACATTTGCAGATGTTAAGGCCTTCGTCTCCAAGGACAAGGGAAGTGATTCCAAGTTGATCGGGGCCGCCGACCTCTTGCTTGGTACAGTGCTCCTGCTCGGTCCAACAGTTGCGGGGCTACCGCTCACCGTGATCAGTGCCTCATTAGGTCTGCTAGGGGCCAAGAACGAACTGGTCAAATTAGGAAAGAGCCTTTACAAATGGCTGACTAAAAGTAGAGCAGACGACTCGAAGGCGCGTGAGGAGAGGATGCGCATCGCTTTCTGCCTAATCGCGTATACGGGGTATTTCGAGGCCCTCCAGAAGATAGCACCAGAAATTTCCAAACACATTGAGATCCCCAGAACGGAGAATCTGCGTTTAGAAGCGGCAGCCGAATCGTGCACGAAATCGGAAGAATCGTCAGTTCAGGAAGTTTCAGACGGGCTTGAGGTTTCGATCTCGATGCCTCATCCCGCGGAAACACTTGACCAGATTGCCGCACGCATACTGCCCATCTATTCCGAACTCACGAAGGGCCTCCTGCGGCTATTTCATTCCACTGACAATTGGGCCCTTCTATCGGATAAAGCGCGCAAGGAGATCGCTGCTTCTTGCGAGCAGCTTCCACGGGCGGCCTCCGATCGTTTCCGAGCGCAATACTTTGATTTGGCTGCACACTTCGGGGAATTCGCAATTTGGTCGAACCTCAGAGAACATCTTTCGACCCATCAGCAGATTGAGTCGCTTTCGAAGGCCGCCCGGGAGTTCGCGGGGGAACTAAACTCGCGATATGCAGACATTGACGTCGGGTTGAAGCAACTCAAGAACGATATTCAAGCGATCCCGAGGGCAATCACCGACTACACCGCGCAGACGGTCTGGAGGGAACTCGACCGTCAATATACTTCAGCAATCGAGCAGCCGATCATCAAAGATCCTGCCGCTCCAGAGACAGGTAAACCCACACTCGCGTACCCTGCCCGTCTCGACATCTTCATTCCTCAGCTGTTTAAAGCAATCCGGTACTCACAAGGCATGCACCTGGAAGACGAGGAGACATGGAGTTCCTCAGCGGTCCGTCCTGATTTGGGCGAATTCCTTAATTCATATTTGTCATCACCGTACAGCACGCAATCTCCGTTGATTGTGCTCGGACATCCAGGTTCCGGGAAGTCACTCCTTTCACAAATGCTTGCCGCTCAGACAATGTCTGACGCTTACGCACCTATTAGAGTCGAACTCAGAAGCATCAATGCCGATGATGAAATCGAGGCTCAAATCGAAGAGCAGATTAGCAGGGACATCGGCCGGTCAATTTCTTTCTCGACCCTGATGGACAACCTAGAGGGTCGACCAGCGGTAACCATCTTCGATGGTTACGATGAACTTTTGCAGGCTACGGGCCAAGTATTCGCCGGTTATTTAACAAAGGTACATAAGTTTCAGGAGCGAGAATCGCAAACGCTCGAAAGGAATCCCCTTCGAACAATTGTTACGAGCCGGGTAACGTTGATCGACAAGGCCGTAATCCCGGAAGGCAGTACTGTAATTCGACTGCTCGAGTTTGACGAGAGTCGGCGAAATAAATGGATTTCAGTTTGGAACAAGTGGAATGCGAGCTATTTCAACGCGACTGGCGTAAAACCCTTTTCACTGCCAAAGGCATCCAAGCTGGCTCCAATCGCAGAGCAACCTTTGCTTCTCTTGATGCTTGCCCTCTATGACTCGGCGGAAAATGCCCTCAACCGAGCAACGGGGCTCGACCAGACCGTGCTTTACGAGAGTTTGCTCCGGAAGTTTATCGAACGGGAACGGACCAAGGATTCTGATTTCGCTCAAATTAAGAGTGCTGCCGAAAGAACGGTAGAAATAGACCGCGATATGGAGAGGCTCGGCGTAGCCGCCATTGGCATGTTCAATCGACACGCCTTGCATATTCGAGCAACTCAGCTGAATGCTGATATCGATTTCTTCCAGCTCAATAGAAGCGTGCCCCAAGGTTCAGGTCGCCAATTATCGCAGGCCGAACTCTTGCTAGGGAGTTTCTTCTTCGTTCATCAGTCAACCGCAAAACAACGCGGTAACGCTGGCGAGGATCATGAGTCCGACACAGCATTTGAATTTCTCCACAATACATTTGGAGAATTTTTGGTAGGGCATTTTCTCATCGGGCAGCTACTACGGCAGACAAGAAGTCTCGGGAAGCTGCGGTCAGACGCTGAGTTGATCCCGCAGAGAACCAAAATTCTGAACGATCGTGATGGACTACCAGCCATCTGGTATGCATGCTTAATGCATGCTTCACTATTTTCCCGCCCAGTAATTGTTTCCATGATTACAGAGTGGTTTAAACATGCGGTGAACCTTCCGCCGAAAAGAGATGTCGTTGAGCTACTGGTAGATTTCGACGATGTTCTATTAAATGAGATCCAGCGCGCCATCACAGGAAGGGAATTCCCTTCGGTCATGGTAGGAAAGAGCACGAGCTTCGAATCTCTTCCGTTATTGGGCTGTCTTGCAAACTACACCCTCAATCTAGTAACCCTACGCGTGGCAATTTCTGAGGGAGAATTTGCAATCAACGAAGGGCAATTCGCTTCGACCGATAGGCGTCCTCGCCTATGGGATCGCCTCACACATCTGTGGAGATCATGGTTTTCAGCCGATACGCTCAGTTCGCTGAACGCAATCTTCACGGCCGAACGAGAGGGCGATGTCGTCCGACTGAAGCGAGCAGATTCGGCAGCCCTTCCGACTGCGGGAAGAAGAATCGAAACAATTGTACATGTAGCCTTGGCGGTCGGCGATGATACGCAAGTTGCGCTTGCCGGAGCATTAACGAGCGACCCCTTCAGGCGCCAATCAGTATCACTCGAGCGCGCCAAGAAGGCTGCTATTGCGGAAAATCTGGGTATCGATGACGAGATTTTGCTGAGGGAGCTTTGGACCGCAGCGAGATCGCGGATTGATGAGCGATCGCGACACGATCTATTTGCACGGTGTGCGACCGTTATCGAAAGTAGTAGGGGAGGGGACGTAGGTCGGTGCATCGACCTCGTACGGGCTTTTGGCACTCTCGGTGATGCTTTGCGATACCGAGAGTTGATCTTTAGGCTGTTCCGTTACAGCAACTTCTCCCTTCAGCTTGATAAAGGGGGAGAGGCTATCTCTGCCCTCCTTGAATTGGCTCTTGATGTTGAAGGCAGGGCTCCTTTTCCCGACATTGAGGGGCTGCTTTCCGAGAACTTAGAAGATTCAAATGTCCTTCGCATAGTGAAGTCGGGGACACCGAATATAGCATTTGCGGTCGCGCGCTGGCGCGCAGGGCGGCCTGAAATTGCAGAAGATGTGGTGACTGAACTCGCTCGCCGCTGTAAAGATGAGCTCTTTTTATCGGGTTTGTCGCCATACTTGGCACTCAATTTTATTCGATACTCTACCCGGAGCCAAGCTCGTTTGATCGACGAAGTAGTGATGGCCATTTTTGGTCATTTTCTTTCATCGCAACACATCCTCGAAAACTCTCCGGACCTAGTTGCCGACTTGTTGGAAATGGCTCAGCGAACGCGTTATCGGGGCATCATGAGTCGGGTATGCGATTCATTGGCTGAGACGCTCGTGAGGCGCGACGTTGAAGCGTGGCACTCGCTCGAGTTTCGGGCTTCTTGGAGGCATTACGACCATGTATTGATTGACCAAACAAGGGTTAGCTTCGTGCTCTTACAGGCGTTTTCACGGTTTGCCAAGGAAGAAGCCAAGAATTTGTTGTACAAATACGCGCTGCAGCGCTGGTTCCGTCAGGGCAGAACGAGACTCAATGTTGCGATCCTTCGGTACGCTCGTGAAGTGGACGATGGGATTCTCCTGCTTGAATTTGTTCGAGCACATGGCCGGAGGATGTCTTTCAGTGCGGCTAAGCGGCAACAAGGATTCGATGTCAGACTATTTATTGGTCGGCTCGGAATCGAAGAACTCTCAGTTCCGGCATGGAAGGACCTTATCTGGTTCGCTCTCAGTGTGGAAGATCGGGAGTCAGCCGCACACTTGGCCAAGATTGCCAAATCCGCGATCTATTCTATTGTCAGCCAGCCCGAGACATCCGATTTGTTCGCTCCTGAGGAGTCGCCGTCCTAACCTGATGAGGAAGTTGCTCGAAAGTAGCATTGTGGCGGAACCTTAAAACCGTTGTCGAGTGGCGGCGCGGTGTGCAACCTAGTGTAGTCCGCCACACAGATGGTCATTTATTCAGGACCGCCCGAGCGCGTGTGACTTTTTCCAGGATGTCTGTGGCTTTTGCGGTCCAGATGAAGGGCTTGGGATTCTGATTGTGGCCGTCGAT
>Ga0255354_1000371_pt1 | contig 28705 bp, 17 predicted proteins | sample HBST50metaG_FD_189942 | JGI IMG/M metagenome (GOLD analysis project Ga0255354, IMG submission 189942) | Peat soil microbial communities from Stordalen Mire, Sweden - H.B.S.T50 | ecosystem: Environmental > Terrestrial > Soil > Wetlands > Peat | place: Sweden: Norrbotten County, Stordalen Mire...
TCACCTTGACGTTCCTTGAGGCGAACCGTTCGGCTGATTCCGGACGCAAAGGCGGCGCAGTGCTTTGGATCGCTATTCAAAGTGCTCTGAAGAAGCCGATGGTCTGGGCTCCCCTCGCGGGCATTGTGATGGCTTTTGCCCATATTCCGATGCCAATGGTATGGAAGAAATCATTCGAACTGATTGGAAGTGCGACATCAGGCGTAGCGCTCTTTGCCATGGGGCTGGTCTTGAGCGGGTTGAGGCTCCGCATTAAGGGCTCTGTTGCAACCAACGTCGTACTCAAGAATCTAGTGCAGCCTGTTGCGATGTGGATGCTGGCGCTGCTGCTAGGGGTTACCGGTGTTTATCGCCGCGAGATGATCCTGCTTGGCGCCCTTCCGACCGCATCCATGGTGACGATGTTCGCCGTTCGCTACGATATTTATACGGACGAATCGGTCGCGACTGTTTTACTCAGTACACTTCTCTCTATCGCGACTCTCTGCGTTGCCATTACCCTGACAAGTTAACTTTAGACGCTGAATCACAGATGGAATTATCTTGCGCGCAACTCGATGCCGCTCATCTTCGGTTTTGGGCATGAAACGCGTAGCAGGAGTTTTATCAGATGATAATCTGAATAGCTTGTAGCGTCCGGTGCATGTCCGAAGAATAACTCACGCTCGCAAAGAGGAAGCATGCACCATTACAGCTTCCTCTTTGCGCTTAGCGTACGAGGCTATTCGAGCTTTTTGAGCTGCTCTTCGACAGCTTCTTCGGTCAAGGGAAGATACTTACCATCCCTGGTGATAGCCTCCTGGCCTTGCCGGCTGAGGACGAAGCGCAGAAACTCCTTCAGCTTCGGATCAACGGGTTGTCCGGGGACGCGGTCAAGATAAAAATAAACCTCAAGCAGCATTGGATATGTGCGATTCTGCAAATTCTCAATCGTCAAAGGGACGTACGGAGATCCGGGCTTCTCGGCAAGGGCAATCGTCTTGGTTTGCGGCGTTAGAAACATCACTCCGCTGTATCCGATTCCATAAGGATCCTTCGACAAGTCGAGCATAAGTTGTTCAGCGGCGATTTTCAGAGTGCCATCTGAACCAGCGTAGTTCGCATACTCCTGTAGCGACTCCGTCCACTTGTCGCCCCCCTGAAAGACCATCTGCTGAAAGTCGCGCGCCATGCCGTACTCCAGATTGAGGCCGTAAACGTGGATCGGCGCGTTCTTCCACTTGCCCGTCAGGCCAAGCTGTCCCCATGTACGAATATTTTCCGCCTCTGTCCGGGCGGCCTCTGGGTGCCACGTCGTTCCCTGATAACCTCCGGAGCGTGCGGCGCCGAAGATGCCGTCGAGTTGCTTCAGTGTCAGCTTAGATATCGGATTGTCCTTGTTGGTAACAACCGCGAGCGCAGGGCTCCAGCCTGGTACATCGTACGAGCCGGTGGCAATGAGAATGCGCAATGGCTCATGGTTAAAGGCTCGCTCGTAAAGCTCCTCCTCTGAGAAGGTGAACAGGCGGCAGGCGGCGAGATTGGCGACGCCTGTAGCAAGGGCCGGAGCCGCCTCAAGAGCGGTACGCATGTGAACATCGAACTTCACATCCGGTTCCCATTTATGAAATTCTGTTTCCCAATACTCGTTCAAGTCGGAGTCCGCAAAGTAGTTGGAACCCCACTCGCGAATCGTTCCAGAGACAATCTGTTGGGGCTTGTAATCGGGCAATCCGGAAAGGTCCCAGGGGTGCGTGTAGTAAACCCGCTTTGCGCGGCCGGAGACGTGCGCAGTACGAGCCTTCTGGACGTCGAGCCCGTTGCGTTCCTGAGACATCCCGGGTACGCAAACAAGAAGACTGAGGCTAACAGAAAGAAGAAGGCGGTTCATGTAAACTCCTAACGGCTTACCGCACTGACAAGACATAGTCAGTAGTAGCTTTGTCTGAACAAATGAGCCACGGCTGAACTCTAGATTAAGTTGCGTTCATGCAAGCCATTATGTGGCCAGTTTTGTCACTGGGTGAACACGCGTTTACGCCATCAGGACAGCAGGTGGTAGTTGCAAGCATAAATTGCACAACGCCCAAGAGAAAAGCAGGACTTCTGTCCAATCAGCCGCAAATATTCCCGCTCCCGCGGACTTCTCGATTCCACTAGCGGAAAGGCGTGAAAGCAGGTGCACAGTGGAGGCGTCGCGAGTAAAGAGCACGGCCCCAGATTTCGCAATGGCGAGGACAAATGGGCATTCGGGTGGCTTATTGTTCGCAAGACACTTGAGCCAAATGCGATAGATGCCGCGTGTGAAGGTAATTTCATTATCAGTTCAGCTATTTCTTATGTGCACGCCCGATGCTTATATGGAAGGTTAAGTAACGCGGCGGTCTGTAACGAATAACAAAACAACAGACCCCGCTAGGAAAAAAGGAGTCTTCATGAAGATGATACTTGCGGGAGCCCTGATGCTAAGTGCAGCAGCAATCGTCACACCCGCACCTGCTCAAAGCCCCGCGCCACTCAAGTTAATCAAGACCGTTACACTGCCGGGCTACTCTGGCGACTTCGATCATCTAGCGATCGATCGTCAGCGTGGGCGAATTCTCGTAGCGGCAGAGGACCATGCCACCCTTGAAATTTTTGACCTCAAGACCGGCAATCACTTGAAGACCATCAGCGGGTTCGGAGCGCCTCACTCGATCTTGATTCGCCCGAATTCGCCAATCATTCTTGTGACCGATAGCGGCAACGAAATGACAGCGGTACTCGACGCGGAAACCTATGCAAAGAAGGGCTCCGTCAAGCTGATTCCAGGCGCTGATTCGGCGGCCTACGATGCGGACGCGAACATCTGGTACATTGTCACCGGCGGCAAAGATGTAGATATGAAGACAGCTGAGATCGAGTCCATCAACCCGGACACCGGCGCGAAACTCGGTCAGATCACATTCAATGACAACCACGTGGAAGCTATGGCACTTGAAAAGAATGGGGACCGCCTCTTCATCAATCTTGCGGAGACCAACAAACTCGCCGTCGTGAATCGCAAAACGATGACCGAGATCGCAGAGTGGCCCGTGCCTCCGGCGAAGGCCAACGCTATGGTCGCGTTCGATGAGGGCGCCAAACGGCTCTACGTTGTCTGCCGCGATCCAGGCATGGTTGTTGTCATGGATAGCGACACAGGCGCCGTGATCAGCACCGCCTCAGCTCCTTTGCGGGCAGATGATGTCATGATGGATCTCGCGGCCCATAGGCTTTATGTTCCGGGCGGCGAAGGCTACACCGGAATTTATGACACGTCCGATCCAAATCAAATACAGCAGATTGCAAAAGTGACCACAGCTCCTGGAGCGAAAACCGGCCTGCTTCTTCCGGATTTCAAAAAGTTGCTGCTGGCAGCTTCGCCCGGAGAAACAAAGAACGTAGCAAAGATCATGACCTATGAGATCCAATAACTTATTGTGAGTAGCGGTTTCGCATGCCTGTCACGGTAATTGCATAAACCGGATGTACTAGAGGGCCCCGAAATTTCTTCGGGGCCCTTTTTGTCGACTGTCTGGTGTTGCGAATAGATGAAAGAGGCATTCTTAGGCCAGTCGCCCAATCACTTCCAATTGCCACGACCACCGCGTACAAGTCATGGATTTCGCATGAGTGTCAATAGAAGGGCAGAGTCGGGTTTCGCTCTCTTCCACCTTTAGCCTTGACGCGCTAGCGACTGTCCAGACTATTTCAACCATTCGCCGACGCCCGGGATAATGGGCCTGAACTTCTTGCTACCTTGAACACATTACATAGGCAATCCTCCTTCAATGTGGTTTGCACTCGGAGCTACTTTGCACACTACGTTCAACCGTCATCTTCGAGCTCGCTATTTTCAAAAGTAGGCGTTTTGTGTACTTGCGCACTATCTATACGCAGGAATATGCTTTAAAGGTTCCCCAGTGTCTGTTGGCTGCAAATTCATGACGAGAGAAAGCCACATCATATGAGGCTCCTAATATGAGAATTTTGATTGTTGAAGATGAGCCGAAGGTCTCCAGCTTTGTGCAGCGGGGTTTGATTGCCGAACGATACGCGGTGGATGTGAGCGCGGATGGACGCGAGGCACTTGAACTGGCGGAGGCATTTCCCTACGACCTCATAATCCTTGATCTAATGTTGCCGGGGATGGATGGGGGTGAAGTGCTGCAGCGAATCCGGCGGAATAACCCGTGCGTTCCGGTACTTATCCTGACCGCCAAGGATACCGTTGAGGATAAGGTTAAGCTCTTCGAGACCGGAGCCGACGACTACCTGACTAAACCTTTCGCATTCGCCGAGCTCCTGGTTCGAGCTAAGGCGCTTCTGCGCCGCGGGCCGGTCAACCGCTCGAGTACCTTGGTTGTGGGGAAGTTGGAACTGGACCGGCTCACGCAACAGGTAAAGCGCGACGGCAAGCGGATTGAACTCACCGCCAAGGAATATTCTCTGCTCGAATACCTAATGCAGAATCATGGCAGGGTTCTTTCTCGCAACATGATTATCGAACACATATGGGACCAGAGCTTTGATGGAATCACGAACATTGTCGATGTATATGTTCGGCACCTCAGGTCGAAGGTGGACGACGGACATGACGCGAAGTTGATCCGGACCGTACGCGGATCTGGTTACATGATTCGAAAAGATGGCGAACTGTGAACGGCGCCAAGGGTGGACAATGAGGCTTGATACGCTGCGGGCTCGCGTAGTCACTTGGTATGTAGGGCTGCTGGCTGCAGCGCTGATGATATTTGGGACTACGCTTTACTTTGCAGTGCAAGGCTATTTGAAGACCTCGCTGCAAAACTCACTTGTCGACGAGGCAAACGCGATTGGCACGAAGTTTCTCGCCTATGAGGAGCAGAAAGGGCCCGCTTGGATGGCCGGCGAAATCTCGGAGGCGTATGCGCCTGAATTGAGCGGGCGTTTTATCCGCATCACTCGCCGAGATGGAGCTGTATTATATGAGTCCGGCGATACCCGCGACCCGATTATTGACGCGGATGAGGTCTTACAGCCGAGCCTTAATAATGCCGCGGAAAGATTCCGCTCTGAACGGCAAGCTGACTCGCAGGAACTGCTGATCTACACGCATCCATTCCGATCATCTTCGGGAACAAATTATCTCATTCAAACTGGATCGTCTCTTGCGCCCATTCGGCGCATACTCTCGAATCTTCGCAGCATCGTACTGCTGCTCACACCGCTGATCCTTTTGATTGCGGCGTTTGGAGGGCAGTTCCTCATGAAGTTGCCACTTCAACCGCTTGTCGCACTCTCCGAACGCGCCGAGTATATCGGCACCTCAAAACTGGGTGAACGACTCCCCGTGCCTTCAACACATGACGAGATGGAGCGGCTCGCCTTGTCGTTGAATCGCATGATCAAACGTCTCGAAGATGCTCTGAGCAACAATCGAAGGTTTTCTGCCGATGTTTCGCATGAGTTACGTACGCCCTTGACGATCATGCGTGGCGAACTTGATCAGGTCCTCCTCGAACCGACACTGCAGCTCGCCGTGCGCGAGTCTGTGGTGAGCACACTGGAAGAGATCGACCGCATATCCAAGATAGTTGAAAGCCTTTTAGCGATTGCGCGGCTGGACTCCGGCATGGACTCTATTGATCCGAAACCCGTTGATGTGAGCACGATGTGCCAGTGGGTGATGGAACAGCTGCGCCTCCTAGCTGATGAAAAACAAATCGCCATGACGGTGCAGACGACACCGATGATAGTTCAGCTCGATACGGCCTTCATGAAACGGGTACTTGTAAACGTGATTGATAATGCCATTAAATACACTTCCCCTGGCGGGAAGATCGAGTTAATCTCGTTCGCCTCAGAGAGGATGGCAGTCATTGAAGTGCGTGACACTGGAGTCGGGATTCCACCGGCCGAGCTTCCGCACGTGTTCGAACGCTTTTTCCGCGCGGACAAGGTGCGATCCAGAGCCTCTGGAGGTACCGGACTTGGCCTCTCGATTGTGAAGGCGATATGTAATGCTCATGGCGGCTCCATCACACTGCGAAGCCAAGAAGGTGTCGGCACAGTAGTTCACATCGAATTACCGCTTGCGCATGGAGTTTCAGATGGCTCTGCTCCGCTCCGTTCGGATCCTCGATCTCGCCAATGAGACGACACTTCAAACGCGGGCAGCCAAGCTGAGAACGCTTTGAGTTGCGCATCATGAAGGCTTATCACTTCATTGAACCGACACGCGTGGCGGCGGGCGAATTCAGCAAGTCAAGAGCGGTTTAGCCTTGTTTTGAGGACCAGCTATTTCCAGTCAACCACCCGCTGCGCGCGACCTGTAAATAATCCTGGCCCACTTGCTTTAATTGACTTTGGCCCATCTCGACAATCGCTCTCATTGAGCCGGCACAGGCGGAACTATAGCTACTGCTGCGCCTCGGCCAGTTCGTCCCCAGAGCCTCGGCGATGGCAAGTTGCACTTTCCGCTTCTGCCGACAGGCAGCCACACATAGGCCCGACAGAAGTTGGATTATCTCGGTGCGTCAGTCACCAATACTAACAAGGGTGAGAAGCGAACGAAAAGATGCAGATACATTTTAGAACGGTTAACGATCAAGAGGGGAACAATCACATTTTGTGCAATATGGGGGTTTTCCCCCAAGAGAAAGCCTGACATCCGCTACTGGCTACACCTACCAGTAACCGGTCCCCAAAGCTATGCCGCTTGCCGAATGGGTCACCTAAAAATAAATAGCGCCGGCTGCAAATAAGCAGCCGACGCCATCCTGCTTTGCTACTAGAAGATTAGCTTCAGCCCGAACTGTAACTCTCTTTCTTCGACTGATGTTGCCGTAAGAATCTGTGATGATTGCGCTCCGCCGGTTGCGCTGAAGACAGCTGTTGAAGATCTGGACGGCACCTGGAACATCGGGTGGTTCAGCACATTGAACGCCTCCGCACGGAACTCGGCATGGAAGCCTTGGTGTATCCGACTCATCGTGGTGGTCTTCGTGAGCAACAGATCGATATCATTGATCCCAGGCCCAATGATAGAGTTCCGTTGTTCGTTTCCAAACTGCGGGTTGTATGTTCTTACCGTAGTCACGGTTCCGTTACCAGCCGTCGTGGTGGTTTCCGACTGCTGGATGCCTTGTGGGAAGGTGAAGCACGCCCGGTTCAGGTAGTTGAATGTATCGCCCTTGACCACCGGATTGCCACTGCACCCTTTTCCGGTATAGATGCGATCGGGATACGAGAAGGTGCTTGCGCTTTGCAGACCGACCGCGTCGCCAGAGATCAGAGCAGTGAATGGCAGGCCTGTGGCCGACCGTCCAATGCCGCCGATCTCGTAACCTGAGGCCAGAAGCTTCTTGATTTCGCCATGCTTTGGTCCGGGAACCGTATAAAGCACATTGACCGAGAGGTTCGATTTCACGTTAAAGTCAGATAAGCCCTTGAAGCGGCTGATCTCGCGCGGGAATGGCGCGACAGTGCTCGAGTTGGTAAAGTTTGTTCCACCATTCGAGGACGACGATTCATCCAGAGCTTTAGCCCAAGTGTACGTAACTCCAATACGTGTTGCCCCGATGTTGCGCCGGAGAGATGCATTGAACGCATTATAGGTGGTGGAGTTGTTGAAGTAGGTCGTATCAGTTTGGCCTATATTGGCATTCGGGTTGATTTTTGTTCCGGTAAATGCATTTTTTACCGTAGTCACCCCGGCAGCGGTCGTTGTCGTAGTCGTGGTGGCAAGTGGCCAGGTTAGACTCCCATAGTTTGCGGGATCTCCATAGTTGACCGGAGTGTTGATTGGCTCAACAATATTTCCGTCGTTTGACTTCGTAGGCTGCCGAACGCCGTGCGCGCCGGTGTAACCGAGTTCCAGACTGGTTCCAGCAATAAGCTGCTGTTGCAGGCTGAACATGTACTGCGAGACATAAGGGCGCCGCGGGTTTTGATCGATATACGCATACTTGTTAGCTGAACTCACAAGCGCATTCAGATAAGTCTGTTGTGGAAAAGTGCCGGCCAAGGTTGCCGCATTTGTCACACTGATCGTAGTGCTATAAGGATAGACGTTCAGTGTGCTGAGAATGAACATATACGGCATTGGCAGCGTGTCATAAATTCCGTAGGCGCCGCGCACCGAAGTCTTGCCATTTCCAAATGGATCCCAGGCTACGCCAATCCTTGGGGCGAAGTTCTTTAAACTCGGATTGTTAAATAGGCTGCCACCTAGCTTAGGAGTTGCCGCTGTGTCTGTCGGCAGCACGCCGATATTGCCATACTTCTCCGTAATGCTCGAGGTCGGCTCATACCGTATCCCGAGATTGACCGTCAGGTTCCGGTAAATATGATAGGCATCCTGGATATAGGCGCCATAGACTTTCTGCCGCAGATACGCAGGAGTGTTGGTTCCGGGCACTGAGGATGTAAAGCTCGTGGGCGCGTTCGTCAAAAAGTTGGCATATGTGCTGAAAACATAATAGCCGGCTGTGCTTGTCCCTCTGTCGTTCGACTGGATTTGCTCGAAGCTAAACCCGGCCTGAAGGGAATGTTTGCCCTTTGTGGCAAAAAGGTCGTCGCCTGCTTGATAGCTGTTGTAGTGGTAGGAATAAGTTCCTTCGGCGTTCACTCCGCCGAAAAAAGCCGACAGGCTCCCAATATGCATCTCGCCAATTGGGACTCCCGGAACAAATCCATATGAGGTATCTGACGCCAAGGGGCTAATTGCAGTATTCGATGACGGAGAAACCACAAAGTTATAGTTATAGCCTGCGCGTACAAAGTTCACGACATTAGGCGAGAAAGTGTGCGCCTCCGACACGGTAAAGAGCCGGCGTAGCGGCTGCAACCCTTCAACTACAAAATCGTAACCATCCGGCTGTGTGTCGAGAGAGCTGTCCTGGAGCACCGTACCGTGAATTGCATCTGTTTTGGAAATGGTATAATCCGCGCGCCCGGTATACAGGTTTTCCTTGGCCACGGATTTAGAGCTGAAGCTCCAGCTCCCAGTATCGCCAGCGATCGTGCCGTTTGGCGTCGGAAAGAACTGCAGATAGGGCGCTACCAGTGCGTTGATCGCAGTCTTCTGGAGGCCCGTTGTGCCTGCTGGCGCCTCAGTCCCTCCTATTCCGGTAAGGCACCCCGCGTTCTGCTGTTTGCCTGTTGCAGCCTGTGTGCATTGCAGCCACCCAAGACGCGCGTTTGGGCTAGGAACAGTATCCGTCGTGGCTGTCGAGACCGACTGCCGCAAACCCTCATAATTAAAGAAGAAAAAAAGCCTATCTTTCATAACGGGTCCGCCAAATGTACCACCGAACTGGTTACGGCGGAGGGGAGAGGGAATACCGTTTGAGAAATAGTTCTTGGCGTCAAGGTAGCTATTACGAATAAATTCGTAAGTCGATCCATGGAATGTGTTCCCGCCCGCCCTAGTGACAGCAGAGACAGTTCCGCCAGAGGTGCGGCCAAAGTCCGCAGTGGAGTTTGAAGTGACAACGGAGAACTCCTGGATTGCATCGACTCCCAAAGTGCCGCCCAAAGCACCGCCCGGCCCTGCGCCGGTGTAGTCATTCATCACGATGCCATCAAGGCGATACACATTTTGTTGCGGCCTTGTACCGCCGATGGAGATCTGGGTCCCTACGCCGCGGTTGGCGCGCGAGTTGTCACCCGCAGAGATGCTGTTCTGGTTATCCACCGTATGCACGTTGGGCTCCAACACGGCAAGCATGGTGAAGTCTCGGCCATTCAGGGGAAGCTCGCGGGTTGTCTTTCCATCCACGACTTGATTCAGCGTTGAGCTATCTAGATCCACCATAGGCGTGATCGACGCAGACACAATCACAACTGAGTCCGCACTTCCAACCTGCATCTGAATCGTAAGGACGGTATTCTTGCTGACTTCCACCAGGGTATTTACTTCTTGCTGGCTAAACCCTTGCGCAGTAACCGTTACCTTGTAATTACCTGGGTTCACATTCGGCACATTGAACAGCCCGGCTCCTGCTGTCTTGAGGGTTTGGGTGGCATTGGTTGCGGTATCGACCACGACTACCTTAGCCCCATTGAGCACTGCTCCACTCGAGTCGAGCACAGTTCCTGTGATTGTTCCGCCGGTGGTCTGTGCTATCGCGACCATGCACGTCATAATCCATAGCAGCGATAAGATTGCTAATGTGTAGATCTTGTTTGGCGATCCTGTTGTCTGCATCAGCCTTGTATCTCCTTCATTGTCTTTTCCATACTTTCTGGCATTCACACTGGCCCAGTTCAACGTATCTGCGCTAATTCGTCGCAGTAAAGCTGCGCAGAGCACTACTCTTTACGAGCGTACCGTTTATCGGTCTTTTAAATGAATGACGTTTGAAGGTAACATTAAAAAAATAACATATTGATCTGGCTAATTTTGATGGCACAGCGAGACCCACCCTAGCCACAGAAAAATGCGCGACTAGGGTGGGTCATCCAGTTTCGTTTCAATCGCTAAGGGCCAGATCTTTAGTGCTTTTTGGGGCCGAGCAGTATCTGCAGACCGACATAAGCGATCCAGCTTGGCTGGCTATTATCTGCGGAAATAGTCTGGAAGCTGCGACCTCCCATCAGTAGGAGGTTCATCGTGTGGCTTTTATTGAGCGATTGGCGGCCACCCAGGCCGAGCGTGGACTCTCGCTGTTTTGGCTCTTTGCTTGCGCCCTCGCTGGCAGGAAGCCGGTTTGTATCCTGCTCGTTATATAGCTCAATGTAGGCCTCGGTGCTTTCACTGAACTCATGGCCAACCAGCAGACCGCGGCCCCAACTTTGTGCCATGGAGTGATTTCCAAAGTTGTAACCGACTTCTCCGTCAATGCGAATGGGGCCGATGCTACCGTTTATCTCAAGCGGAAGATAGAAACTGGGACCGGGATCTACAAGACCGCGAGATACGGATCGCGTAGGATTATTGAGAGTGAGCTGCGGATAGGTGGAGATGCTGAGGTCCATGATTTCTTCGTGGCTTTCCGCTGCACCGGAGGATTCGCCTGGGCCTTCAGCGGGTTGTGATTGGACCGCTTTGGAATGGCCAAAGGCACCGAGCAGGCCAGTACCGAAACGATTGTGGAAAGCCGGGTCGCCTGGGTGGTGCTCATAGAAGCGCCACTTGATGCCGAGCATACTATTGCCGAGGCCTCCGATGGTTTGACCAAGAGATGCCGGTTGGTCAGGGGTGGCGGCTTGGGGACGAGTCTCCTGGATGGCGATGGGGATCTCGTACTTGAGCTGGATACGGTCACCAAGTCCATAATTGATATCGAAATCGGGCACCTGATAGGCGCCATCCGAGGAATTGCGATCGCCGATCCAGCCGAAGTTAATCTCCCACTGCATATTCCCTGGAGTTTCGGGGTCGTCAGTGCGAAATGGCGGGCCGCCTTGTGCGTGCGCTGCAACAGCAAAGAAAATGGGAAGCGCAAGGACTACTGCACAGATTGCGGTGAAGTAACGAAATCTCCGCCGCTTCTTCAGTGTCGTGCGTTCAAATTCAGGAGTAACAAGGTTCATTTGAAAAGTAATATCCCCGATCTCTGAATTTCTACTGAATGGCACATTAAGAATATAACCTGGAATTTTCATTTTGCCTTCCCAGTTGCCAACCAATATACTCCCATTGCATCCGCTCGCGATTTTTATGGCATTGATTCCAAGGCCAAAGAACCGGTCGTGCGCGATACAGTTTTTACCGGACCAATATGCCATGATTTGCCCTATTCTGCAGTGATGTTACACAGGATCGCGTTCTTTCGCTGTCGGCAAACTGATCGGCTAGGGGCGTTGAGCATACTCCCAATGACAGAAAAAGAGAGCAGGGAGAAGTGTTGAAGAAATTGGCTATGAAAGTTCTTTATGAAGCGGAGTGGGCAAGGACGGTAGCGAAGAGACCACACCGCGGGTACATCAAGCGCTGCGTTGCGTACGCACTTGCGAATTGGCAATTGCCTCAAGATTCTACAAAATATGCAGAATATTTGAGTCGCTATGTGTGATCCAACGGATGCCGATGTGCTCTGTGCCCATCTGGCTTCATCGATGCAGCGTTTTCTGGTACTTTACAAGCTCCAACCCTGTCTATAGGTTGTTGATCAGTCACCACCTAGTATGGTTGGCTAGGCAGTAACTATACACAGGTGCGTGTAAGCCTTTTCGCGGTATGTACACCTTGTTCCGGCACGAGCTGATGTTTTTGGCGCAACAGAGGATGCTAGCAAACTAAGTCTTGACTGTGTCCAGCATCGAGCTAACGTAACATCACGAACAATGCTCATCATTTTGGCTATCTCCTATAATCACCGTTATTTGGGTCGAAAAAGGAGATTCCAGTTATAACACGGAGAACTCGGAACTGGGCGGACTCAGCTTGCTCAATTCGGTGGGATGTTTGCACTCATTGCAGGCATCGCTCAAACTGCATTTCTGAATGGCCATCTCGTTTGCATTGGAGAACGGGCGCTCCGGCGAAATCCGTGAGCTTCCGGTTTATCCTGAAGATAATCGTGTCGGCGAGCGGTGTCGCGGGCGGAAGAATGCAGAGGCGCTGAGTGCAGGAACGAAATCGGCGAATGGACACTGTAAATCGAGAACGAACATCTTCTAAGAAGGTCTTGGCGATGATTCAGGAGCGAGCGAAGGGTTCGAGTCTTGCGGTCGTTATGGCCGTACACTTCAAGCAATGCGTGGCCGGATGCGCGCTGGCTGCGGGCGTGATGCTTGCCGCTACTGGAGTGATTGCGCAGGCAGCCGGGCAATCGGCACTACCCGATCCCTTCCCGAGTACTTATCACCCCATGCCGAGCGTGGATACGTTCATTGAGCATGCGACCATCCTTGACGGAGTAGGGCATCGGCTGGAGAACGCGAGCCTGCTTCTGCGCGATCGCAAAGTGGCCGCAATCGGAACCGGCCTGACAGTTCCACCCGGCGTGACGGTGATCGATGCAAAGGGACGCTGGGTGACGCCAGGGCTCGTCGATGTTCACTCGCATATCGGAGACTTTCCCACGCCCTACACGCTGGAGGATATTAAGCACTCCGATGTGAATGAAGATACCAGTCCGAACTCCGCTCAGGTATGGGCACTCCATTCCATTCGCGTGCAGGATCCGCAGTGGGAGCGAGAGCGTGCTGGCGGTGTTACCACTCTGCAAATACTGACCGGATCGTCCAATCTTTTTGGCGGCCGCGGAGTGGTGGTCAAGAATACCCCCGCCGTGACCGCGCAGGCGATGGAATATCCGGGCGCCATGCCTTCGCTCAAGATGGCATGTGGAGAAAATCCCAAGGGAACCTACGGAGATCGCGACCAGTTTCCCGCGAGCGAGATGGGCAACGTGGCCGGCGACCGGCAGGCCTGGGCCGACGCAACAGAGTATATGCACACATGGGACGCGTACGAGGCGAAACACGATCCCTCGTTGCCCCCTCCACATCGCGATCTGAAACTCGAAACGCTGGCAGGCGTGTTGCGCGGACAGATCCTCGTTGTTATGCACTGCTATCGCTCCGATGAAATGGCCGTGCAGATGGATGTCGCAAAGGAGTTTCACTATCACATCACGGCCTTTCACCACGCAGTGGAAGCCTACAAGGTGGTTCCTCTGCTCAAGGAGAACCACGTGTGTGTGGCTGTGTGGCCGAACTGGTGGGGATATAAGCGGGAGGCTTACGATGGTATTCCCGCGAATGCAGCTTATGCCGACGCGGAGGGCGGATGTGTCATGCTGCACTCCGACGCGGTAGTTGACGGCGAGCGGCTGGCGCTTGACGCGGCCATTGCAATGGGAGCAGGCCGCCGGGCGGGCGTCATCATCCCGCCGGAGCGGGCCATCGAGTGGCTGACGCTGAACCCGGCGAAGAGCCTACACCTCGACAACCAAATCGGTTCGCTCGAAGTGGGCAAGCACGCCGATGTGGTGCTCTGGTCGGGCGATCCATTCAGCGTGTACACGAAGGTGGATCTCGTTTTCCTGGATGGCGCTGTCATCTACGACCGGTATAACAAGGCCCGGCAAGCGGTGACTGACTTCGAACTCGGACAGCCGGTGTTGGAGGATTTGCCATGAGGGCGCGGCGATTTTTGAAGCTCACTGGTTTTATTGCGGTTTTTGCAATTCTGCTTGCGGTAACAGCCAGTGCACGCGGTGCCGCCCAGGATGCGGGTAAGATTGCCGTGGTGCACGCGAACGCATATCTAACGCCGGGAGATGATGCCGTCAAGGATTGCACCATTCTTGTTGAGGGCGGCAAGGTACGTGCGGCCGGCGCCGGGGTAAGCGTGCCGGCTGGATTTCGCGTCATCGATGCGAAGGGGGCCATCGTTACGCCGGGCCTGATGAACTCCAATAGCATATTGGCACTCACCGAAACTGGAGGCGCGGAGAACACAGACTCTGGGGTAACCAGCGGCCCGTTTGGAGAAGCTTTCGATCCCGAGTATGCGCTGAATGCAAACACCACTGTAATTCCGGTAGTCCGGGCTGATGGGCTTACGCGCGCGGCCGTGCTTCCCACCAGTTCGGCAGCCGCGCCGTTCGCCGGCGAGGCTACAGTGCTGGTCCTCAATGAAGGGCCACAGATTCTCGACAAGATGCGGGCCGCGGTTGTCGCGCGGATAAGTGGAATGCTGGTGGGAACTTCCGGCGGATCGCGCGCGGCGCAATGGATGCTGCTGCGCACAGCGCTCGACGCTGCCGGAAGAAACAGCAAGGCGACCGCTGCCGGTGAAGCGCCGGTTGTGAGCTTCGCCGGTACGACGCCGGAGAATCTGACGGCGCTCAAACCCGTGCTCGAAGGCAAGATCCCGTTGGTGATTCAAGCCTCGCGCGAGAGCGATCTGCGCCAGGCCATTGCGCTCGCCGGCACCTACAAAATTCACGTGGTACTGGTTGGCGCAGAGGAGGGCTGGCGGGTAGCTCCGCTGCTCGCCGCACGGCACATTGCCGTTGTACTGAACCCGTTTACAGACAGCCCGGCGAGCTTCGACGAGATCGGCGCCCGCCTCGACAACGCTGCGATTCTTGATAAGGTCGGTGTACAGGTCTCTTTCGAAGGCTCATTCGTGAGCGTTACTTACAACGCAGGCATGGCCACGCGCGAGGGCGCCGGTATTGCGGTAGCCAACGGCATGCCGTGGAACCATGCCTTGCGGGCGATCACTAGCGGCGCAGCAGAGATGTGGGGCATTGCCGATCACTACGGCAAGCTTGAACCGGGCATGGACGCGGATATGGTGGTGTGGGATGGGGATCCGCTTCAACCGATGACGAATCCTGTGCTGGTGATGGTCGGGGGCAAAGTGGTTTCGCTCGACAATCGCCATCGGATGCTGGAGCGGCGCTATGCGCCGTCCCAGGTGGACTCGAAGATCCCGTCCGAGTACAGGCCATAGTTATCCAGCAGGTGAAACGGCCAGCGAAAAGCGCCGGCGACCACAACGACTCAACTGCAAGACGCGGCCGCGATGGAGGGACCGTGAGATGCGGCTATTGACTTGTATTCAAGCGGGAGTGCTTTCCTCACTGTGTGTGGTTTCATCAATGGCTGGACTCAGCCAGGCCGGTAACGACACAACTGCCCACACAGATTTCCGGATTCACAAAATGGGCGATACGTTGCCGTTGAAACCGGCGCGGCTGCTCGAATGGGACGAGCATGAAGGAACGTGGGCTTCTCTCGACGTTTCTCCGGACGGGAAGACCATTGTTTTTGAACTGCTGGGCGATCTCTACACAATGCCGATCAACGGCGGCGAAGCGAAGTGCATTGTCTGCGGGCTGCCTTTTGACTCCCAGCCGGTCTATTCGCCGGAGGGGACAGAGTTGGCGTTCGTCAGCGACCGGGACGGAAATGAGAACCTGTGGGTCTCCAAAGCCGACGGCAGTGAGCCGCGGCAGATTTCGACGATGGAGGACAACAGTGTCTTCATCTCGCCGGAGTGGGCGCCGGACGGAAAGTCCCTCTATATCTCCCGCTACAAGCCCGACATGAATGCCTTCGAGTTGTGGCGCTACAGCGCGGATGGTGTTGACCATAAGCCGTTGGAACAGGTAACCCACGCTAAGCCTGAGCCGGATACACCGAAGGAGCTTAGCTTGAATGCGCTGGGCGCGGCGGTATCGCCGGATGGGCGCTATCTCTATTACGAAGCCAAGACAGGATTGGGCTTCGACGACGATGTGAACTTTCCGTTGTGGCACATTGTGCGCCGCGACCTGAAATCCGGCGAAGAGCAGACTTCCATCTCGGCGCTGGGCAGCGCCTTCCGACCGCGCGTGTCGCCCGACGGAGAGCTGCTGGCGTATGCGGTGCGTTACCAGGGCAAGACCGAGCTGCGGGTGCGAAACCTTGTCACCGACGAAGACCACCTTGTCGCATACCCCATCCAGCGCGACGACCAGGAGGGAATCGGGTCGCGCGATCTGCTTCCGCGCTACGCATTCACGCCCGACAGTAAGTCGTTGCTGACTAATTTCGGAGGAAAAATCTACCGCATCAACATGGTCTCGGGAAAGCAGTCCGACATTCCGTTCGTGGCGCACGTGAGACTGCCGGAGGGTCCGTATGTTCGTCCCGAGCTGAAACAGGATACAGGGCCAGTGCGCGCGCGGCTTATTCAAACGCCGTCGCAGAACTCCGACGGCACCCGGCTGGTTTTTTCATCGTTCGCGAAAATCTATGTTGCCGCGATTGATGTGAACGGGAGAGCGGGCGTGCCAGTCCGCCTCACGCACAGCACCCTGCCGGAGTTCGAGCCCTCCTGGTCGCCGGATGGAAAGTGGATCGTCTATGTGACCTGGACACCTGAAGTCGGAGGCGAAATCTGGCACACACGCACAGATGGATCGCGACAGCCCGAGAAGATCAGCCCTTACCCGGACTACTACGCATATCCCGTTTTTGCTCCGGGTGACAAGAGCGTCTTTGCGTTGCGCGTGCCGGAATACGACCAAGTTCAAAAGTTGGCGGATTTTCCGCCCTACCAGGCCGATTTGATCAAGATTCCCGTGGAACATTCAGGACCCGGAACGGACGTAAAGATCATCACGTCGGGGTTTCTGCGCAGCGGGGCGCAGTTCACAAACGATGCGGGCGCACTTTATCTTAATTTTTCCGACGGTTTGTATCGTGTACCGTTCGATGGAACGAAGCCAAGGCGAGTGCTCAATGTAGTTGGACCGACATATTACTTCATGGAAGGGACTGCGCCGGCCGATGGCGTGAAGATCAGTCCCGACGGAAGATGGGCACTGGCGCAGATTACACAGCAGCTTTATCTCATCCGGATCCCGCATGGCATGGAGGCAACAAGCACGGAGTTGGATGTCGAACTGGCCAAGTCGTCGCCGGTTGAAACGCGTCTGACTTCGGTGGGTGCGGACTTCTTCGACTGGGCCGATGGTGGAAAGACCATTACCTGGGCGCTGGGAGCGACATTCTTTCGCGAAAAACTGGCGGATGTGAAGATAGGCTCGTCTGAACCGCCCGCAGGCACTGACATGGAACGGGCCAGCATTGAGCACATACCGGTTACGGTCGAAGTGCCGCGCGATACTCCGAAAGGAGCGATCGTTCTGCGCGGAGGCACGGCCATCACAATGCAGACTAAGGACAACGACGGCATGATCCGCGATGCCGACGTGGTGATCCTCGACGACCACATCGCTGCGGTCGGCAAGCGCGGCACCGTGCCCGTGCCGCAAGGCGCCAAAATCTTCGACGAAACCGATCGCTTCATTGTGCCGGGCTTCATTGACAATCACATCCACTGGGGATCGATCCGGCGGGGAATCCTGGATACGGAGTGCTGGGAGTTTCAGGCGGCGCTGGCCTACGGCGTGACGGCGACACTCGATCCGTCCTCGCTAAGCATTGACACCTTTACCTATCAGGACATGCTCGACGCGGGGATGATGACGGGGAGCCGCATTTATACAACAGGACCGGCTCTGTTCTCCTTCAACCACATCGACACAGAAGAAGAAGCGCTCAACAACATCCGCCGCAATACGGACTTCTATCGCACATACAACCTGAAGGAATATCGGACTGGAAACCGTAGGCAACGGGAACTGGTTGCCGAGGCGGCCCGCACCCTTGACGTGCTAACAACAACCGAGGGCGCCATGGACATGAAGCTCGACATGACGCAGATTCAGGACGGCTTCCCAAGCGATGAGCACGCCTTCTCGGCAGTTCCCATCGCGGACGACATTGTGCAACTTTTCGCGAAGACCGGCGTAAGCTACACGCCAACGCTACAAATTTCCAACGGCGGCCTATGGGGCCAGAGCTACTTCTTCTCAGGGGAGTCATCCTACTTCGATCAGAAGCTGCGCCACTTTACGCCGCACTTCGTACTGGCTAAGAAGATGGAACGCCTTCATTCGGGATTGCTGCAGGAGTACTCGTTCCCGGCGGTGGCGGAAGGTGCGGCGCGGATTCAGAGGGCTGGCGGACTGGTCGGGGTGGGCAGCCACGGAGAACTGCCGGGCTTGGGATACCACTTTGAGCTGCAGGCACTGGCTATGGGCGGTATGACGCCCGAAGAGGTGCTTTGGGCTGCAACCATGGGATCGGCAAAAGCTATCGGACGGGATGGAGAGCTCGGGAGCCTCATGCCTGGCAAGTACGCCGACCTGATCGTGCTGGACAAGGACCCGACGCTCGACATCCACAATACGCTTTCAATCGACTCGGTGATGAAGAATGGGCGGCTCTATGATGGAGCGACACTCGATGAAATCTGGCCTCGCCAACGCATGCAGCCCGTAACGTGGTGGCAGCGCGAGACACTAGGTACAGCGCCGGAAACGGCTCATTGACTTGAAGCCGGACGTTTCATGAGCCTCGACTGCGTGACTCGCTGCCGAATACGGAAAGCGCTCAAGCACGTTCACGCTTCGTACCCGCATTATTGAGTGCTGCTAAAAATAATGCAATGACTTATCGCAAAGTAAGTCGAAGCGACAGATATGGAAGTATCTACGAGCCGGGTATCATCAGCACTTTGCGTTCCAATATTAGTAGGCTCTTGCTGAGGGTGGTCGCAGTGACTTACATCTCGAGAATGACAACCAATCCACCAAGGAACCTGGAAGAGTGCATTTCGCCGTTGTACCCACTGTGGCGCTCTGCAAATTCCATCGCCCCTCCCTTGCCGAAACATATCAAGACGTCGGCGTACTCGCCTCCGTTGTGGAGCTACAGAGCGTGATCGCTGCTGCTCCCGCGTTCGTATACTACTCTGCCATCAAAGATCGTCAGATCCACTTGAACGTCGGCGATCTTCGTGGGATCGATTGAGAATATATCTTCTGAGAGCACTACCACATCGGCGAGCTTCCCTGGCGTAAGCGAACCCTTGCTATTCTCTTCTCCTGAAGCATAAGCAGCGCCCATCGTGTATGCATGCACGGCTTGCGCTACGGAGACCTTCTGCTCTGGCATCCATCCGTCTGGATAACGACCATCAATGGTGCGCCGCGTGACGGCCGCATAGATGCCGATCAAGGGGCTGATGGGCGCAACAAACCAGTCGGAGCCGAAGGCTACAACGGCGCCGGCCTCCATCAGCGCCCGAAACGCGTACGTCGTCTCAATTCGCTTTTGCCCGATGCGCTTGTTAATCCATCGACCATCATCGATGCAATGATAAGGCTGCACGGAGGCGGTGACATCGAGTTCCTTGAACCGCTGGATATCTTCCGGAATCAGGTGCTGTGCATGTTCGATGCGGATGCGGCGATCACGACTACCGTTCTCCTTCTTCAACTGCTCGCATAGGTCCAGCGCGACATGATTCGCGCGGTCGCCGATAGCGTGGAGCACAAGCTGCAACCCTGCGGCATCGGCATCCCGCAGGTTCCGGTACATGCTCTGCTCATCCATCAGTTCCGCGCTCGGCAGCCCACACGTACACGGCGCATCTGAGTAGGGCTCATAAAACCACGCTGTGGTCGAGCCAAGTGAACCGTCGCAGAAACTCTTGAGGGCTCCAATCTGCAGCCGTCCGGAATTGAAATTTGCCATGATTCCCGCAGCGCCTAGGCGGCGCCATTCGGTCAGCGGCAGATGAGCTGACACTCGGATGTTCAGCGCTCCCTCATGATCGAGCGATTGATAAACCCTCAGCACATCGACCATGGTATCTGCGCCATGGGTACCCAGCACTCCCATGTCCTGCACGCTGGTTACACCGAATGACAGTGCGTGCTGCTGTGCAGCCAGGATGGAGCCGCGGATGTGCTGCATCGATGGCATCGGGATCGCATGATCAACCAACCGTTGAGCAGCGTCTTTAAAAATGCCGGTGGGATTACCGGTGGCATCGCGCACGACTTCGCCGCCCGCCACATCCGGAGTATTGCGATTCACTCCGGCGAGTTTCATTGCCAAACTGTTTGCCAGCAACATGTGGCCGTCTGAGCGGTTTAGCCAGACCGGATGATCTGACGTGACGTCATCGATCAGTGCTGCGCTGGGCAGTTCGACCGGATCCCATCTCTCCTGGTCCCAACTACCATTTAAAATCCATTCACCGGATGGCCGACCGGCGGCGAAGCGGCGGATCTCCTCGCGAAAATCCGCAAGGTTGTTTACGTTGCTAAGATCGATGCTGGTGAGCGTATCGCCGCCAGTATAGAAATGTACATGCGCGTCGTTAAAGCCGGGCAGCACCAGCCTTCCGGCGAGATCGATGATTTTGCTGCCGGGGCGGGCAAGTGCGGCAATTTCCTGATCGGCACCAACTGCGACAATCCTGCCGTTTGCAATAGCTATCGCTTGTGCCACCGGCAGGTCAGAATCGCAGGTCCATATTTTTCCATGGAGCAGAAGCAGGTCGATTTCTGTCGGTAACTTGGCGGACTGGGTCATAAACACCTTTCATGGCAGCAGAGTAGGTTAAAACAGTCGCTCGAAATGGGAATTTCCAAGGGCAAGTGCCCACCCCCGCTAAACAAGTTATTCTGGGGAACACAGAATGACTGAAAAGCCGACGCACAGCGGCTAACTGCGATCCCAAAGAACAGTTCCAACCCTCAAAAACTAGTAAGGCCGTATCATGAATCTCTGCGTGGCTCCAGTAAAGGTCCAGAAACAGTGATGGGCGTGGGTCCAGGAAGATATATCTCGGCACAGACGGAAAAGACAAGGGTGCACGATCAAGATCGTGCTTCGCTCTCATCTGGAGAGCGTGGTAAGAAGGCTCATTAGTCGTTGCCGATAACCAGAACAGTAAAGGTGCCGGGAATGGCAATCGGCCTGTTGTGAAGCACGGCAGGGTTTGGCGGCGGCGTGGCCCCCAGTTTGGCAGACACGGTGTAGATCTTTCCGGTTATGAAGTCCAAAGCCATGGTGCGTGCGCCGCTCATGGTGGTTAGCGTCTGGATCACCGGATAATCCGGCTTGGCGGTGTCAATAACGCTCAATGTTCCGTCTTCATTCGATGAAAAGGCAAGCTGGCGTGTGGCGTCATAGGCTGTTGCATCCGGACCGTCGCCAATATGCGGCGTGGCCAGTGATTTGCCGCTATAAGCGTCAGTGATTGCCATTCGCATTCCGTCGCAGACAGAGAAGAGGCGTCCACCTGCCTGGTCGATGGCGAGGCCTGAAGGGGATTCGCAGTCCTCGAGCGGCCACGTTGCGGTAATCTTCTGTGTCTTTGCATCGAGGCGGACCACAGAGTTTGCGTCCTCGATGTTGACGAAGACCGTGTTTTTGCTATCGGTGACCGGAAACTCGGGCTTTCCGGGAAGAGCGACGGTGGCCACCGCAACGCGCTTGTCCACGTCGATGACCGTGACGTTCTTGCTGCCGCCATTAAAAGCCCAGAGGGTATGGGTGACTGGTTCGTAAACCATGCCGTCCGGATTGGTGCCAGCGGGAATGTTGCCTAACTTGGTTAAAGTGGAAGGATCAAAGATGACGATTGCGTTGGCGCCGCCATCGGAGATAAAGCCGGTCTTTCCTCCGGGCGCGATGACGATGCCGTGGCAGCGAGTCAGGCTTTCAATTGCGCCAACAAGCTTGCCAGTGTCAAGATTTACGACCTGAACACGCGTCTGGTGCGCAATATAGAGGCGGCGTGCCGCGGAGTCAACGGTCATGTAATCCCAACTGCCGTCGCCGCCGATCGTCCAGCGCTGCTGAACCGTGAAGGGCTTTTGCGCGTGAAGAGATCCGCCCGCGAAGAAACTGGCGAAGGTGAACGCGGTGAATACGAGCGTCTGAGTGAGGCGACTGATGCGATTTTGCATAGGTGATGTCTCCGTTCTGAATAGAATGTCTGTTCCCGACGGCCAAATTGAATTACTACGCAAAGGCTTCAAAAAATCTTTGTACAGAGTTTGGCGAAAGTGCTGATTCCGATTTGACTGAGAGCGTTCACAATCAGCAAATGAAGAGTTGGCGCTCATAGATCGCCTCTGGCGGAAGGTGATTGTAGAGGGAGAGAAACAGTTCTTTATGGCCCATAACTTCGTATTTCTATGCCTCGTGATCAACTGCCCGGAGTTCTTTGAACTGTTCATGGGAGATGCCAAGTCCCTCCCCGTGGATGTCATCGAAGCGCGGAATCCAGCCAATCGGAGTCTCTTCAGCACCGGCGAGGCCACGTACATGGTCGACAATCCACTTGAGCACACGCATATCCTCGTTGTAACCCGGCCAGACGAACTTGCCATCGGGACCTTTGCGAAACCAATTGACATGGAAGACGCAATTATCATTGAAAACGGAAATGCGAGTTTATACTACACTACTTTGCAAACTGCCTGCGCAACTTTTTCGGCACGATCGCACATTCGGTCTGGTACCATGGAACGGTTCTTTTTTGAACCTTTACATAGCGCAAACGCAGAGCGACCCTTTGCTTGGAGGAAAACCATGTTTGTGCGCAATTGCTGGAAGCCAGGATCGGAAGAAGAGCTATGGAAGTTCATTGACAGCTATGGCTGGGCCATCCTGATCAACAATGGCGATGACGGACCATACGCGACCAATCTCCCGCTCATTCTGGATCGTTCCGGAGCAAGGCCAATGCTAGTGGGACACATTGCCGAAGGCAATGAGCATGCACTTGCATTGCGCTCAGCAAATGCGCCGACGTTGGCAGTGTTTCAGGGACCATCGAGTTATGTTACTCCTTCGTGGTATCCCAATCGGGATATGCCATCAACTTACTACTACACCTCTGTCCATTGTTATGGCCGCGTGCGCATCCAGACCGAAGAAGCCCTGCGTCGATCCCTTGACGTGCTGACAGAACGCATGGAATCGCAATTTCCCGCTGGATGGAAGACCTCAGAGATTCCACCTTATGACATCACGCGTAGGTTGAAGTACATCAAGGGCTTTGAGCTTGACATCGAGCGAATCGAAGGAAAATTCAAGCTCGGCCAAGACGAACCGATAAAGGACGCGATGGCTGTCGGGCATCGGCTTGCAGAGTCGCCAGACAACAATCAGCGTGAGCTTTCACGCCTTGTATTTGAATACAACAAAGACCGGGTTGAATCCTGACCTCCTAGGAGAACATAGATATTGAGACCCCGATAACTGCGACGCAACACACTGGAACCCCGGTCCGGCAGCTTGGCCTCGGAGATTCGATCTCCATTGTCATGGGGACCATGATCGGATCCGGCATCTTTCTGATGGCCGGCAGTATCGCCTGTTACGTCCACTCGGTTGCCGCTGTCATCGCTGTCTGGACTCTCGGCGGGCTTATGAGTCTGGCCGGGGCGCTCTCACTTAGTGAGCTCGGCGCCGCATTCCCAGCCGCTGGCGGCCTCTACGTTTACCTGAGGGAAGCCTACGGACCAGTGGTGGGCTTTATCTACGGCTGGGCCGCGGTGAGCCTTATCCATGCCGGAAGCATTGCAACCATGGCTGCCGCCGTCGGCTTCTATGCTGCCCCGCTACTCGGTCTATCTCCTGCCGAACAGAAGCTGTTGCAGACACTTTGTATTGCCTTTTTCACCCTCGTCAACTGTCTGGGCATTGCCATGGGCAAATGCGTCCAAAACACGTTGACCGTGGTGAAGGTTGCCGGCCTTATCCTCATGGTGACGGCGCTCTACATCCGAGGATCCATCCGCCTGCTGAGCAGCAACTTTTTCTCCCCCACCCATCCGCTGCAGGTTACTTCGTTTGGGGTAGCGCTCGTGGCGGTACTCTGGGCCTATGACGGTTGGCAGATCGTGTCCTATACGGCGGGAGAGATTCGCGATCCCGGCCGAACGCTGCCCCGTGCGCTTCTGATCGGCACCCTGCTCACGACAGGCATATATCTGCTGGCGAATGTGGCCTACTATGCCGTGCTTTCTCCCGACGCGATTCGAGCGACAGACCGCGTAGCTGCAATTGCCGTGCAACAGGTTCTCGGGCTCCGTGCTGGACTCTTCATCAGCATCCTCATCATTGTGTCCATTCTTGGCGCCCTCAATGGCGTAATCCTGGGCGCACCTCGCATCAACCTTGCCATGGCCCGAGATGGACTCTTCTTCCGTCAGTTCGCGCTTGTGAGCCGTCGCACGCACGCACCCGTAGTGGCGATTGTTGCCCAGGGCGCATGGGCCATCGTATTCACTATGATCGGGTCGTTTCGGGAACTCTTCACTTCTTATGTATTTACATCGTGGATCTTCTACGGGTTCTCAGTTGCTGCCGTCATTCTGTTACGCAGGCGGCGTCCGAAACTGAATCGGCCGTATCTTTGCCCGCTCTATCCAGCGACTCCCATCTTCTTCGTTGCAGCTTCGGTTGGGATCACTGTAATGACCTTCGTCAGCAACTTCCGGCAAGCACTTTTGGGAGTAGGACTGATCCTGGTAGGATGGCCACTGTATTTCCTCTTCCGCTACATCGAGCGCGACCGCCCGCAGCGCATGGACCATCAAGGCAGCTCATAAGCTGTCAGATGCCCTTTCCCACCAGACGCAGGACTTCCTCAAGCGCGCTCTTCATCCGTTGCGGAGTGAACGCAGTAAATCCGAATACAAGCCCCGGAGCGCACGACTTCAGTGAATAGGACGAAAGCGAGGGGATGTCCAGGCGGCCGCTGCACAGCCGCTTCGACCAAGCACGATCATCTGCGTCCGGAGGCAACCATCCCAGCAGGTTCATACCGCCGTCACGGTTAGGAAACTCGAGCGGCAGCCCGGACTTGCGAAATATCTCCAGAAAATACGACTGCCGCTCCGCGTAAATCTTGCGGCAGCGCCGTAAATGCGAGTGAAAGGCGCCGTATTCAAGGAACATGGCTAGAGTGGCTTGATCGATCAGCGGGCCGTGATCGTCGATGAGGTGCTTCATGGCGCGAAAACCGTCAAAAAGCTCCGGAGGAACGACAACATAGCCGATGCGAAGCGCTGGGAACGCCACTTTGCTGAAGGTGCCCAGATAGATGACACGGTTGTGCATATCAAGGCTTTGAAGGCTTGGCATCGGTGAGGAAGAATAGTAGAACTCCGAGTCGTAGTCGTCTTCAATGATCCATGCCTTGTTGCGCGCCGCGTAATCCAGAAGCGCTAACCGGCGCGCCAGTGAGAGCGATGCTCCTGTCGGGAATTGCCGCGAGGGTGTTGTGTAAATAAGCGACAGCCCTTTGATTGCGCTCGATGGCAGCTGCAGCCCTTGCTCGTCCAGTGCCCCAGGCACGATTCTCGCATCCACGCTCTGCCACGCAAGCCGCGCCCCAATATACCCAGGGTCCTCCATATAGACCCGGTCACCGTAACGGGGCACCAGAAGATTGGCAAGCAGATAGAGGGCCTGCTGTGATCCCGAAGTAATCACAATCTGCCTCCAGTCGCAGTGCACGCCGCGACTGGCCCGAAGATACTGCGCAAGATTCTTGCGGAGGGCCGGCAAGCCGGAGATGCAGCTCGCTTGGTAGCCAAGCAAACCCTCGCCGTACTGGCGCAATGCGCGACCACGGAGGCGGTTCCACGTCAGCAAGGGAAACAGGCTGACGTCGGGCTGGCTGGGGCGAAACGGTGCGGGTGATCGCAGCCCGCTCGAACTGGATCCAGGCTCAGCATCAAGAGTCTTGCTCCAGCGGTCGGCACTCGCTTCATCTGGGCGCTTCGGGAACTTGCCCAAAGCGCATACAAACAGCCCTGAGCGTGCGCGCGATTCGACATAGCCCTTGCTGGCTAGGCGGTCATACGCGTAGATCACAGTATTCCGCGAGACTCTCAGCTGAGTGGCGAGCTCACGCGTGGAAGGAAGCATTTCATGCGGTCGCAGCAAATCCTGCTGAATTAGATCTATAATCTGCGTCGCGATCTGCTCCTGGAGAGCGACACCGTTTGTACGATCCAGACAGATTTTTCCGAGAGTTCTCATCTTTTCATCCGCTTCAGATTCACCGGGCCACATCCAGGCCTAGATGGACCAATTGGCTATCACAGGCCGGTTTTCAACTTCGAAGTACTAGGAACTTCAAATAGTATTTCACGATGTCGGAGTCCGGAGGAAGAGATCCGCGGAATAACTGAGAACGCCGCAGCAAAGATAGTCCACAGTACGGCCCGTTAGTGCCGGGCTTTGACGATGTAAAAGCAGCCCACAACGTGCGATCGAGTTTCATGGGCTGTGCGGAGGCCAGGTCAAACTTCAACACGTCCATCACCAAACCCCACTCGCGAACATCGAGTTCTGCTAGCCACTGATCCGGGCTGCCGCCCTTGGCTTGGCACTCAACACTGGTCGAGTAGACTCCTATCTGGATTCCAAGTTCCGTGCCCAGTTGCTTGAAGTGGACCTTGCGCTCAGTCGTATCACGATTAAAATTATCGCCAGCGTGTTGCAACGAAACACGCGATAACACAACCGTCTCCAGGCCGGAGACGTCCATTGCATAGTTGCCGTATTTGCGCGACCAGCAGAGCTTTCACGATCGGGCGTTGCTGGACTTCGGGTTGGGCGTTGTGCGTTTCCGCGACGGCTACGAGCCGCACGGAGACAGTCCTTTCCAAATTACGCCCGAGCTTTCTCCAGGCAGCTACTTTGAGAATCTGGTTAGCCATTCGCAGCGCTTCCCGAATTACCTTTCAGTCAGTCCCGGGCTGGAATGGCGCTTCCACTTTCGCGGAGTTGACGATCTCGGCGAAGTGATGCAAAGTTATCGGCGGGAAGTTCAGCGGGAGAAATTGCATATGAAAAGGATTTGTTGTGTGTTTGCCGGAGTTTTGGCATTAACCGCGCTGGCCGCAGTAGGTCAAGCTTCGTCGGCGGCTGGACAAACTGGACAAGCCGGACAGGCGGCCCGGCACTGGGCCATCGTGGTGCATGGGGGCGCGGGCGTGATCGAGCGGAGCGCGCTGGGACCCAAGGGCGACGTGGACTATCGCGCCGGACTAGCCCAGGCTGAGGCGGCCGGGGCCAAGGTACTCGACCGGGGTGGCTCTGCGCTGGATGCCGTCGAGGCCGCGATCCATGTTCTCGAAGACGATCCGCTCTTCAATGCAGGCCATGGCGCGGTCTTCACCTCCGAGGGCAAGAATGAACTGGACTCGGCCATCATGGACGGCTCGAATCTGATGGCCGGCGCGGTGGCCGGGGTCACGCGCACGCGGCATCCCATCAGCCTGGCGCGGGCGGTGATGGAGAAGTCGCCGTATGCAATGCTGATCGGCCCGGGGGCAGATGCATTTGCCGCGCAGATTGGCCTGGAGCAGGTGGACCCCAGCTTCTTCTTCACTGAAGCGCGCTGGCAATCGCTGGTCAAGCATTTGCAAAAGGAGGGCCGCCCCGTGCCGCCGCGTCCGGCCGGTGCTCCGCCGCCGCCTCCGGGGTCGGCCAAACCAGTGGCTCAGATTGAGGAGCCGGCTGATTCGCACGTGCATGGCACGGTGGGCGTAGTGGCGCTTGACCGGGCAGGCAATATTGCAGCGGGAACCTCGACGGGCGGATTGCAGGGCAAGATGCCGGGCCGTGTGGGCGACTCGCCGATCATCGGCGCGGGCACCTACGCATCCAATCAGTCGTGCGCCGTCTCGGCCACCGGCTCGGGCGAGTACTTCATCCGTCTGGGCGTGGCACGGGAGATCTGCAACCTGTTTGCTTTCAAGGGCATGGGATTGCAGCAGGCAGCCGACCAGGTGATTCACAAGGAATTGGAGGCGCTGCACGGGGACGGCGGCGTCATCGCCATCACTCCCGACGGGCAAACCGCCTTCAGCTTCAATACTTCCGGCATGTTTCGCGCCCGTCAGGTCGAGGGCGGCGCGCTGGAAGTGAAGATCTACGCCGACGAACAGTAAACCATAAACGTGTGCCCCAAATCTCGGTCTTGAGAGTTGGGACACACGCGAATCTTAATGTTTTTTGGTTTAATAAACAGCTCTTACCGGATAATCTCGAACTTCTCCCAGGGACAATTGCAGACTGGGCAGCGCTCGTGCTCCTCCTCGGTCTCCGAGGTGTAGCCGCAGACCGGGCAGACGTAGAAGTCGCGGGCCTCGCCAATCCAGGAATCCTTGGTTCCGGCAACGAGCAGGGCAATGGCCTCGGCGTAGAGCCGTGCGTGGGTCTTCTCGGCTTCCAGAGCTCCATGGAAGGTGCGGATGGCGGCTGTGTTCTTGCGCTCCGTGGCCTCTTCCAGAAAGCCGGGATACATAGTGTCGATCTCGTACTTTTCGCCGTTCAGGGCGGTCTTCAGGTTTTCGAGGGTGGTTTTGACCTCAAC
>Ga0255354_1000377_pt1 | contig 28530 bp, 28 predicted proteins | sample HBST50metaG_FD_189942 | JGI IMG/M metagenome (GOLD analysis project Ga0255354, IMG submission 189942) | Peat soil microbial communities from Stordalen Mire, Sweden - H.B.S.T50 | ecosystem: Environmental > Terrestrial > Soil > Wetlands > Peat | place: Sweden: Norrbotten County, Stordalen Mire...
TCATGGCTCAACGACTGGCCGGTCGCGGGCCGCAAGAATTACCCATTGCTCTTCGACCGCGAGGACAAACCGAAGCCCGCGTTCGATGCGGTGCTGCGCGTTGCGGCGGAGAAGCAGCCGCACTAAGACTCAATCCGTTTCCAGGCTCATCCATCCAATGCGCAGTTGAACATTGTGCTGCACAGGATTGGCAAAGGTGCAGTAATCGCGCAGCTCGATGCGCAAGCTGCTGCTTGGGTCTTTCGGCTTTCCAGGACGCGGCAGCGCCAGCGCAAGGCCGTAGTCGAGTGCGTTTCCGGTCTCGAACAGCCGGCTGTAGCCGATAAGCGCCATCGGAAGGTACTTCCTGGTGGACTTTGCCAGATTGATGCTCTCATCGACAGAAATGTACGCGGACACGTTGCTGTGGCCGGCCTGCGGTCCCATCACTCCTACCTCGACAAACACCGGCACGGGCACGGGCACGAGCACCATTCCCACGCCGCAGCCGGTAGACGGCTTGGTCGCCGCCGGCGACGTGCTCGCACCCGCGCCGCACAAAACGCCCACATGAAAGCGGTAACTGTCGCTTGCCTTCGGCTGGTAGACAGCCAGAGGCGGATTTTGCGGCGTGGGTGCGTCAGGAAGTGCAGACTGCGCCGGCGCTGGCACTTGCGAAGCAGGGCTTGAAGCGTCTGGCGGCTGCGAGGTCTGCGCGGCGGCAAATCCAGTGCAAAACACCATCGCCGTAACGAGCAAAATTTTTCCAAGGTTTCTCATTACGCCTCCACTTTCTGCGTCTCCACAAACGCCCACCGATCTCCGAGGAAGAAGTTCACGATTGAGCAGCCCAGAATCGCGATCGCGTTTGCGGCGACCACGGGAATGTGCGCGCCGCTCACCAGCAGCGGCATCAGCCCGAGATTCCCGATCATCGAAACCAGCCCGTTTGCAAGATGAAATCGCAGCAACTGCCCGGCAAGAGCCCCACGGTCGCCGGGGTGCCCCATCCTAAATGCGCTTTTTGCATTTAGGGTGGGAAAGCGATCGCGCCACGTGTAATGCAGGTGCCACACAAAGTTGTGCAGCAGGGTAATCTCGAGCGCCGCGGCTGTGGCTAGCATGTAGTGGCCCGGCGCCATGCGATTGATGAGCGCGAGCGTGCCAAGTTGCACCGCCATTCCCATTGCGCCCACCAGATTAAATTTGCCCCAGCGAGCGATTTTTTCTAGCGGCGCATTCATGGCTTCGGCTCCTGCTTCAGCGGCTCCTGCCTGTAGAGCTCTGCCGTGTGCCGCACGGCGACACCAATCGCCATCGCCGCCATCGACACAGCCGCAATCGCGCCGCCCAGGTCGAAGAGCAAAAGCCGATGCCCAAACACTGTCGAGTACGGACTGCGCAGCGCAGCCAGATTTCCGAGCACGAGCAGAATGCGAATCTCCGTGGGCCCGAAGATCCCCTGCGAAAGCTGGAAGCACGAAAGCGTGTACGTCGCGAGATAGCTTTCGGCCGAGAGCACCAGAAACGCGATCAGCATGGCCATCGCCGTAGGCCAATGCAGCAGGCCCGACGCGCCGAGGCCGCACATTAGGGCCACGGAGCCAAGAATGTCGACGATGTGATCCACGTAAAATCCGTAACGTGGCCGTTCCTGTCGGCGCACGCGCGCCAGCGTTCCGTCCAGGCTGTCGCCCAACCAGTTCAGCGCCAGGCACACGATCACGAGCAATAAAGCCCGCCGGTCCCAGCGCGTTAGTGCGTAGCAAACGCCCGCAGCGATTTGCGCGGCCAGCCCCAGCAACGTCAGTTGGTCCGAGGTCACCCACTTCGGCGCCCGCTCCGCCATCCACGTAAGCGCTCGCTTCTCCATGCGCGCCGTCAGCGCCTGGTTTACGCGTCGCGCGTTGCGAAACGCCGCTCCATCTTCGGTTGTCAATGCATGCGTGCTCATTTCCGTCTCCCTTCTGCAATCCCCGTAGGTAAATCAACGACAAGGATCCCCCAGCGCCATCCCGGCTTGCATGGCGAATCCTTTCTGCATCGATTTTGTTGGTTGAGTTTCCGCTATCTTCGCAGTGCGTTGCTCGTCGCGCGCAGCGTAAACTCCAGCGAATCGCGCGGCACACTCTCAATGAACGGCCCGATCGCCCATCCCAGTCCGGTCGGAATGGAACGCGACAGCGTAACCGACTCAATCTGGATGTAGAGTCCGCCGTCCCGCTCTTCGTAGCTCCAGTAGGTATTCATCCGCCACAAGAAACCGTGCTCCTCGCCCGGCCCCAACGCGCGTTCGTGCGCTGTTCCCGGCGAATCGATCTCCGCAATCTGCGTGCTGCGGCTAATGCTCGATCCGCGCTGGGCGTCCAGTCTTCTAAACGTGACGTCGTACGCCGTATCCATCACCACGGTCAGCACGTGCTTCTGCCGCACCCGCATCGTGGTTTGAAAGTGATCGCCATCGTGCTCGAGAATGCGCGCTGTGAGTATCTGCGGCGTATATACCCTGGGGTAGGCATTAAAGTTCTTCATCAGCCGCTCGAAGTCCGCCGCTTTGCCGCCGGCAATAAACGCCGTGCCGCGCCAATCGTGCAGCAGCGCGCCGGGCAACTCCGTGCCTGCCCCACTCGTCAGTTGGTCGATGATCAATTCGCCCCGGCGCAACCGCGCAAAGTCCACGGGAGCGAGAAAGCTGCTGGCTGACCGATGCTGCGCGTTCAGTTGGCCCTCCACGCGCTCAACATAGGAGTTGAAGGCGGTCGTCGCTTCGGGCGTGGGCTGCGCTGCAACCCGTATAGGCGCGGCCAGGAGGAGCAGCAGTCCAGCCGCCGCCCAACTTCCGCATCCGAATTTCTTGCGTTCGTTCATGCTTCGCACCTTAATCGCTCAGACGTTCGGGTGCAATGCAAGTTGTCTCATTTGCGAGCCGAAGGTTTCTCACCGTGCAAGTGCCTCCATCGGCGCGACTTGGAAAAAGTCCTCCATCGCTTGGGAGTGGCCCCGGTCCAAATCTCCATCGGCTACACTGGTCTGAAAGCCATGACGGAAGACAGCACCGGCCCGCAGTCCGCCCCGCGCTATCGCTTCGGAGTCTTTGAGGTAGACGCCGCCACGGGAGAGCTTCGCCGCCAGGGCCTGCGCGTCAAGTTGAACACTCAGCCTTTCCAGGTTCTTCTAATGCTCCTCGACCGGGCCGGCCAGCTTCTTACGCGCGAAGAGATTTCCCGCGAGCTTTGGCCCGACGGTACTTTTGTTGATTATGAGCACGGCGTCAACTCGGCCATCAATCGCATTCGCGAAGCCCTCGGCGACACGGCGGCGAGTCCTCGCTTCCTTGAAACCCTCGCGCGCCGCGGCTATCGATTTATCGCACCGGTCGAACGCGTCGATTTGCAGAAAGAATGGTCGCGCAAAGACCGCACGACCGAAGAAGGCCAGTCGCCCTCGGACTCCGAATCTCCGGCACCGGCAGACGAGGAGCTATCCACCGGCTCGCCCTCATCCCGGTTGCGCATCCAAATTCTCGCCACGCCCGAGGATCTCCCCAATGTTTCCTATCGGGTCGCGCAAACCCTCTTCATCCTCTTTCAGTTGATGTACCTGGGATTTTATGTGGGTGCGCTGGCCAATCTGGCTGAGATTGAGGACCTGTTTTCGCCGCTGCCAAATGCGGCCGCAGTGTATCGCGTGCTCATTTTTACGGCCGCCATCCTCATCCCCGTCCGCGCTTTCGTGCTTTGCGCCGCGCTCTTCCACGCTCCGGGATTCCGCGAGAAGTTCCGGAAGATCTGGCCGGTTCTGCTGCTCTTCGATGAGATCTGGTCGCTCGCGCCCTTCCTGCTTCTGCACCACATCAACTTTGGACTGGCGCTGGCCTGCACTACGTTGCTCGTCTACTCGCCCTTCGCGCAGCGCTCGCTGGTGCTGATGGGCGCGGGTACGAAAAGCAGGGAACACGGAGTAGCCGATAGGGAGTAGGAGCCAGTTCTAATCCCGCAGTCCCGATTTATTTTTGCGGCGGCGCGGGGGTCTGCGGTTGCTGATTCTGCGGCGGGCCCGGGTTCGGGACCTCCTGATCGCCGTAAAACACTTTGGAGGTTGAGCCGAAGCGCTTGTAGTCGGAGTATTTGATGGTGTCGCGGATGTGCACATCCTGCGCCATGTATCCGTAGCCGCCGCTGAAGTGCAGATAGCCCTCGCCCTTGGTGTAAATGGGAAACCAAAAGTGCCCGTCAACCTGTTGCCGCCAGGTCATGAAAGGCGGATGCAGGTCCTCGTGATTCTTGCGCGTGTCGTCGGGCACCATGCGGCCGTTGGTCACCACGATCTGAAGGTCCGTCGCATCCACCCAGATGCGCCCGTCCAGGTAGCGCTTGTTCTTCTCAATGGTTTTGGGGCTCACATCGAAGACGTAGCACTCGATCTCGTCCACCTTTTGCCGCCCCACATATTTAACGTCGTACTGGGGAAGATCCTCCTTGGTCAGCACGAACGGATAGCCGTGCTGGATGTCGTGGAGGTCGGAAGGCGACATCATAATCCCGGCCTGATCGAGCGTGCTCTGCGGTGCAAACACCACGTGCTCGGTACGGCGGCCGTCGGTGTCGAAAATCACGTCGTCCACTTCGTAATACTCACCGAGGGTTTTATTGTCGTCGTCGAGCACCTGCACGCGCGCGGTGCGGCGATAGGTGTAGTGGTTGAGCGCATCCTGAAATTCGGATTCTTTGGCGGCCAGGCGCTGGATGATCTGCTCCGGGGGAATCGTGGGATCGGAGAGGTCCATGCGCCCGAATCCGGAGTCGAGCGGCATGGCTGTAAAGCTGTCCTTATCCTGTGCTGCCGCCACCAATCCCAGCGATGAAGATGTGCTCCCGGAGACGCCGGCCAAAGCACCCGCGGTGACAGCAACCGCTGCAATCCATGGATACAGTTGCACCTTCATTGACCCCCCCGTTCCGATTCTCGCGCATTTTTGCGCCCGGCGCATTCGGTGGCCGGCTCTCTAAACCTTAGACGCAAATACTCGCCTGGCGGAAGGTTTCCATCCGGGCTGGGAGCGGTTTAGCGCCGTCGGTGGGGCCCTGAGTGCCGCGGCGCCAGGCGTCCGCGTCGATCAGCTCACCTGGGGCGCAGCTCAGAAGATCTTGAATGAGTTCAGGAAATCCGAAGTCTGCGCGGCAGGATTGGCGCTATTCGACACGACAATCAACTGGTAGAGGCGCGTGCCATGCAGGAACTGGCGCACCGTGTAATTCCAGGTATCTTCTTTGGCTGTAAACTCCCGCCCCGGAACGCCATTCAGGCTGATCGCGATGTCCGACAACAGTGTCTTGCCTCTCACCGCGCCGTCCCGCGTAGTCGCCAGCACGGTCTGCGGATCGCCGTTGGCGTAGTTTGCCGGGTAATCGTTGTACATCACCAGGTAGCTAACGTTGTTGTCGGCTATTTCCACCCAGAACTGGTACAGCGTGGTGGTCGCACCGCTCTTTAGGTTGACTGCCTGGGAGCTTTGCTTGACCTCCGCTTGCGGGAAACTTACGGTGAAACGCCCGTCGGTCGACGTGTACGGCTGCAACTGCTGCCCGCCTGCCGCCACCACGCCCGCCAACATCGCCACAGCCACTGCCATCCGTGCGTACAGCTCTCGCATATTCATCCTCTTTCTGCTCTGAGTTAGTTTTTCCGCGATAGTCATCAGACGCTTCCGGTCAGGGATTGGCCGCGGGGAAACAAATATATTCCATCGGAGCCATCTGAGCGCGTCAATAACACTTTGAGTCCAGGCCCCGCGAGGCATCGAAAAAGGCGCAAATCCGCCCGGCGAACAAGCTTCCAACCCAATGAATCCGTAGAATGGAACCAGATGGCATTTACGGAACAATACGACGTCGCCGTGGTGGGCGCGGGACACGCCGGTTGCGAGGCCGCCATGGCCGCGGCGCGCATGGGACTGAAAACCGCCCTCATTACCATGAACCTCGACCTCATCGCCCAGATGAGCTGCAACCCTGCCGTGGGCGGCGTGGCCAAGGGCCATCTGGTCCGCGAAGTCGACGCTCTCGGCGGCATTATGGGCGAGGTGGCCGACGCCGTTGGCATCCAGTTCCGGCTGCTGAACTCGTCACGAGGTCCCGCGGTTTGGAGCCCGCGCGCCCAGTGCGACAAGCAGCTTTACCGCGTCAAGATGCGCGAGGTGCTGGAATCACAGCCCGGCGTCCACATCCGGCAGGCGGAGGTCGTGGATCTGGTGATCGAAGAAGCCGTCCCTCCCACGGAACTCGGTGCCCCCGGTCCCTCGCATTTGGGGACCGGGGAGACCATCTTCCCCGATCCATCGGAACTACCACGTCCCGCGAGACGAAGAGGCCGCGTCGTTGGTCTCAAGCTCCGCGATGGCCGCAATCTTCTCGCCGGCGCGACGATCATCACCACCGGAACTTTTCTCAACGGCCTCATCCACTGCGGCGAAGAGCGCTACCCGGCGGGCCGTTCGGGCGAGCCCGCATCGGTTCTTCTTGGTGAAGCGCTGCGCTCGCTGGGCCTTCGGACTTGCCGGCTCAAGACGGGGACGCCGCCGCGGCTCGATGGCCGAACGATCGATTGGAAGGCGTTCGAAGAACAGCCGGGCGACGCCGATCCCACGCCTTTCAGCTTCCGGACAAAGCGAATTGTGCAGCCGCAGATCAGTTGCCACATCGCTTTCACCACGCCGGAAACGCTGCGCCTGATTCGCGAGAACGTGCATCGCTCGGCGATGTATTCGGGGCGCATCGAGGGCATTGGGCCGCGCTACTGCCCATCCATTGAAGATAAAGTCGTCAAGTTTCCTGACAAGACGCAGCACCAGTTCTTTCTCGAACCCGAGGGCCTGAACACCCACGAGGTTTACGTGAACGGCATGTCGACCTCGCTGCCGATGGAGGTGCAGTGGCAGATCGTCCACTCCATCCCCGGCCTCGACCAGGCCGAGATGCTGCGCCCCGGCTACGCGATCGAGTACGACTCCGTCGATCCCACGGAGCTTGACCGTTCGCTGCGCGTGAAGACCTTCACAGGGCTTTATCTTGCCGGGCAGATCAACGGGACAAGTGGATATGAGGAAGCCGCATGCCAGGGCATCATGGCGGGCATCAACGCCGCGCTGTGGCTCAAAGGTGAGCCGGCATTCACCATGGATCGGACAGAGGGCTACACGGGCATCCTGATTGACGATCTGATTTCAAAGGGGACTAACGAACCGTATAGGATGTTCACTTCGCGCGCCGAGTTCCGGCTGCACCTGCGCATCGACAACGCCGATCGCCGGCTCACGCCGCACGGCCGTCGCCTGGGCCTCATCAACGACGCGGCCTGGGCCGAATACGAGCAGAAGCAGGCGCGCATGGCCGCGCTTGAGCGCTTCTTGACGACCGGCAAGGTGAATTCTGAAAAGCTGCTGGCCGCGGGCTTTGGCGATTTGCCAGCCACCGCCGGCCAAACCTGGGCGCAACTGCTGAAGCGGCCTGAAGTCACAATTGAACCGCTTCTCGCGGTGCTTCGCGAGGACTTCGTCCGCGACCCGTTGCTGGCTGAGTTTGCGGCTGCGCGCGAGAGTCTTGACGGAGTGCAGCGGAGCGGGATGCGCAACGAGGCCCGCGCGGTCGAAACCGAGATCAAGTTTGCCGGCTACCTTGAGCAGCAGAAAAAGTCCATCGCGCGTCTCAAGGCGGCCGAGTCCGTCGCCATCCCTGAGTGGCTGGAGTACGGCGTCATCAGCGGCCTGTCGCGCGAGATGCGCGAAACGCTGGAGCGGGTGCGGCCGCAGACGCTCGGACAGGCCAGCCGCATTCCGGGTGTTACGCCGGCGGCTCTCTCGCTGGTTCACGTTTCGATACGGATTCAGGGCAAGCAGCAGGACAATCGGCAGGACGCAGGGCGCCGCGCCACGGCCTAACTCCGCTAACCCCGCTAACCCCGCTAACTCCGCCAACTCCGCTATCTCCGCTACCCGACCCGCGTATTATGGACCCGTATGAATCTCGACCAAATCCAATCCGCTCTGCGCGAATCCTCCCTTGACGGCTGGCTCTTCTACGACCATCACCATCGCGATCCCATCGCCGCGCGCATCCTTGGCCTCGACCCTCAGGCCCACGTCACGCGCCGCTGGTACTACTTCATTCCCGCGTCGGGCGAGCCGCGTAAGCTCGTGCACCGCATCGAGCAGGGCCGCCTGGACGCGCTGCCCGGCAGCAAAGCTCAGTATTCGAGTTGGCAGGAACTGCATGCCGGTCTCGAGGCCATGCTCGCCGGCTATCGTCGCGTTGCTATGCAGTACTCGCCCGCGAACGACATCATGTATGTGTCGATGGTCGATGCGGGAACTGTGGAGTTCCTCCGTTCGCTGGGCAAGGAGATTGTTACTTCTGCCGATCTCGTCAGCCAGTTTGAAGCGGTGCTGAGCGAGGAGCAGGTGGCGAGCCACCAGGCCGCGCAAGGCGTCATCGACGCCGTTGTTGCCGAAGCGTGGCTTGAGATCGGCCGCCGCTTGCGTCCAGGTTCTGGCAGCACGGGCGCAGTGACGGAGTGGGATATGGTTGTCTGGCTTGGCGAAGCCATGCGCCGCGAAGGTCTGATTTGGGAAAACGGCCCCGACGTGAGCGTGAACGCCAACACCTCCGACTCGCACTACGAGCCCACGGCCGAGCGCTCTGCGCCGATTCGCGAAGGCGACTTCCTGCTCATCGACATCTGGGGACGCCAGGACATTCCGGGATCGATCTTCTACGACATCACCTGGACCGGCGTGATCGGCCGCGAGCCGAGCGCCAAAGAGCAACTGGTGTTTGAGACCGTTCGCAATGCGCGCGACGCAGCCATCTCTACGGTCGAATCGGCATTTGCCGCAGGGCGCGAGATCCGCGGCTTCGAGGCCGACGATGCGGCGCGCGGCGTGATTCGCGCGGCGGGTTTTGGTGAGTACTTCACGCATCGCACCGGACACAACATCGCGATCGAACTGCACGGTTCCGGAGCGCATCTCGATAATCTCGAAACTCACGATGTGCGCCGCATTCTGCCGCACACGTGCTTCTCGGTCGAGCCGGGAATTTATCTGCCCGAGTTCGGCGTGCGCAGCGAAGTGAACATGCTGACCGCACCGGGAAAAGCGTGGGTGACAGGCCGCATCCAGCAGGAATTGGTGCGAATCTGATTGGTCCGCCCGCGTTCTTGCTCCCTTCTACTGCGCCAAAGCGCCAGCGCGGCGAGCGCTCCCTTGTTCCCTCGCTCCCTCGCTCTGTATAGTCAATAAGGAATGTCGACCACGCCGAATAAGCCTGTTGCGGGCAAGAAATCAGATCAGGGATTCGTGTATCTGCCGCTCATCGTTGGATGGCTGGTTCCCGGCGGCGGTCACTTCCTTCAGGGCAAATGGGTGCGCGGCACGCTGCTGGCGGTCTCAATTGTTGCCATGTTCGTGCTGGGACTGGCCATGCAAGGCAAGCTCTACACCAGCGCGCAGGATATCCTCGGCATCCTCGGTATGGCCGGTGATATGGGCACCGGCTTACTTTATTTAGTCAGCCGTGCCCTCGGCCTCGGCTCCCAGCCCACCCAAACCACGTTCGCCGACTATGGCAAGGTCTTCATCGTGGTGGCGGGCCTCTTGAACATTATTGCCGCCGTGGACGCGCACAACCTGCGCACGGGGAGGAAGCAGTAATGTTTCAGCCCTCCCATTTTGCCGCGGTTCTGCTGTTTGCGCTGTTCGCGTCGACGGTGTTCGGCATTACCATGCGCGACACGCCGCAGCGCATGTTCCGCTACGGCGCCTACTGCTTCATCCTGTTTGTGGGCTCGGCGATTGTGCTGAGCTGGTTGATGCTGCTGATCGCGCGGTAGTTCGGTGCTACAATTCCTCCCGATTGCCTGCGAGAAAAAATCCGCTTCGATCGCAAAGGAAAACCCCATGAATCTTCGTTTCTGCCAAATTGCGGCGCGCGTTGCCGCGTTGCCCTGTCTTGCTGTTCTGCTGGCGGCGCTGCCCGCGGCGGCGCAAAACGTGAACCTGTTCCCGGCAAGCGGGACCGGTAGCGGGATCGACGGCGCACAGGTACCTTGGACGCGCGTGGCCATTCCGCCCGACCATCCCGTGAGCCAGATTCCGCAGTGGCACATCGATTACGCGAACAAGCAGATTGTGTGCGATGGGAACGGTGGGCACGAGTGGCTGCGCTTCAATCGCGAGCTGACGAATTTTACCTTTCACGTGAAGTGGCGCTTTACGCCGGTGACGACGCCGAATCCCAAGTACAACTCGGGCGTGTTCTTCAGGAACAACCTGGACGGCTCCATCTGGCACCAGGCGCAGACCACGCAAGCCGGCGGCTACGTTTTTGGACTGACACCGATGGACGGCAAGCCGACGCGCTTCAATTTGCAAAAAGACATGACGGAGAATCGCGTGAAGCCGGCAGGGGAGTGGAACACCTTCGACATCCGCTGCGTGGGCGATACGTGCACGCTGGCTGTGAATGGCAAGGTGGTGAACACGGCTAAAGTGGGGCAGGCGACGGGCTACGTCGGGCTCGAGTCCGAGGGCTACCAGATTACGTTCAAGGATCTGCGGCTGCGGGAGCTCAAGTAGGGCGATTTTCCATATCTCAAAAGCGAGATGTGGGGCACCAGATCTCGTGCAGCGTAAAAGTTTGGGGCGCGGCCAAGGCCGCGCCCCTTCAGGTTGCAGTGCCCCGGTAAATCAGATGTTCGGCCCGATTGGGGTTCCGGGAGCTGGCCCCTCCACCACTGGGACCAGAGTCAATACTCCATTGCTGTTAAACAGGAAGCCGTTGAAGCGCACCACACTGCTGGTCGCGGCAGTGGCGCCCGGAAGCGCCTGAAGGCCGGCAGTGGGGACAATCACGTTCACGGTGGTTTGTCCCGTCACCGTGGCCAGCCAACTGTCGGCGGGCAGCGTGAGCGTGAGTTGACCCCAGCACGGAATGCAAGTGGGCATGACGCCGCCGGTGATGGTTCCAGAGACGGTTTGCGGCGCAAGGAAAACGGTTTGCGCGGTTGCCGCGTTGTTGGATACGCCACCGGTTTGGACGGCCACGACCTGGCCGGCAAAGAGCGTTGAGGCGTTGAAGGTGGGTTTAAACGGCAAACCGGCCGCCAGCAGATTCTGCCAAACCCCTGGCATGACCCACTGCGTCTGGCTGTTCACAGTAATCGTGTCTTTCTGGATGGGCGTGGCGGACGCCGCCGGGCCAACCTGCTGGCGCACGACTTGAGTAAACGAAGTCGCGGGCGAGCCGGTAACGGCCGTCACAGGCCCGATGAGCAACTCAGCCGTCGCAGTGGGCAGCACCTGCTGCTCGACGCGCAAGGCCAGCAAAGTGGCGTTGCTCTGCACCGCGGCATCGACCTCAACCAGCGCGCCTACGGCGAGCGCCGAGAACCCGCTGAGCCCCTGGTACTGGGTGCTCGAGTTCACGTCGATCTTCACCGACAGGCCCTCGGGAGTGGTGAGCGTGAACTGGTTGGTACCCAGCGCCGAGACCTTGCCCCGGATGCCGGTCAACAGGCCGTTGGCGCTGTTGGTGGGCGTGGCGGCAATGGGCGCGGGGGCGATGTGGAACTGCGGCGTAACAGTTACGGTCGATCCCGAGATGGAGACCGAGGGAGCCACCAGGAAGTCGATGATCAGCGAGGTGGCGGTGTTGTTCACGACCAGTGGGGTGGGGAACGTGAACACTTGCGAGGTATTGGCGAGCGTGGCCGTGGCCAGCACCAACTGCTTCGTCGCGGGATCGATATAGGCCACCTGCGCGCTGGAATAGGCAACGGTGACGCTGGTGTAGGTGTCCTGAGGAACGGCGGGAGTGAAGAGCGGCTCCTGCACGGCGTCCAGGTGGGCAGCTTCAAAGGTGAGCGGGGCGGCGAGAATGTTGGCCGTCTGGCCCTTCTGGTCGGTGAGCACTACCGAGTTGAGCGTGAGGCTGACGGCAACGATCCGGTCGCCGGGAGCGTCAGTAATAGAAACCGGAATCGACGTTGTGGCGGAAGTGATGGTAGTTCCACCGCCGGTGAAGTTATTTGAGGCTGTGCATCCGGCTACGATGAATGCGGCTGTGATGAGCACGGCTCCGATGGCCGTACCAATTCCCTTGGCAACTCCTGCGTTGCTGGCTTGCATTGGGTTTCTCCTTGCATCGCAATAACGGAGGTCGCGCCTGGAATGGGTCGGCGCGTAACAACTTTCCAACCGGCTCCGGAGCGGCGAGACAGCACACTCCCAAGCGTCCTGTTTAGACGGGAAATGCGGGCGGGGGATGACGTGGCAGGGACAAAAAAAGCCGCCGATCCCGAGGGAACGGCGGCGCAGGTTTCGGCGGGAGTGCCGAAAAAGTGAGGTCGCCTCGCAGGGCTACCAGCAAATTCAACCCGCTGCACTAGAGAAAGTTGCGGCGATCGAGCGGGTTTTGTCGTAAGAACTGTGCGTTTTCGGGGAACTGCGAGGTTCCATGCATCCTTGGATGCGGTTTTTGCAGAGCGGAGCGGTTCGCAAGCAGGGAATCGCCGGCAATGGGCGGGTTCGGGGCAGTCGGTGGCGTGCGGCGGCTTACAATGGACTCTCCTTTGGGAGGGATCAATGCAACGACGCCAGTTTCTCGCCGCTACGCTCGCCGCTTCTGCCCTGACCGCTGCCCGGCGGGCACCCGCCCAGGCTCCGGTGCCTGGGACCCGCGAGTTCTACCTGTTGCGCCGCTATCAGCTCAAGAGCGGGCCCGAGTTGAAGCTGACGGAAAACTATTTTGCCGCGGCTTTGATTCCGGCGCTGGGGCGCATGGGCTTGGGACCCGCAGGCGCGTTCAAACTCGACATTGGTCCGGAGACGCCCGCGTATTACCTGCTGATCCCCGGCGCGTCTGGAGAGATGCTGGCCGGGTTGGACCTGCGGCTGGCGCGCGATGCGGAGTTTCTTGCGGCGGCTGCGCCTTTCTGGAATGCTACGGCCGGGGCGCCGGCGTTCGAGCGCGTGGAGTCGTGGCTGCTGGCCGCCTTTGAGGGATGGCCGCGGGTGACGCCCCCGGCTTCCAAAGCAAAGCGCATGTTTCAGCTCCGAACGTACGAGAGCCCGTCGAACGGCGAGCACGTGCGCAAGGTGGAAATGTTCCACTCCGGCGAGTTCGAGATCTTCAAGGCCGCGGGGTTCCATCCCGTGTTCTTTGGCGACACGCTGGTGGGTTCGCGCATGCCCAGCCTGACCTACATGCTGACCTTTGCCGATACAGCGGAGCTCGAAGCCAAGTGGGACGTTTTCCGCAACGATCCGGCGTGGAAGAAGCTGTCGGCCGATCCGCGGTTCGCGTTCGATCCGATCGTGATGAACATCGGCAACCTGATGCTGAGCCCGCTGGACTGTTCGCAAATCTAAACAGCGGCCACGGGGCGGGGCGAAGATTTCTGTTGACAATAGTATCTAATAGACATATATCTACTAGAACTATGGCGCGCCGCTCCAGCTCCAGCCAGGAAGTGCTCCTGGGACTCTTGACCGTGGAACCCATGTCGGGCTACGACCTGGGACAATCCATCCGCACATCGATCGGCTTCTTCTGGAATGAGAGTTACGGACAGATCTATCCGAATCTGAAGCAGCTGGCGGCCGCAGGGCTGGTGACCGCGAAGACGGAAAAGCAAAAGGGCAAACCCGATCGTCAGATCTACTCCATTACGCCCAGCGGAAGGGCCCACCTGGAAAAGTGGCTTGCCGTGGAGCCGCAGCCCGAGGTGCCGCGCAATGAATTGCTCCTGAAGCTGTTCTTCGGCGCGCAGGCGGGACCGGAGACGGTGATCGGTTATGTCGAGCGCATGGCGAATCGCGAAGGGGCATACCTCGAAAAGTTCAGGCAGATAGAGCGCGAACTGCTGTCGCAGATGCGGCTCTATCCTGACGCGCCGTACTGGCGGATGGCGCTGCGCTTCGGGCAACTGGAGCTGGAAGCACATTTGCGCTGGGCGGAAGAAACCCTGAAGGCGCTGCGCAAGATGGAAGCAGGCCGGCAACGCCGGGCAATCGGAAAGGAAAAACGCCATGCAGGCAAATAGTATGTTGGCAGCCAAAGGCGCCAGGCCGGCGCAGATTGCATCGTGGAAACACCTCGCGGGCTTTATCGCCATCATGGCTGCGCTGCTGGTTCTGGGGCTCTACCAGCAGCGCGCGGGCAGCGGCACAGGATCAAATCAGGGGTCGGGACAACTCGCCAGCCACACCTACGCGATTCCGATCTATCTCACGGCTCTCGGGATGGACTGGGCGCTTTTGTATTTCTGCTGGGCGGGCGTGCGCGGCCACGGCGGCAACCTGTGGGATCTGGCGGGCGGGCGTTGGAAGAGTTGGCGCGATGTGTTGACCGATCTCGCCATTCTGCTGCCATTCTGGGCGGTCTGGGAAGGTGCTGCCTACGGCGTTCATTTGCTTTTGGGGTCCGGCAGCGCGAAGTCGGTCGATAGTCTGCTGCCGAAAAGTATGGTCGAAGTTCTCGTCTGGATTGCCACGTGCATCACTGCGGGCATCTGCGAAGAGATGGCATTCCGCGGTTACCTACAGCGGCAATTTCACGCGCTCACGGGCAATATCGCATGGGCCGTCGTTCTACAGGCACTGGTTTTCGGCATTGCGCACGGATATCAGGGTTGGCGCAACGTCGTGGTCATCAGCGTGCTTGGCGTTCTTTATGGCGCACTCGCCGCGTGGCGCAAGAACCTCCGCGTCAACATCGTCTCTCACGCCGGGTCGGACATCTGGGAGGGCTGGCTGAAGTTTGTGGTTTTCAGGTAGTGTTTTGACCTCTTGATTTCGCAACGATCCTTGTGCTGAAGCTGGTCAGGAGACCGGTGGTACCTGTTCGCCGCCACTGCCCCGCACTATAATCGCCCCATGCGTTTCCTGGCCGACTCGCGGCACCGCTCCATCGCCCTGCTTACCGGTGGCGCTCTTCTGATCTTTGTTTTGCTGGGAACGCTTAACTGGTTCAACACCTCCAAAGTAGATTTCCTCAATCCAGAGACTTACGGGGAGACCATGGCCCTGGTGGCCCTGGAGGTTCTGCTCTTTCTCCTCTTACTTCTCCTGCTCTTGCTGTTGTTGCGCACCGTCTTGAAGGTCTACGTGGGCCAGGGCAGCAGCGGCGTGGGCGCGCGGCTCCGCTCGCGCATGGTGCTGGGCACAGTCCTGATTACCGTTACGCCCGCGGCCCTGATGTATCTGTTCAGCTATTTTCTCCTGAATCGTTCGCTGGAGCGGTGGTTTTCGCCTGACGCTTCGCAGTTGCGCGACGAATCGACCAGCGTGGTCAAAGGCCTGGTCGAATATGTGGCCGGCAATGCAAGAAGCGAGGCAGAATCTGTAGTCGAAAGCGGCGCCACGGAAAGTGACGCGCAGACGCTTCAGCAGGTCCTGAGCTCGCGCCGCACTACCCTCGAGGGCGGCTTTCTCCTTGTTTACGACAAGGACGGCCGATTCCTCGCGAGCTTTCAAGCGCCCGCCGAATCGACTCCGGCGATCCTGCGCACGTCAATGAATGAGATGGAGCATGGGGGAACTCCGCTGCACGGACCGCTCTCGTCCATTTTGCTTTCCGTTGCGCGCAGAGCCGCCCTTCCCGTGGTGAATGTGGCGGGCCAGGAATACGCGCTGGGTATGGCGGTCACAGCTTCGGGCAAGTTTGTGGTAGCGGTGCTGCCCGTGCCGCAAGGTCTTAACGAGGCTACCGCGCACATCCGCTCCGGCGCGGACGAGTATTGGCGGCTCTACAACTCCCGCAGAGCCATTCGCCATACCTTGTCTCTGACTCTGATGCTGGTCACGGTCTTCGTCTTCTTTTGCAGCGTGTGGCTGGCCTTGTTCCTTTCGAAGCAAATCACGCGCCCCGTGGAAGCACTGGCCGATGCCATGAACGAGATTGCGGCAGGCAAGTACGAGCAACGCGTGCCGGCGCTGGCGACCGGTGAAATGGCCGACCTGGTGCGCTCCTTCAATCACATGGCCGGGGATCTCGAAACCAGCCGCCAACTGGCGGAGAGCGCACAGGCACAACTGACCGCGGCCAACCTTGCCGTGGAAGAACGCCGGCGCGAGCTGGAAACCATCGTGGAGACCATTCCCTCAGGGGTAGTCACGCTGGACAGCGCAGGCGTGGTACTGCAAGCCAACCGCGCTTTTGCCTCTCTGATGGGACTGAAGCAGGATGCCTTGCTGGCCGGAGAGAGGATTGAAGAGCTGCTGCCTGCGGAATGCGCCGAGGATCTGGCCGGTGTGATCCGTCGCGGCCATCGCATGGGCGCCGCAGCAACGGAAGTGGAATTTCATGCCCGCGGCCGCATCGTGCATTTAGCCATCACCAGCGCGCGGCTGGAACTTGCGCCTGGGCACATCGGATCGGTGCTGGTGATGGAAGACACCACGGAGCTGCTGCGCGCGCAACGGCAACTGGCGTGGAAAGAAGTAGCGCAGCAGGTGGCGCACGAGATCAAGAACCCGCTGACGCCGATCGCTCTGAGCGCGGAGCGCATCGGCAGGCATCTGGAGCGCGGCAATCCGGATTCGCCGAGCATTATCCGCAAGTGCAGCGAGGTGATTCTGGGTTGCGTGGGCACGTTGCGCACGCTGGTCGATCAGTTCTCGTCGCTGGCGCAGTTTCCCGCGCCGCAGCCGCGCGCCTGTAGCATGAATCAGATTGTCGAAGAGGCGCTGGCGCTGTTCGGCGGCAGGCTCGAGGGCATTACGGTGCAGCGCGATCTCGAGCCCGACCTGCCCGCGGTGATGGCTGATCCAGAGGCCATCCGCCGGGCGGTGGCAAACCTGATCGACAACGGGGCGGAAGCCATGCAGGGCAGTTTGCTGCGTGTGCTCGGGCTTCGCACCGGGCTGGTGGAAGACGGCTCGGCCGTCGAGGTTACCGTCTCCGACACCGGCCACGGCCTGACCGAAGAGATTCGCGAACGCCTCTTCCTGCCTTATTACTCCACCAAGCATCGCGGCACGGGCCTGGGACTGTCGATTGCGGCCAAGATCGTGCAGGAGCACGGCGGCACCATCAGCGCCGAGGCCAATGCGCCCAAGGGCGCGCGCTTCATGCTGCGCTTGCCGGTGGCGGAGCCCAACGCCGAGCCTGCATCCGCCGTGAACGGCGGGCAAAGGGTGAAAAGGCTCGCCTCATGAACCACATTCTGGTAGTCGACGACGAAACGGAGATTCGCAGCTCGCTCGAAGAGATTTTGCGCGAGGAAGGCTACGGCGTGGCCGGCGCTGCCGATGCCGAGGAAGCCATAACCCTGCTGCGCGACGTGCCCTACGACGTGGTTCTGCTCGATATCTGGCTGCCCGGTCGCGATGGACTCGAGCTACTGGCGGAGATCCGCACATGGCCTGCGGAGACGCGGCCGGAAGTGGTGATGATCAGCGGTCACGGCACCATTGAGACTGCGGTAAAAGCCACCAAGCTGGGCGCGTACGACTTTCTCGAGAAGCCGCTCTCGCTGGAGCGCACGCTCATCGTGGTGAAGAACGCCGTGGAGGCGCGGCGGCTGCGCGCGGAGAACGTGGAATTCAAGCGCCAGTTCAGCGCCGCGTCCGTGCTGACCGGCGAAAGCGTGCCGGTGAAGGCCCTGCGCCAACAGATCCGGCTGATGGCGCCGACCAATGGACGCGTGCTTATCTACGGCGAATCGGGCACCGGAAAAGAACTGATTGCGCGCTCCATTCACGCGGAAAGCTTGCGCCGCGACGGCATCTTCGTGGAGTTGAACTGCGCGGCGATTCCCGAGGCGCACATTGAGGCGGAACTTTTTGGGGTTCGTCATGGCGCACAGCTTGGTGCGAGTCCCCAGGGTATGAGTATTGACCAGCGCGGGACGCTGGAACGCGCCGATGGCGGCACGCTCTTCCTCGACGAAGTAGGCGACATGAGCCTGAAGACACAGGCCAAAGTTCTGAGCGCTCTCGACGACCAGATGTTTACGCCCGTGGGCGGCACCCAACCTTTGCGTGTCGACGTGCGGCTGATCGCGTCGACGAACAAAGACCTTGAAGAGGAGATTGCCAAAGGCAATTTCCGCGAAGATCTTTTCTACCGGCTCAACGTGGTGCCATTTTTCGTACCGCCGCTGCGCGAGCGCAAGCAGGACATTCCGCTGCTGGCGCGCGAGTTTCTGGCGGAGTTCGGCCGCCAGTACGGCCGCCCGCGCATCGAAATCAACGAAGAAGCGCTGGAGACGTTGGACCGGTACCACTGGCCGGGCAACGTGCGCGAACTGAAGAACGTGATGGAGCGCGTGCTCATCCTCAATCCCCGTGTGCTGCGCATCGAGCGCAAGCATCTGCCGCCGCTCACGCACAAGACCGGCGCCCGCTCCACGGAAGAGTTCTCGAGCCTGCAACAGGCGCGCGACGCCTACGAGCGCGAATACATTCAGAAAAAGATCGAAGAGGCGCGCAACAACATCAGCCACGCTGCTGAACTGCTGGGCCTGGAGCGCAGCCATCTCTATCGGAAGATGAAGGCCTTGGGAATCGCAGTGCGCGAGTAAGGGCGTTCCGGACGTCTGCTAGGCTGTCGATTCTTCTCGCCACTCCTGCTGGCGAATGCGCCGTTCCACTTTGTTGTCGCGCAGATCGGGTTCACCTACGCGGCGGTCTGGTCTGCCCAGGCGCCGGTCCTTCTGCTCGCTCATCGACGCAGGCAGCACAATCGGTCCGGAACCGCGTCCCGGATGATCTCTCACGGGCTGTCTTGGCTTGGACGGGACAGCAGTGGGCCCGGACGCGGCGGCGGGCGCCTCCCCATGTTGTGGCCGCGCCGTGTCCTCCACAGTGGATTTCGAACCATTGGTAAGCAGTTTGTTCAGGGTCGGCATATTCGCGCGCTGTGTTTCCACAAAGTCCACGCCATCGACAGAAAGCGTGTACTGCGCATTGTCTGACTTGGCCACGTAACCCTTTTTCTGCAAGTACCACAGCGTAAAGTCCAGGTAATCGCGCGGGAAACCCATCCGCTCTTCAATCTCGGAGAGGGGAACCTGAGGAAAAGTCGGGTTTGTGCGCCGCTTGTAGTAAAGAACCGCCAGCACCGCCAGCCGCCGATTCAACTCGCCTTCCAGCTCGTCCATGAAATCTACGGTTGCGGCAAGCGGCTCCGGCGGCGTCTGGCTGACTGCACGGGCCGCATCGTATTCTTTGCGGCGGTGCGGATCCGACAAAACATCGTAGGCAGCCTTCAGCAGGCGGAAATTTTCTTCGTGGCCGGTTTCGTTGTTATCCGGGTGCAACCGCGCCGCCAGGAATCGATAGACACGGTGGATGGTCTCAGCGTCGGCATTGGGGCTGATTTGGAGAAACTCGTAGTAGTCGTGCGCCGGCGTGTCCATGGTGCTAGAGCTTAGCCCTCGTCTGAATGGTCCGGGTATCCCGCATTGGTGGGAGTATGCAGCGGCGCTCGGGCCGGCATGGCCGCCTTTTGATTCCCCGATTGCTCCTAAGGTCTTTTTGTCGAGTCATTTGGTCCAAATTGAGGGGGTACGTAGGATCGTCTCTCAACTACGCCGGATTGTGCAGGCGCAGTGACAAACCGCTGTTCACTTTCCGGGCCGAGATCACGGCCGGGCAAGTCGAGACGCGTCGCGCGTCATGCTACGCTAACCCTCATGCCACCAGCGGTACAGCCGGAGGTCAAGACCCAATCCCCCGCGGCGCCGCACGAGCGCCCTTGGCTTTTCAGCCTTCTCATCGCGCCCGACGCGGTGATTTCGCTGGGCCTTGCCAGCGGAGCGCTGACTTTTCTTTTGCGCGATCAGGGAGTGACGCCGGGACGCGCGGCCAGCATCGCTGCGCTGATCCAGCTACCCCATGCCATCTATTTCTTATGGGGTCCGGTGACGGATTTCTGGATGCGGCGCCGCACCTGGCTTATGGTTGGGGCCGCCGCGGCAGCCGTCGCGTTCCTGGGGGCATTTCACCAGCGCACGCTCGCCACACCACGGGCCGTGGGATTGATGTTCCTCGGTGCGTGCTTCGGCGTGATCGTTGCGGCTGCCTGCGGCGGCATGATGGGGACGTTAAAGAGCGAGGCCAACAAGCGCCGCGCATCGAGCGCTTACCAGGCGGGATCGCTGGCCGTGGGCGCGATCTCTGTGTTCCTGCTGCTCAAGTTCGCGGAACGATTGACTCTCGGCGAACTGGGATTGATTACAGCGGTCCTAATCGTGGCGCCCGCGCTGTTCGCTTTTGCCGCGCCGCCGCAGTCGATGGTCCGCGAACATGGATTGGAAGAGACCGTAGTGCGGATCGGTCGCGAATTCAAATCCACCTTCCTACGCTGGGAAGCGATTCCTTATACGCTTCTGATCGTTGCGCCGTGCGCCAGCGGCGCCATGATCGGCCTGTTGCCGGAGTTGGCGCGCGACTACGGAGTGAGCGGCGAGCAGGTGGCGTGGATCAACGGCGTGGCCGGCGCGCTGCTAACTACGGCCGGCGCGCTTTCGGCATCGCTGATTCCGGTTCGCGTGCGCGCGACGATCGCCTATCTGCTGGTGGGGCTGGCGAATGCGGCCACACTGGCCTTGCTCTGCCTGGGGCCGCAACGGCCGGCGATTTATTTCGCGAGCACGGTGCTTTTTCTCTTCACCGTCGGCGCCGGTTATGCGTTGTTCACTGCGGTCTCACTCGAATTCCTTGGCGGCTCAGGCAAAAGCGGCAGCGCACGTTATGCCATCATCAACTCGCTGGGCAATTTCCCGGTGTCGTACATGACGTGGCTCGACGGCCGCGGGTACGCGCATTGGGGACCGCGCGGCATGCCCGGCGTCGATGCATTGGTGACCACAGTGCTGGTTTTGGCTCTGCTGGGGCATTTCGTATTCAGCAGGCGCAGAAAACAGGGAGTAGGCAGTAGGGAATAGGAATCTGCCTTCGTGACCTGCATAGAATTTAGTGAGGCGCGAATACGCCCGAGTTCTATGCGGCCGCGCGGAGCCGCCTGACTTTCGTCCGCCGTTTCCGCGACGCGACCCACAGATCGCGCTGTGCCTGAAGGCGCAGCCAGAACTCTGCGTCGGTGTTGAACGCTTCCGAGATGCGCAAAGCCATATCCGCCGAGATTCCCGCTTTTCCGTTCAACACGCGAGACAATGCCGGCCGGGTAACGCCAAGATGCCGTGCGACCTCCGTCACCGACCGGCCTTGCAAGTAGTTCACCAGAATCCTTCCCGGATGCGCGGGATTGTACATCTGCATGACGTATTCCTTTCAGTGGTAGTCCTGATAATCGACGAGAATTGCGTCCTCGCCGTCGAAAGCAAATGTCAGCCTCCAATTCCCATCCACGCGAACCGCCCAATGACCAGCCAGATCGCGACTTAGCTTGTGGAGCCGCCAACCTGGCACATTCATATGTTCTGGCCTCGTTGCGGTATTCAAGACCGTGAGTTGCTCATTGAGTTTCGAAGCATGGTCCGGCCGAATTCCAGCCTTGGAACCGGTTAGAAAGAACTTCTCGATTCCCTTGTGCCGGAAGCTCCGTATCATGGATTCAAATTGTACAGCGTAACGCTACGCTGCACAAGAGGCAAGATCCCCCCGTCGCTACTCGCGCGGCTGTTTCAGAATCGGCCCGATCGACTTGGGATTGTCGCCCTGCCGCGGATCCACGCGGAAATCCCACACCGACTCGTTGATGTCGGACGGGGAGATGATCTCCACCAGCGCGTACTCGCCGATCAAGAGCTTCTGCTGCGGCGTGACGCGCAACCAGCGCTTGCCGGGCATGGTTTCCACTTTTGTCGGGATGGTGTCCTCATCCTGCGAGACGTTCCCGGTAGGTCCGACCTTGATGGCGCCCACAACGCGCACCGCCTGGCGCTCGTCCACGCGCACAATCACGAACCCCGACTGCGGCGAGTGCGCGCCATGCTTGCCGTTCACGGCTTTGGAGCCGCCGGTGTCCACGGTGATGGGGTGGGTGAGCACGGGCTCCGTCCCCTCTTCAACGCCGAGAGAAAGATAGAGGACTGGATCGTTGACATGGAGGTGCACTTTGGCGTGCGCGCCTTGCAACTCGAGGCTGGCTTTCTGCGTGGCCAGCGGATTCAGCACGGCGACGCCCTTGCGGCTCTTCGCGTTCATCGAAAGATCGCTCGAGATCAATTCCACCAGCTCCGGCGTGCCCTCAAAGGTATCGAGGACGAATACGCCATCTTCATCGGGCAGCTCGAGACCCTCCGCCACCAGCGGCATGCGCGCGCTTTGCTCGTTGCGCTCCTGGGATTCCTCCTTGTCGAGTTCCTCTGCCTCTTTCATCGCGGGCGAAGCATCTTCTTCGACCAGGTCGGCGTGTTCCTTTTCCCACTTGTGCGTAGCATCCCAGTCCACGAGATTCGCGGGCAGCTCCTCCCATTCGCCGCGCTCCTGCGAGAGATAACGCACGCGGTCGCCGACGATCTGGTAATCGCGGACCAACTGGTAGTTACCGTCTTTGAGGATGAGCCGGTGGTTTCTCCCCATGCCGGGAGCGCTCGGCTTCAAGGGAACGGGCTGTGAGTTCTGGCCCTGGGGATTCTGGCTCGACGAGTTTTGGCTCGACCTCTGACTCGACGAGCTTGGGGCCGGAGGCGCGGCCTGCCCGGCGCCGCTTTGCGCGAGCGCGACCGTCCCCGCCAGCAAAAGAGACGCGAGGCCAAGCGCGCCCAAGCGGCGCATTTCCTTGAAGATCACCATGGCAACACAGTTTAGACGCATAGAGCCCCGGTTGGCGGCACGATCGACTGAAAAACCGCAACGAAGGCAACCTCTCCCCTGCCAAATCGTCCAATTCTGTGTACTGTTCTGTAAAATGGTAAGGGAAGGCACTGCTTTGCAGAGATTCAGGTCACAGTGGTTCGGGAAACGCGGTCGCGCCACCGGCTTTCTGCCGGTAGTCGCCACAGTGTGTCTTGTCCTGCTGGCGCTTCTGGCCGTAGCCCAGGTTGCGCACCTGCACGCCGACCAGACCGACGCGGATCACTGCCAATTGTGCATCGTCATGCACACGGTGGTGCCGGTAGCCGCAACTGCGGCTGTGATTGTGATCGTGCAATTGGGAGCCTCCGCGCCCCAGGCCGAACCTGTCCTCATTGCCCGCCAGCGGCAAATCCGCCTCTTCATTCGCCCACCTCCCGCCTCCTGTTAGGGCATCCCTCCGTTTTCATGCAGTACTCCACGTCATTCGCCGTTGCTTGACCGCGGCGACGCTTTGGCGCATTCCACCAAGATGCCAAAATCGGAGCGCAAGAACCGGATCGATGCCCACTGAATGCACCGAGGATGTCGCGGCGGCACGTCCCGCGGCCTGATTTTCACCTTACCGGGCCATTATTCAGGAGACTTTTCATGCTGTTTCACCGTAGCCGAAAGCTACACATTCTTCCCCTTCTCGCCTTCGCCTTAATTGCGGTTTGCGCGGCAGTTTCGGCGCACGCGCAAAGCGGCGGCGCAGCCACCGTTCGCGGCACCGTCACCGATCCCAGCGGAGCCGTGATTCCCGGCGCCTCCGTGCATCTCACCAACGACGTCAGCAGATTCGATCGCACCGCAACCAGCGACGCGACCGGCCAATTCAGCATCTCAAACGTGCCTTTCAATCCGTACAGAATCGAAGTGTCCGCCACAGGCTTTGCCAAGCTGAGCCAGACCGTTCTGATCCGCTCCTCGGTGGGAACCAGCTTGAAGCTGGTGCTACAAGTGGAGGGCGCCAGCCAGACCGTGACCGTCGAATCCGGCGGTGACCTGATTGAGGATGACCCGACCTTCCACACCGACGTGGATCGCGACGAATTCACCAAGGTTCCGTTGGAAAGCCAGTCCTCCACGCTCAGCTCGCTGGTGACGGAAACCACCCCCGGCGTCTCCGCTGACTCGAACGGTCTCTTTCACGGCCTGGGCGATCACGCGTCCAACTCGTTCTCCATCGACGGGCAGTCCATTACCGACCAGCAAAGCAAAGTTTTCTCCAACCAGATTCCCGCCGAATCGATTCAGTCCATCGAAGTGATCAGCGGTGCACCGCCGGCCGAGTTTGGCGGCAAGACCAGCCTGGTCATTGTGGCCACTACCCGCTCAGGGCAGGGAGTCACCAAGCCGACAGGCAACATCAACGCCTCCTATGGATCATTCGGATCGGCCACGGAAGGCTTCGATCTTTCCTACGGCGGCAAAAGCTGGGGCAACTTCATCGAGGTCGACGGGCTCAACACCGGACGCTTCCTCGATCCGCCGGAGTTCACCGTCTTCCACGACAAGGGCAACGAGGAAAACATCTTCGACCGCGTGGACTATAGCTTTACGCCAGCCGACTCCATGCATCTTGACCTGAACTACAGCCGCTCCTGGTTCCAAACGCCGAATTCTTTCGACGACCTGAATGTGCAGAATGTGATCGCCGGCGGCGCCAGCGCAAGCCCAACCTTCGGCAACGTGGGCAACACCGATCAGGATTCGAAGATCAACACCTTCAATATCTCGCCCACTTACACGCGCGTTATCAGCAACAACTCGCTCTTCAACCTGGGCGCATTCGTCCGCAAAGACATCTACGACTATTTCCCCAGCGCCAATCCGCTCGCCGATCTGGGGCCAATCCAAACCTCGTCCATTTCCCAGTACCGAACGCTGACCAATGCCGGCGTGCATTCCGATTACTCCTACGCCAAAGGCGCGCACAACATCAAAGCCGGCGTCCAATACGGTCAGACCTTTCTCCGCGAGCACGACTCTCTGGGCGTCGTCGGGAGCACGTACAACGCGCCTTGCACCAACGCGGGGGGTACCCCCCTGCCGGGATATGCAAGTCCGTCGCAATGCAACGGCGTTACCAGTTTCACGAATCCGAATTACCTCAAGGTTCTTGCGCCTTACGACCTGACGCGCGGCGGCAGCGAGTACGTCTCGTTTGGCCATGCGGATGTGAAAGAGCTGGCGCTCTATCTCGAAGATCAGATCAAGGCAGGGAATTGGAACTTCAACGTGGGCTTGCGCGGCGATCTCTACAACGGCCTGACCGCGGCCAGCCAGGTGGAACCACGCGTGGGCGTCGCCTACAACATCAAGCGCACCAGCACGGTTCCGAGCGTCTCCTACGCGCGCACGCTGGAAACGCCTTTCAACGAGAATCTCGTACTTTCCAGCATCGGTTGCGACAACCCGGTGCTGGCGCCGCTGCTTGCGTGCACTGCGGGCGTTGAGGGCAGGCTGCAACCCGGCTTCCGCAACGAGTTCCACGCCAGCTTACAACAGGCCCTGGGAAAACACGCCGTGATCAGCGGCGAATACATCTGGAAGTACACGCACAACGCCTTCGACTTCAGCGTGCTGGGCAATACGCCCATCACGTTCCCCATCGACTGGCACAACTCCAAGATTCCCGGCTACGCCCTCCGCGCGGACTTCCCTGAGCTGCACGGCTTCAGCGCCTATTTCGTTGCGTCCTCGGTGGCGGCGCGATTCTTCCCGCCGCAAGTGGCCGGCGCGGGCGCAACCGTGGGCCACGCCGGCCTGCCCTTCCGCATCGATCACGATGAAAAGTTCAACCAGACCAGTCACGTGCAATACACGGTTTCACGCGACGGCTGGTGGAACGGCCTGTGGGGCGGCTTCAACTGGCGGTACGATAGCGGCCAGGTGGCCGGAAATGCGCCCTGCTATGGGACCACGGATCCCAATAGCCCCTGCCTGCTGTCTTCAACTACGCTCGGCGGCCAGCCGGCCATCAGTATGGTCGATGCCTCTGGCGCGCCGCTCACGGCGGACGAGGAGTTCGAGGCAGGATTCATGTGCAATGGCCAGTCGGCGACTCCGTTCGTAGCTCTGCCCAGCGTTTGCCTGGCCTCGAAGTTCTCCTCCAGCCTCATCAACATTCCCGCTCCCAACACCGGCGACAACGACAAGAATCCGCAACGCGTTGCGCCGCGCAGCTTTTTCGATGCATCCCTTGGCAAGAGCAACATCTTCCACCGCGAGCATTACAAGACGGATCTTGACCTGACGGCGATCAACGTGACCAACAAGTACGCGCTGTATAACTTCCTGTCGACGTTCAGCGGCACGCACTACGTGACGCCACGGGCGTTGACGGCGAAGATTACGCTGAATTTTTAAAAACAGGGAGCGAGGGAGCAAGCGGTTGTCCTGGCCTTCCCGCATTTCGCGCATCTTGTCCCCGCACGAAATCTCCGTGCCCCATCCTTTCGCGCCCTTTGCGAAAGGGTGGGATAGCACGAACCCGCCGGCACAAATTCATGCGGTTGGAAACCTAGGACAGCTTGTCCACCTCGCGCAGGTACGCGTTGTAAATCTCGTCGCCGAAGCACGCAAAAATCACCTTCTGCACCGCGTCGCTTGAGATCAGCTCCGCCACGGTCTCGGCCACGGCGATCTTCACCGCGCGATCGACCGGAAAGCGATAAACTCCACAACTGATGGCGGGAAATGCCAGCGACCGGATCCCCTTTTCGCGGGCAATCCCGAAAACCGAGCGATAGCAATTCGCGAGCAGTTCCGGTTCGCCGCGCTCTCCGCTGCTCCACACCGGGCCGACGGTATGAATCACGAATTTCGCGGGCAGCCGGTAAGCTTTGGTGAGCCGCGCTTCGCCCGTGGGGCAGCCGCCGATCTGGTAGCACTCGTCGAACAGCTCCGGCCCAGCCGCACGATGAATCGCCCCGTCAACGCCGCCGCCGCCCAGCAGCGACGTGTTGGCCGCGTTGACGATGGCGTCGACGGCCAGAGTGGTGATGTCGGCCTTCAGAACCTCGATCTTGCTTGTCATGCTTCGCGATAGCGCTCGTTCTTGCTGCAAATAGAAACGAAAAAGCTACTTCGACCAAAGTTTCCAGAAAATGAGTGACGCGAGGAAGACGCGCGCATCGTCGGTGTCCCGAACCCGGTCCCAGAGCCGGAATACCTGTTCGGCCTCGTTGACCAGAGCTTGAACTCTGGTGCGGTCGAACTGCTCGGTAAGGTCGTAGTCTGCCCTGTGCCGTGCCTCTTGGAGCAGGACAAAGGAAGTCGCAATCGCAACGATCTCTTGAGGAACTGGGGTTGGTGCGACCGATGCAACATGCCGAGGTAGATTGGCAGCCTGGAAAGCGTTGGCCGCCTGCTTCATAGTTTCGTGCGCCAATGCGCGCTGCACACGTTCCCGAAGACCCCGAGGACTCCCGGGACTCGCCTGAGAGGCCGCTTCTCCCGCGAGAAGATGAAACACAGCATAGTACGCAGTCGATGCTGCTCGCCGGAGGCTCGCTTGCCGAGGTCTTCCACGGCCCACTTCCCGAAGGGAGAGAAACTTAGCCTGCTCCAGGAGGTCGCTTGCCAGAGCCACTGTTACGCTGCTCCTAGAAACACGTACGGCTGGCGTGGCAGCCGAAGCTGAAGAAGCCGATCCTGCACGAGGTGGGCAAATTCATTCCAACGGGAAACCGTTGAGTCTCGCGCCGCTCCCTTAGGGGAGTCAACGAACAGCTTTACATAGACCGCCGGGTCACCCGTGGAGTCATCTCCGGTTGCAATGCTGATTCCCTTATAGAACCTAGGCAACCTACCTTCTTCACCCAATTTTTCCATGAGTTCGTCAGCCAGCATTTTCCAAAAACGCTGATTGTCTTCCGGGCTTAGCGGGCTGATCATTCTCAGTGGTACGGAGGTCTCGGGCCCGATGGGGCCCTCGGGGGATGTCGCGCGGAATTTGGCGACCCTCGTGTCCAGGTCAACCTGTACCACTTCCAACGGACCGTAGTGCCCCTGTGTCGCAATCCGAGGACCCGGCTGAAGCCGAGCTATCCGATTTGTCGCCGCGCGCGCCATAGGTCCAGTTTAATACGTTTTTGCAATGAGCCAGACTCCAGAAACAACCAATTTTTACTTCCAATAGCTCTCGGATTCTGCCATACTTGAATGTGCCCACCAGGTACGTCCAAATCAAACAATTAAAAATGAGGTTGCACTGATGTCGGCAAAGTACGTCTTTGTGACGGGCGGAGTTGTGTCCAGTCTCGGCAAGGGTCTCGCGGCCGCTTCCATCGGCTGCCTGCTTGAAAGCCGCGGCCTGCGCGTAAATTTGATGAAGTTCGACCCCTACTTAAACGTCGATCCCGGCACCATGTCGCCCTTCCAGCACGGCGAGGTGTTTGTAACCGACGACGGCGCCGAAACCGACCTCGATCTGGGCCACTACGAGCGCTTCACGCACGCGCCGCTTTCGCGCGACAACAACTACACCACCGGCCGCATCTACGAGCAGATCATTTTGAAAGAACGCCGCGGCGACTACCTGGGCAAAACCGTCCAGGTGATTCCCCACGTGACCAACGAGATCAAGAACGCCATGCGCAAGGTGGCCGCAAATGGCGCCGACGTTACGATTGTGGAGATTGGCGGCACGGTGGGCGACATCGAATCGCTGCCGTTTCTTGAAGCCATCCGCCAGATGCGCCAGGAACTGGGACGCGAGAACACGGTCTTCGTGCACGTCACGC
>Ga0255354_1000380_pt1 | contig 28460 bp, 25 predicted proteins | sample HBST50metaG_FD_189942 | JGI IMG/M metagenome (GOLD analysis project Ga0255354, IMG submission 189942) | Peat soil microbial communities from Stordalen Mire, Sweden - H.B.S.T50 | ecosystem: Environmental > Terrestrial > Soil > Wetlands > Peat | place: Sweden: Norrbotten County, Stordalen Mire...
CGCTGAACGCCACGGAGAAGATTGAGCGCGCGGTCGAGACCAGCTTCCGCCTGCCAGACCGCTGGAGTCGACGTCTTTTCCTTGCGCTTTGCCGCCGTTACGGACTCAAGCCTTACCGGTACCCGCGCCAACGGTATTCGACAGTAGTGTTGCGCGCTCCCGCGTCGTTCATCAATGAGACTTTGTGGCCCGAGTATCTGGAAATTTCAAGTGCGCTCGACGACTATTTGAACGAGGCAACCGAGCGAATTATTCGCGAAGAGGTCTTTGGCGACGCCGCGGAGGCAGAGGAGCGAAACGAAGCTCCCCCGAAGCAGCCAGCAACGCTCGGATTCTCACTGGAAGCAGAGGGCTGAGGCGGAGGCGCAAGAATGGACCTATACAGAGTGCTCGTGTCGCTCCGGGAAATCGAACCGTCAATATGGCGGCGCATTGAGCTCTCCAGCCAAACGACGCTCAAGCAATTCCATCGCATTTTGCAGATCGCGATGGGTAGGGATAACTATCACCTGCATGAGTACATCGTCGATGGGCAGCGTTATGGAACCCCCGAATGCTTTCGCAGCCCAAAATGGGTCCATCTGGTGCTTCTTATGCAACGGACCACTCATACCTCCTACGGCAACCCAGCCGATTCCCGACAAATCGATATTCGCTACGCTCTGCATCAGCGGCTCGATGCTCAGGAATCGAAGATCACATGGGATTGAGCGCAAGATGTTCACCCGTTCATAGGTACTCTGGACTGCCACGTAGTTTTGCAAAGTCTACAGAGCCCTTTCGCCTGAGCTCTGAAGTGCGGATCACGCAATCCTTTTTGGCATCGCGGGAGGCATCCTCGGATTGTCAGAGTTGACCGGCTAATCTGATCTCTTGAGGCGCGTCATAGAACGCGAATGGATTGAGAAACTGTCGGCCGTACAGGAGCGCGCGGTCTGCCACTGATAATTTTGCCTCATCGCAGATGCCTTCCCAATGTGCTCGGATGGTATGCACTTGCTGCAGAATGATGGCTCTCGCCTCCTGATCTGAAAGGAGAAACTGCGGAGCCGCCTGCAGACACAGGGCTAGCTGGCTTCTGTTGTTATTGCCAACGACCCGCATCCCCTGGCCGGCTTCTTCACCCGAGCGAGACTGCGGACACACGTCGTAAGCAGGCGTGAGATGCAGATTCTTTCCATCCCAGAAAGCGGCATGGTTGCGTGCGTGATCATCGGTGTTCCCGCACAGGATGTTAAAGGTAAGCCTCCCAAATAGTTCGCGAAGGTCTTCCCGAGGGTTTTGAAAGCGGAGCCGAATAATCTCGGCCAGCAACTCGTAGCTGGCGTGCCTGGCCATCATCTCGTCGAGTTCGAACATCGTGAGCGCCGAGACGAACGCCTTTCTACCCCATCCGCCTTTCAGACGCTCGCGGTCAAAGCGTTCGACTAGCAACACATCCTTGCCGAGGGCCATTTCCATTCGCACCGGCGAGACATTGAGCCCCGCCAAACTTGCCAGCCGCATCGCGACATACTCGGATTTCACGACGTTGTAGATGTCGGTGCTCATAGAAAACTTGGCGATGAACTTCTTGTCGTCGGATGTGAGGAGTGCCTTGGGTCTTGCCCCTCCCAAAGATGTGCCGTGCTGAAGAGCCTTGTCCAACTCTGGAGAGAGAGGAACTCCTTTCTCTACCTGCTCCGCTGCGCGCAGCAAGTCGTCCAGGGATGCCTGGCCCATTCCTCGCGGCACATACTTGGAGGCCGAGATTTGAAAATCCAAAGCGCCAGCCCTGTCCGACCCGGATTCAAGTAGGTAGGTCAGCTCTCCCAGTTCACGGCTCCCGGCCTCTTCACCCTTGACGCTGAACTTCCGATTGATCAGGACGCGCCGACCCCAGGCATCAGGAGATGCATCCCGAATAGCTCCCGGCATTGAGAGATCGTCTGCGAGCGGGATTTCGCCTGACTGGAGAGGAAGTTCCGGCTCGTAGATGGAAATCGCGTTCTCTCGCGCCAGATAGCTCTGGCCATAGTTGAAAAGCAGATGAGTTCCCACGCGCTGCAGGATGCCAGCGACGACGGGTTTCGTTTCACCGGGGAGCCAAATCCAGACGTATGCCTCTTTGTATTCGTCCTTAGAAATCATCGTGGATGATCCTCCTCGGTTTGCGAGCTCTCTGGGGCAGGAGACTGAGCTTTTCCGTTAACGCGGAGCGTTGTGTCTGTAGCCGATCTGGCTCGCCCCCAAAAAGGGGAACCCCCGCGATGGCGGCAACCTCGAAGACGGATCCGATCGCGCAACTCGGATCGGCGCTTTCGATCCGGCGCAGTAGTGGTCGAGAAATGCCCGCGCGCTCGGCCATCTCCTGTGCTGTCATTTTGCGGTCGATCCTACCGACGTGAATCATCTGGGCCAGCAGGCCGAGGGCTTCGAGGTTCTGTCGAGAATAGGTGCGATGTGCTGGTTTCGCCATAGTGCCACCTGAATATAAATATTCCAGTAAAATACTTAATGGAACATTTATGTTTCAATTCTGCCTCGGAAATTGCATTTCTGTCAAGGACTTAGTGCCTTGGCGATCACCCAAAAGCGGCCATAGAGAGAAGGTCTAAGACATGAGATCCGACGGGGGGAATTAGCCTCTGTTGGCATGGGTAATGCATTATGAGACGGTGCCCGTGCTTCAGCAGGAAGTTGGCAGCTAGCCGAGCCTGCGGGGGCTTTGCCCCTGCGCTCCCAGCATTTAACCCTTTGGTGCCTCTCCCGATGGGGAGTTTCTGCAAGCTGATGGCGAAAGGGGGATGCCGTAGCATCCCCCTGCATCGGTCGAGGCCACTGAGTCGGCGCTCGGGTTGCTTCCCAGCATGGCCCTATCCTCCGCTCAGCCCGAGCCGGATTTTACTGCGGCGAGAAACGCGTTGCAACTTTGCGGTGAGTTGTGAATGACCACCGGCTAACAGCCAGTGGCTTCGGGTTACGGCTGTAAGCCGGATTGATCGGCTATGCGGCCGATAGCCGGTGATCTCCGGTTGTTCCAGTTTCCCAATTCCATCAACTTTCAATTCTGCCGAAGCCTCTTCAAATACAGAGTGACGGCCTTGCGGCGAAAAGTACGATCCGTCGCCTAAAGGCGAGGAGTTTACGGATCCCCTATCGGGGACTCTAAACAACCCCATCGCCACAGACATGGCCACCGGGCAAAACACCCGGCCTTTTGCTGTCGGGTACCATCCAGGAAGGCACCTCCGAATGCCAAGGGAGTCAGGTCACGCGGACGCTGTCAGCCGGGCATATAGAAAGTTTTAAGTCTCCAGCGAGTCTCCAGCAGGGGGCCTGATCGCTGGAACCGGCATAAACACAGGGGTCCGGACGCATTATTACTTTCTGCATCGGAAAATAATTCGACGTTCGCGGATCCCCGCGAGTGTCCATAATATCCATTTAAGTATATTATTATGAATAATTTAATGTTCAGCTTTGTTCGGAGGCGTTCGAGGACTGCCGGTACATTTTGAGTCTCCACGCTTGCCATCTGGAGACTCAAAATGAGCTTAACCGACAGAGAAATAATTGCGTTAAAGCCATCGCTTAAACGGTATTTGAAGCGAGTGGAGAGGGGCCTATTTATAGATGTAACCAATGGTGGTGCAATGAGTTGGGCTCTCGAATACCGCCTTCATGGCAAGCAGGACAAGCTTGTTATCGGTCGTTATCCTGACCTCACGCTAAAGAAGGCGCGGAAGGTGCGCGACAAAATGGCCGCGCGGGTTGCGGAGGGGGTATCGCCCGCGGAAGAGAAACGACATCTTCGCCAAGCGAGCGTCGTGGATTCGGAGGTGTTGACGGTTAGGACATTTGGTCAGCGTTATTACGACGAACAAGTTGCAAAGAACTGGAAGGATCCGAGCGGCGAACTCCGCTACCTGGAGAAAGATTTGTACCCCGCGCTGGGAGATCGGCCTCTCAAGGAAATCACCGCACTCGACATTCAATCAATCGTGTATCCAAAGCGAGATGGCGGCCACCCGTCGGCTGCAATCTGCTTGCGAAACACGATCAAGCGCATGTACGACTACGCGGTGGAGTTGCAACTCGCGGCAATGAACCCGGCGGCGATGGTGGCCACTCGGTACATCGGTAAGGCAACGCGACGTAGCCGGTATCTGCCTCCCAAGGAGATTCGCGAGTATCTCCAAGTCATCTACCGCAGCAACATCCGCCGGCAGTTCAAGCTCGCCCTACACATTCTTCTTCTGACGCTTGCCAGGAAGTCCATGATCCTGCTTGCAACTTGGGACGATTTTTCGACCGGCGAATGGACGATTCCAAAAGAGCGCATGAAGGGGAAGAAGGGCGAGGAGCGCGAGCATACCGTTTATATGTCAGAGCAGGTAGCGGCGATGTTCCGTGAATTGAAAGCGCTTGCTGGAGGTTCACGGTTCGTGCTACCTGGAAGGGGCAAGCTAAACCAACCATTCGCAAAAAACGCGCTAAACAAGGCTCTCGAAGGCGTGACGTTCAACATGGAGCCTTTCACCATTCACGACCAGCGCAGGACGGCGTCGACCCTGCTCAACGAGAATGCTTCGCAGAATGGATGATCCAAGGATGTGATTGAAAAGGCATTAAGCCATGAAAATGGCGGCATTGCCGGCATCTATAGTCGTGCGGAATATGCTAAGCAGCGGACAGGGATGCTTCAATGGTGGGCGGATTACTTAGATTCATTCATCACGGAATCCATGGTGATCGTCGGTAACTTCACCCGCCATAGATCCTCACCGCATGGGGTGGAGCCCGCTTCAATGACTGGATTGTGGGCAACGGGGAAGTTTCGACCTATCCAGATCACCGGAGCAGATCTAGAGGAGCAGTTGCGGCCATCGCGGAGCCAGTGTGCCAGAATGGGGTTCTTCATGGCATCGTGAGAATCCCAATGATTTTGCAGAAATGGGAGCCTCAAATCGTGTGGGCAAAAACGGGCTCTTCCACACTTTTGGTGAAAGCAGTGCATGCCGGAGTGCATGATTACGCCAGCTGTTATCAGGCGGCAGGAAGTACGACCCGCAGTCGTATTAGGTCGAATCCGGCTCGGCCATACATTGATCGTTTTATAAGCTTCAGCCGGTGAATCTGTTCTTCCACCGGGCCGTTGCTCCAAGGTTGCTTTAATGCGGCGAGCAGAGCGGCCTCGTCGCGACAGAGATGTTTTGCAAAACCTGCCAACAAGCTATTCTTTGCTTCTTCGCGCCAACTCAGCCACATCGTTGCATCTCGTTGACGGATCATATAGCAGAAAGTGCGCGCTAATGATGCGCAAGCGGCAATCGGTGCAGATCGGCGGCAGAGTCCTTCAAGATACGGACGGACATTTTCTGGTTGCTTCAGCAACAACCAGGCTGTCTGTCGTGGAGAGGCTCGCGTCGCCGGCGAAAAAGTGGAGTTTTTCTCTCTACGGCAACTTCGTGGGCCATAGTACTTTCGAATCCAGTTACGCACGCTGGCGTGCTGTCCTGTAATGCCTTGTTCGCGCAGCTCACGCCAGAGTTGGCTGGCATTGTGGCAACCCTCTTGCCAGCGCTGGCGAAGAAATTCACCGTATAGGTCGGCCTTCGTGGCACGAGAAGTTGATTTTCGCTCAGGAAATCCATGCGCTCGAACCCAACGGCGAATGGTCCGCAGGCCAAGACCCAGGCGGCGAGCAATCTCGACCTGCGTTACACGTTGGCATAACTGCTCCATCACCGCCTCATTGCGGACGATGCGGCGGTCACGATTCGCCTGTTGTCGCATCCGCTGTCGTTGAGAACGAGGAGTCTGTTTCTGTTGGCCGGTGGCGTAGTGGCAGCAGCGATTGCTTCTGACGGGGTTGATGTCTCCTTGGCAACCTCGGCGAGCAAGCGATGATGCGGTGCCGGAGCATCGATCAGCGCCTCACTCAGATTGTGAAGAAGGTGCCAACGGTCGGCTACCTGTACGGTCTGCGGCGCTGCTCTGGTTGCAGCCTCAGCATACAAGCTGGCGCGATCGCGGCTGACAAACTCCGTTTCCGGATGGCGACGTATCCAGTCTTCTGTGCTCTTTTCGCTGCGCTCGGGCAATGAGTCAATGACCTTACCCTGCTCCAGATCGCATAGTATAGTGCCGTAGCGATGACGCTTGCGCCACGCCCAGTCATCGATCCCCAGCACGCGCGGACCCTGCGCTTGAACAGCCAAAGCCTTACGTCGCAACTGGCGGAGAAATGTCGAAGCGCTGGCCTGAATGCCCAGATGCTGTGCCAAACGCGATTCGGCGTTTCCGCCCGACGCCCAGGCAATCTGTTCGATAGAAGTGCTTAACCGGCAAGTTCGCCGAGCATAGTGAAGCGCGGTGTTTGGCAGGCGCCCGGTAAAGATCCGCTGGACGCATTCATCGGTGTCACAAAAGAAGCGCCGCACATCTAACTGAATCCGGACTGGAATCCCTTCCCATGGAAGGTCGCTCAACTTGCGCTGATAGTAGCTATGTATCCGCGTCGATGAGCAATGGCACTGAGGACAACAGCTCTGCTCCCCGGAAGCCCGCAACATCATCAGAAGCAGGCCTCGTCCTCCGACCTTCACGCCTTCCAGTTCGACCTCTCCGGCATCTGGAACCAGCGTCTTCTGTTCCATCGGACTCAACCGGAAGTCGCCAGAGCTGCTCTTCTTTTAGCGCCTATTGTCCCGCAAGGAAAGTGCCTTAGTTGGTTCACCAAAAGTGCGGAAGAGCCCCTCTATGGATGGATTTGGGTGACCCCCAAGGCCTCTGACTAGAGTCGCGAGTCCGGCTGAGCCTGTCGCATAGATTTGCCGAGGATTCTCCTACGTGCACGCCCGGGCTGCTGCTGGCTCCGTCCTCGAATTGGGTGGCGTTGCTTATGCTTGGTGCCGTTTTTGCTTTATCATTCTCTGGAAATTTTTTGCTTTTGCCCTTGTTCTTGCCTTTCGTCAGGCTACTCGTTGCTGTTTGACTGCCGCTTTCGCCTTGGTACCGACTGCCCAGATGAAGCCAAGTAGTTCGCGCCCCAACGCGGTGATGATTTTTCTATGATCCTTGCCTGCCGCCGCCAATTTGCAGTAACGCTTATGTAGTCGGTGTTCCGCCTTCCAGGCGACCTCCTTGATTTCTTCCGGTACCCCGTCTTGTCGTTTGCGCAGCACAGGCCCGATGCCTGGTCGGAGCCGATAGCACCAGGCGGCTTCGACGGCAATTCGGCGCAGATGTGCGTTGCCGGTCTTGGTAATGCTCCCACGCTTCAGCCGCTTGCCGCTTGAGTCCTCGCTGGGAACTGCGCCGCTATAACCCATGAGCTGCCGAGCGCCTTCTAAGCGAGAGATGTTGCGCAACTCCGCCGCAATCGTTACCGCCGAGATCTGCGCGATGCCGCGCAGTGCCTGTAGGTCTTTGACCACTTCCTGTATCTCAGGCGAGGCCAGCTTTACTGCTTCTTCGATGGCTTTCTCCAGCCGCACCGCCCGTTCGCCCATGTGCTCGACCTCGGTCAGATAGTCCAGCCGCGTGGACTCCTGCGCCACTTGCGGGAAGTGGATTTGCTTCACCCAGATCATGTAATGCTGCGTCCATGCCTTCATCCCTTGCGCCGGACGCTGGCCCGAGCGCAGCAGGAACTTGTTTAGCCGGTGACGCGCTCGCAACTGATCCTGATTGGCCGCTTCGCGTGCTCATACCAGGTCACGCAGAGCCTCCGAGCCCGAATCCGGAACCCACACAGTCGTTAGATCGCCGGATCGATGACTGCGCGCCAGCCTCTCAGCATTCCGGCGGTCCGTCTTCACACGGTCGCCAGACTTCATCGGAACCAATGTCGGCGAGATCACCTCGCAGTTGATTCCCAACTCGGCCAACTGCCAGTAGAGTACGTAACCGGTTGGTCTGGCTTCGTAGCAGGCCCGCAACTGCTCTGTCGAGCCCAGCTTCTTCACCATCTTGCGAATAGACTCCGCGCGATTGGCAATCGTACCTAGGCTGCGAACCTCGCCATCCGGCTCAGCATTCGCAACCGCAATCGTGTCGGCATGGACATCCAATCCCCAAAAATCTTACCTTGTTCTGCATGACCGGTTCCTCTCCGCTTGTGGCTCTGAACTGTGTTCCTTCTTGGCTCACAGCCTAACCCACGGCCAGCGCATTGGTGCCGCTCCATTGTGACTACACTCATGTCCGCACGGAGCAGGTTCGCACACCGCGCTCACTCCTGAATGCCGCGCACGTTTCGAGCCAGAGAAAGACCCGTCCCCGAGTAAAACAGCCAGGGCGTGTGGGCGCCAATAGACCTTATCGGCAATTTGGCTATTCTTCTTGGCCGCCAATCGCCACTTGACCCGGTTTTCCGATCCCCTGCGCCTCACACCCCTGATCCATTGCGTTCCGCCTCTCCTATTGCCTGTGCGCGTGAAGAGAAGCAAAGTCGTTGTCGCTTACTCGAGATCGCGCAGATGCAGTTGGACCATGGTCTGATTAAGCAGTAGGTGAGCGATCTCTCCAAAAGTAATCGGACCGGTGATGCGCCCGGTTGTTTTTCCTTCCAGCTTGCCGTACAAGAAGTTGAGAATGCAGTTGCAGGCAAAGGTCGGCTTGCTCTCTTCCACAGCAATGGCTTTGCGAAATGCGCCAGCGTAATCCCCGACAGGCTTGGCGAAGTGATAGTCCACGCCAGGAAACACCGGCGCATACAGATTCACAGTTCCCGTGGTTGCATCAACCGACTGAAACGAGACGTTGATGGCGCTGCCGTTATAGTCCCCGACGAGCGGAAACTCCAGCGGGATTCCCTTGCTGGTGATGTACTCGGCGAGATTTGCCGGTTTTCCGTCGATAAGGCACTTGCCCACACGGAAGCCCGCTTCTTCAAAGCGAATCAGATTACCGCCACCGCTTTCGAAGATATTCACAATTTCCAGATCAACGACTTTGTTTGCTGGCAATGTGACATGAAGTGCGACACACCGGGCGTCGAAGGACTTTCCGGCTTTTCCGTTGAAGACTGCAGGCGCCTCTCTGCCGATCTGATCGACACGCACGCCCGTGACCCAGCCAACCATCGGACGGAAAAGAAAACCGTCGTAAGATGGCGCCTGCTCGGCAAAAGTTCTATGTACGTCGCTAGAGGCTGGCAATACCATAAATGTAAAGCCGTTAGCGGGCGCTTCGCGATAGAGATCGGCCAGATTGTCGGGGCCGTAATCAGCGGCCTTCACTTCGAGCGCGAAGTCCGGAACTCTGGTCACGAAGATGCGGTCCTCCGACATGAGGCCGCCTTCTTCCGCCATGAAGTAGGGGATGGTTCCGCCGATCCAATTACCCTGCGGAAGCTGGCTCAGGGCCTCCCGGCTACCAGCCAGAAATAGTGACTCTCCGGCGACGATCGTAGATTTAACTTCGGGGATAGATAGCAATTCGGAATTGACGGTTGTAAGCACTGTGCTTTCCACTCCTTTGATGACTTTCGTTACGCGAGGATCTTTTCAAGTTCGGCAGCAAACATCTTCTCGTACTGAGTGAAGAAGGCGTGCGTCCTTGCAGCCAATTGCTGCACGTTAGCCGGAGATCTGTCTTTTTCTAGGCTCATTTTATTGTTCTTGACGAAGAGATTGATTGCTAACTTTCCTGATTCAACAGGTCTCTTTCCCGTTACAATTTGGGTCCAGACAGGGTGATTCACAGCAGGAAGCATAGATCGTTTCCTTCCCTTTCTCTAAGCAGGTCAGTCCTCACCCTATCGGCATTTACAAAGAGCTGTTCATGGCAATGAGAAAGCGTGGTGGTGTGTATGAAAATCGGAGTGTTGCAATTGACCAGCTTCTAGCGGCGATCCGCAGGGCACTTCGCCGGCCTATCATCCTTTGGCTTGATGCGGTTGTCTTGCGTCTCGCAAACGAACCCATGTCGGAGCCGAGTACGGAGAAGATTCCAAAGCCATCCTCTGGCAGCCGGCCACCACAATCGTTCCGCTGGCCGCCGGGCACACACCGCACAACTGGGAGAATGAGCCTCTATCAAGAGGCAAGATTGCATGCGAACCCTATTGACCACGATCTTGCCTTTGTTACATGAGTCTCCGGAGACGCAGGGGGTGTTTCATAACCTGCTTCTTAAGGGTAGCGGTGAAGCGCTGTCAGGCGGAGGCCCGGCAAACACGGAGATGTTGGCCCAGAGATCTGCCTCAAATTGGACGAATTGTCGGTTATGAGACAGCTTCCAGGCAATCGTCGCAAACGGGATTTTCGAATCCAACCATCTACAGCAAACTGTTTGTCCCATTCTCTTGGGTAGCAGAATTCGCGTCTTCGTTGAGACTTTCAAGCGCGCACTCACGGAATGCAGGAAACTGCTGCAAAAGCCCCAGCGTCTCGAGGCACGCCAGGTCAGACTTGCTGATTTCCCTTCCTTGTAGATCGTTCGAGTGAGCATCGATTTCGCGCGCTAACAGACTTGCAACATATAGGGCTGCGGAAATGTCAAACCCGGAGTGGGGGATTCGAGTGGGATGGTGATGGTGGGCGATGGCCTCAACCGCCAAACTATTTATGCCCCACAATCCAAGTAGATACGCCCCTATCTCGGCGTGCGAGATTCCAAGTAGCTGCTCTTCGGCTTCGACTTGTCCGCAGCCGTGCTCCTGCATTAGTGACAGTGCGGCACAGAACTCATCTGGCATTTTGCTTGCGAGCACCAGCATTCCGACATCATGGAGCAGTGCGGCCATGACGGTGACGTCGCGAACTGTTTTGTCCAGCGGAAGCGTGCGGACAATAAGGGCCACGCGTCGAGCTCTCTGTTGCATGGTCTCGCAAAATGTCTTTGGAATGCGAGGATCCGGCACGAAGACTCTGAACGCATCGGAAGCCAGAGCCAGATTTTGTATCGTATCCATGCCCAAAAAGGCGACAGCGCTCTGAAGACTGGTAACTTTTTGTGCCAGCCCAAAGAAGCCACTGTTGACGATTTGCAGGACTTTCGCCGACATCGCGATGTCTTGTTCGATGATGCCGGCCACGCTTGCCATGGACGCAGCCGGCTCATGCACCGCTAGAGCCAAGGCCGCATACGTCCTTGAAAGGGAGGGCAGTTCGCCGATCGATCCAATGATGCGCCGGATCGCCGGTGTACAGAATAAATCTTGTAGCGTGCAGACACGCTCAATCGTCGCTTGTAGCTCGGGCCCATCGCACGGTTTGCTCAGAACGCGGTAGGCCACGGCAACAGCTCTAGTCGTGAGGTTCACATCCGCATATCCGGAGAGGATAAGTCGCGCGGTGGACGGATATAGGTCCCGTATGTGACCCAGCAGCGTAGCCCCATCCATACCCGGCATGCGCATGTCGGAGATGACGACGTCAAACCTGCCTGCTTCACACGCTCGCAAAGCTGCTTCGCCGCCGATCGCAAATTGCATGTCCCAGCGAATTCGATCAGCGTATAGCATACGCCGGATGCCGTCGAGAATATTGCTTTCATCGTCCACAAAAAGAATGCGTTTCACGTGGTAACCGCCTTGGTGGCGAGAGTTATGCCATCATGGGGAAGGCGAATGATGAAGGTCGTGCCTTTGCCCATCTCGGTTTCAAAGTGAATGGTCCCACCGTGTTTGTCAACCACCACAGAGCGTGCAATAGCCAGTCCCTGCCCGGTTCCCTTGCCGACTTCCTTGGTCGTGAAGAAGGGGTCGAAGATCCGGGTCCGTACTTCTTCCGGAATGCCTGAGCCTGTATCCTGGATCCGAATCTCGGCCCACTCCAAGCAGTCTCTGGTTTGAATTTTAATCATTCCCTTTTCCGCGCCTCCCTCTCGAACGACATCGGCGATCGCATGCGCCGCATTCACGATCAGATTCAGAATCACCTGGTTGAATTCGCCGACCTGGCACGGGATCAAGGGCAATAAGGGATCGAAATCGCTTTCCATTTCTGCGACGTATTTCCACTCGTTCCGCGCCACCGTAATCGTGCTATCGATCGCGTGGTTAATGTCCAACAAGACCTTTTCTTTTGTGCCCGGATGAGAGAACTCCTTCATCGCGCTCACCAGGGTTGACACGCGGGAGACCCCCTCCAATGTCTGGTCGATTGCTTTGGGAATCTCCTCGAGAAGATAGCCCGCGTCGGCCTTTGCTACCGCGGCCGCGACTTTCTCGATCGTATCGTCGGACAAGCTACTGTCCTGAGCCGCCAACAACAGTCGCTCATAATTGGCCAAGAGGTCCTTGAGGTCCTGGAAAGCGTCCTTCAGGAATCGCACGTTGTCCCCGATGTACTGAGTCGGCGTGTTGATCTCGTGAGCTATTCCGGCGGCGAGCTGACCTACCGATTCCAGCTTTTGCGCCTGAGCAAGCTGCTCTCGCATCAGGTTACGCTCGGTGATATCTTCACTCATTCCTTCATAGCGGACTATCACGCCGTCCTGATGGATGGCTCGAACACTCATGGTGGTCCACACTCTACTGCCACCCTTGCGGAACCCCTCGCATTCAAAGTTCTGCACACCTCCAAGTTTAGCTACCGAATTCAGGAATTCCTGGCGACGATTGGGGTCCACGTAGAACTGCTTGGAAATGTCGGTGATGCTGTTGATCATATCTTCCGGAGAATCGTAGCCATAAGTGGAGGCCATGGAATTGTTGACGCTCAAGAAGCGGCCCTCCGGCGTGCTCTGAAAGATGCCGATTATGGCATTGTCGAATATTCCGCGATACTTCCGCTCCGCCTCTCGAAGCGCGTCCTCCGCCTTCTTGCGCGCGCTTATGTCTCGGCCCACTCCCGCCATACCGGTCACCTTGCCATTTTCATCGCGCAGAGGCACCTTTGTCGTAAGCACATAGCTCAAGTTTCCGGCGCTGTCGAATCCTTCTTCCTCGCGGTCATATAGAGGCTGACCTGACCACATTACCTCTTGATCGTCTCGATAGAAGGCGTCTGCCAGTTCCTGTGGGTACAAGTCGAAGTCGGTGCACCCCATCAGCTGTTCCGGCGTTTCCACTCCGACTACGCGCGCCAAATGGGAATTCGCTACCACGAACCTGCTCTCGGTGTCTTTCACATACATGAAATCTGGAATGTTGTCGATAAGGGCGCGCAGCATCTTGCGCTCGCCGTCCTGTACCGCGTGACCTGCGCGGATGATTTCATCTTCTCGCCCTCGAACCATGGCGCTGATCAGCGATCGGACACTGAAAAAGAGAGCAACGATCACACCGACGAGTACAACACCCTCAAGCATTCCTTGAATTAAAAGCAGCCTGTCGATCAAGGCTAGTTCGGCTCTGAAGTCGCTCGCCAAGTCGCTCCGCAACGTCTCCAACGCTGCCTCGAGCGCTTTGTTCTCATGTGATAAATACGCCAGTTCTTCCTGCCTTGGCGGCATACCGTCGGCCTCCATGACTGCCGAGTATGCTGTCTGAGATCGCACTTGCAAGGCGTTGACCCGGGCTGTCAGAGAGACAATCTGCTGATGCCGCTCAGAGTTAAACGCCATGGACGTGCCAGCATTCTCGAGCGACGACAATACCGTGGAAGCCTCCCGGCTGGCGGCGGCGAGTTCTGATTTGTCATCTATCACAACGGCATTGCTATAGTTGCGGCTCATTCTATCAAAAGCCGTGCTCGCCCGTTGAATGTTGAGCGCGGCCGGAAAGATGGAAAGACTTGAAATCCGGACGTGCTTTCGCACTGTGAACGCAGTCCACTGCATGATTGCCAGCAGCCCGATCACTCCAAGCACAGTGACGATGATGCTATTCTTCATCGACCCAGACAACGAAATCCCGGGGGTAGGAACACTGCGTTGCATTGCTTTTTATCCTTTCGGCCGCGCTTGAACTTCCGAATGAAGTTCTTCGCTTTCGACCGTGCAGGCGACTCGTCAACTATGCAAATATGGAAGCTAAATACCGCGCTCGCGCCATTGCCAATTGGGCATGCCGGTGCAGGCCACATGCCTTATCGGCATCAGCCTCAGTCTGATTCAAGACCTGGCCCAGGCCACCGTCGCCGCGCATGCGGCAAGATCTAGTAAGTGCTTGATTCATCGAGTACGCAGTTCCAATCACGGTTGCGCATCTGCCGTTTGTTTCCCGATTCCGGCGGCGCAGGGACGGGTTCTATGAGAGAGCGCTTGACGGGAGCGTGGCAGAACACTAGCGAACGAACCTGCCACACTTCCTGGGTCGGTTTGGCCGCTGTTTGGGTTGCAACTTTATCAACCCAGGTGGTATTAACAGGTCCTGGGCACTTGGCCGATCGACCTTGTCTCCCGGGTTCAATATGCCGATAGGGATAAGTATGTAATCCCGCTGATGGAGCACTATGATGGACAAGATCCTTTTCGTTGACGACGAGATCGCAATACTGAATGGCTACCAGCGGCTGCTGCGCCACGACTTCGAAGTGAGCGTAGCCTCGGGTGGCGAGGAGGGCTTGGCTGCGATCAGGGCTCATGGCCCATTCGCCGTCGTGATCTCCGATATGCGGATGCCAGGCATGAACGGCGCTCAATTTCTCTCGCAGGTGCGGCAGAAGGCACCCGATACAGTGAGGATGCTGCTCACCGGGTACACCGATCTGAGCGCCGCTATGGATGCGGTGAACGAAGGCAATATCTTCCGCTTTCTCACCAAGCCCTGTGAAAAAGAACTCCTGGTCAAGGCCATCGTCACCGGGGTGGAACAGTACCGTTTGGTCAGAATTGAAAAAGAACTTCTCGAAAAGACCGTGATGGGGTCCATCAAGGTCTTGTCGGATGTCTTGAGCGCTGCCAGTCCGGCGACCTTCGGACGCTCGAGGCGCATCGCGCACTACGTCCGCCACCTCGTTCTCAAGTCCGGCTTGACCTCTACCTGGCGCTTCGAAGCCGCAGCTGCGCTTTCCCAGCTTGGCTGCCTCACTCTTGATGCCGAGCTCATCGAACAAGCCTATACGGATACAAAGATGTCACCCGAGGACCAGGCTCGCTTCAAAGCCCACCCTCAGGCGGGAATGGAACTTCTCTCTCATATTCCGAGGCTCGAGCCCATTGCTTGGATGATCGGCCAACAGTTCACCGAGAATATCCCCACCGTCGTCCCCGGTGTGCCAGAGCCACAGGCAAAAGACATTGTGCTCGGAGCGAAGATACTGAAGCTTGCGCTCGCTTTTGACGACCTCAGGATGAACCGTGTCCCGGTTGGAGAAGCTATTGGCCGCCTTCATGCCCGGCGTAGTGAGTTCGAGCGGGAGCTCGTTGACGGCCTGAGCGACATCACTCCCCCCGTCGCGAAAATGACGTTGCGCAAGGTCTCTACCTTGAAGCTGGCAGTCGGAATGATCGTGGAGCAGGAGATCCGAATCGCGGGAGGGATGTTGCTGGTGGCCAAATCCCAGGAGATTACGCCCGCTCTTCTGATCAAGCTGGAGAATCGCGCCCGAGAGGGCCAGCTCGAGAAGGAGATCATGGCCTTCGTTCCTGTGTAGATCCAACCGCCCCAGGTGGCATGCTCGCGCCTGGAACGAGTTTGCATGGATAGTGTCTGCTGATCTCGATTAGAAACGCGAGCACAGAGGCCGGCGCGGATTGTTGTGGCTGCTTTTTTCCCCTGGCCACAAACCTTCCGGAGTGTGACAAACTCTCGACACTACCCTAACCGAACAACCTTCCTGAGTAAAAGGGAAGATCGAAAGTGCGACAAAAGCTGGGCACTCTCGGATACACTTTAGCGACCTCGGTTCGGTTCCGGATGTTCGCGACGGCCTTAGTGCAGCAATGCTGACCACATTACGTTGACGGCAATTCAGACTTAACTGCAGTTGAAGTGACCGCTTGCGAACCACATATTTCGCGAACCTTTTGCGCCAGTGCCTGATACGTAAAGGGTTTCTGAAGAAATGCGAAGCCTCCCGGAATTGCTCCTTGTTCTCCCTCTCGAAGGACGTCGCTGGTGTAGCCGGAAACGAAGAGGACCTTTATTCCCGGCCGTTCCTTGCAAAGTCGTGACGCAAGTTCCTTGCCGTTCATTTTGGACATGATCACATCTGTGACAAGCAAGTCAATCTTCCCATCATAAGTCTCGGCTAGCTGAAGCGCCTCTTCCGGCGATCTTGCCGACATGACGACGTAGCCGCTCTCCTTGAGCAATTCGCTGGTAATTTCGAGTTGTGAGGCCTCATCTTCAACCACCAGGATGGTCTTCATGCCCTTGGCCTGCTCATCGCGTTCCGGAAGCTTCGGACTTTCTGGGACGGGTTTTGCCTGCGGCCAGTAGATATTGAAGGTTGTTCCGTGGCCAGGATCGCTATAAACCAATATCTGGCCTCCGCTTTGTTTTACAATCCCGTAAACGGTCGAGAGTCCGAGCCCTGTCCCTTTCCCTAGCTCTTTGGTCGTAAAGTATGGTTCAAAGATTCTGCTTTGGGTCTGCTCATCCATGCCAATTCCCGTGTCGGTGACAGACACACAAATATAAGGCCCGGGGTTCCCGACCACAGAGCGCTTCTCCTCCGAGCCCTCAACCTGCAGGTTAGCCGTGCTGATTGTGAGCTTGCCGCCCTGGGGCATAGCATCTCTCGCATTAAATGCGAGGTTCATTACTACCTGCTCAAGCTGGATTTGATTGGCTGCGATGTTGCCCAGGCCGGGGTCAGTTAGAATCTCCAGATCGATATTCTCGCCAATCGTGACCCGCAACAGCTTTTCAACGGAAGCCAGCGCCAGATTGAAGTTCAGAATCTTGGTTTCCAAAGGTTGCTGTCTTGCGAACGCGAGTAGTTGATACGTAAGGCTCATACCGCGCTCTACTGCCGCCTTTATCGACTCCAGCATGCGTGTAGAATCCCAATGTTCTGAGCGCGCAAGGAGCCTCTCACTTTGTCCCAGGATAATGGCAAGCAGGTTGTTGAAATCATGTGCCAGGCCGCCGGCGAGCCTGCCGATTGCATCGAGCCTTTGTACCTGCCGTAACTCGCGTTCCGTTCGCTCGCGTTCCTCAATCTGCTGTTGAAGCAGCCGGTTCGAGCGCTCAAGTTCCGCAGTGCGTTCACTGATCCGTCTTTCCAATTGCGCATTCAATTCCAGCAGTTCCCCGTTCTTTTCGAATAGCTTATTGTTCAGGATCTGCACAACTTCGAATCCTGCCTCGGCGGGAGGAATGTGCGTCCCGGTAAGATCTGGGGAAGCAAGTGCATCATTGACAAGAGTCAACACCTGTTCCGGCTCTGCAGGCTTCGGAAGGAGTCGCGAAACCCCGCAGGCCTTTGCCAAAGATTGCATTTCTGCGTCGTGGAAGGTAGCGCTATAGAAGATCACAGGGATCAGGGCAGTAACCGATCGCTCGCGTAATTTAACCACAAACTCAAAACCATTCATCGTCGGCATCAGGATGTCCGCGATGATCAAATCAGGTTTCTCTGCGTGAACCACATCCAGTCCTTCGATGCCGTCTGTCGCCTCCAGCATCCGATGCCCATAGTAACTGAGAAGTGTAACAATCACATCACGATTTGCTGGGTTGTCGTCAACGATAAGGATGGTAGCCATCATAGACCTCCTGATCCTGGATCTTGCTGTCCCCAATGCTGAACGTGCATCGCCGCTTGATACGGCATTCATTTGCAAGCAGCTTCCGTTCGAAACAGGCTCTCTCTTTGCGGAACTAAACCCACTTAACGATTCGTGGCTCTATTGTCGGTCAAACATGCTTCCACTTCGAGCAGCAGTTGCTCCGGCGCGATGGGACGAGAAAGAAACCTTGCGACGCCCAGTTCAAACGCCTTTTCTTCTGTACCGTCCGGCGGGTCAGCCATTGACGCAGTCATTAAGATGAACGGTATCGACCTCAGACGCGAGTCTGCTTTGACATACTGCAAAAAAGCAAGACCGCTTTCGGGCGACATATGCAGGTCTGACAAGATCAGATCAATGGACTTGTGTTGAGCCAGATCCATCGCAGCAGCAACGTTGTTAGCGGAAATCACGGCATATCCGCTCGGCTCGAGTGTGCTGCGGATCAGATCCACGTTGACCACAGAGTCGTCAACAAGCAATACGGCCGCCCGTGTTGGCTGCGGGATGGGCTTTTGCGCCGAAATGACGTCGCTTGATAATGTCACTCTCGCCGGGCGCTTATGCAGTGGAACAAATACCTCAACTTGATCGACGAACGATTCGGGGTAGATGGGCTTTGAAATGTAACCATCAAATCCGCAGGCCAGCACCCTATCGCGATCCCCAACCATGGCCAGAGCCGTAACCGCTATGATGGGAATAGGCGGTAGCGCGGACTGCGCACGAAGATGCGTTACGACCTCATACCCATCCGTCCTGGGCATTTCCAGATCGCAAAGAATCAGATCTGGCCCTTGGTTCAGCGCCGTTTCGATTCCCTCTTGCCCATCAGTCGCGGTGGACACTTCATATCCAAACGCGCCCAGCAGATAGACCATGAGTTCCATGTTGGTCGGGTTGTCTTCAATGATTAGAATGTTGCAACTCATGGGTACCTACGGTTCTAGCCAGCACAAGCGTAAACCTGCTTCCCTTGCCGTACTCGCTCTCCATCAGTATCCGGCCGCCGAGGAGTTGGGCCAGGCGTTGACTCAGATGCAGCCCCAGGCCTGTGCCTTCAAGGTGTTTCCCCCTTTCGTTCTCCACCCGGGAAAATGCCTGAAACAGTTTCGCCTGGTCATCCGGCCGAATGCCAATCCCCGTATCAGTCACTGCGATCTCAACTAACGGTATGCCGCTCGCATCTTTCTCGATCACTTCCAATTGCACCGAACCATGTTCCGTAAACTTGACGGCATTGCTCGTCAAATTGAGAAGAATCTGGCTAAGCGCGCGGCGATCGGCTAAGACAACTGCATCCCCTGCCCGGAGCAGTAACTCTAGCTTGATTCCTTTTGCATCGGCCTGGGGCCGCAACGCTGTGGCTACTTCCTCAAGAACACTTTCGCATGGCACAGGCTCAAGCGCGAATTGCACCTTCCCCGATTCAATTTTCGCAAGGTCGAGCAAATCATTGATCAACAAGAGTAGGTGCCGCGAACTGGTTTGGATTGTGCGGAGTTGCCGCTCCTGGTCGGCGGTCAGGGGTCCGGGCAGTCTCATCAGAAGTGTACCGGTAAAGCCAATGATCGCATTGAGCGGCGTACGCAGTTCATGCGACATGGTAGCAAGAAAGCGGTCCTTCGCCAGGTTTGCATTTTCCAGCTCAACATTCTTCTGTTGCAGCGCGTGCTCAACTCGCTTTCTTTCCGTGATGTCTCGAATGGCGCTTGAAAATAACTGGCCCCTGTCGCTTTCGAACGAACTGAGACTGATCTCTACAGAGAATTCGGTGCCATCCTTTCGTCGGCCAAAGAGTTCCAGCCCCTCTCCCATCGCGCGTACCCGCGGATCATGAACGAAGCCGTCACGGTGACTTATATGCTTTCCCTGAAATCGCTCCGGGACGAGAATCTCGATTGGCTGTCCCACCAATTCTTCGCGTTTGTATGCGAAGAGCTTTTCTGTTTGTGCGTTGATCAGCACGATTTGACCCTGCTGATTGACGATAACAATGGCGTCGGGAGCAGATTCCAGCAGACCGCGAAACTGTTCTTCCGCTCGCTTGCGCTCCGACATATCACGGGTCACCTTCGTGAATCCGCGCAAGTGTCCCTGGCTATCGCGGATCGATTCGATCACGATGCTCGCCCAGAACCTGGAACCGTCCTTGCGCACCCTCCAGCCTTCGTCTTCCGCTCGTCCTCCGGTCTTCGCTTTCTCCAATTCTCGCTGCGGCTTACCTGAAGCATTGTCTTCGTCGGTGTAAAAGCAAGAAAAATTGCGACCGACAATCTCGGTCTCGGTGTAACCCTTGAGTCGTTCCGCCACCGAATTCCAATTCAAGATATTGCCACAGGGGTCCAGCATATACGTGACATAGTCAGTCACATTCTCCACCATCAGGCGGAACCGCTCCTCTTTGATTCGTAACTCTTCTTCGGCACGCTTCCGTTCCGAGATATCGCGAATGGCGCTGGAGACAAGTGTTCCCTGCTCTGTCTTCAGCGGGCTCAGGCTAATCTCTACCGGAAACTCCGTTTTGTTCTTGCGCAGGCCGTACAATTCCAAGCCCCGCCCCATGGACCGCGCACGCGGGTCATGGAAAAAGCCGGTGCGATAGCTGGGATGCTTGTCACGAAAGCGCTGTGGAACGAGAACGTCGACGGCTTGCCCTAGCAGTTCCTCCCGTTGATACCCAAAGAGTTTCTCCGTTTGCGCGTTGATGAGAACGATCTGACCTTCCTGGCCAACTATCACCATGGCATCGGGAGCGGACTCCATGAAACCCCGAAACTGCTCTTCCCTCGCACGCGCTACCGCCGCCTGTTCGGTCAGCGCCTCGTTTGCCTCGTTTAGATCCTTAACGCTCGGAATTCTGAGCAGTTGTGGCGCGAGGCGAACCAGAAGTACTGCAGTTGCAATGGACGCAGCGGCCGTTACGCCCTTCACCAGTCCGGCGAGCCAGTACATTGCGTGCCAAAGGTTCCATACTTCCATCGCGTGCGTTAAGCCGCACGCCACAATAAAAACTCCGAAACAGACGAACATCCAGTTGAAGGGCAGATCCTTCTTTCGGCGCATGATATATCCCAGCGTGATAGGGATGCTCATGTAAGCGATGAAAATCAGCGAATCGGAAACGCCGTGCAACCAAACCAGTCCCGGCTCCCACTGGTAGCAGTACCCGTGCGGCATGAAATCTCCAGACGTGATTAACCACTCCAGGAACCGCATAGCTTCACGTTTGACCAACAGCATTCGGCGATACGTCCAAATCGAGGAAGGAACGGCCTTTGGCTTTATCGCTGGTGTGCCCCAGCACGGATGTGACACGCTTGCTCAAGCAGACGAGACGTCTTCGCGGTATCGTCCCGGCGACGCTGCTGGGCTCTTCGAGCGCTAGAACATTGGCAGTGTCGATCGCAGGAGCAACCTGCCGACCTGCCGCGCCGTCGCAAAAGATGCCTATTTGCCTGCAATTCACTTTTGTCGTCTTAAATGACGTGCGCACTCCCGCCTTCGCTGCGATTACATGCAACTGGGAGGTTACCAACATTGCCTTGGAAGGTGATCTATATCAGATTCGCCTTCGTCGCGCACTTGCTTCCTGGGAATCGTCGACGGCTCCTAAGGAGCTCGAATCTTGCCTGTGCGTTCTTCCGGGTCCCCAAGGCAATCTGAGCGTCCGAAGCAAGGGGCCTTCAGATTGCCTCCGTATGCTGAATACAAGCCGCTCGAGGGGCTTCGGAAATCGACCAAGAACGAGGCGATCAGAGGCTCATGCGCTTACGGTGTCAAGCGCAACTCTTTTCCAAGACAAGATGAGTGAGACCGTGAATAACCTGGGGGCGGCTGGCTTCGGAGAGAATCAATGGTGGCCCAGTCAGCAAGGAGGCCATCATGCAGTTCACGGTAAAAGTTGAGTGGCAGCAATCCGATGGCTCTATCACCAGTTCGGCTGGTGCAACTGTGGAATTGGAACCTTGCCAGTCGGCTGCCGATGTTGGTCTGAAACCTGTGGATGGCAAACGGATCCTCAATCGGTTAGGCCAGGTCGTGGTCGAGGGGTAGTTTCGCCGATATTGTGGATGCAAGACAACCGTGCCCAGCTTGCGGTCGTCGCTGGCATCTTAGAGACAATCGAACGCGGAAGTTGTATACAGTTTTCGGGAAGCTCAACGTGAATGCTCTCCGGTTCGACGGCCGCTGCGGTTGCGGGGCGGGACGCATCTTTTCTCCGGTATCGGAACTGCTCCCGAGGCGATTCAGCAGGTGCTGCCTGTCCAGTAGCAACAGAGCATGACCGGACCTCTCAAAGATATATTGCGTCGAAGCGCTTTGGCCTCAAAGAGCCCACACACCTCTCTCCCTGCTTGCAGCCGACAGTAGTTGTGCCCCCATGGGAATTCGCGCGACTATCCACGGACCTGACATCGTGAATGTTGCGGAAATCCGCGCAATAAGCTCAACGGCAAGGAAATTAGGCCGATAGGAGAGGTCGGAGTTGAAATCGTGCCGGACCGGGCTGTGCACAGTACGGATGGAACCATCGAGCAGGCGGGTCTGTCCGCAGCTGTGGAACAGGCAGCCGACTGCATTATCATCACCGATGCAAGTGGAATCATCCAATACGTTAATCCCGCATTTACCGCAATGACGGGCTACACCGAAAAAGAGGCTCTCGGCCAAAAAACTGCGCTCCTCAAATCGGGGCGCCATTCCAATGCTTTCTATCAGGAACTTTGGAACACTATCCAATCCGGCAGAGTCTGGCGTGGAGAAGTAACCAACCGCCGCAAGGATGGTACTTTCTATGACGAGGAGATGCGGATCGCTCCTGTGCACGGCTCAAATGTCGCCATCAATTGCTATATAGCCGTCAAACGTGACGTGACCGAACGACGGGCGCAAGGGGCGACTCAAGCGTTTCTTGCGGCGATTGTGGAAGATTCCGAGGACGCCATTATCTCCACCACGGCCGAGGGCGTGATACTCACCTGGAACCGCGGCGCGGAAGGGCTGCTCGGTTTCACCGCGGAACAGGCGATCGGGCAGTCTGTAACGATCATGACCCCTCCAGACCGGCTTTCGCGCATGGCCTTGTGCATCGAGCAGGTGTCGCGCGGGCACACCATATCGAACTACGAGGGTGTGTGCCAGCGAGCAGACGGACGGGAAGTTCACGTGACCGCTACGGGGTCCCCTGTCTACGACTCGGCAGGCAAAGTGGTGGCAGCCACTGCCATTCTGAGAGACGACACGAAGCGGAATGAGTCAGAACTCAAGCTGCGTGAGAGCGAAGAGCGTTTTCGCGGCATCTTTGAAAGCGCTCCGTTCGGCATGTGCGTGAGCGAAATGGACGGGCGTTTCATTCAGGTGAATGAGTCACTCTGCCGGATGCTTGGATATTCCTCGGAGGAGTTGCTTCGAATCAGTTGGACCGAACTGACTCACCCGGACGATCTTGAATCATCACTTGGCAAGATGAAACCTTTGCTTGAGGAACCGGGAGGTTTTGTAGACGATGAGATGCGCAGCCTCCGCCGCAATGGGGATGTTGTGTGGGTGCGCGCGCGAGCCTCGCTGACGCGAGACGGCAGCGGCAAACCTCTACATTGTGTGGTCCATCTGGAAGACATCACCGAGCGCAAGCGGGCCGAGGAAGCTTCTCGCCTGGCCAACTTGACCGCCGAAGCCGAAGGCCGGGATCGTGACTTTCAACATTCGTTGATCTCCGCCATTCTGGAGGTGTCCCTGGATGGAATCCTGGTGGTGAACGACACAGGCAATGTCGTCTCACACAACAAGAAATTCATGGAAGTATGGAAGATAGACCCCTCGAAGTATGCCAAACAGGCGGATGGCGAGGTTGTGACCGTCCCGGACGACTCTGTGCTCTCGGCCTGCGTCGAACTGGTAAAGGAGCCGGAGGTATTTTTGGCGCGGGTTCGCGAGTTGTACGCAGATCCAACGGCAAGTGACCACTGCGAGTTCGAGTTGAAAGACGGCAGAACGCTCGAACGCTATTCCGCCAGCCTGCGCGGCGAGAAGGCCGAACGTGGAGGACGCGTGTGGTTCTTTCGCGATATCACTGAGCGCAAGCGGTCGGAGCATGCGCTCATCGAGAGCGAACAACGCTTCCGCATCATGGCGGATAGTTGTCCGTCGGCGATGTGGCTGACCGATGCGGAGGGCGCGAAGCACTTTGTCAACCGGAGATACCGGGAACTCTGCGGGATTACCTACGAACTGGCCGAGGGAAGCAAGTGGCAGGCACTGTTACATCCCCAGGATGCCCCGGAATACCTCGCCACGTTTCGGCGTGCTGTGCGGGAACGCGCCCCCTTCAAGGCTGAAGTGCGTGTCCGCCGTGCCGATGGCGATTGGCGATGGATCGAATCTTACGCAGAGCCGCGCTTTGCCTCGAGTGGCGAGTTTCTAGGTCATGTCGGCCTTAGTCCGGACGTCACCGAGCGCAAGCAAGCCGAGCAGGCGCTCGTGGAGAGCGAACATCGCTTCCGCATTATGGCGGACAGTTGCCCGATCGGGATATGGGTGACGGATGCTGAAGGCGGCACGCGCTTTATCAACAGGACGTATCGGGAGTTCTGCGGCATTACCTCAGAACAGGTAGAGCCTGGTGCGTGGGTGTCGCTGCTTCATCCGGACGATGCACCGGGGTCCATTGCGGCATTCAACCGCGCGATGCAAGAGCATATGCCCCTAAAAACTGAACAGCGCAGCCGGCGGGCTGATGGCGAGTGGAGGTGGATCGAGTCCGAAGCCGCGCCGCGCTTCTCGCCGAGTGGGGAGTTCCGCGGCCTTGTCGGCACCAGCAAGGACGTCACCGAGCGCAAACTATCCGAGGCAAGACTGGAGGAAGCCCGCGAGCAAAGCGCTATGCTTCAGGAGACGGTCCTTCGATTGGAATTGGAGAAGACCGGTGACATGCACCGGCTCATTCTCAGCGCCGCCGGAGAAGGCATCTACGGTCTCGATCCCGGCGGCCTAACGACCTTTGCCAATCCCGCTGCCTCGGTGATGCTTGGATATACGGCCGAGGAATTGATCGGAAGGCCACAGCACGCCGTGATTCACCATTCGTACCCCGACGGCTCCGCTTACCCTCAAGAGGCGTGCTCGATCTATAAAGCGCTCCGTGACGGACAGGTTCATTACTGCGACAGCGAGGTTTTCTGGAAAAAGGACGGTACCAGCTTCCCCGTGGCGTACACCAGCACACCTATCCTGCGAGACGGTAAACCGGACGGTGCCGTTGTGGTATTTCAGGAGATATCGGAGAGAAAGCGGCGGGAGAGGGCGGACGCAGCCAATCAGGCGAAGAGCCGTTTTTTGGCCAACATGAGCCATGAGATCCGCACGCCGATGAATGGCGTCATTGGCATGAATCAGTTGCTTTTGGAGACAGATCTCACGGCCGAGCAAAGGCGATACGTCGAAGTGGCTCAGAACAGCGGGCGTACTCTCCTGACCCTCATTGACGACATTCTCGACTTGTCCAAGATCGAGGCCGGAAAGGTAGTTCTCACGAATCTGAACTTTAATTTGAACCACACGATTGAAGAGGTGGTTCAGCCTTTACGTGTTCAGGCGACGGCAAAGGGGCTCCGCATGGACGCGCGCATCTCATCGGGAGTGCCTGGGTTCTTGCGTGGCGATGCTCACCGGCTGCGCCAGGTGCTCACCAATCTTATCGCCAACGCCATTAAGTTCACCGATAGCGGTGGTATCACGCTGGATGCTGTACTTGAGAATGGGACCGAGCGGACGGCAACCGTTCGGTTCACCATCGCCGATACCGGGATCGGGATACGTTCGGACCAGATTAAGACGCTATTCTCGGCATTCGTCCAGGCCGATGCATCCACAACACGCAAGTATGGCGGGACCGGACTCGGGCTGGCTATTTCAAAGCAGCTTGTGGAGATGATGGGGGGTGGCATGGGGGTGACCAGCCGACAAGGCGAGGGTTCCACCTTCTGGTTCACGGCAGTCTTCGATCGAACGCCCTGTGGAGAGCAGTATTGCGTCGGCGAAGAGCGCCAGAATCGCTCCACTGCGCCGGATGCTCTCAGACATGTTGGCCATGGGGAAAGGGTACTGGTAGCGGAGGACAATTCCATCAACCGGGAGGTTATCCTTGCGCAACTAAAGAAGTTGGGATACAACGGCGAAGCGGTGACCAACGGCGCGGAGGCTGTTCAGGCGGTCGAACGCGGGGGCTTCAAGCTGGTGCTGATGGACTGCGCCATGCCGGTGATGGACGGCTATGAAGCGGCCCACCGCATCCGGCAATCGATTCATCCGAACATTGCGATCATCGCCCTCACCGCGAGCGCGATGGCCCCCGACAGGGAACGATGTCTGAGCGAGGGGATGGACGATTACCTTGCGAAACCGGTGGAACTTCCACAACTGGCTCGAGTCCTTGCCAAGTGGACTTCCGAATCCAGCGCAGACAATCTCACGAGTGGTCCAGCCCAACCTCTCCAGAAACCCGCCAGCGAGCCGGCTAAAGTTATCTTTGACGGAGACTCGCTGCTGCGGCGCCTGATGGGAGACCGGGAACTGGCTCGTGGCGTCCTTAAAGGGTTTATGCTGGATGCCCCGTCCCAACTTAAGAATCTGAGCGTCCGGCTCGATGAAGTAGATGCGCCGGGCACGCTGTTACAGGCACATACTCTAAAGGGATCGGCAGCGACAGTGGGGGCGGAAGCGTTGTACGCGATTGCCTTGACGATGGAAACGTCAGCGGCAGGCGGGCGGTTGGACGACTGCCGCGACCTTCTGCTCGGCGCAGGCAACGAGTTCGACCGTTTCAAGAGAACCGTGGAGCGAGACGGATGGGTTTCAATTGCGAACGACAATACCGGAATCAAGCCCGGATAAGAGAGGTAGAGCAATGTCAAATATAGACGGGGAACTGGCTCGGGACTACTTGGCCGATTGCCGCGAGCATCTGGCTGTGATGGAGACGGAACTGCTGGCCATAAAGACGAGTGATTCCAGGATCAATGACGACCGGCTGAATCGCATTCTTAGAGCGGCCCACGCCATAAGTGGACCTGCGGACTATTTCGATCTTGTGAAGATACGCGAGCTGGCCTATGAGACTGAAAACTCGGCTGCGTTGATTCGCTCGCTCAATGTTGCGTCCACCTCGGAGCAAGTCCGTGTACTGCTATCTGCCACAGAGAAATTGCAGGAACTGATTGAGAGCCCCGGCACGAGCAACGAGGCTGACACAGCTCAAGTCACAGACGATCTGGTCTCGCTGCGGTCCGACCATACGGCCCTCGCCAGCAAGTGCAGCAGTTCCTCCGCAGGCTCGACTCGTACAGACCCTAGATCCTTGCGTATCCTTTTAGTAGAAGACGACTTTGCCTGCCGATTCTTGCTGCAGACGTTTCTCGGCCGCTTTGGCCAATGCCATGTGGCCGTGAACGGGAGAGAAGCCGTGGAGACATTTCGCGTCGCCACCGAGCTGGCGCAACCGTACGACCTGATCTGCATGGACATCATGATGCCTGAAATGGACGGCCGGGAAGCAGTTCGGCAGATACGATCTTTTGAGGAAGCGCGAGGGATTCTGTCCACCTTTGGCGCGAAGATTTTTATGACAACCACCGTGCAGCAAGTCAAAGAAGTGTTTCTTTGCTTCAAGGAACTCTGCGACGCATACCTTATGAAACCCATCGATCTTGCACAACTACAGAGCCAAATGAGGTTCTACCAACTGCTCAAGTAGGCGTCGTCCGGCGTGAGTACCGGTGGCGGGTGGCAAGTAAATCTTGTCTTTCCGGTTCAATTCGCTTATGTGTCCTGCTTCGTTCCCTCGTGAGTTCTTCGTGTCAGGACAAAACAGACGTCGGGCGTCACCGCCAAGCGGCGTTGTTGCATGGATCGAGTCTCGGCCGAGCTTCCCCTCTTCCAAGCCTGTTTCACGCTGCGATATTCAGCCGGCGAACAGAGTCCGGGCGTCCCGCGTCGAGCATTCGGTTGAGGACGGCCATGCCAACAGCAGCTTCGGCCTTCTGGCCATCGAAACTTAGCGCTGGCAGGCGAGAACCAATGATGGCCTTGTAACGGCCCATCGCCGTTTCAACGAGAGCGCGTTGTCCATAGTCAGTTTCTTCTTGCCAGCCCAGCCTTCCTCGGTCTGTAATCGCAAGAATGTGCTGGTCTCGCTGTGACGGGTTGTGCTCGGCTTCGGCACTGAGTACGGCTGTCACATGGGGCGGGCACATGGATGTCTTCGCTGCGCTGGGCCACAACATCGTAGGTCGGCATCCCATCATAAGCGCCATCGGCAGTGACGCTGGCGATGGTCGCCTCGATCTGATCCAGCAGCGGTGCCACTTGCGAGGGATCCCCTACGTCGTTCCCGGTCAGGGTCGAGGCCATGATCATTCCGGTGTCGGCGTCCACGGCCAAGTGCAGCTTTTTCCAAGTGCGACGCGCCTTTGCGCCATGTTTTTCCTGAAGCCACTCGCCGGCACCGAAGACTTTGAGTCCCGTGCTGTCGATTAACAGGTGGATCTGCCCATCAGGTAGAACACAGCCCGTGGAGATTGACGCCATTTTCCTTGCCCTTCGGCTCAAGGTGCTGTGGTCAGGCGTGCCCAGTTGCACACGCAACAGGTCAAAGATAGAGGTCATCAATCCCTCAGCCTGACGCAGCGCCAGGTGAACTGCCAGGCGCAGCATCATGCCCGTCTCGATTGCGAGCTCTGAATAGACCGATTGGCCACCCGGGGTCGTCCGACGCTCTACATGCCAACCATCAAGCACCTCTGAAGTGACCCATAAAGTCAGACTGCCTCGACGCCGAAGACCAGCATCATACTCGGCCCAGTTCTTCACCTGGAACTTCATCTTGGGGATGTGGTGACGGCGCG
>Ga0255354_1000382_pt1 | contig 28447 bp, 23 predicted proteins | sample HBST50metaG_FD_189942 | JGI IMG/M metagenome (GOLD analysis project Ga0255354, IMG submission 189942) | Peat soil microbial communities from Stordalen Mire, Sweden - H.B.S.T50 | ecosystem: Environmental > Terrestrial > Soil > Wetlands > Peat | place: Sweden: Norrbotten County, Stordalen Mire...
GAAAGTTACTGACGACCGTGGTAAGGTGTGGCAACACCCGCACCGATTCCCCGCAAAATCGCTATCACATCAGCCCTGTGGAGTTGTTGCGGACTCAGCGCGAAGCAGTCGTGGCTGGCCATGACATAGTGGGCTTTTACCATTCGCATCCCGACCATCCCGCGCATTGGTCGGCGACCGATCTTGCCGAGGCGCATTGGACCAACTGCTCTTATGTGATTACCAGCGTTGAAAAGGGCCGGGCCGTGTTGACGCATGCGTTCTTGTTGCAGGGCCAGGAAGAAGACAAGCACTTTGAAGATGAAGCGATCGAAGTGACCACTTAGCCCCCAAGCAGACAGATCGGAACCACTCAGAAAGGAACATCATGCCAACCAAAGTATTGATTCCCACTCCACTTCGTCCCTATACCGGCAAGCAGGCAGTCGTCGAGGTCACCGCTCCTACTGTTGGCGAAGCCTTGAGCCATCTTGTCGCCCAATTCCCCGATCTGCGCAAGCACCTCTTCTCTGAAGACGGCAAGCTGCGCTCCTTTGTGAATGTGTACCTCAACGACGAGGACATTCGTTATCTGAGCAAAGATGCGACTCCGCTCAAAGAAACGGATACGATTTCAATTGTGCCTTCGGTTGCAGGCGGTCGTTAAGAGACGGTCGCGCAGATGGATGTTCATTCAAGGAACTGTTGTATTGGAGACGATCAGTGGCAGTCACAATCGATAGCAGTCAGACGACTTTGAGCAACGAAGAGATATTGCGTTACTCGCGCCACCTCATCATGCCCGAAGTGACGATGGAGGGGCAAAAGAAACTGAAGGCCGCGCGCGTGCTGTGCGTAGGCACGGGAGGACTCGGTTCTCCACTCGCACTCTATCTGACCGCGGCGGGCGTAGGCACTCTCGGTCTGGTGGACTTCGACGTGGTGGATTACACAAACCTGCAACGGCAGGTGCTTCATTCCACCGCCGATGTGGGCCGGCTGAAGCTGGACTCGGCCATCGACAAGCTGAAGGCCCTCAATCCCTTCGTTGAAATTAAGCGCTTCGACACCTACCTCAACAGTCAGAATGCTCTGGAGATATTCAGGGACTTCGACATTGTGGCTGACGGCACGGATAATTTCGCCACGCGCTACCTGGTCAACGATGCCTGCGTGCTCAGCGGCAAACCCAATGTCTACGCCTCCATCTTTCGCTTTGAAGGGCAGGCCAGTATCTTTGGCGCGGAAGGCGGCCCGTGCTATCGCTGCCTTTATCCAGAAGCGCCACCGCCAGGGCTGGTTCCGTCCTGCGCGGAAGGCGGCGTGTTGGGCGTGCTTCCGGGGTTACTCGGCGTCATGCAGGCCACGGAGGTCATCAAGCTGATCCTCGGTGTCGGAGAGCCGCTGATTGGCCGCCTGGTGCTGGTGGATGCGCTGGCCATGCGCTTCCGCGAGATGCGCATCCGCAAGAATCCCGAGTGCCCGGTCTGCGGCGAGCACCCCACTGTGACGGAACTGATTGACTACAACCAGTTCTGCGGCGTGCGCGGAGAAGAGAGCGAACCAGCCACCAGCACAAAGATTCCTGAAATCCAAGTGGAGGAATTCAAGCGCCGATTGGATGCCGGCGAAGATATCTATGTTCTCGATGTGCGCGAGCCGCATGAATACCAAATCTGCAACATCCACGGCCATCTGATTCCGTTGGGCGACCTGCCCAAGCGCGTGCATGAACTGGATTCAAGCCTGGAGATTGTGGTGCACTGCAAGAGCGGCGCGCGCAGCGCCAAGGCTGTGGACTTTCTGCGTCAGTCGGGTTTCAAGCGCGTGACCAATCTGACCGGCGGCATTCTGGCGTGGGCAGACAGGATCGATAAGTCGCTGCCAAAGTACTAACCACCTGCGGTGGGGCCAGCGGCCTTCGGCACGGAGGAAGCGGGCCAGTGCGATCCTCTTGCATTCCAGCAACGACGCGCATGAAACAAAACGGCCAGTCTCATCACCGAGGCTGGCCGTTCTTTTGTTGCGCTTAACTTACGGTTAGGCGAGTCCGGGATTGCGTCCCTGCCGTAGATCCCACAAGGCAGCGACCAGAGCATCGATTTCCTCGCATGTGTTGTACAAGGCCAGCGTTGCTCGAACCGTGCTCTCCAGGCCAAAGCGGCGCAGGATCGGCTGAGCGCAGTGATGACCACTGCGCACGGCAATACCCTTTCGGTTGAGGTAGTCGCCAATCTCTTCCGGGCGGAACCCATCCAGCACAAAAGAGAGGACACCTGCCTTTTCCTTTGCAGTGCCGATGATGTGCAAGCCGGGAATCTTCAGCAGCGCGGCCGTTGCATAGGTCAAGAGCATGTGCTCTTGGCGCGTAACATTGGCGATGCCGACGCGATCGAGATAGTCAATGGCCGCGCCAAGTCCGACTGCATCGGCAATGTTGCCAGTGCCGGCTTCAAAGCGTTGCGGCGGGGGTTGATAGAGCGTCTTCTCAAAGGTGACGTCTTGAATCATGTTGCCGCCACCCTGCCATGGAGGCATGTTGTCCAGCACTTCAGACTTTCCATACACCACGCCGATGCCGGTTGGGGCAAAGACCTTGTGTCCGGAAAAGACGTAGAAGTCGCAGTTGATGGCTTGCACATCGATACGCATGTGCGCCACAGCCTGCGCCCCATCCACCAGCGCAAGCGCGCCGTGACGATGAGCAGCCGCAACCATCTCCTGCACGGGCAAGATTGTGCCCAGCGCATTCGATACGTGCGTGATGGAGACCAGGCGCGTCTTGGGGCCAAGCAGCTTTTCGTACTCGTCGAGCAGGATCTGGCCAGAGTCGTCCACCGGCGCAACGCGCAGCCGCGCGCCTTTTTCCGCGCACAGCATCTGCCAGGGAACGATGTTGGCGTGATGCTCCATCCAGGTGATAACAATTTCGTCGTCCTTCTGAATGTTGCGCCTGCCCCAGCTTTGCGCCACCAGGTTGATGGCCTCCGTGGCCCCACGCACAAAGACAATCTCGCGTGTTGCCCCGGCGTTGAGGAAGCGGCGCGTCTTCTCCCGCGCTGACTCATACGCATCGGTGGAGCGCGCGGCCAACTCGTGTGCGGCGCGATGCACGTTGGAGTTTTCGTGTTCGTAGAAGTAACTCAAGCGGTCGATGACCGATTGCGGCTTCTGCGTGGTGGCGCCATTGTCGAGCCAGATCAGCGGGTGTCCGTTGACGACTTCACGGAGGATCGGAAAGTCGCGTCGGATTGCCTCCACATCGAAGGAATACGAAGAGAGGCCGAGATCGCCCAACAGTTCAGGCTGCCCCGCAGCGGGAGCGACTTCCGGCACAACGTCTACCGAGGAAAGCGACCGGGGCTGGTTCTGTGGATCGTACGAAGCTGGCGCACGATAGTCAGGCGCGTGGGCCACAGTTCCTGGAAGTTGCGGCGCTGCAGCATCCAACGGCGAGGCAAACGGGCTGACGCTACCCGCAGAGTCTTCCTTCGCAGCCGCGGGTATTGCCGCAGAGCTTGCAGCCGGAACTGGTCCAGGGATGGAGGGCGGAGTGGAAAACAGCGGCCGCGCCTCTTCCATGAAAGAGAAGGTCGGAACCGCCGAGGAATCGGCAAAGCCCAGAGCGCCTGGAATTGCCGGTGTGGGAGGCTGCACAGACTGCGCGCGCGGCGCTGGTTGAACATCAGGAGTCAACGACGAAGGAATCGCTGCAAAGCCTTCCTCGCTGGGCGCAGTATTTGCATTCGTTGGCGAAGGAGTGAGCGGAGCAGCAGGCTCAACAAAAAGCGGCCTCGCATCCTGCAAGAACCCGAATGGCGAGTTAGCCGGCAAGGCAATTCCCTGCCCCAGCCCGCCGCCAGGAACCGCGGGAGTTGCGGCAGGTTGATGCAAGTCCGGCACGATGCTGCGATCCGGAGTGGCCACGAACGCCCCAGGCTGCGCGTCGGCCAAACTCGCCAGCAGCCCTGGAACCGCGGGCGCAGTTGGGCTGGGCACAGCCGCATACGGATTTCCACTAAACGCCGAGTTCGGTGGGAGCACCGCTGCCGCCGCGGTAGCTGCAGGCGCCTGAAGCGGCTCTGGCAATGCATTGAATATCTCGTTGGCCATGCGCGCTAACTGAGCCGGAGAGATTGGTGCGGGAGCAATCGCTTCGCTCCCATGCAACCCCGCGACCCAGTCAGTGCTATCCGGAATGACGGTCGAGATGGGCAAGCGCTCACTTGTACTCATGGTATTGGCCTACGTCTACGTCCTCGAGCAGGGCAATGGCATCGTCTGTGAGTACGGCCGCCGAGCAGTACAGCGACACCAGGTAAGAAGCAAGCGCGCGCTGGTCGATTCCCATGAAGCGAACCGATAACCCAGGGCTCTGTTCTCCCGGCAGTCCAGGTTGGAACAGACCCACCACGCCCTGCTTTTTCTCACCTACGCGCACCAGCAGAATCTTAGTGGAATGGTCCTTGCTGCGAATGGCGAGTTTGTCCGAGGGAACGAGCGGCACGCCACGCCAAGTCAGGAACGGCGTTCCGAATAAAGTTACTGTTGGCGGAGGCACGCCGCGGCGGGTGCATTCCCGCCCAAAAGCGGCAATGGCGCGCGGGTGAGCAAGAAAGAACGAAGGCTCTTTCCAGACCTTGGTCAAAAGCTCGTCCAGATCGTCCGGAGTGGGCGCACCTTTGCGCGTCTTGATCTTCTGCGCATCGGGAACATTATTGAGCAAGCCATAGTCCGCGTTGTTAAACAACTCGTTCTCTTGCTTTTCCTTGACGCTCTCGATCAAGATCCGCAACTGCTCGCGCACCTGATCGTAAGGATTGCTGAACAGATCCGAGACACGGGTGTGAACGTTGAGCACCGCATTGATGCTGCCCAAGCGGTACTCGCGGGGAGCATCCTCGTAATCAACGTAGGTGGAGGGTAACGTCGACTCGTCTTCGTGTCCGCAGAGGGACTCGATCACCTTGGCTTCATTTACCTTGTTAAGGCGGAAGGTGCCTGCTTCCAGCGGCTTCCAGTCCAGCAGGCGAACCAGCCAACGAGGCGTGATGGCCCCGAACTGCGGAGCCGTCTTGGTAACATTTGCAAGTTGAAATGCCGATTCTTCATTCAACGAAACTCGGCTAACTTCTTCTGCCACAGGTTCCTCCTTACTGAATCAAATCACGCAGATTATAGCCCGCGCTGGTACACACCGCAAACCAAATTTAGACGAAGATTTTCACCATCCTGGCGGTTGATGTTAGCCAGGTCAAAGGGCCGATTCCGCTGCTAGGCCAGATGCTTACATGGAGGAATCTACAGTCTTTAGTACTTGCGTACCGAATGATCCACTCGATCCGACCAGGCATGGATGCCACCGGTGAGATTCCACACATGAGTGAAACCCGCCTTATGCAGAACCTCGACTGCCTTGGCGCCCCGCGGTCCCATCTTGCAGACGGTGACAATGTTTCTATTTACATCGAGTTCGTTGACCCGCTTCGACAGCTCTGGAAGCGGAATCAATTCCCCGCCGATATTTGATATTTCGTACTCGTATTCGTCGCGCACATCAAGTAGAAAAAGGTTTTCGCCAGCATCCAACCGTCTTTTCAGTTCTTCGACACGAATCTCAGGAACGCCCATCGTTTCTCCTCACGCTCTTGCTGTGCGACGGACGCCTATTTATGCCCCGCCCCAGTTTCAACCCAAAATAGAAAACCCACCTGCCAGTTCAATCTCTGGCGGTGGGTATATATAGAGGTGGCGGCTTGTAAGTTACTCTAGCCCTGCCACTTTCTCACGCCAGAATGCATTTGCGTACAGCAAATCGCTGGGCAACAACACATTTCGGCGGTCGTGGGGCTAAAGGTTCTCACAGAATCAATGTAACACACACGCTGTTAGGCAACAAGAAAGATATGCAGGGGCGCTGGATGAACTGGAAATGCAGAACAGATAATCTACCTCCGACTGTCCATGCCGGGCGGGTCCAAGCCTTTTCATGTTTTGACCTGCGACCCTGGCCGTGGGTAGAACATCAGATGATTATGAGCAAGTTAGCCGAAGACCGCACGGAGCTTCTATTCAAGCCTTTTTCCATCAAGAATCTAGCTTTATCGAACCGGATCGTGATGGCGCCCATGACTCGCGGCAAATCACCGGAGGGCATTCCTGGACCGGATGTGGCGGCCTATTATCGCCGCCGCGCCGAAGGAGGAGTAGGCCTGATCGTGACAGAAGGAACCTACGTTCCGGTTCCTTCCGCCGGCTTTTATCCCAAAGTGCCGCACTTCTACGGCAAGGAATCCTTGGCAGGATGGAAGCGGGTGGTCGAAGAAGTCCATCATGCCGGCGGAAAGATTTTTCCCCAACTCTGGCACGTTGGCATCACGCCCGGCGCGGAGGGAACTATTCCTGCTGGCGCGATGGGGCCTTCCGGACTCGCGAATCGGGGCAAGAAGGTTGCCGAACCGATGACGCAGCAGGATATCGACAGCGTGATTCGTGCTTTTGGCGAAGCCGCATTGTCGGCACAGCGCCTGGGGTTCGACGGTGTTGAGATTCACGGCGCGCACGGCTATCTTCTGGATCAGTTCTTCTGGGACGGGACCAACCAGCGCATCGATGGGTACGGAGGCAATCTGGCCGAGCGTACACGTTTCGCCGTGGAAGTGATCCGCGAGGTACGCGCCCAGGTGGGACCGGAGTTCCCTGTCTGCCTCCGCTATTCGCAGTGGAAGCAGCAAGATTACAACGCCAAATTGGCGCAGACACCTGCTGAACTGGAGCGGTTTCTTGCGCCTCTGACCGCGGCCGGAGTGGATCTGTTCCATTGCTCGCAGCGTCGCTTCTGGGAGCCTGAGTTTGAGGGCAGCTCGCTGAATCTGGCGGGGTGGACCAAGAAGCTGACGGGCAAGCCCACCGTGACAGTAGGTTCAATCACGCTAAACGAGGAGTTCACAAGCACTTTTCGAAGTGCGGAAACCGCTGCGGCAACGGGAATCGACGAGTTGCTCGATCGCCTGGAGCGCGAAGAGTTTGACCTGGTTGCCATTGGACGCTCGCTGATTGTGAATCCTGCCTGGCCACAGATTGTTCGACGCGGAGCGATCAAGGAACTACAGCCGTATCAGCGAGACGTACTGGCGCAGTTGATATAGGACCGGAACCTCTGTCCATCAAGCAGGGGCTCCATGAATCAACTTTTCCTACCCGTTACGAATCCGTCCTGGCGGTTGCCGGATATGTCTTGCGTACAATCCACAGCACCGGCAACCCAAGCAGTATCAGCCCAGTGCCAAGCAGCGAGCCTTTCAGGTTGCTGGCATAGCTTGCGACCAGCACTACCCCGGCGCAGGCTACAAAGATGGCCGGCAGCAGCGGGTATCCCCATACCTTATAGGGACGAATCGCATCTGGCCGGGTGCGGCGATAAACAAAGACCGTAGTGGCTGTAAGCATATAGAAGAGCCACTCGGCGAAGACCGCTAACTCGAAAAACTGCTGAAACCGGCTGAGGAACAGCAGCAGCACGGTGGAGAGCAGTCCCTGCACCGCCAGCGAGGTGGAAGGCGATTGGAAGCGCGGACTGATCCGCGCAAACTGGCGAAAGAAAAGGCAGTCTCGCGCAGCGGCAAAAGGGATGCGCGCGCCGGACATGATGGTTCCGTTGAGGGTGACGAAGATGCTGATGGCCATGGCCGCGGCCACGAAGCCTGCTCCCGCGGGGCCTGCCACTACAGAAAGCGCCGCCACGGCAGGCCGCTCACTGCCTGCAATTTGCGCGGCGGGAAGAATGTATTGGATGGCGGCGTTGGTGGCCATAAAAAGTGCGCCCACAATGAACAGGCCAGCGATCAGGGCGATGGGCAGGCTGCGCTCTGGATTGCGCACTTCGCCCGCGACCATGGTGAGGTCGTTCCATCCGTCATAGGCCCACAGAGTGGCAATGAGCGCGAGCATGAATCCGCTAAAGCCGCCGGTGGCGTGAGGCAGCGAGGTCGAGAAGTTGGCCCACGAGCCAGACGCGGAAGCAAAGCAAAGCCCCGCGACGATGAGAATGAGAATGCCCTTGAGAACAGTGAAGACGAGTTGAAAATCGCCAGCTTTTTTGATCCCCAGATAGTTGAGTCCGGTGATGAACCACGTGACGACGATCGCAAATAATTGCGACCAGAGCAGTGGAATCGGCGCGCCTATGGCCTGATCGCTCAACCAGTGGAAAGCGGGAAAGAACTCTAGCGTGCGGGCCAGTCCGATGGTGACGGCGGCGATCGAAGCTGGCTTGGCGACAGCAAACCATGTCCACATATAGAGGAAGGCTGTGGTGTCTCCATAAGCCCCGCGCAGGTAGACATATTCGCCGCCCGCATAAGGCATCATGGCGCTCAGTTCGGCATAGGTCATGGCGCCGAACAGAGAAAGCAGGCCGCCGACAATCCAAGCCAGGTAGACTAGCGACGACGATCCAACGTCCTGCATCATCTCGCGCGGCACCAGGAAAATTCCACTGCCGATAATGGTGCCGACAACAATCGCCGTAGCCTGACTCGCGCCCAGAACGCGAGGCAAGTCAGGCTGGGAAGAGTGAGTCGATCCAGAAGCTCGTTGATTCATGCGGTGATGAAAGATTAGCACGGTAGCTTGCCGCTGTAGATTGCCTGACGACTCGCCTGTCGTTGTTCCGCGCAAGGCAGCGTGGAAACACCATGATCCCGGAGAGAGCATGCTCTCTTCACAGCTTGCTCAGGCGCTCGCAGGCTTCGTCAAGGTCATGGTCCTTTTTCGCGAAGCAGAAGCGCAGTAGATCTTCGCCGCGGCCGGGGCGGAAGAAGGCAGATCCAGCGACTGAAGCGACTCCAGTGCGCGCAAGGAGGAAGTGTGCTTTTTCTGCCGCAGTTTTTCCTGGCAGTTGAGGGGCCTTGGCCAAGATATAGTAAGCGCCAGCAGGGACGGATGGTTCGAAGCCCGCGCTGCGCAGAGCGCTGAGAATGCGGGTGCGCTTGGATTCGTGATCGACGGCCAGTTGCTGATAGAATTCGGGGCCAAGTTGCTCCAGGCCAGCGGCAACTGCATGCTGTAGGGCCGAGGGCGCGCAGACATACGTGAGGTCGTGGAAGTAAGCAATGGCGCCAAGCCAGCGGACATCGGCTGTAACATATCCAACCCGCCAGCCGGTCACGGAAAAGGTCTTGGAAAACCCAGAAAGAACGATGGTGCGCTCTTTCATGCCGGGCAGACTTGCAGGACTGATATGACGAGCCGAACCATAGACGAAGTATTCGTAAATCTCATCGGTAATCAGGAACAGATCATATTCCAGAACGACCTCAGCGATGGCTTCCAGTTCGGCGAGAGAGAAGACTTTGCCACTGGGATTGGCCGGGGTATTGAGAACAAGCGCGCGGGTGCGGGGAGTAATGGCAGCACGAAGAGCGTCGATGTCGAGAGTCCAGTTTGGTTCGGCCAGCGGGACGAAGACCGGAACCACGCGCATGGCCTTGAGTGTCGAGACATGGTAGCCGTAAAAAGGCTCAAAGAGAAGCACTTCGTCGCTTGGATTCAGGAGCGCCATGGCCGCGGCATGGAATCCGCCGGTTGCGCCAGATGAGACAAGAATCTCGCGGTCAGGATCGTAATCGAGAGCATGGTCACGGTACTGCTTGGCAGCGATGGCCTTGCGAAGGCGCTCGATGCCATCGAGGCGCGTATAGATATTGTGGCCATCGCGGATGGCTTGGATCGCGGCTTGTTCGACCGGGGCGGGAACCGGAGTGTCGCAAATGCCCTGAGCCAGGTTGATACCGCCTAGGCGGTCGCACTCGACACTCATTGCGCGGATCTCCGACTGCAAGACGCCGGGGGCAAGATGGCTGAGTGCAAGCGACGAGGAGCCCACAGGCCTGGACTTGCATGTATGGGATGGCTGAGCAAGCGTATTCGGCACGGGAAACTCCTCTCGGAAGAAGTTCAATGAAGCCGACCTGACAGTTTCAGGGCCGGATCACTTGATCGCGAGGCGATGACAACTTCTTTGAATCTGGAGCGCCGGGCGGGAATTGAACCCGCGAATACAGGTTTTGCAGACCTGCGCGTTAGCCACTTCGCCACCGGCGCTTATGAAACAATTGACATTAGTCAGCAGAAACCGACACCCATCAATTGTTTGCTAAACATTAAAAAACCCACCGCGCCTTGTGGCGGGTGGGTCGTCGGATAAGAGATTCCTGTTTTGGAATCTAGCCCAGCGAACACGCCCGCGCAGCGCAGCCTTGACAGCAGCACATACACATCGCGGGAGTGAACAAATGAGCCATCTGATCCTTTGCTGGTCGAACGCCACGCGTCTGTGACTGACCAATTGTTAGTAGATTAAGTGCAAAGCCGAGACATGTCAATCCCTGCTCAATAGGGACGCGGATTGAATCCCGGCTCTTTCTGCTGCTGAACAGTCAATGTTAACGCACCGGTTGGCCGTTGTGCTACCATCGAACAAATTGAAAATCAGGATTGATCAAGTGACGATTCTCCCTACTTCTCGAATGTTTATGGCCATGTACACCCCAGGCGGTGACAGGTCAGCTTCGGCAGTTTGAGTTTCGCCTCAATCTCCATTCTGACAGCCGCCTGGGGTTCCCCTGGCGGCCTCGTTGTTTCTGGATACTTATTGTCATTACCCAATGGAGATTGCATTGAGCACACAAGACCTGCAGGATTCTACAGTTGCCATTCACGGCGGACGAACGCTGGACTCTCACGCCAGTTCGATTCTCTTTCCGCTCTATCAGACAAGCACCTTTGTTCACGATGCAGTCGGCGTTGACAAGGGCTTTAGCTATTCGCGGGTCTCCAACCCCACGGTCGACGCTCTGGAGAAAGCCCTGGGCGCACTGGAGGCAACGCCTCCGACCGTCTGTTTTCGTACCGGAATGGCCGCGATCACTACACTGTTTCTATCCGTGCTGAAGTCCGGTGACCATGTGGTGATCTCCGATGTGGTCTATGGCGGCACCATGCGCCTGTTTCGCGAGGTCCTCGACAACTTGGGAATTACCTCCACGTTCGTTGACAGTTCCGATGCCGCAAACGTTGAGGCCGCGATCACTCCCTCGACCCGCATAGTATTCATTGAGACGCCCGGCAATCCAACTTTGAAGCTGACTGATATCGAAGCGATCTCGCAGATTACCAAACAGCATTCGATTCTGCTCGCTGTCGATAACACCTTTCTGACGCCACTTCTTCAAAAGCCTCTCGAACTCGGCGCGGACATCTCCGTGCTTTCGACAACAAAGTACATCGACGGCCATAACGCAACGGTTGGCGGATCGCTCGCCACGCGCGATGAAAAGCTGCTGGAACGTTTTCGCCTGATCCGCAAAACAATCGGCACCACGCAGGCTCCTTTCGAGGCATGGCTTACGCTGCAAGGCATGAAGACTCTGCCTGCGCGCCTCAGGCTGCATTGCGAGGGTGCGTCGATCATCGCGCAATGGCTGGAGAATCATCCGGCAGTCGAGCACGTGTTCTACCCTGGGCTCGACTCGTTTCCGCAAAAAGCGTTGGCAGAGAAGCAGCAACGCGCTGCCGGCGGCATGATTGCATTCGAGCTGAAGGCCGGGTACGACACCACTATTCGAGCACTGAACAGCGTGCAGCTTTGTTCGCGCGCAGAAAGCCTGGGCGGGTTGGAGACATTGATCACACACCCCTCTTCAACCACTCATGCGGATGTTGAGCCAGAGCTTCGCAAACGGCTGGGCATCACGGATGGCCTTGTCCGGCTTTCAGTTGGGCTTGAAGCCCCCGAAGATATCATTGCCGACCTGGAGCAGGCCTTCGCCGCCGCTGGTTGCTGCATCGCAACAAAAACGGAAGTTGGCCCCTACTGAATCAGTTGATAGCGCTTCATCTGGCCAATCAATTCTGTCATGTCAATGGGCTTTATGAGGTACGCGTCGCAGAGTTCGTGAAAGCAGAGAATTGCCTCTTTGACATCTTCGACCGTCGTCGTCATGATGATTTTCGTTCCTAAAGTCGACAGAATTCCGCGCTCTTCTTCCATGACCCGGATACGTCGAACAGCCTCGCGGCCGTTCATCTCGGGCATCAGGATGTCCATGCAAACAAGATCGTACGCTTGTCCTTGTTCCATTGCGATGTGAAATGCCTCCACGGCTTCCATCCCATTCACGGCGACATGGCATTCACCGTAGCGGCACAGAATATTTTGAAGTAACAGCCGACAGGTAAGATCGTCTTCCGCGAGAAGAAACCGGAGAGGTCCGCTGCTTCTGTCAGTCCGATTGAGCGTGGTGACGCCTTTCCGGTCGGCAGCGGAAGAGCTGCAGGCGCGCAGGCAATCAAGAGCAGCCATGATTTCAGTAATGTCGGCATGGTTGCTCGCATCTGGCTGTTGGATCAGTTGGCTCAATCTATCAGTTGCCAACAGCAGAATGCGGATCTGTTCGAACGTGAGAGCTGCCTTATCCGAACGGATTTGCGCTAATACTTCTTCCATCTTCAATGCAAGCTCATGGATGCGATTGAGTTCGAAGAAAAGTGCTCCACCCCAGACAGAATGGATTGCCCGAAAGATGCGGCCTAGACGTGACTCATCAATCCGCGTACCGCCCATTTTGATGGCGAGAAAGTCCGACTCTATCGCGGCCAAGTGCTCTTTGCAATCTGCCAGGTAATCTTGTGCCAGTTCGTTGTTAAGATCAATCATCGTTTGTCATCCTCAAAACCACAGGTGCTAGCTGGAGTTCCACCCATTCGGTATTCTCCAGAGTATGTTTGAATAGCTCAAACGCCTCGACAGCACGAGCTACGAGTCCAGAGCAAGGATCGAGGTGTCCCATTCCACCAGCCTGTTCAAGAGCGTGTGCGATTTTGCGTAAAGTCTCGGCCCCTGCCGTTGCCGCCGCTCCCTTGAGTGCATGCGCTTGTAATCGGATACCGTATGCATCCCCCACGGCAAGCAGCTTACGCAGATTTTTCAACTGGTGCGGAACATCGTCGAGGAATCCGCGAAGAACGACGCCAGCCAATTGCCGATCTCCCATCAGACGCCGCAGCAGCGAATCTGCATCAAAGATAGAAACTTCCGACCCGGCTGTTTCTCCTGAGTGAGGATGCACCTGATTGGGAGAGCGGGCTACCGGCATCCACTTGGCCAGCACTTCTGCTAGCCGCGGAAGTTCAAGGGGCTTTGCAAGATAGTCGTTCATCCCCTCGTTCAGGCATCGTTCCCGGGCAGACGACATTGCATCAGCCGTGAGAGCAACGACCGGAATGTCCGATCGCAGCAACTTGCGAAGCCGCCGGGTTGCCTCGTAGCCGTCCATGACCGGCATCTCGCAGTCCATCAGAACCAGGTCATAGCCTCCGCACGTTACCGCTTCGACGGCCTCTGCGCCATTAGAGACTGCGTCGGCGTTGTAGCCTAACTTTTGCAGTTGGGCAAGTACCACTAGCTGGTTGGTGAGGTTGTCTTCTGCCACCAAGATTCTTTCTCCATGCCCGATTTTCGTCTCAAGACTCGGCTCGATAATGAGATCCTCCGCCAGTTCACCCGCGGATGCTCGCTCGTCGGCGGTTGCAGGTTCAAAAACAGTAGTGAACCAGAAAGTGGAACCGTGACCTTCCCGGCTATTTACACCTATCTTCCCCCCCATCAACTCTACAAGTTGCTTCGAAATTGTCAGTCCAAGCCCCGTGCCGCCATACTTGCGCGTCGTGGAGGTGTCGGCCTGAACAAATGGCATAAATAGTGTTGTTAGCTGGTCAGGACATATGCCAATCCCAGTGTCGGTTACAGCAAAGCGGAGGGTCGTAATGCCATTACTTTCGCTCATAAGTTCCACGTTGAACGTTACCTCGCCATGGTCGGTAAACTTAACAGCGTTCGCGGTGAGATTGGTCAGGATCTGGCGCAGGCGATGCGCATCACCTTTGACGAGTTGTGGAACATCTGGAGACACGCACGAAAGCACATGGAGTCCCTTCGCGGTTACCCGGTCTTGTAAGAGGGATATGACATCTGCGAGAACTTGCCGTACGTTGAGTATCTGCTTCTCAAGTGAAATCTTCCCCGCTTCGATCTTGGACAAGTCAAGAATGTCGTCAATGAGGGCCAGGAGGGTTCGCCCGCTCGTTTGGACGACTTCGACGTATTGCCGTTGTTCTGGAGTGAGGTCCGTGCTCAAGAGCAGTTGATTCATGCCAATGACACCATTCATCGGCGTACGAATCTCGTGACTCATGTTGGCGAGAAAACGGCTCTTCGTCTGGTTGGCGTCCTCGGCGTCCTCCCGGGCGCTGATCAGTTCCTTTTCATAGCGCTTCTGCTCGGTAATCTCTTCGAGAATTCCGACCAGACGAATTAGGTGGCCTTCCTTATCTCGGACAGGGAAAGCCCGGTCCCGTATCCATTTCTCTTGCCCGTCAGGTGTTCGTATTCGGTATTCCGACTCAACATCTTCTCCTCGCATTTGCTTTGCAAATAATATGCTGCATTGTTCCAAGTCGTCTGGGCGAATCGCCTCCAGCCGAGATGCCGGGCTCCGGTAGATGCTGGCACAGGTTCTTCCCCATATCTGTTCATACGCAGGACTGACATAGAGGAATTCGTCGCACCCCGCATTTTTCATCCAAAAGACTTCCCGAATGTTCTCTGCCAGTTGACGAAACTTCTCCTCACTGTTTTGCAGCGCTTCCTCTGCCCGCTTGCGCTCAGTAATGTCTCGAAAAAACCACGCGCGTCCTAGATATTGGCCGTTTTCACTTCGCAAACTCGTCGAATAGCGTTCGAGTGTTCTGTTGTCATTCAATTCAATTTCGCTATGATCTTTTGCGTCTGGATTATCATAAAGTTCTCGAACCCGCGTCAGAAAAGCTTCAGGTTCTTTCAGACGATTGATAACTGAAGACAGAATGGGCTGGTCCTGGGTGCCCACAATGTTGTCCCGCGGATTATCTGAAACAGTGGGGATGGATATCTTCCAAATATCCAGAAACCTCTTGTTGTGCGAGATAACAACTTCGCAAGGACTCACGACAAGGATTCCATCGAGGGACCCCTCATAGATGGCGTGAATGAGAGAAAGTTGGAGTTGACGCTCTTCCTCGGCTTGCTTGCGCTCGGTGATGTCCACGCCGAGTCCGACATGTCCAAGTAACTCGCCACTCGGCGAAAAGCGCGGCTCCACAAATGCGGCAATCCACCGCCACTCACCATCGGCTCTCCGGACGCGCAGTTCGGCCCTGAAAGGTATATGTCCTTGCCGCGCACGGAGAGATTCTCCAAAAAAGTTAGGTGCATCGTCCGGGTGAACCAGCAGTCTCCATTTGTCTCCCTCCACCTGTTCGCAGACGGTACCACAAAATTCTCGAAATGCCCGGTTAATGAACTGAATCCCATTCTGCGCATTGGTAACCCACATCGGCATTGGGCAGCCGTCAGCCATAATGCGGAAGCGCTCTTCACTCTCGCGCATCGCCTCTGCAGCTTTCCTGCGCTCGGTGATGTCTTCCACATGAATCAGGAAATACGACGGGCTACCGTCTTCCTTTTGCACCAACGAGACCCGAACTCGCACCCATACCACCTGCCCACAACGATGGATGTTTCGGTGCTCCTCTTCCACACATCCGTTCGGCTCCTCAATCAACTGCTTCATCTTCTGCTGCGAAGACGCGAGGTCATCGGGATGGAGCAGTTTCATCCAGGAAGTTTCAAGCAACTCAGCCTCGGAGTATCCCACCATACTGCAAAATGCGGCATTCGTCTGAGTGAACCGCATGTCCATCCCTACAATGCAGATTCCGACCAGCGCGTGTTCAAAGACCTCGCGAAAGCGCTCGTCGCTTTCACGAATACATTGCTCCGCCTCCTTCCGAATCGTATTGTCGCGGACAATCATTGAGATCGCCGTCACTCCCCCTGCGGGGTTCTTGAAAGGGCTCACAGTCACAGAGACAGGTACCACTCGTCCGTCCATGCGCCAGATCAGACCTTCGTAGTGTTTGCCGCTTTTGCCTTGCGCCACTTGTTCCGCAATAGTCGTTATATGGAGCAGCTTTTCAGAAGGCATCAGCATCGGGATTTGTTTCCCGATCACATCCTCTGCGTGGTATCCAAAAATACATTCCGCACCGCGGTTCCATGTGAGGATGATCCCCGTTAGCGTACAGGCAATGATTGCATCCTCAGAACTTTCCACAACCGCTGCGAGAAATGCTTTGGCCTCTTCTGCGGCTCGCTGTTCTGAGACATCGTGCTTGATAGCGATGTAGCTGACGACTTCGCCTGACAAGGAGCGCACGGGAGCAATCCGCATCTCCTCGCTATAAAGAGTCCCATCCTTGCGCTGGTTGATCATGTCGCCGTGCCAGACTTCCCCGGACTTGATGGTCTTCCAGAGACCTTCGTAAAAGTCAGGCGCGTGGTGTCCCGATCTGAGTACGCGCGGATTCTTCCCCAGCACTTCCTCGCGGCTGTATCCAGTCATCTTTGTGAACGCGGGATTGACATACTGAATGGCGCCTTCAGAGTCGGTGATCAACACGCCGTCCGCAGCTTGCTCGACGGCCGTAATCAGTCCGGCTTGTTCGACGATATTGTTATCCGGAGACACGTTTAACTCCAATCAGCGAATGCTCATGGTCTTTGTTGGCATGCATGCAATGCTACTTGCCAGGTGATTCTTTGAATTACACACTCACAGGGCCAACACCAACCTACTTGACGAGCTTCTGAACCACCGCGACCAACTGATCGGCATTAAATGGCTTCACTATCCATCCGGTAGCTCCAGCCTTCCGCCCAGCATCCTTCTTCTCCGCCTGAGACTCAGTGGATAGCATCAGGATGGGAACAAAAGAATATCCCGTCATCTTGCGAACAGCTGTTATTAGCTGAATGCCGTCCACATTGGGCATGTTCAGATCAGTGATAATCAAGTCGAACTTCTCTCTTTCGACTTTGGCGAGGCCGTCTTTGCCATCTACAGCTTCTGTTACCTCATACCCGGCTGCGCGCAGCGTAAAGCTAACCATCTGCCTCACGCTGGATGAATCGTCCACTGTCAATATATGTCTCATGCTTGTACTCGTTTCCTTGGTGCGAGAATCATGTGCTATCTCGACGCGAAATCAGGATCAAAACAATTCAACGCTGTTTCCTGCCGAGCATTGTTGCGGCAATGAGAATTCGGTACCGTAGATCGCCGCGCTCATTACGTCGCGCTCCATCTGCGTTGTGTAGGATGCAGAGAATTGCTGTTCAACTTCCGCGGCGTTGTATCTTTCCTTCACATCCGGGCAATAGGACTCCAGTTGCCTCTTCGCGCTTTCTATGTCCGCCAACACCTCGTCAATGCGAGCAAAACATGCGTTCAGAAGGTCACTGGAGTTCCCAATTTCACCACTCTTGATCTGCATCGTCTCAGTCGCAATTGCTATCTGTTTACCCTGTGCAATTGCGAAGGTGGCAGCGCTACGCAGAGTCTCGAGACCCGCCTTCGTTTGTACTTGAGATTCCTTAAATTTCTCGCCGCTGGCTTGCGAAAAGGTTGTCATCACTTCGTTTATGCGCTCGGTTAGAGTTAGAATTTCCTGCAACACGTTTTCGGATTGCTCGGTGATTTTTGCCCACTCAGTCGACACTTCCGCGATACCGTCCGCAATCACACATATTGTGTCAGCTTGAGCCCCAAGGCGAGCTGCCTCTATAACAGAGTTGAACGTGAGTAGTCGAAGGCGGCTGCGCGCAGACTCAGCATTTTGCAGATGTTCCGCGACCAATTGGGAGAGGTTGGATATACCTTCGAGAGTCGATCGGATTCGCTCGCCATATGCTTGACATTCGTGTTCCAGCAAGTCAATGTGAGTTAGCTGCGACGACACCAACCGCTCCTGCTCAAGCACCAATGGGCCGATCCCGACCAACTCGGACACGCTAACTCCGAAGATGCTATCCAGACATATCCTGATTTGCGACGTCCATTCGGCTATCGTCCCTTTGATGGCCATCAATTGGAAGGTATGGATTGTGAGCCCAGCATAGGCGCGAGCAATTTCTGGGGCGATTCCAGCTGTCGAGTTGCCCTCTGCGAGCATTGTGACTGAGATTGCTTCAACTGCCTCTTGCACATGTTCGATTTGTTGGCGCGTAATGTCGTGACCTTGGACGGCGACCACCACACCTGCGATCTGGTGGGCAATATCTTCTGTGGACTGTTTGAATTGAGCAGGAATTCTGGAAAGCCTGGCCAAACCTGGGTCAAGAACGGCCAAATCATCGCCTATATTGATTCCGACGCGAGTCAGTTCCTCTCGTAAGCGTGGTAGCTCCGAAGAAAGCATGACTTTTGTCTTCTCAGTCGCAGCTCGATGGTCATCCGTATGGCTCGTAAGCTCCTTTGTATTCTGGGCTAGCGATTGTGAGAAGTCGGCCAACTCGCGTGCGAGATACTCGAAATCGGCACCCACGGAACCGAGATGAGCTACCTCTATCTTTGTATGCACGTTAAGCATCCTTATCCTAAAGGCAAGTCCTCCCTGTCCGTCCATCACGAGAGACAACTTGTGCAATAACGCCATTTCCGCTGACACGGTTTCGAGTATTCCGGAGATTGCCTGGAGCCTATCGTCAATGAACTGCTTGGCCGTCATGCCTAGATTATGAACGCTCGGCAATACTGCGTTTACACTCTCGTTCTCGACGCACACGACAATGGCAGCAGCCTGTTTCAAGATCGTGTCAGCGTCAACTGTTATACCTTGGAAGGAACCGACCAGCGCGTTTACCGCATCCTCAGAGGTCCGGAGCACCCATTGGAGATTGGCTCCTGATTTCTCAAGAGTGTGGGCAGCCTCCGTGTTGATCTTCGCGCTCATCGACTCTTTTCCTTCATATTCGTGCCTCATCGCTGCGTTACTTCGCACAAATCAGAATCGCTCCAGCGACTGCCTGGAGTGGCAGTATCTTACTAACCGCGCCGTACTTAATAGCTTCCTTGGGCATACCGAAAACTACACAACTGGCTTCATCCTGCGCAATCGTCATGGCTCCTGCCTGTTTCATTTCCAGCATTCCCCTCGCGCCGTCATCACCCATTCCGGTTAATATCACCCCAACTGCATTCTGGCCGACATAACGGGCTGCGGAGCGAAACAGCACGTCGACTGACGGACGGTGACGGCAGACAAGGGGCCCATCCTTGATATCGACGTAGTAGCGTGCACCGCTCCTCTTGATCAGTGTGTGATGATTCCCCGGCGCAATCAACGCCTGTCCTCGCAGCACGGTATCGTTGCTCTCTGCTTCCTTAACGGTAATACTGCACAAACTGTCTAATCGCTTGGCAAACGCGCGGGTGAACAACTCCGGCATATGTTGCACGATTACGATTCCCGGGCAATCAGATGGAAGCGCCTCCAACAGCGTTTTCAGTGCCTCCGTTCCGCCAGTCGATGCGCCGATCACTACCACTTTCTCTGTCGTTTCGAGCATGGCACTCGTACCAGGGGACAGAATGGCGTCCGCAGTCAGCTTTGGTTCAACGACACGGCTTGGGCTGAGGAGTCGCAACTTCGCCGCTGCCGCTGCCTTGATGGCCTGGCAAAGCGTGATACGAGATTCCTCCAGAAATTGTTTCGTGCCAAATCGAGGCTTGGTGATGATATCGACCGCGCCGTATTCGAGTGCCTTCAATGTACTTTGTGCTCTGTCTTCTGCAAGACTCGAACAGATCACAACAGGTATAGGGTGTTGGCTCATGATCTTCTGCAGGAACGTGAGCCCATCCATCCGTGGCATCTCGATGTCCAAGGTGATGACGTCCGGTACCTGTTCCGCTATTCGTTCGGCAGCCACGAAGGGGTCGCCTGCGGTACCAATGACCTCAATCTCCGGATCGGACGAGAGCACCTCACTTAGTGTTTGGCGAACAATCGCTGAATCGTCCACAATAAGAACACGAATTCTTTGCATGCTCATGCACGCCGTCCTTTTGCTCGACTGTCCGGTGGAATGAGAAGCGAACAATCCTTGAGTCGGCGAAGCTGAACTTCGCCACTCCCGGTGTCGAAATGAATGGTCAGGCCAGCGGAACCTCTAAGGCTTGACGCCGTCACTTGAAAACCCTCTGCGCCCAAAACATCAAGTGCTGAGTCACAATTCAGACTACCGACGGTAGGCCTGTCAAGTGCCCCGGGGTCACCGAGAAGCACGTCGGCGCCTCCAAACAACTTTACCTGTACCTCCGAGCGGCAGACACCCAATTCATCGAACTTCCGCGCAATGTCGCGAATAGAAAAATCCACATAACGATAGCCAATCTCCGGGCGCAATTTTCCTGAAGAGTGCTTCGGACATTTGGGCAACATGGCATGGCACAGTGCGCCAATCCCGAGCCTCTCGCTCCAAAAGGTTACCCCAACGCATGATCCGAGAAGAGTCCGGATCATCGTTGGCTCGTGAGCGAGAAACATCTCGCCGGGTCGCAGATAGACATCTGTTAGCTTGACTTCAGGTCCTATCATCAATCCTCCTGTACAAAGCCGGCCCGATCGGCGCCAGCGGAAGATCCATCCCGTGCAGGGCCTCGGAGTGGCCAACAAACATGTAGCCTCCGGGCAAAAGGTGATGAGTGAGCTTTTGCAGAATTTGCTCCTGGGTTGCCCGATCGAAGTAGATGATCACGTTGCGGCAGAAAATCGCATCCACTTTGTCTGCGATCCCATAGTCACTATCCTTAAGATTCAACCGTTGAAACTCGACCATTTGTCGCAGTTCAGGCACTATCCTAAGAAGACTGGAGTTGCGGTCCCGGCTGCGCATGAAGTACTTTCTACGCAGATCGGTCGACACAGGTCGCACAACTTCTTCGCTGAAGACTCCCATCTTTGCTTTGGCCAGCACCGTGGTGGAAAGATCCGTGGCCATCACGCGGAAGTGAAAACCAGGATGAGTCTGACCAAACTCATTCATCACCATCGCGAGGGTATATGGTTCCTCGCCAGTGGAACAGCCTGCGCTCCAGACCAATATCGAACGTTCGTACCCACAACGTGCGATAAGCTCGGGAAGAGCCTTCTGCACAAGGTAATCAAAATGATCGGGCTCTCTAAAGAAATCTGTCTTGTTCGTCGTAACAACATCGAGGAAATGAACAATCTCCTCTTTTTGTCCTTGATGACCAAAGAGATATTCACAATAGTCGGAGAATGAAGTAAGTTCCAGGCTCTTCAACCGACGCTTGATCCGAAGCTCAAGCATGGCTTTCTTATCGGCATTGAGATTGATGCCCGACTGGGCATAGATCAGAGTACGGAGCCGGCCAAAATCTGCGTTCGAAATTGTCTCATCGCGACTGCTCATAGAATCGAAGGGGGCGTTTTGGCCCCCGCCCCTTTCGTCAATTGGCTCCTACGCGGCTGACTTAATGCTTTCAGCGCCGCGTACGGCCACCAACTCTTCGGCCGAGAAAACGCGGTCGATGTCCAGGATCATGATGAATTCCGATTCGCGCTTTCCCATACCCTTGATAAAGTCGGTTCGGATTCGTGTGCCGATTCTGGGCGGTGGTTGAATTTGATCCGGTTCAAGGTCAATTACCTCTTCTACCGAATCGGCTAACGCACCAATGACAAATGATTCATTCTCCAGCAATACTTCGACTACCACGATGCAGGTGTTTCTGGTCTTCACGGTTTTTGACATCTCGAAGCAAAGCCGCAGATCGACAACCGGAACTACGCTTCCACGAAGGTTGATCACGCCACTCATAAACTCCGGTGTCCTGGGAATCTCGGTAATCTTCGTAAAATCGAGTACCTCCCTCACCTTGGCAACGTCTGTCGCGAAGACCTCATTGCCAAGCTTGAAGGTCAGATACTGACGCGATTCAGTAATTTCCGTAACGCTCATAGTCCGCTCCCTTCGCGTTCTGAACGGGCGTGGACGGCTTGCGGTCCGCGCCGGATCTGGTTAGTAACGCTCAAAACCCTTGTCAAGGTCGTCCTCGCTGTCCTTGAGTCTGAGACTAACCCCGGACTTGGCAGGCGCCTTTGGTCCGGGCGGGACCGCACGACCGTAAGCCTTTGAGACCCGCTGAGGTGCGTCATTGAACTGCCTCGAAGACCTTGCGCTTGCAGACTGCTGCGCTGAAGCACGACTGTCTTCGCCTGTTCTGAAGAATCCGAGCGCGCCCATAAGCTGGTCGGACTGTCCAGTTAGCTCCTCCGTGGTGGAAGCCATCTCTTCGGAAGCAGAAGCGTTCTGTTGAATGACGCGCTCGAGCTGCTGGAGCGCCTTGTTGATCTGTTCGGCGCCGGTATCCTGTTCCTTGCTTGCAGCAGTAATCTCCTGAACAAGTTCTGCTGTCCTCTGGATATCGGGCACAAGTTTTTCGAGCATCTCGCCAGCCTTCTCCGACACCTTGACCGTTGTGCCTGAGAGCTGGTTGATTTCGCCCGCTGCCTTTTGGCTGCGTTCGGCGAGCTTGCGGACTTCCGCAGCGACCACAGCAAACCCCTTGCCGTGTTCCCCGGCTCGCGCTGCTTCAATGGCAGCATTCAGTGCAAGCAGGTTGGTCTGACGGGCAATTTCTTCAATGATGGAGATCTTGCTCGCGATTTCTTTCATCGCTGCAACGGCCTCCAACACGCACTTTCCGCTTTCCTGCGCGTCCTTAGCCGATTTTGTTGCAATCTTGTTGGTCTGCTGCGCATTTTCGGCATTCTGCTTGATGTTGGAGACCATCTGTTCCATCGAAGATGAAGCTTCTTCAGCAGACGCTGCTTGGGCAGTGGCGCCATTGGACACTTGGACTGAGGCGGTACTGATGCTCTGGCTGGCATCCGATACTTCTTTCGCGATGGCGCGAATATCCGACACCGTCCGCACGAGGCCACCCACCATCGAACTCAGCGATTGCATGAGCTTGTCCTTCGGCGAGCGTTCCTTGACGACCACAGTTAGGTCGCCGTTCGCGATCTCTCCAGCATCCCTGGTAACGTCGTTCAATGAGTTAATCAGCGCGTTCATGTTGTCTTTGATCAAGTTGAAATCGCCGTTGTAAGATGCGGTAACCACGTCGGGCATATCTCCCGAGCTGATTCGTTCAATGTCCTTAGCCATCGCATTGAGCGGTCCGATTACGGCGTCCATCATCTCGTTGACTCCCTGGATCACCTTGCGGTAGTCGCCTTGGTGCTTGCTGGCGTCAGCTCGGGTCGCGAGCTTCCCCTCGACTCCCGCAGTGGAGAGAATGTTGGCATCGACGACAAGCGCGTCGATAGAACTCATAGTCTGGATCAAAGCAGGAATAAAGTGATCGTTCTCCGAGCGCCTCCCCACTTCCTTCATCTTGTGCAATTCTTCCTTGTAGTCACCCTGAGCGACCCGCTCTAGTATGCGGACCGCGTTGACGATTCGCGCCTGAGCATTGTTGGTCGCCTTTGCTACATCCGCGAAGACTCCCTGATAGGAGCCTTGAACCTGGACAGAGCAATCGTTGTTCGCTAACATCTGCAGAACCTTATTCGCTTCAACCAACCCGCCCAGGCCGTCGATGCAGGCATTCAGGTTGTTCTTCACGATATTGAAGTCGCCGTTGTATGTGTCCGTGATCTTGGCGGGGATGTCTCCCTTACTGATCCGTTCCACATAGTTGGAGGAGACATTCAACGGACCGATAATCGCGTCCAACATCTCGTTGATGTTCAGAACCATTTCACGATGGGCCCCCGTGAACTGGTCGGCCCTACCGCGCTCAGAAAGCCGGCCTTCGCGCGAGGCATCCGCCAAGCGCTTGATCTCTTGAGACACAAGCAACAGCTCGTCTTTCTGTGACTTCTGCCCAGTTTTTTGCAGGTCGCGATTGCCATTCGAGCGCGTGTCGTTTCCCTTACTCACCGTGCGCAACTTAGCTTTCGGCTTTACAGTTTTCGTTGGCATGACTTCTCCATCCTTTGGAACTGAATTCGTTGGTTCGTTCGTTTTCGGGTTCAGGGAACAATATTCCGTCGCTCAGATCATTCCCAGGCACGAATGGCGGCGCTCAATGCTTGCGGAATTATCAAGGGCACTTCGACAGCAAGCCATCCTTCCCGCAGTTCGTTGGCGCAGCAGTGTTCGGGTGGCCGCGCCGGCTGCGCATTGTTGCGCGAATTGTCTCTTGAACCAAGCGATGAGGATCGAGGATCAGGGCAACTGAACCATTTCCAAGAATGGTCGCGCCCGATACGAACTGGACATGCCGATAGAACCGTCCAAGGTTTTTGATCACCGTCTGGTGGTCTCCCAATACCTCGTCTACGACGAAGCCGTAACGCCCACCCTCGGTCTCGGCAACCATGATCTGTTCGCGCTCAGGACGCTCCGTTCGAATGTCGAAGAACTCTCGCAGCCGGATATACGGAATAAGCTCCCCACGCACTTCGGTGACGTGTTTCCCATTGGCTTTCTCTATGTCTTGCCGGGTCAGTTCAATGCATTCCAAGGTGTTGGCCAGCGGCAGAACAAAGTAAGCCTGCTCGACTCGCACCAACAACCCGTCGATTATGGCTAGCGTCAGAGGCAGGCGCAGAGTAACAGATGTGCCCACGCCAAACTCGCTCGCAATATCGATCGTTCCGCGCAGAGATTCCACACTCTGATGAACTACATCCATCCCAACGCCTCGGCCGGAAACATCTGTTACTTGCTTGGCCGTCGAAAAGCCGGGCATCAATATAAAGGAGAAAACTTCCGACTCTGTTAGTTGCGCATCAGCGGCGACTAGGCCATTTTGGACTGCACGCTCACGAACCGCGCTCGCGTCGATTCCCCGCCCGTCGTCCGTAACGGCAATCAGGACATTGGCCCCAGAGTGACGAGCGGAAAGATGAATTGTTGCAATCGGGCGCTTGCCGGCAGCCAGCCTTACCTCTGGCGACTCAATGCCGTGGTCGATACTGTTCCGGATCAAGTGCATCAGAGGATCGTTCAGTTGGTCGATCACAGTCTTGTCCAACTCCGTATCAGCACCCTCCATGGTGAGCTCGACGTCCTTGTGGAGGTCTCGTGCCAGGTCATGAACAAGGCGGCGGAATCGCTCGAAGGTTGCCCGAATCGGAAGCATTCGGATGCTCATTGAGTTTTCACGAAGCGCCGCTGTCAGACGCTCGATCTCTTCTGATACGGCAGCAACGTCTGCATCGTCGTACCGCGCGGCAACTTCAACCAGCCGGGCCTGTACCGTGACCAATTCGCCGACCAAGTTAACGAATTGATCCAGCTTGGCTGCCGGTACGCGAAGGCTCGTTGCAATGTCTGGCTTGTCGTAATCGCGTCGTCCGGTGTTCGTGTGTTGATCTTCTAACGTCTTCTCGTGCTTTTCTGGCAGGGCGGGAGCTTGAGTCGCAGCCGATTCGACAATCAGCTCACAGCAATCCTCAACAAAGATGAAAACATCACGAATCGCGTCGCCCGGCATTGCCGTCGTCAGAATGACGTCCCAGCTTATGTAGCATCGTTCCGGGTCCAATTCGCTCAATGGCGGCAGTGATGCCATGTTAGCCGTCACCTGTAGGGTCCCCATTTGCCTCAGTTCGCGCAGTAAAAGCAGAGGATTGGTCCCGGTTCTCATAAGGTCGGGACCAGGAGAAAAATGAATCGTCCAGTCGCGAACTACGCCCTGATTCGCCAAAGTATCGGGCGATGGCTTAGGCGGTGGTGTGTCGGCGCGCCTGGTTTCAACGAATCCAGTCAGTTCTTGCAATCTTGCCAGGATGCTGGCCGCGGCAGTGCGGTTCGTGGCACTCTGCCCGGAAGGCTCTTCCAACATGATCTTGATCTGGTCAAGCGCTTCCAATGAGAGGTCGACGAGGCCGGAGGTAACAGCGAGTCGCCCTCCACGAACTTCGTCGAAGGCTGTTTCAAGGTGATGTGTGAACGCGGCCAGATCATCAAAGCCAAACATAGACCCCGAACCCTTGATGGTGTGCATCGCTCGGAACACTTGTCCGACCAACTCGCTGCTACCTGGGTTCTCGTTTAGTTCGAGAAGCGACGATTCAAGCCCGACAAGAACCTCACGAGCTTCTTCTTGGAAGGCCTGTTTGTGCTCGTCGATGTTGTTAGATGTTGACAATCTAGGCCCCTGCATTCCGTTGCGGATTTACAGTTGGAAATGAAACTTCGTGAAACCGCCATCGGTCATAGCGGAGACAATCTCTTCGGGCACGCGGTCATCAAGCGTGAGCCTCACGCCTGATTTCGCTGCTTCTCGATCAGAGGCATAAAGTAGCTGCAAAGCCGTAACGTCTAGCTCTGTAGCACCGGCCATCGAGATGTGCAGATCCTTTCCCGATGCCAGCGCCTTGACTAGAAGGTTCTTCATCTCTGCCGCCATTGCTATGTCAACATCCCCGTCGATACGAATCAGGGATATCCCTTCACTTTCATCGAGAATTACTGGCAAGATCAGCTCCCTCTGTGCAGGCCGTACTCTGGATAAGTCGATCAAAGTCATCGCATCTGCTCGTACTCTCCACTCGACAATGCACACTTGCTTTGCGACGAATACAGTTGGTCGCTTGGATCGAGAGGTGAAAACAGAGCTCTAGAGGCCGTACCACCGTCCTGCAGATTCCAGGGGCAAAGTCACTATTGCAACACTACTATCGGCATATTCTCTCCTTAGTTCAGTACAGAAGTAACCGTTTTTGTAATTACCGCCAGATCCTCACCCCTTCTCATAAGTAGGAGTATGCCTACTGATCCGGCCCATATGGTATGCAACACTATCGCATGCGGAACCATCTCAACCACTACCGGCTGAAGCCGGTAGGTTGTATTGCGACTGAAAATCGCAGTTGCGGCTGGAAGCCGCCTGAAGAGCTCCCGGCTCAAGCCGGCTTAAGGCTTGGTGGGCTCCGTTATTTTGAAGCTCTCCGCGTCATCATCCCATTTCTGGTTCTCGATGTACTCCATGGTCGTTTTCTCATCCACTACGCCCACCGTCGCGCAAAAGTAGCCCAGAGCCCACATGTGCTGACCCCGATATTTCTTACGCAGATGCGGAAAGTCTTCCTGCAACTGGCGGCTTGACTTCCCTTTCACATACTGCACCAGCTTTGCTGGTGACAACAGAGGCGGCACCGACACCAGAAGATGGATGTGATCCGGCGACACCGCCCCGCGCACGATCGTTACCTCCCGTGCCTGACATATCTGCCGAATCACATCGCGGGCACGCTCCGCCACTTCCCCACGCAATATCGGATACCGATACTTCGTGATCTAGATCAGGTGGTACTTGATGTCCCAAATCACGTGACCGCTTGTCCGATACTCGCCCATCTCTGCCCCTACAGACATTTTAGGAGCATGCTAAAGCTGACCGCCTGAAGGCGGTGGGATTAGACCCGGCGCGTTGAACTAAAACTGTATGGAGAAAATTGATTCGCGTCGTTTGCCAGAGGCGGCGTTGAACGAGCGGCGTCGGCGTGCGGTGAAGATGCGCGAAGCCGGCATTTCGGTACGTGAGGTTACACGGTAGTGCGAACTGTCAACTCACACGGTAGTCGAAGCGCACAAGGCATTTCGACAGGATGGTTGGAAGGCCATCAGCATCCACCGGCAAGGGCGGCCTGTTGGATCCGGTCGCATGCTGACGGCCGAGCAGGAGAAGAAGATTCAGCAACTGATTCAGGACCGCACGCCGGATCAGTTGAAGCTCGTCTATGCTCTGTGGACCCGCCAGGCGGTGAGCGAACTGATCGAAGCCGTCTATGGCGTTCGTCTGACGGTACGCAACATGGGCAAGTATCTGAAGCGCTGGGGATTCACGCCGCAGCGGCCGCTGAAGAAAGCCTACGAGCAGTCGCCCGAGGCGGTCTCGAAGTAGGTCAACGATGAGTATCCGAAGATCGCCGCCCAAGCCCAGCATGAAGGCGCGGAGATTCAGTGGGGCGACGAAACCGGTCTACGCTCGGACGACGTGCGCGGCCGTGGTTATGCGCCAAAGGGAAAGACTCCTGTTGTGCTGGCCAACGCCAATCGCGCTAAGCTGAGTGTGATTTCGACGGTGACCAACAAGGGCCAGATGCGCCGGAAGGTTTTCTCCGGCGCGCTGAATGCGAAGATTCTGATCGGCTTCATGAAGCGGCTTGTGCATGGGCGCAGCACGAGAGTGTTTCTGATCCTGGACAACCTCAGGGTGCATCACTCGAAGGCTGTAAAGCAGTGGCTCACGGAAAACGAGGACAAGATCGAGGTCTTCTACCTGCCCAGCTATTCGCCGGAGTTGAACCCCGACGAGTTGCTGAATGCGGATTTGAAGCAGCGCGTCACCAAGGTTGTCATCAATCATCTGAAAGCGTAGTTTTCTGAGCATTTGCCGGTATAGATAAGCTTGATATCATCCGCGCCGCAGGCGCAATCATCGGTCGCTCATCGTCAGCAAGGCGGGAAGTTGTAAGGTGT
>Ga0255354_1000384_pt1 | contig 28298 bp, 14 predicted proteins | sample HBST50metaG_FD_189942 | JGI IMG/M metagenome (GOLD analysis project Ga0255354, IMG submission 189942) | Peat soil microbial communities from Stordalen Mire, Sweden - H.B.S.T50 | ecosystem: Environmental > Terrestrial > Soil > Wetlands > Peat | place: Sweden: Norrbotten County, Stordalen Mire...
CCCGAGGGTCCGTCAACTCGGCAAAATACTTCAAGGGGGTGTCCATATCCCCTTGTTACAGCTCGATTGCGGTTTGCATATAGCATATGCGGTTCATTTATATGCGTCGGCCCTGGCACGCCGTGCTTTTCAGCAGCCTGGGCTACGCTTTCCCCTGTATAATTTTGATCCACATAGGCCAGTTCGACGTTTTTGCCGGTAATCTCCTCCACTGTCTCGGCTAACTTCTCCACCTGTGCGCGGTCTTGTTCATCGGCCGCGGTCACATGCAAGACGAGCAGATGGCCCAGCGTCTCTACTGCCGCGTGTAGCTTCGACCCCTTGCGCCGCTCGGCCCCGTCGTAACCAGCCCGCGCGCCCGATTCCGGCGTGGTTTACAGGGTGCGGCTATCCAGAATCATTGGCGCAGGCTGGCGCGTGCACACGGCAAATTCCCGCAGCAGAGAACGCAAATCCTCGACCATGATCTCAAAACATCGAGCGTCCATCCAGCGCCGCATCTGCTGGTAAACCACCGGCCAGGGCGGCAAATCGTGCGGCATCATGCGCCACTGGTTGCAGGTCGTCACGATATAGCGCAGCCCGTTGAATGCCGCTCTCAGGGAATGCTCTCACCGCGCTGCATCCTCACTGCATAGCGACAAGTACGGCTCCACAAACGCCCACTCCTCATCGTTCACATCGCTCGGATACCCGGTCCGAAACTCCTTCTGCATGCACACACGCTGCCCGATGCGGGGCACAGTTCATAACTTTTTCATTCCACGGGAATAAAGTTCATCACAGCCTCTAGAGCTTCGAGGAAAATACTCAGGTGTGAGTTACCGGCACATATCCATTCGACAGAGTGAGTTCGGTGTCCCTATTCCCCCAATCTCCGCACCGTCACAGCGATCCTGACGGAGTGGTGACATTAGCGTGCTGGAGGATCCGGCGGAATGCCGTGTGCGAGTTGGTCTCAAACTTGCGCACTAAAGTTTTGCAGCCTTAGAGAAGGTCTCAAAATCGAAGGGCTCGGAGGCTCCCAACAGCTGGAAATCGAGCCTCCAGCGGAAATGCTCTCGAGCGTACATAGTGCGGGAGGTCCCATTCCGAACGGCGGACTCCAGAGAATCCGTGTCCGACGTTGTGGGTTCAAGAGCGACGGTGTATTGTCTCGCGACTCCAGTCGAGGGCCAGGCTCCGGCGCAGATCCACAAGCCCAGGAAGGAAAGAGCGTTTGGATCGAATCGCACTACCAAACCCTGCCCAACCTCTCTTCTGTAAAGTGCACTCCAGCCAGATTGTCCCATTCGAGCAAAGAGTTTGTGCGCGGTTGTTCCGTCCCTTGCGGGCACCCTACTCAGATCTGTGGGAATGCCAGATGGCAACCTCGCGATTGGCCAAGCGATGGAGTTTCTTCTCTCGAAGAGGCCGGCAGTGGAGTACTCGACCTCGACCTCTTCTATCTCGTCCGGCAGGAGTATCCGATCTCCAGCGGTAACTTGCAGCAGCGGATGAGCGGACCACAGCCAACTCGTTGGTGTGTCGGAAAGGTTGACCAAGTCATATTCCAGAACGAGGGTCGCATCTTCCAGAGTGGCCTTCCTGGTCAAACGTAGCGGGCGCGAAGTCGATTCGGCATGAAGCACGATGGCCCCATCTTCCGAGTCCACATGCCATGGGACGCGCCAAAGATCCCCGTGATCGGGAATCGACGGTTCGCCTGAAATCTTCTCGCAGGAAGCTACGCTCGGAAGACATTCATCAAAGCCCCCGCCGTCACCTGCGCTGAAGTCGGCCGAGGGGCTGACATGAGCGTACCCATTGAGCGATGGGAGAATAAACTCTTCCCCAGTTCGCACACTGCGCAACGAGACGATTCTCCCTCCGAAGTCAGGCAGGAACTGGACCTTCAGCAAATCGTTTTCAAGAGAAAGTGTTTTCATTGTGCCTGGGTTCTAACGCGTCCGTTGCACAGGCACGTCTACGAGCTGGCCAGTGAACAGAGAAAGATTGCTGCGGAAGATGATGTGCGGAGCAAGGCGTTGGGTCCTGACCGGCTTGTCCTTCGCCAAAAGATGGCCGAGCAGCGTCTCGAAAGCGATCTTGCCCTGTGAGTATGGCCGTTGGTAGAGAGTGGCGAGGACTTTACCTGATTCCAGCAAGGGAACCAGTTCATGGAAGAAATCTGTGGCGATGACCTGAATGCGGCCGAGCATTTTTTGTTCTTCGAGGGCCCGAAATACAGGCAGGCTATTCGCAGTGCTCAAGTAGAGGGCATCCGGTCGCGTCTTGCTCTTGAGTAGCGCAACAGTCTGCCGGTAAGCATCCTGCGGGCTCTCGTGGGATTCAACGACGGGGAGCAATGTGAGGTGAGGCGCCAGTATCGCGAGGGTTGAGGCGAATCCGCGCAGTTTCTCGGCGTGATCGAAGATCGCCAACTCACCAGTGATCATCGTCACTCGGGATGGGGTCTGTAACTTGAGCGAAAGCAGTTCGGCGGCCATCGCGCCGCTTGTATGAGCATCGACCGTCACGGACGCAATCCTTTCGCTGTTGGGAGCGTCGCTCGCGACACAGAGCATAGCGATGCCTTTTTCCGAAAGGCTTCGAATCGCGGGCGCCAACTCGCGAGGACGTCCCGGAGTGAAGAGAATGCCTTCATACTCGCTTTTCGAGACCTTTTCCAGTACTTCGAGGTCGCCGGTGCCGAGACGAGGATGTTCGTAAAAATCGAGGGTCACTTGCAGGCCCAGGGCTTCTTCGGCCGCAGCGCGTATGCCGGCCCGAAGAAGATCGAAGAACGCGGCTATCTCGCGCGGGAGAACGGCGGCAATGCGTAGCTTGCGATTCAATTTGAGCGAACGCGCGGCAATGTTCGGCTTATAGCCGAGCTGATCGGCCATGCGCAGCACATGCGCTTTTGTCTTCGGGCTTACGCCGGGACGGTCATGAAGCGCACGGTCCACGGTTCCGATGGAGGTGCCGAGAGCCTCCGCAATCTCGCGTATTCCTGCGATCTTCTCGCTTTGATTTGCTGCCTTCATCGTATCCAGGCACCAGCCCTTCCATGATCAAACGCCTCGCGGCGCGCAGAATCATTTTGACAGCGAAAGAGGGGGATGTGTAGTGTTGTTACCGGTAACGTACACATGCGTTCATCGTTTACCGCCCAAACTTCTTCAGAGGAGCTCGATGATTCCATCAATCTCGGTCTTTCGCACCCACACCAGCATATACCGGTGTACTCGTTTACTGCTTTTCCGTGTTGCACTGGGTGTTCCCCTCGGCATGATAGCGGTAACCTCCCCGCTCCAGGCGATCGCCGTTCCGCAGGGTGAGCCGATTCGCTATGATGCCGTTGCGCACACGTTCCGCATAGACGCCGGAGACGTTTCATACATTCTTGGTGTGAATGACAGTGGCGACTTGCAGACCCTCTACTGGGGCAAGCGGCTGCGGACCCAAGACCCGTCTCCTGCGCCAAGCGCGGAGGGCGGCTCTGGATTCGAACTGCCCGTAGACACGACATCGCACGAGTTTGTCGGCTGGGGGAGCGGCCTGTATGTCGTTCCGAACCTGAAGGTCAGCTTTCCGGACGGCAACCGTGACCTAGTTCTCCATTACCTTTCGCATACCATCCGGGGAAATTCGTTGACAATCAAGCTCAAGGACATCGAGCGGGATGTGATTGTGGATCTGCTCTACGAGATGGATCCGGCGACTGGCGTTCTTGCGCGGTCGGCTCGCATTGAAAATCACACCAAAGAGCTCCTCACGATCGAAGAGGCATTCGCCGCGACCTGGAACCTGCCCAGCAGCGGCGACTACCAGTTGCGATACCTGACCGGCAGCTGGGCGTCGGAGTTCAACCTGCAGAAACAGGCACTGCACCCGGGCAAAATTGTGCTGGAGAGCCGACGCGGCTCTACGGGCGATGAGGTTAATCCGTGGTTTGCCATCGAGCGTGGCGCCCAACCCGATCAGGATACCGGGGACGTGTGGTTCGGCGCGCTTGCGTGGAGCGGATCATGGCAGATCAACGTTGAACAGAACGCTGCCAATCGTGTGCGAGTCACTGGCGGCTTTACGCCGTTCGACTTTGCCTACTCTCTCAAGTCCGGCCAATCGCTTGATACGCCGAAGTTCTACGGGGGGTATTCGCATACTGGTATAGGTGGAGCATCGAGGTTGCTTCATCGCTTTGAACTCGATTCCGTCGTGCCACAAGCGCCCAATCGAAAGTTGCGTCCGGTACTCTACAACTCGTGGGAGGCAACCGGCTTTGACGTAAATGAAGCCGGGCAGAAAGCGTTGGCGGAGAAAGCTGCCAGCATCGGCGTGGAGCGTTTCGTCATGGATGACGGCTGGTTTGGAAAGCGCAAAGACGACCACGCAGGACTGGGCGACTGGTACGTGAATCCGCAGAAGTTCCCAAACGGCCTCAAGCCTCTCATCGACAAGGTGCACAGCCTTGGGATGGATTTCGGCCTGTGGATCGAGCCGGAGATGGTGAACCCAGACAGCGATCTGTATCGAGCGCATCCAGATTGGGTCCTCAATTTCCCCGGACGGCCTCGAACCGAAGGGCGCAACCAACTCGTCCTCAATCTGGCACGGCCTGATGTGCGTGCCTATGTGTATGGGTTTCTCGACAAACTGCTGACCGAGAATGACATCGCGTTTCTCAAATGGGACTACAACCGGAACTGGTCTGAGCCGGGCTGGCCGGCAGCACCTCTTGACCAACAGAAGCAAGTGTACGTCGAAGCCGTTCGTAACTTGTATGGCATCCTCGCCGAACTGCGAGTCAAACACCCGAAGGTTGAGATCGAGTCCTGTTCGGGCGGCGGCGCGCGTGTTGACCTTGGAGTTCTCCGTTATACAGACGAGGTTTGGCCTTCGGACAATACCGATCCATTTGATAGGCTTCGAATCCAGAATGGTTTCAGTTATGCCTATGCACCCGGAGTGATGATGGCCTGGGTGACCGACTCCCCGAACTGGATGAACAATCGGTCCACGTCGCTCGAGTACCGCTTCCTCTCCTCGATGCAAGGCGGCCTCGGCATCGGGGCGAACTTGAATAAGTGGACCCCGGAAGAGTTCTCGACTGCGAAAGCAATGATCGCGCAGTACAAGCAACTGCGCTCAACGGTGCAGGGCGGGGCGCTGTATCGCCTCATCTCGCCGGAAAACGGGAGTGAATACTCCGTCACCGAATCATTGTCGAAGGACGGAAGGGAGGTGGCAATTTTTGTATTCCTGCACTCCAGTCAGTTGGGCGAGAGTTATCCGCGAATTTTTCCTCGGGGGCTCGATGAAGCCAGGGAATACAGCATTCATGCGCTGAACGGGAGATTGAATTCTCGAATTCCGCAACATGCGAGTGGCGACTACTGGATGCATCACGGTATCGAGGTCTCGCTTCGAGGGGACTTTAAGGCGCTGCTATTCACCCTTGAGAAAGAAGGGACGAATTAGGAACGGAGCGTTCCGATAGGGCATAAAATCGCCGTTGAGATCTCGATCATAGCGAAGCATGTCCAGATGTTGACGACCCTCCGGACCTCAGGCCCGGAGGGTCTCCGCTTCGATCTCTTCTAGTGTGCAGCCCTTGGTTTCGGGTACAAAGAGGAACACAAGGACTCCTCCCGCAAGGCAGACCGCGCCGTAGGTGAAAAACGTGCCGGAGCTCCCGAGCGCGCTGTTGATGAACGGGAACGAATAGGTGAGCGCGAAGGAGGAGATCCAAAGGGCTGAGACGGCCGCGGATACTCCGAGCGACCGCAATCGGTTGGGAAAGATCTCCGAAATCAGGACCCAGGTAAGTGGAGCAAGCGTCATGGCATAGCACCCTATGGCGCAGAGTGTCAGCACCAGGACGGGTATGCCATGCCAGCCCATGCGATATGCGAAACCCGCGAGTGCGTGCGACACTCCAATGCCGCAGCAGCCGAAGAGCATCAACGGACGACGTCCCACTCGGTCGACAACGGCCATCGCAACCAGGGTGAAGAGTAGATTGATGGTGCCGGTGATGACGATATCCAGAAATATTTGGTTTGCTCCAAGTCCCGCCGCGCGATATACCTCTTCTGCATAGCTGAACAGGATATTGATGCCGCTCCACTGTTGCAGCACCGCCAGCGCAATTCCGATGAACAACATAGCTCTCACACCGGGCTGAAACAGCCCGCTCCAGTTTGCTGTGTGGGATTCTTCTTCCTTGAGTGCGTTTGCTATCGCCGTGACTTCCGCATCGGCGTATTCCTCGCTGCCGCATACTCTACGGAGCACAAGTTTCGCCGATTGCCGGCGTCCTCGGGCGAGCAGCCAGCGAGGGCTTTCGGGGATCGCGAAGGCAGCTGCAAGGAATATAACGGCCGGTACTGCGACGGCGGTAAACATCCAGCGCCAGCCGTACTGGACGTTCCACGAGGTAAACAATGCTTCCGGAGAGATGTGTGCTGGAATCGCTTCCGCGATCCTCCAATTGATGACTTGAGCCAACAGAATGCCGATCACGATCGCAAACTGGTTAAGGCTGACCAAGCGCCCGCGATGGGAAGCGGGACTTACCTCGGCGATGTAGAGAGGGGAGATATTGGAGCTTAGACCGATCGCCAGGCCCCCTACTATCCGCCAAACGATAAAGGCCGTGAATGAGGGGGCCCATCCAGTCAGGATCGAGGAGGCGGCAAACAGGACTGCGGAAGCAAGCAATACAGGTTTGCGGCCAAAGCGGTCGCCAAGCCCACCGGCAATCAGCGACCCGGCAAAGCAGCCGACTAATGCGCAGCTATTGGCCCATCCTATTGAGGCAGCGGACGTAAGGTGAAAGTACAACTCAAAGAACTGGCGTGCCCCGCCGATGACCACCCAGTCGTAACCGAACAGCAGGCCGCCGAGCGCGGCGACGACCGCGATGCCCCACACATAGGCTGTGACTGGCTTGGGCATTGCAATCGGACTCGCTGGGGAGAGTGCTGTAGGTCCATGCATGGCTAGTGCCCCGCCATATCCACCAGCAGATCACTGGCGCCCGCATGAGAGCGGTCGAGCATAAGGACCTCTTCGAGCGCCGCGACGGCTTCTCCTATGCGCTCCAGTCCAGACAAACCTTGGGAACGAAGAAATGTCGCGGTGATGTGTTGTCGTTTGGTGAGATCTTCCTCAAAGATCAGCATCGTGGGCAATGAGGTGGCAAAATAGTCGATCTTCGGTGTCTCCTGATCGAGCGAGGAAGCATAATCGAGAATCTGCTGAAACAGCATTGTTGCCTCTTCTTCGCGACCGAGACGCTGTAGTGCCTTTGCGCTCCAATAGGTCATCTCGGAGACGGACCGCACCTGCATCTGCTGGAAGTCGCCACGTTTCCTAGCGGCGGATTCCCAATGCTTCTCAGCTCCCGTAGGGTCGCCGGCTAGAGCCCATGCCTCGCCCAGCCAGAATTCGATGTCGCTGCTATTTCTGAGAAGATGCCGAGCTTCACTCAGGCTCTGCGGCGGCTGGTTCGCTGCCTCAAAGTGGTAAGTGGCACTCTCCGTATCCTCCGCAGAGAGAGCCTTGCGGCCCAACTTGAGATGAGCTCGCACGTATTCGCCCAGCACCAGTCCTTCACCGCCTTCCCACGGCTGAAAGCTTCGTGAGAGCAGCAAGGCGAGCGCCTCGGAGGATCGGCCAACCTGGTTGTAGAGTGCGGCGAGTTCAACCGAAAGGTCGTCTCGCTGGCTTACTAAATCAATACATGCTTCGAGCGAGGCAAGCCGCTCTTTCGGCTCGTCGCCGATGCGCTTTCTGAGTTGATCTTGTTCGTAAAGGATACGAGCGTCGGCAGGGTCGGCGGCGCGAGCGCGTCGGAATGCTTCGCTGGAGCGTTTCTCGTCTCGTTCGATGTTGTAATAGGCGATGCCCAGATTGCGCCAAGCAGTCGGAAAGCGCGGGTCCAGCGCAACAGCCCGTTCCCACTGGATGATTGCCTCGCGATGGCGGCGGCGATCGTAAAGGAAGTTGCCGAGATAATATGGTGCGCGAGCATCGGATGGGTTCGCTGCGATAGCAGCTTCAAGCACCATTTGTTCTTCAATTCTGCTGGGGAAGACATACGCTGGGCAGGCTTCTGCACCCCGCCGCGCAGCTTCGCGCCCTGAAGTAGCATACCCTTGCATGGTATGGAGGATCGCACTCGTGTAGAGCTCCATCGCTCCCATGCCCGTGCCGAGTACACATTCTGCATCGGAGTAGAGCCCTGCGCGAATGCAGTCGTAGGCCAGATCGAGCCGCCGCCCTGCATCGGCCGGCGGAATACCGGCGGACAGGAACCGGCTCCAGATATCGAGTGAGTCTAGTGCACAGACCGCGGCGAGCGCGGTTTTTGCCTTTGCCTCCAACCCCAAGCGGCGCAGCACGACAACACGGAGATTCAGAGCATTGAGGTTTTCCGAATCGGATCGCAGCGAACGCTCCAGATGCTCGAGTGCCGTGGCAAAACGACCGTTTCGCACATCCAACTCCGCTAGGCGATGGAAACCTGGACCACGCCAGGCCGCCGACCAAGTGGCCTTGTAGAAGACATCGTAGGCTTCTTCCGTGCGGTTTTGCAGGAGCAGTACCAGCCCGAGATTGTAGTATGGCTCACTATCGTAAGGATTTGGATTGCGCAGGGTAATTCGTGCAATGGAGGCGCGCAGGCGATCTTCCGCCAGCTTGAGCTCCCCGCGTCGCAGGTGCATCCGTCCGAGCGCATTGTTCGCGCGGCTGTCTCCGGGATCGCGGCGCACTATTTCGCGCCAGTATGGCTCCGGCGAGCGCGTCGCATGGCGGTATTGTTCGAGGTACAATCCTGTGAGGTAGAGCTCGTCGATAGATGCGATCTGTTCGGGCGCGGCCGGCTCGGTGGCTTCATCGGGAGCCGGAGAGGCCGTAGTCTTGGTGGGCGCGTGACGGAGAAGGACTTCGTCACCGACCCTCAACTCGACTGCCCAGAACTCTTCGGTCGCAGGCAACGGCAGACTTACATGGAGAGTTTCTTCCGGTCGCAGAGACCCGCGCCAGGCGGCAGTGTGTCCCGTTCCGTCGCAGATTTCCACGGTTGCGTCTTCGAGCGAACGAGTCACCAGCAGATGGATTCGTGCTTTATCCCGATCTCTGACTACGCGCATTGCGGCGTGCAGGTTTGCGGTGTCCGGAACGCCGATCTCTCGAATGGGATACCAATATTGGCTGAAGCTCTTGGTCTCTCCCGGCGCAAGAAAGGAAAAATCAGGCTGATTGTCTGTATAAACACCGGCCATAAGCTCTATGTACGGACCATCCGAGTCGGTGAGGCTGCGGTCCCAGGCATAGCCAAACTCATGGTTTCCCCAGGTCCACTGCTTCTTGCCCGGTGAGATGTGGTGGTCCGCGACGTGTACCATGCCTGCATCCGCGGCGTGATCGTAACCCCCGAAAAAATCCTGCCGTGAGTTGGCGATCATGTAGCTCGTCGGCACCGGGATATTGGCATACCAGCTCAGATCGTTCGGGGCGTAGGAGCCATCGGGCACGAAATGGCTGGGTAGTTCTTCGGGGGGCACCCCGTTTTTAGCGCGCTCACCGTAAGGAATGCCGTAATAGGTTCCCATACTGAGCGGGAACTCAGTCACTGCACGTTTGGCATGGTCGGCGACAAAGCGGACGTCACCCGGAAAGAACGACTGGTAGTGCTCGTTCACGCGGGTGGCGACGTTGGCCCACCAAAGAAAGGTCTGGGTGTCCCAGGTACGGTTGTAGAGCCGGACCTTCAACTCCAGATAGGCGCAGCCGGGACGAAGGCAGACTCCATGCATGCCCTTCATGCGTGACATGGGATCGTGGTCGCTGCACCAGATGGTGATCGCTCCGTCCTCCTCGCGTTCAATCGCCACCTCGACGGGCAGAAAGGTTGCCGGCCGGTGGTGTTGAGGCCAGTTAAACTCGACGCCACCAGAGATCCATGGCCCTGCCAAACCCACCAGCGCCGGCTTGATGACATTCTGACGATAGAAAAAGTCGTACCCGTTGACCTTGTCGTAGCCCACATGGATGCGGCCGCCGATCTCCGGAAGGACCATGACGCGCAGGAATTCGTTCTCAAGATGTACGGCCTGCCAGGAGTGCTCGCAGGGCGTCGTGGACACCCGGTCGATGACCGGCAGCGGGTAGACTTTGCCACTGCTGCCCTGATAGACGCGCTTTTCCAGAAACACCGGGTTGGGATCCGGCTCAGCGGGCAGGTAAGTCCGGAGCAGAACCGGTTCCTGCCAGGCCTTGACCGGGCCCGTTTCGGTGGACGGCGCCATCGGGAGTTGCAACTTCGCATGATCGCCGTTCACCTGTCCGGCTGCGCGGTCATAAATGGTCTCGGTCCGCATGGTAGGCGATTTGGATGAGTTCATATACTCGTTTACGTTACCGCGTTACCGTGAAGATTGACAACCTTTTTCGGGCAGGCCTCCATTTGTACGAGATATGGGCTAATAAAGCGAAGAGACCGAGCGGCGCAAGGGCGCTCCGAATTCAGACCGGGAAAGGCGCTGGAACTTTCGATGAAACAAACAACTTGACATCGGTAACGATAACGATCTAGCGTTGCAGGCGACGACACCGTCAGCGGTCTTCGAAGCGGGTAGATTTTTCTGATTCTTCATCTCACCCTCGATCACAGCAATTCATGCCTTGGAGTCAATATGTTGAGACTACGGCTGCCTGCTCTATCCGCCACTCTCGCGTTGGGCCTTTTTTCTGCCCTTTCCGTCCACGCGCAATCGGAGCCGGTTGAGATCAGCTCGCCCGGTCGCAGCATTACACTGCACTTTGCGGTAAAACCTGGCAAGGGGTTGAGTTCTGGCGATGGCCAACTTGTCTACTCGATCGACTTTCATGGCAGGCCCATGTTCGAAGACTCCGCCCTCCGCATGGAACTGGCGGATCAACCTGCACTGGGCGCGACGGTTCATATTACGGGCAGCACTCGGGGTTCGGGTGTCGACCAATACAAGCTGCTGACGGGAAAAAGCTCCGATGTTCACGATGCCTACAGCGATCTCACGGTCGATGTGGCCGAACCCGCAACTTCGGGTCGGAGATTTTCGGTGGAGGCCCGCGTCTATAACGACGCCGTTGCCTTCCGCTACCGCATTCCGCAGCAGCCAGCCCTCGATCGCTATCAACTGACCCAGGAAGACACCGAGTTCAGGCCAGTTACGGATGCAACGGCATGGACCCTACGCCTTCCGAGCTACCAGAGCGGATACGAAAGTGAGTACACCCAGCAGACGCTGAGCGCGCTGAGCAATCAGGGCGGAGTTTCGAGCTACATCCTCAATGGTTCTCCCGCTCTGCTCCACCTGCCCGGGATCGCTTGGGCGGCGGTTGGCGAAGCCGATCTTGAAGGCAACTCGGCCATGTATCTTGAAAACCCAACCGGAAACTGGGGTGGTCACTATCTGGTCAGTAAGATCTCTCCTCCTGTCGAGCGGAATGGCCCTGCGGTTGATGCCCCATTACCCCACGACAGCGCCTGGCGAGTGGTGATGATTGGCGACAAGCCCGGTGACCTGATCGAGTCGACCGTGATGACCGATCTCAACCCGCCAAGTCGCGTGGCCGACACCAGTTGGATCCATGACGGCAAGGCTTCGTGGGACTGGTGGAATGGCGACATCGGCCCAGACGGTAAGTCGGCCTTCAATACGGAGACGATGAAGTATTACGTAGATTTCGCCTCGCAGTCCGGGTTTCGCTACATGATGCTGGACGCGGGATGGTCGACCAGCGACATCACCAAGCTGCGAGGCAATGTAGACGTCCCTGAGCTGGTTCGACATGCAGCGACGAAGAATGTGAAGATCTGGATCTGGCTGTATTCGAAATCGGTCACGACGCAGATGAAGGATGCTTTCCCGTTATATGAAAAATGGGGCGTCGCCGGCGTCAAGATCGACTTTATTCTACGGAACGATCAGCAAGGAATTCAGTGGTACTACGACGTAGCGAAGCTTGCGTCGGAGCATCATCTCCTGGTCGATTTCCATGGGGCGACGCAGCCATGGGGAATCGAACGCACATACCCCAATGTGCTGAACTACGAAGCGGTGTTGGGCCTTGAGAACAACAAGGCCGGCAGGCGGGATGGGCCTGTCGATCGCACTGTCCTCCCCTTCACCCGTATGCTTACTGGGGCGATGGATTACACTCCGGGCGGCTTCAACAATGTGACGGAAGAGCAGTTTGTCGCACTTGACAAAAATCCGATGGTCATGGGTACGCGGGCGCAGCAGCTTGCTCTTTACGTTGTCTTCCAGGCTGGCCTGGAGATGGTCTCCGATGTTCCATCCATTTATCTCAATGACCCCAGTTTTCAGTTTCTGCGAGACGTTCCGACTACATGGGACGCAACCCATGTGTTGGCTGGTGAGCCGGGCGAATTCATCACGATTGTCAGGAGAAATGGGCGCGAATGGTATCTCGGAAGCATCACGAACTGGACGCCGCGTGACCTCCATATTCCGCTCCAATTTCTTGGCAAGGGAGCCTATCGGGCGGAGATTTACACCGATGCGACCGATTCCGGCGAGAACCCTAAGCACATCTCCATTCGCAAACAAACTGTGCACAGCAGTGACACTCTGAGCTTCTCTCTTGCTAAAGGCGGGGGATGTGCGATCCGGTTTGTGCCAATCCCCTAAGTTGCTCCAACGCGTCTTCTCGAGAACGCTGGATTCGTGAACTTGACCTTTCCGGCGCTCGCAAGCCGGGAAGGCGTAGCTCGGCCCACACTCTTCGCTGGTCTGACCGTCTAAGTCTTAGGCATGGAAGTGTATTGTTGCTCACCGTCGTCAATACATTTATACGTTGTCGTTACCGAGCACATTGGGTGATCTGCGAATGCATTTAGGCCGACGATCGTTAGACCTCTCGACAGGCGCATGAATAGTGTGATGAATAGAATACTGAACCTCCGCAAAGCCGGGATCAGAGAGGCCTAAAAAAACACTTGACAACGGTAACGATAACGGAATAACGTGATCTGCGTCGTCTTCCACTTGATTTCGAGTGCGATGCAGGCTGGGCCGAGTGCTCTCCCCGACGATAGGTCCTGTTAGAAGGGCAGATTTTCGGAAAATGAAACCGGCGAGAAATATCCGAGGTATGAAGCTGGTGCCAACAGCGCGGTGGCCATAGCGTCAATCGTCACATCTGAAAAGATGTCCCTCGGAGCGGTCTATTACGTTGACACATAGTGTGCCTTCTCGGCTCATCATGTGTTCTGGATTCTTCGGCAAAGGCTAAGTACGCAAGGAGTTTTTCGGAATGAGATTCATCAGATCGATTGTCATTTGCCTGTTCAGCGCGGCGGTCTTTCTGGGCGTGGCCCAGGCGCAGGAATTTACAGGTCGCGTTACCGATTCGTTTGGAGCGATTCTGCTCAAAGCTCACGTTACGATTACCAACTCGGATACAAACGTGAGCACGTCGACGGTAACAACTGCCAGCGGCGACTACACCGCTCCCTATCTCAAGCCTGGACGCTACAGCGTCACGGCTTCCGCTCCAGGATTTGAGACCGTGACCAAAACAGATATCACGCTCCAGGTCAGTCAAACCGTAACCGTCAATTTCGTGATGAAAGTCGGTGCAATTTCCGAGACGGTACAGGTAAACGGAGCCGAGCTCGATCGAAGCAAGTCAGATGTGGGCGAGGTCGTGGAAAACGAACGCATAAACGAACTTCCGCTCAACGGCGGCGATATGGGCCAGTTAGCGCAATTGAGCGCAGGGACATATTACTCCGGAAGTATTCTGTATGTCAGGCCGTTTGACAATAGCGTGGCTGCGCTCTCGATCAATGGTGGTGGATACGCGAACAACGAACTCCTGTTGGACGGCGTCTCCAATGAGGCCGCACACGGCGATGCCTACAACGGAACCAACTCCCAGGTGGGGTACATAGCCCCTGTACCGGCGGTTCAGGAGTTCAAGGTCGTTACCAATCCGTACGATGCCGCCTATGGACGCGCCCAGGGCGGTGTGATCGATATGACGCTCAAATCAGGTACGAACCAGATTCACGGTAGCGTCTATGAGTACGCGAGACGCGGCTGGCTGGATTCCAACCTGTGGGCCAATGACTACAACAATCTGCCCAAACAGCGCCACACACGCGACCAATACGGATTCGAACTCGATGGCCCCGTCGATATCCCGAAACTTTATCACGGTCGTGACCGGACCTTCTTTCTGGCAGAATTCGAAAATTGGAGCGAAATCTTTCCCGGCGTTGCGCTGGACACCGTCCCTTCCCAGCAATGGTTGACTGGAGATTTCAGCGACCTCAGCTACTCTGACGCAACCGGTACCCGTCTGCCCATCACCATCTATGATCCGCTTTCTCTTCACGACAACGGCACCGGAACGCTCGTGCGCGATCCATTTATTGGCAACATCATTCCGAAAGACCGGCTGAGTCCGTTTGCACAGCAGCTCCTCTCTTTTTATCCGAAGCCCAACGCGACTCCAGGAACCACGCAAACTTCGTACACGAATAACTACGTTGGCGACAGCTCTACACGGGACACCTACAAAAACGGCCTCATGAAGATTGATCAGAATATTTCCAGCAACGATCGCGTCAGCCTTCGTTGGGGATACTGGGAACGTTCCGAGACCCAGGATCAGAACGGCATTCCCGGGGAAGGCGCAAACGGGGAGTTCCCCCATGGCGAGAGGGTCAATACCTTTGCGCCGGAATGGATTCACACGTTCACTCCCCACCTGATCCTCGACCTCAAGGCTGCCGTAATTGTCCGTGGAAACATCCTCAACTCCGGACCGGTGAATTACGACCTGACTCAGTTGGGGTTGACCAAATCATTTGTGTCTTCTCTGGGCACCTTCGGGCATTCGCTCCCCTCGACCACTCCCAGCGAGTTCACGTCGATCGGGAACACCGGCGGCGAATTCACAGTTGGAGATTCACTGGCCATGTTTCCAAGCCTCACCTGGTCGAAAGGCAAGCACACGGTTCATGCAGGATTGGACTGGAGAATTCTTCAGTCCTCCTGGCGAAACATCCGAGGCGGTACGAGCTTCAATGTCGACCGGACCTGGACCCAGGAGAATTGGGAGTCGGGAGATGCCGCCAGCGGAAACAGCATGGCCTCCCTTTTGCTCGGTACCGCCTCCTCGGGCCAGGTGCAGATTAACCCGCTGGCCTTCTATTCGCAACACTACTATGCGCCCTTCATTCAGGATGATTTTAAGATTCTGCCGAATCTGACCCTCAACCTGGGCTTTCGCTATGACCTGAATGGCGCAGTGGTTGAGCGGCATAACCGGGTGGATTACGACTTCAATCCTTCCATCGTCAACCCGGTGAACTATCAGGTTGCTGCGTCCCCCTATATCAACGGTCCTTTGAAGGGCGGGCTGGAGTTTGTCGGCGTGAATGGTAATCCGCGCGCCTTTAACGCGGTTGTGAAAACCAATGTTCAACCCCGTCTCGGGTTCTCGTATTCGCCCTTTGCAAAGTCAGTCATTCATGGCGGCTTCGGCGTCATCTTCAAGAACCCAAATCCGGGTCCAAACCAGCTTGGCTTTTCTTCGTCGACCACCTATAACGCCTCGAACGATGGTAACAAGACTCCGACCCAGAATCTCGGTGTGGGCGGGGCGTCGCCTAATCCCTTTTCCACCGTTGTCGAGCCAACAGGTTCGCAGCTGGGTTATCTCACCGGGATGGGGCAGGGGCTGTTTTATCTCAATCCATCCTTCCGTACCCCCAAAACCTACACATACTCGCTCGGTCTTCAGCAGCAGTTCTTCAAGGATGATGTGGTCGAGGTTAACTACGTCGGCACACGTACTCATCATCTGGACTCGAGCGACAACATCAACCACCCAGCGGCTGCGTCCTATGCGCAGTGCGACGTTGAACTGGGCGGCCTGCCAGCAGTGTGCGACACTGCGACCGGCTCTTACGTCCCAAATCCGTTCCAGAACGTAGCGGCATTTATCGGGTCGGGAAACTACTATTCAGCGCCCACGATCCAAGCTCTAAACTTCACACGCGCATTTCCGGAGTTTGGGGATATCACCGAATACGACATCAACGACGGAAAGACCTGGTATAACGCGTTGCAGCTAACAGCGCAGCATCGCGTGAGCAAGTCTGTAACTCTGCACGGTACCTGGACATGGTCGAAAATGATGGACTCGGGCGGCTTTGCCGACTCGGTCTACCGTGTCAAAACGCGCAAGCTCGACGACTACGATTTCGCACATCGCATTACCGTATCTGGTTTCTGGAAGTTTCCCGTGGGCCAGGGCCAACGCTTCTTCAATCATATGAACCGCTTCATCGACGCTGCCGTGGGCGGCTGGGAGCTCTCCTCAATCTTGAGCTGGCAAACAGGAATGCCCTGGACTCTCAATGGAAGCACCGAGTTCGCCGGGTCCGTTCATATCGATCAGCAGAATAGCCCAAAAGTGATTCGCGGTGCCAACACATCCTGTGTAGGTCAGTGGAAGCAAGATAAAACAGGCGCATGGGAACTTGACTCAATTGGGTCCAGTTCTAGTTGCGCTGGAGCCTACAATTTCATCGTTACCCCCAACTACGGGGTTCACCCGAATGTGGTTTTCACAGGGGTCCGCAATCCCCGTACGAGCGATCTGGATGCCAGCTTCTCCAAGAGCTTCCAGATTGTGGAGCGCATACACGCACAGTTCCGGCTCGACGCGTTCAATGTGCCAAACCATCCTGCATTTGCCTCCAACTATGACAACAGCCCAACGGACTCTAACTTCGGCACCCTCATTAAGTCGTCTACCGGCCAAAGCAACCAGCCTCGTAACGTGCAGCTGACGGTGAAGGTCATCTGGTAGAAGTTTGCCGACATTCCGTCAGCGGGCCTCGATTTAGTGACAGGTTCATGAGGCTTACGAAACAGCAATTTGCAGGGTTAGAGATGGCAGAGCATCTCAACCCTGCCTCAGATTGACAGATCCAGGATCTGATTTGAAGGAGAGCCATGGTACGCACACCAAATCAACGAACTGATCCGGCAAAGAGTCTTTGGCGGAATAGTGTTTCGCTGAGCGTTTGTCTGTTTGCCTTCATTGTGAGTATTGCAATGAGTGGCTGCGGAGGAAGTGGGAATGTTGGATCGTCGCTGATGACGGTCTCATCCATGTCGCCCAACTCGGTGTATACAACAGGAGGGCAAGTCGTGTTTGCGGGCACCAACTTTACGCCAGATGTGAAGGTCACATTCGGCGGGGTTGCTGCGCAGAAGGTCTACTTTCAGAGCTCGACGCTGATCACAGCCACAACCGACGCGGTCACGGATCCAGGCGTTGTCGATGTTGTGGTTAGCACCGCCGCCGGAGGCAGCGTCACACTTCCGAAAGCGTTGACCTATACCACACCTCCACCGCCGGTGGTGCCGGGGCAGTGCTCCACTCTTCCCTGTACCTACCCGGCAGTGGACCCCAACAATACGCTGCTGGGTACCGCGACTCCTAAGGCTTGCTCAGGCTGCGTTGGTGGCCAAAAGGTTGGAAGCCTCGGTTATGGCGGGTGGGTCATCTTTAATAATGTTTACGCTCCGACCGATGGGAATTACACACTAAGCATCATTGGAGTCGAGGGTGCGGGTACACAGACCTACAAAGTGATCGTGAATGGCGGCACCGCTGTCAGCCAGCCACTTTCTGGAAATGACTGGAATACGGCCGCGGCCCCAGTGTCGCTCACAATTCCACTCAAGGCAGGGACCGCGAATACAGTACAACTGGGCAACGACACGGATTGGTCTCCGGATGTCGTTTCAATAACCATCAGTTCAACCGGCGGCGGCAGCAGCTCCCCGATTACATTGACGTCCGCCACGCCAAATCAAGTCCTCCTGGCCGGTGGGCCAATTGTCCTGGCCGGAACGAACTTTACTTCCAGCGCTGCTGTGACGTTCGGTAGTGTTGCCGCGACGGCGACCACCTTCCAGAGCTCAAGCCAGATCACAGCGACGGCTCCCGCGGTCAAATCGGGAGGAGCCGTGGACGTGGTTGTCAGCTCTACCGCCGGAGGAACATCCACGCTCCCAAAAGGCCTGACCTATGTTCAGTGTCAAAGCGTTCCTTGCACTTATCAGGCCGCTGATGGCGAGAACACGCTGGTAGGCGGTGCCATCGTCACGGCCTGTACAGGTTGTGCACAAGGCGTCAAGGTCGGAAGTCTTGGCGATGGGAACGACGTAATCATCAACAATGTGTACGCTCCCACTGCCGGGAACTACACCCTGACGATTACCGGGTGTGAGGGCGCAGGAACCCAAAACTACCAAGTCATCGTGAATGGCGGGACACCCATAACAGTCCCACTCACTGGCACCAGCTGGACCAGCCCGGCGACTCCGGTATCGATTACCGTTGATCTCGCCGCCGGTGGCGGCAACACAGTCGAATTGGGCAATGCCACCGACTACTCTCCCGACGTTGTCTCGATTGCACTGAGCGCCGCAAATGCTTCAACGATTCCAACCATTGCTTCCGTTTCTCCAAATCAACTTCCAATCACTGGTGGCCAGGTTGTCGTTACCGGCACGAACTTCACGGCGGCTACAACCGTCACCTTTGGTGGGGTCGCTGCTCCTCCAATCTCGTTCCAGAGCGCGACGCAGTTCACGGTCACAGCGCCTGCGAATGCGACCATCGGAGCTGTGGATGTAGTGGTGACCTCCCCGGCAGACGGGACCGCAACGCTTTCCAAAGGGTTGTCCTATGTTGAGCCTGGTGCATGCACAAGCGGCACTTGTGTATACCAGGCCTGGGATCCCGCCAACACCCGCAATGGAGGGGTCAGGTTGGACAACAGTTGTGTCGGTTGTCCGTATGGCCTGAAGATGGGCAACATGGGTTACGGCAACGGGGTGACGTTCAACAACGTGTACGCTCCTGTAGCCGGCAACTATATCGTCACGCTCGTCGGTGTTGAGGGAGGTGGCACGCAAACCTATCAGGTTTCAGCGAACGGTGGGACGGCGAATGACGTTCCGCTCTATGGACAAAACTGGTATGTTTCAACTCCGCCTGTGTCAACGGTAGTCGCGTTGAATGCCGGCAGCACCAATACCATTACTGTCACAAATAGCGCGACCTGGTCTCCGGATATCGTCTCTATCGCGGTCAACGCCGCGAACACGGGCACCTCGTCTTCACCTCGGCCTATAACGATGTCCAGTGGGCAAAACCTGATCACCTACGATCTGAGCACGGGTCTTGCCACATTTGCGAATGGTGGTCAGGATAAGATCACAGACTTCTACAGCGAGGCGTACAGCGGTCCCACGCTCTATCGAAGCACCTCGTCCTCGTACACTCGTGCCGCATCGAACGGCGCAAACGGCGAAACGGACATCACGCTGACAGCATCCGATGGTTCACCTACCATGATCCAGCGGTTCATCATGAGCGCCAATCACTTTACGGTCCAAGTGGAACTTGACGGCGCGAGTGCGGGTAGCAATGAGATGTCTCCTCTGGTGGTCAATCAAAGAGGCGCGGTGGACACGGGCAGTTATACAGATCCGCGTTTCCTGATTGTTCCCTATGACAACAACGCGTACTACAACTACAACGCGGAGACGTCGAACGCGGTGACCGATACCAGCTATGAAGTTGGTGCGTTCTATGACAACACCAGCCGCAATGGCTTGGTCATCGGCTCAGTGACACACGACACCTGGAAGACTGGTATCCAGTTCACGGGGAACGTGAACAAGCTGGACTTCCTCTGGGCCTATGGCGGAGCCAACAGCACAGAAGATCAACTGCCTCATGGTTCTGTCCCTGGCGCCAAGATACTATCGCCTGTCGTGATGATCGGCTATTACGACGACTGGCGTGACGGCATGGAAGACTTCGCCAATACGAACGCGCAGTATGCGCCGATGCTCGCATGGACCGGACCAGCACCGATGGGATGGAACAGTTGGGGCAAGATTCAAAACAACCTGAGTTCCGCGAATGCAACGGCCGTGGAGGATTACTTCCATACGCAGCTGCCGAACTACAACAACAACGGCGTGGTCTACATCAACCTCGATAACTACTGGACCAATCTGTCAGACAGCGAACTGCAGAGCTTTGTGTCGCACGCACACAGCCAGGGCCAGAAGGCCGGAATCTACTGGACTCCGTTTATCATCTGGAACTGGACAGACCTGACAACAGCCGTCGACGGTGCTCCGAACTATAAGTTTGGGGACATCGTCATGAAGTATGCGAACGGTACGCCGATGGGGGCTGTTGACAGCGCATGGGGCGCAGATCCGACGCATCCTGGCACCCAACAGAGAATCGACTACTACATCAATAAGTTCCAGACGATTGGGTTTGACTACATCAAGCTCGACTTCCTGATCCACGGAGCTCTTGAAGGAGGCTCGAATAACGGAGTGTTCTACGACACCACAGTTCACTCCGGTACCCAGGCATACAGCCAGGCGATGAAGCGTCTTTACACCGATGTAGGGACATCGATGCTCATCGATGAGTCGATCGCTCCGCTGTTCCCCTATCAATACGCTCACACGCGCAGGGTTGCAGGTGATACCTACGGCTCGATCGAAGACACTAAGCGGGAGATGGCTTCGGCCAGCTACGGCTGGTGGATGGCCGGCAGGATCTACAACTGGAATGATCCCGACGAGATGCTGCTAGAGGGGACCGAAACTCCATCCGGCTCGTCAACCGCGGTTCCGTTTACGGCCAACGAGAATAAGAGCCGCGTCACGTCAGGTGCGGTAGCGGGCTTCATGCTGAATGGCGATGACGTTACCGACGCGGGCGCGCCTCCACTCGTTCAGAAGTGGCTCACCAACACCAGCATCAATGGACTGCCGGCTCTCGGTCTGAACTTCCGGCCGGTAGAAGGCAATACCGGAACCACACCCGTAAATGTTCTTGTCGCGCAACAAGGCAACGTCTACTACGTCGCAGTCTTCAACTACGACATCACTAATCCACTCAGCACAACAGTCGATCTGGGTCGGGCCGGTCTCAATAGCTCCACCGCTTACTCCGTCACCGATCTCTGGACGGGCAAGACATCCTCCGCAACCGGCAGCCTCCCGGTGAGTCTCGGTGCGGCCGAAAGTACGATCCTGAAGCTGCAGTAGCCCAATTTGCTTGAAAGCGGGATCGGCACCCTAACCGGGGTGCCGATCCTGTACTTGTATCTTGATGTATTTATGTGGGTACCATCTGGAGCTGTCCCTATTCCTTGCCACGTCGCAGGCGTCGCGCTTTTCCGTTGGACAATTTGTTACGAAAGGAAAGAATTCGTGAGTTTCAGACGACTATTTCTATGTTTGTTTGCATGTGCCATTGCTGCTCCTCTGCCTTCGATAGCCGCCGATATGCGCCATTTGGAACGGCTTCCGCTTAACTCGGGATGGACTGTGCGGCAACTTCCAGATGATGGGATGGCTGAAAGCCAGAGTACAAAGCCTCCCGCCATGGAGGGAGGATGGTTTCCTGCGACAGTGCCGGGCGACGTGCATTTGGACCTTCTCAAGAACGGCAATATTCCTGATCCGTTTTATAGAGATAACGAAGTAAAGCTGCAATGGATCGAAAAAGCAGGGTGGGAGTACCGGACCTCTATCGACGCAACCAAGGCGACTCTGGCTCGTGAAAACGTCGAACTGGTCTTTGAGGGCCTGGATACAGCTTGCACGGTTTTCCTAAACGGGCAGCGGATTGCTTCACCGAACAGCATGTTTCAGGAATGGAGATTCGACGTCAAAGCTCGGCTTCATGAAGGCGCAAATGACCTCCGAATTGTATTCCCTGCGCCGATGAAAGCTTCAGAAGCCGTTGCCGAGAAAGACCCCTGGCACTCCCGAACGCACACAGATCCAAAAGGATACATCCGCAAAGCGGTTTATGAGTTTGGATGGGACTGGGGACCACGATTCGCAACAAGCGGTGTGTTCCGGCCGGCCTATCTGGACGTATGGGACAGTGCGCGTATCAAGGACATCTTTGTAGAACAGGAAGGTGTGACTGCTGTCTCCGCACATCTCGATGTACACGCCGATCTGCTTGCTTCAAAAGAGACCAAGGCGAACGTTAGCGTAACTTACGGAGTTGGAGCAGAGCAGTTGCACGTTGATCGCGCTGTTGCGCTTGCTCCGGGAAGCAACCGCATTTCGTTCGCGATCGAGATCGCGCATCCCCAGCTCTGGTTTCCTTCGGGGTACGGTGCCCAACCCATCTATCACTTCCATATCTCCGTGAAGAAAGACGGCCACGAACTCGATGCGAAGGACGCAAAGACAGGCCTGAGATCAGTTGTCTTGCGGAGGGATCTGGATAAATGGGGTCGCTCCTTTGAATTCGTCGTGAATGGTATCCCCGTCTTCGCCAAGGGGGCGGACGTAATCCCGTTTGACAGTTTTCCGAGCCGGGTGACCAGCGAAAAGTATCGGCACATTCTCCAGTCCGCGAAGAACGCGAACATGAACATGGTCCGGCTTTGGGGGGGCGGCTACTACGAGACCGAGGAGTTCTATGACCTGTGCGACAAACTGGGATTGATGGTCTGGCACGACCTGATGTTCGGAAACAACTGGCAGCCGGGAACCTACGATTTCAAGCAAAACATCGAGCGAGAAGCAGAGTATCAGATGACCCGTCTTCGCAATCACCCGAGTATTGTCCTATGGGCAGGCAACAATGAAACCGAGGAGCTAAGAGACTGGAACGGTAACGGGCAGCTTCCACCTGCGGTACACGAGCGCATATGGGAGGACTATCTGACAGAATTCAGCGGCATCCTCGCACGGACCGCCGCGCGGATGGCCCTGCAGACACCCTATTGGCCGAGCACACCGAGCGCAGACTATGAAGAAGTCAACGATACTTACCAGAGCGGCGATAACCATGACTGGAGCGTCTGGCACGGGGGCGCGGACTTCGCCGATTATGAAAAGCGTCCTTGGCGTTTTGTCTCAGAGTATGGCTTCCAGTCTTTTCCCGAGATGAAGACGATTGAGTCCTTTACCCTGCGGGAAGACCGAACCAGTATTTTTACTCCGGTAATGAAAGCCCATCAGAAAAATGGAGACGGCAACAAGCTCATTCAGGAATACATGAAGCGCTACTTCGGCGAACCGAAAGACTTTGCTTCCTTCCTCTATGCCAGTCAGGTGCTCCAGGCAGAGGGCATCAAGGTGGGGGCGGAGAGTTTCCGTCGCAAGAGACCCGAGACCATGGGCTCTCTCTTCTGGCAACTCAATGACTGCTGGCCGGTTGCTTCTTGGTCGAGCATCGACTATTACGGACAGTGGAAGGCACTGCAGTATTATGCGCGGCGGTTTTACGCTCCCGTGCTGGTTTCCCCCCACGTGGACAGCGGCACGTTGTCGATCTATATCGTTTCCGACAAAACTGCTTTGATCGACGGGACGCTCCGTCTCCGGATCATGGATTTCTCCGGTAAAGTGGTCAAAGAGACGAGCCAGGCCGTCAAAATCGATCCGCTCACCTCAAAGGTATATCAGCAAATACCGCTGGTTGAATTGTCTGGCGCAAATATCCCCGATTGGTCAGGTCTTGTCGGGGTAGCAGACCTGACGGTCGGCGGACAAGAGGTCTCCACAAACCTTGTGTACTTTGTCCCTTCCAAGCAGATTCAGCTTCCGCATACTTCGGTTACTCCCGAGATCACCAGAGCTGGAGATGGATATGATGTGGTCCTTAGTTCTGCAGGACTGGCACGCAGCGTGTATGTGTCGTTCGGCGAATTGGATGTTCAGTTCTCGGATAACTATCTTGATCTTCTGCCCGGAGAGAAGCAGACGATTCACGTCTCCAGCAAGGCCACTCTTGCGGATCTCAAATCCCAAATAACGGTAATGTCGCTGGTAGATGCATTTTTGTCACATGTCGCAGAGAAGTAATCCCTTGGCTCGATGTTCGGATGGAAAGAACATCGAGCCCCACCGTCATGTCATCAACATACTACCCGCTTTCCTTCGGAGGGAAGAACCACGTAGCGAGACCCTATTACTTCGCCTCGATCAACCGAGATTTCTTAGCTCGAGCGCTCGGCTCCGGCACGCGTAAACCTCATCGGGGAACATCGGACTTTACAGGTGTCTGGTCAGGGCAAACGCATCTGAATTTTGATTTGTGAGCACTTCAAGATTCGGACAAAATAGCACCATTGCTCCCCAGACCCCAACCCATACGCAATATCATCAACTAAACAACGTTGTTTCAATAATATGCGATACTGCCAAAGCCCGAGATTGTCGTTGACGGTTACGGCAATCTCCTACTCAGAGCCGAGGTAGCGTTTGGTGGTCTGGATGGAGGCGTGGCCGAGAAGGAACTTGATCTGTTCGAGGTCTCCACCGTTCTTGCGGCAGAGTTTGGCGCAGGTGCGGCGCAGGTCGTGGGCGCCGAAGTGTTCGATGCCGATCTCTTTCGCCGACTGCTCGACCACACTCCACACCGCCCAGTCGCTCAATTCCTCTCCGACGACGCCTCCGCTTTTATTGACCGGGCGCAGCAGGTGCCCGGCGCTGTGCCCGGCCTAAGCCGTCCAAGCGTCGATCAGTTGCTTGACCCACAGGGGCACGGCCACGGTACGAATGCGGCCGCCTTTGCCGCGCAGATCGGCGATCACACAGCGGCCCTCGCGCTTCTGAATATCCTCCATATTGAGCGCGGCCAGCTCGGCACGGCGTAGAGCGCAGCCCACCAACAAAACCAGAATAGCGGCGTCCCGCTAGCCTTTGAGGGTCGTGCGGTCGGGAACTGTGAGCAGTTTCTTGGCCTGTTCACGAGTTAGCCAATTGCCCAGGCGGGTTACCTGCTGGCGAATATTTGGAATGTCGGCCATCTGTGCGGCATACTCTGCTCCTAGGATGCCGTTGCGCTTCGCCTCTCCGATCAGCTTGCGCACCGCCGAGAGCCGGACATTGATGGTCGAGTGGCTTAGCTTGCGAGCCAGCATCTGGGCGTGGTGCTCCATCAAGAGGTCGCGGGAGAGCGGCTGCTTGCGCTGCACACTGAAGGCAAAGAGCTCATCAAGCGACTTGGCGTAGTTGCGCCGGGCATGCACGGAGACCACCGCCTTGAGAACCATCTGGAGCAACGTGGCCAACGCTAAAGTTGCGCTGGCCGCAACCGGGGGAAGAAACGCCATGCTGACAGCGGCACTCCCATTCGGTTGCCTATCGGTCGTGTCCGGCATGGTGCTGGGAACTATTGGTCCGACTCTTCCCCGCCTCTTTCTCCGGCGCGGCTTTCCAGGCGCAGTCGCGCCGTTTCAATGGCCTGATGCAGTTTCTCGCGCAGGATCTCGGGCGGGGGCAGAACCGTCAGGTATTCGGCGACATGGATGCCGGCGGCGCCCAGTTCGAGTAATTCAATCTGTTCGGTATTCTTGCCGGCGCATAAAATGATCCCCAGCGGCATCTCCTCGCCGGCTTCGGTTTCATACCGGGCCAGCCAGCGCAGGTAGAGTTCCATCTGGCCGATGTTATGTGAAGCTTAACATAATGCTGGTTATGGAAAGCCGGACGTTATGAAAAGTGCTGCATAAAAATCATTGATATAAAACGGTTGCGATTGGTTTTCTTTACATAATCCTCCAGACTTTATTTGGCCAACCAAGGCCAAATTCAGAACCGGAGGGAATCACAGTGATAAACGACACAAGAACGATCTCCGATTTGGTGAACGCGATTTCGGAGGAAATGACGCGGCTCGACTACAAACCAACCGTGTTGAAGCAGTACCACATCGTATGGAACAAGTTGTGCAAGCGCGTAGGTGCGCGGCCTGCGAATGACTTCGATATGGAACTCGGGATGAAATTCCTTGATGAGGCAATGCGTGCCCATCCGAAGCATCTGAACGAGAACAGCAAGCATAGATGGATTAAGGCCATTTACACGCTCGCCGATTTCAAGCGTACTGGCATCCTTTCTCTGCGGCGGGAGAAACGCGGATCTGTTTTTTCCGAAGTAGCCAAATCCGCGTTCCAGCAATTCACGGCATATCAATCGGCCATTGGACTATCCGAAGCTCACATACGCGACTCTTGCCTCTATCTGGAACGCTTCTCGAAATACTTGGAGCAAAAATGCTTGGAGAACATTGCAGGGCTTGAGACCTGGCATGTGCAAGGGTTCGTTAATGGCTTGGCCATATATGAATTACCCACTATTTACCATACGACTTGCGTGTTGCGGCGTGCCTTGCGCTACCTGTATGCCCAAGGCATAATTACGACCGACCTAAGCACTGTTGTTCCAAAAATCCGATACTGCAAGAAAGCAAAAATACCTTCCGCTTACTCGAAAGACCAGATCGAGCGTATGGTCAACAGCATCGACAGAGGTAACCCGAGAGGCAAAAGGGACTACGCGCTGATCCTTCTTGCCGCCCGGCTGGGCTTTCGAGCATCGGATATTGCGAACCTGACATTTTCCAGCTTCGAGTGGGATAAGAACATCATCGAGGTTGCGCAGCAAAAGACTGGGGAACACGTGACGCTGCCGTTGCTAAACGATGTTGGGGAGGCCGTTATTGATTACATCCGCTATGCGAGGCCGAAAGCGGACGTGCCGTTTCTGTTTCTAAAGCTCAACGGACCCAATGACGCAATGTATGCCAACTCGATACATCACACGGTCTATACAAGGCTGAAAGCAGCCGGAATCCGCATAGCACCGGGAAAGAAACACGGTCCCCACGCGCTAAGGCACAGCCTGGCAAGTGCCCTGCTTGAACATAATGTACCCATGCCGGTCATCTCGGAAGCACTGGGACATACCGACACAGAATCGACATCCGTATACCTTAAGATCGATGTCGCCAGATTGCGTGAGTGCGCAGTTGAAGTCCCCGCCTTCTGTGGTGGCCACGAAAGCCAGTTTGGAGGCGCACGCGAATGAAAAACGACGAAACTACCAGCTATTACGAAAGCGTCTTCGCGGCGCACATGGCCGACTTCATCCGCTACAAGCGAGCGCAAGGCCTTAAATACGACGCTGTACCGCGCTCCCTGCGCAGCTTTTCAAGGTTCTTGTCCGCTAAGAAAGCGGATGAGGCAAGCATTGGAAAAGAGTTGATTGAGGAATGGTGTTCGTTTAGGCCAAATGAAAATCGGCACACACAAATACGCCGCATCGTTGAGACGACCCAATTTCTGAAGTATTTGTCAGAAAAAGGCGTGGATGTACATTTGCCTCGCCCAACGCGGAACTTGCGAAGAGGAGGAGCGTTTGTTCCGCATATTTTCTCCAATGAAGAGTTACGACGCCTTTTTGAGGAATGCGATCGAATCAGCGCGAGAACCCCTTCCATGATGCCAGTGATGCTGCCTGTGCTTTTCAGACTGCTCTTGGGCTGCGGGCTGCGGATATCCGAGGCCCTTGGGCTTAGACTCGGTGACACTGATCTTGACCATGGCATCCTTGTTATCCGAAAGTCAAAGTTCAACAAAGACAGGCTCATCCCCTTGTCGGATTCATTGTTGGCCGTACTTCGCGGATACAGCGCTACTCACCACAAGATATCGAAAGACGACAAAGAACCATTTTTCGCTCCCAGGGACGGCCGCGCAGTCAGTAAGGACAATATCTACAGATGGTTCAGGAAGGTGATCTGGGCAGCGGGGATCTCTCACGGCGGACGCAGCAACGGTCCCAGAGTGCATGATTTTCGCCACACATTTTCGGTTTATTCGTTGAAGGCGATGACGGACAAAGGGATGGACATGTACTGTGCCCTGCCGCTCCTGTCAACCTATCTTGGCCATGCGTCGTTGTCTGCCACAGGGCAGTATGTCAGGCTAACGCAGGACATGTTCCCTGAAATTATTGAGAAGGTAAACGCCATTGCGGCCTTTGTCATTCCAGGGGAGGTGCGGTAATGAAAAAGACGGCGGATTTCTCTTATTATCTGAGCAAATTCCTTGCCCGATATCTTCCCGGTGAGGCGGGCGCCAGTCCAAATACAATCCTGTCATACAGGGACACTTTCTTGCTGTTCATCAAATACTGCAAGGCACAAGAAAATACACCTCCGGAGAAAATGACACTCGAGTTGCTGACAAGGGAACGGATATGCGCGTTTCTCTCCTGGCTCGAAAATGAACGTAATTGCAGCGTCTCAACAAGGAACCAGCGTCTTGCTGCGCTTCACTCCTTTTGTCGCTTCATGCAGACGGAAGATGTAATGCGCCTCAACCAGTACCAGTTGGTGATTTCGAT
>Ga0255354_1000385_pt1 | contig 28281 bp, 21 predicted proteins | sample HBST50metaG_FD_189942 | JGI IMG/M metagenome (GOLD analysis project Ga0255354, IMG submission 189942) | Peat soil microbial communities from Stordalen Mire, Sweden - H.B.S.T50 | ecosystem: Environmental > Terrestrial > Soil > Wetlands > Peat | place: Sweden: Norrbotten County, Stordalen Mire...
TCGGCCAAGGCAAGAACCAAAGAAGCACTGGAAATAGCCATCGCCGAAGCCATCCGGCGAATCACCCCAGACAACGCAAAGGCATGGTTCAATCACTGCATCAACCGTCTACAGTAATTCCTAAAATTATCTAAGCTTGATTGTGATCTCAACCCTCACAACCACCCGCCAATGCAGCCCATGTACAAATATCCGCTTGCGCTCACAGCCCTGTACCTAGCGGACATAAGAAAACTGCTGCCCAATCAGCGACCTGGGGAATCGATGGACGTTGCGCTGGATCGAACCGTGCGATTTCTGCCGACAGACATAATACCGGGATTTTACAGTCCTCTTACGGATCTCTATCTTAAAGCCAACATCGATGTGACGTTGCGTGAACTTATTCGGTTAGCAGTTGGGCAGAGTGACAACGGTGCTGAGGAGGTTCTGATCCGCCTCGTTGGCGGTCCCCCCGTAGTGCAGAGCTACATATGCTCCCTGGGAATCTCCGCTTTTCATTTGGTCTATAGTGAGCGTGATTTGGACCGCGACGAAAATCTTCAGTATCAAGACTGGATTGAGCCGGCAGCAGCCGTACAACTGCTCGAACGCCTCGTGAACAATCCTCCAATATCGCCGGCGGCCAACGCCTTTCTCTTACAAACGATGATCGACGCTGTCACTGGCCCTGGTCGACTTCGCGCCGGACTTCCTCCCGGTACCGTTCTTGCCCATAAGACTGGCTCTTCCGGGACTCATAGAGGCATAACAGCCGCCACCAATGACATAGGACTGGTCACTCTACCTGATGGACGGAGACTAGCCATCGCTGTGTTCGTTACGGATAGCCGAGCCGACGAAGATACTCGTGAAGGCGTCATCGTCCGCATCGGACGGGCAGCGTACGATCAGGCTATCACTACCAAGTAGCGTATTCGACCAGGCGCTTGGGCTGCACTCATCGCGGAACGAGCCTGTATACATGGGGCCTGCTAAACGCCCTTTGCAACTGGAGCTTTCACTTAGCGAGTGGACGCTACATCCCAGTCGCACCAGTCGTCATGCCGACTTGCGGTTACCGACTCCTTGCAAAGAGTCCCCTTCAAGAATGTTGAAGCCTGCGGAGACTAGGGGGGGGCACCAGACCGCTGCGAAAACTGCGGTTGATCGCACTCTGCAGGACTCACTGCCTTTGTACTGCATGGTCATCGAAGTTAAAGATTGCGGCTATCTCATCTGCGTAGGGCGTTCTTGATTGTACGCCTGCTCCATTCCGCATACTGGAGAGCGGGAGCGTAGCTGCGGCTCAACAAACGGCTTGCCATCAAGGTGGCCGTAGGTCGCAACACAAAGCTCGATGATATTGATCCAACGGTCATAGAGATGAAAAAGCCCACACAGCTTCATCGGTTCGACTGCGACGCTTCCCTTTCGATAACCGCGCGCCCTGGGTGTATGTTCATAGACCACCGCATTTGATTCGGGGGTATTGGATTCGTTGAATTGCCGCAACTCGTCGCGTAAAGAGACGATCGACTTATGGAACGGCGTCTCCTCAAACGCATTTAAGGTCTGATCAAACCTGAGAAAGAAGGGAGAGACAATCGCAGTGTCCAGGATCATCGGATGGAACCGGACGGCGATCAAATGGACCGCGTACCAAGTAAGGCCATCCCATGAATCGGTGTCGATATCGAAAAAATCGTCCTCTTTGTTTTGCTTTGTCAGCGGGTAGTTGCGGAGAAATCTTTCGACGGCAAGCCGTGGTGACAAGAGTCCACCATCGGGCGCTTTAGGTATGCAACGCCTCAGAATCTCCATTACCTCGGATTGGAGCAGCCTCCGGAGTGCTGCCTCTTCCACGGGAATGCCGGAGAATGTTTGAGCCTGCAGAGTAGAGATGACTTCGCCGAATCCCGAGAATACGTGAATCCAATTGCCAGGCGGGAGCGCCCCGGCGCTCTTCAAGGCGCTTGCCGTCTCCCGATTACGCCCGGCCTCATTGATGAATGTGGATATGAATTCGGCGTCGTCCGCAAACTTGCTGGGGTAATCCTTGATCTTCATCCTTTCGCTATCGTTATACCCAAGCGATGCAAGGTATGCTGCCAACTCCTTTCGTTCCTCCCGCGCCGGCCAGACTTCAGCGCGGACGAAGGTGATGATCTTCAGCTTGCCCTGTTTCTGTAGCTCGTATCTGTCGATTTCCCCTTGGAGGTACGCTCAGTAGGCATTTTTGAAACAAGCTCTAGTTTGTCTCTTAGGTCTTCCCTTTGGAGCAGCGGTCATGCTGCCGCATTAGCGGTCGATCGACTAGTGAACTGACATGTTTTCACCTTTTCCCACTTCGTTCTTCTGCATCATGAAAGAAAGGAAGAACATAATCGCCGAGCCTATGCCGAGTATCCAGTAAACATCGACGTAGGAAAGAGCGGTGGCTTGAGATTGAAGCATGAAATAGAGCCTGCCGACTGCTTGCCGGTGGGCCGCATAGGCTCCCAGACCGGCGCTGGAAAGCTGCGATCCGAGACCGGCGGCCGTAGCCTGAAAATGCCCGGAAGAGGTGTGTTCAGAAAGAATGGCCTGATGATACTGCGTGCGCCGCGCAATCAGCGTGGTGACAGTTGAAGTTCCGATGCTTTGGCCGATATTGCGCATGAAGTTCATGATGCCGGAAGCAGCGTTATTCTTGTTCGCTGCGAGACCCACATATCCAGCCAGAGTAATAGGGATAAAGAGAAACCCCATCGGAATCGACTGTAAGATCCGCAGCCAGGATGCGCCGTTAAAGCTCATTGTCAGGCTGTTCTCTCTTTAGGAGATGAATAGGCTTGCTGCCATGGTGATCCATCCGAAGGCGATGAGATAGCGTGCCTGGATCAAGGTGGTAAGTTTGCCTATGACCGGTATCGAGAGAAGCGTTACCAACGCACCGCTGGTAAGCACCATTCCCGCCTGCTGCGCCGTATACCCCATCAGAGTCTGCAGGAACTGCGGTATCAGCACAGTCGAGGCCATCAGGCTGATGCCGAGCATGAGGAACATGACGTTGCCGATAGCGAAGCTGAAGTTCCTGAAGAGGCGCACGTCAACTATAGGTTCCCTGTGATGCCACTCCCAAACCACCAGCGAGACGAAACTGACGGCGGACACAACCACCAAAGTGGTGATGAAGAGCGATCCGAACCAGTCGTCTTCCTGCCCCTTGTCGAGCAGGATTTGCAAAGCGCCGACGCCCAGAACCAGCAAGGAGAACCCGATGGCATCGAAGCTGGCAAGTCCTCTCTTCAGTTCTTTCAGATATGGCGGGTCTTCGAGGAGCATATAGACCAGCACCAATGTCATTATGCCGACCGGAATGTTGATGAAGAAGATCCATCGCCAGGAGAAGCTGTCCGTGATCCATCCGCCCAGCGTTGGACCAATTGCCGGAGCGCAAACAGCGGTGACGCCATAGAGTGAAAAGGCCAGTCCTCGTTTTTCAACAGGGAACGAGTCGGCCAGTACGGCCTGCGCCATAGGCTGCAAGCCTCCTCCGAACGCTCCCTGTAAAATGCGCGCCAGCAACAGGAAGCCCAGACTGGACGATATTCCGCACAAGAACGAACTGATCGTGAAAAAGGCAATACAGATCATGAACAGCCGTTTGCGCCCGAATACGCTGACCAGCCATCCGCTTGCGGGCAAGATGATAGCGTTTGCGACTAGATAGCTGGTCAGGACCCAGGTGCTCTCATTGTTGCTGGCGCCCAGGTCTCCAGCCATGTGGGGCAAGGCCACATTGGCGATGCTCGTATCGAGTACTTCCATGAAGGCCGCCAGCGCCACCACAACCCCAATGATCCAGGGATTGACGCGGGGTTGCCAGACGGTCTGCTCCGCTGCGTGAGTCGTCTCGTCGTTCATCGCACCCTCGCGCTCGCCTCGACGGACATGCCCGGCCTCAACAACCCATCGGCGTTGAAGTTCCCCTTCTGATCGCGATCGAAATCGATGCGCACCGGGACACGCTGCACCACCTTCACGAAGTTGCCTGTGGCGTTCTCAGGAGGCAAGAGGCTGAATACTGATCCGGTTCCGCCACCCAGATTGCTGAGATGTCCTTTCCACGCGTGCCCGTATGCGTCGACCTTGATTTCGACTTCCTGGCCTGCGCGCACGTGGGCTAGTTGGGTCTCCTTGAAGTTCGCCGTGACCCAGATATCGTCCAGGGGAATCACCGAGAAGAGCTCCTGGCCCACGCTGACGTTCTGCTGCGATTCCACCGATTTCTTTCCGACGATGCCCGTGACGGGAGAACGCACCACCGTATAGCTCAGGTTGAGTTGCGCCTGGTCCAGTTCCGCGGCGTGCTCTTGCACCTGGGCATCGGCTGAGTCCGCCTTGGCATGAGTGGTAGAAACCTGCTCCGGCGCTGTCTTTGCGCTGCGCAAATCGGCCTGCGCCTGTAGTTGCCTGCCTTGCGCCTGGCGTACGTTCTGTTCGGCTGCCAGCGCCGCGGCCTTGGCCGATGCCACTGCGGCCCGATTGGCTTTGGACTCCGCCACTGCCTGGTCATATTGCTGACGGGAGATGTTTTCCTTGGCCACCAGCGCCTTGTAACGTATCAGATCTGCGTCCGACTTCACAGCATTGGCCTCGGTCTCTTCCAGCACCGCCTGGGCCGATTCCAGATTCCGTTCAGCGGACTTAACACCTGCATCGGCATTGATCACTCCGACTCGAGTGGAATCGAGATTGCTGCCGGACGTAGCCATCATAATGGGGACGTTCAGGTGGGAACTTGCGGCAGTGGCTTCCGCATCCGCCAACCTTGCCTGAGCCTGCGCCACGGCGATGTTATAGTCCGCGGGGTCAATAACAGCGAGTATGTCGCCGGCATGAACAAACTGGCCCTGCTGTACGCGCACTTCCATGACCTGGCCATTGATGCGGGAACTCAATGGCATGATGTGGCCGTCGATCTGTGCGTCGTCCGTGCTCTCATGCAGATAGGCGCTGAGAAGGAACTTGCCGCCAACAGCCAGGGCGATCACAAGGACGGCCAATCCGGCGAGGATTTTCCCGGGATGACTGCGCAACGCGTCTTTGGCGCGATCCGTTTTCGAGAACTGTATCGGCGTATCGAGTATTTCTTCTTCAAATACCGCTGCGGAATCGTATTGGATGTTCGACATTACTTTCCTCCCAAATATTGGTCATAGCTGGTTCGCGCCACGCCGAGTGCGCGGGCCAACGCGAGTTTGGCGAGATTGTGGTTGTAAGCGCTGGTGATGGACTGGTCATTGGCACTGGCTAGCGACTGTTCTGCCTGTACGACTTCAACACTGTCGGCCACGCCTGAAGTGAAGCGATCCTTGGAGCGTGCCAGGTTTTCATTCGCGAGTGCCACGTTGTGCTCTGCCACTTCAACCTGCTCTGTGGCTGCGCCGAGATTCAAAAACGCTGAGCGCACGTCGTAATCGATTTGACCTCGGATGTTTTCGCTTTCCGCCTTCCGCTGCAGCAGAGTTGCGTCTGCTTGTGTGATTTCGCCTTTGATACGGCCGCCGGTGAAGAGAGGAACACTGACTCCGGCTTGGAAGCCAAAGGTTCCGTGTGAGTGTCCGAGCGTGGTTCCCGTGTCTGCGTAGTTCCCCGAGGTGGACAGGACCGGCAGACGCTCACTCTTGGTAGCCGAAAGGCTTCGCTCCGCGGCCTTTTCGGAATTGAGGGCGACCGCATAATCGCTGCGTGAGGCGTAGGCCGACTTCAGGGCATCGTCGAGGGTGGGAGGGTCGATGGCCGCATACGGAAGCCTGTCGGCCGCCTCGAAGTTCTGTCCTAGAGGAAGTCCGATGGCGCGAGCCAGCGTGAGCTTGGCAATCGCCTGATCGTTGCGGGCAACGATCAGGTTGTATTGCTCACTGCGGAGTTGAACCTCAGTGCGCGTGGCGTCGATGCGCGGGCGTGTGCCCGCTTCATAGCCTGCAACAGCCTGATCGTTAAGCGCCTTGGCGTTGCGCACCTGAGCTTCTTGCACTTCGATGCGCGAGGCTGCTTGCAGTACTTGCAGATAGGCGCTGCCCACCGTCAACGTGACCACGTCAAGCGTGTCTTTGTAATCCAGTTGAGCTGCTTGTTCGGCAGTGCGGGCCGCACGCAAACGCTGGATTGCTTCCAGGCTAAAGAGGGATTGGCTGGCGCTCAGGCCAGCGCTGGTGTAGCTATAAGGGCCGACAACACTGGGGATACTCGGCAGTTTGAGGCCGAGCGTTGCCATGCTGAACTGGTCCACATTTTCTTGTGCGCTCGCGCTCACCTGCGGAAGCAGACGGCTCAACGCAAGCAGTCGTTGACCGCGCGCGTTGCGGCTGTTCTCGCCGCCCTCCACGGCGCCAAGGTTGTAGCGCAAGGCCATGTTGATGGAGTCTCGCAAAGTCAGTTGCAGGACTTCGCCGGTCGCCACCCCAGCCGGCACGCTGCCTGAGATGAAGGACGATGTGGCGGAGGAACCGCCCTGCGTCGCCTGAGCGCTGGCGCCGGCTGCCACGAAAAGCAGCAATACCGGGGCCAGCACGGCAGCCAAGTGGCGCTTCTGGGGCCAGCGGTGGCGCGCGGATCCGGCTGCTTGCAAATCGGGAACATCGGGAACAGGAAGTCCGGCTTGGCCGGCCAACACAGAAACAAACAGTAACGCGACACCGTGATGCAAGAGAAACTGAAAAACCTGATTCATTACTAACATCTAGCCCACCATTCTTGAAAGTTCATTTACCGGCTGAACGCTTGCCCAGCCAAAACCTGCAATCTGCTGCAAAGCTCGCACTCGCGCATGGCCGGCCTCAAGGACCGTGCAACCCAGCAGAGTGGCGCACTCTCGATCTTGATAGCCCTCAAGAACCGAGACGACGAATACAAACCTCTCGAAGTTTTCGAGTGCGAGTACTCCGGCCCACGCTGCGTCCTGGTCTGGCTTCCGCTCGTCACGAACAATGGCGGACGGGAATTCATATATCGACCGGTCCTCGAAGCGGGGACGCGGCGCGATCATTCGGACCGCGTTCTGGATGATGACTCGCCGGACCCAGGACCGTGCCCACTGCTGGAACACAGAACTGCCTTGAGCGCAGTCTTCAATGCCCGATACGAAGCACTGCTCCGCTTTCTCGTGACTCGCAGTTAATAGAAACGCCAGCAAATACAGGCTTGTCATGTCTTCCGCGAAAAGATTGCGGAAGTCCTCTGCCGTTGCGTATTTGCCTTTCACCGGTGTGCTGCGCCGAGGCATGGTTCGGATGCTCATATTTGTCCCTTTCTCCGGTCCGCACCGGGATCCGTTGGGATGCTTGCCAGCCTCGCACTCTCGTGGTTCCTTCGCACTAGCTGCTGGAGCAGGTATTTGGTGAGCACGCCACTCGAAGAGAAGCTGGCTCCCTCCTTAACCAATTCGGAGAGCGCGCTCTCGCCTTCTTCGCTGATTCTGGTTACATTCTTCAGGTCGAAAACCAGCTTGCGGCCCCCTAAATCTGCTTTGGCGGCCTGCCATGAGCCACGCAGTGCCGCTAGCCAGGGCTCGACGAGCGTGCCCTCGATCACCACGCGGCGCTGGCTTCGGCTGTCAATGACTGTGATCTTCAACATCGCGTCTTCCCTTCGGCAATAAGAGAGAAGCAATACGGGGGCCAAAGTCTATTTCCAAGTAAGTTGTTGATATGAATATGTGTCGATGTGTCGAAGCTTTTAAAGTGTCGAAGCTGTCGAATTCGTTATCGACAGTTGAGCGCCGCGTGTGCCGGTCGACCCGGTTGAAAGGACCAGGGGCCGGCGGAATAAACACAAAAGCTCCGCGCCCTATTCTGTTTGCGCTTTGTGCGAACGGAACGGAAAATTACAGCCTTCGGGGTTCGTGCTTTCCTGCTATTGCAACAGACGCCGGTCACGCGGAGGGACACGGAACTACTGTGAGGGCCCATTTGTTGAACTGTTTGTTTATCGGAGAACTGAACTTCAGGAAGAGAATTGTCTGGGATCGATGCCAAGCTTCTTCATGCGCGAAATCAGCGTGGTGCGGTTAAGGCCCGCACGGGCAGCAGCGCCGTCTGGACCGCCGACGCGGCCCTTGGTTTCGAGCAGAATGCCGGTAATTTGCTGGCGCTGTCTTTCGTCTTCCTCTTTGCTGCGGTTTGTCGAGATTCCCCTATTCAACTCGCCGATGGTCTCGCGCACAATGCGGGCGATTTCCTCGCGGCCCTGCGGCGCGGCGCGGCCTGCCAGCGGATCCTTTGGCGCGCTGCGAACTTCGCCGAGAGGCACTAGAAGAGCCTTACCCCGCGTCAATATCACCGCACGCTCAATGAAGTTCTCCAATTCCCGGATGTTTCCCGGCCACTCCCAGCCGGTCAACTTCTTCATCGCGGCTGCAGGAATCGTATCGATCTGCTTTTGCATTCGCCTGGCGTACTTCTCAACGAAATACCGGACTAACAGGGGAATATCTTCGCGGCGTTCGCGCAGGGAAGGAATGTGTATGGGAAAGACATTGAGGCGATAGAAGAGGTCGCTGCGAAATTCTCGAGCCGCGATCATTGCTTCCAGATCGCGATTGGTGGCGGCCACAACCCGCACGTTCACCTTGCGGGTGTGGGTGCTTCCCAGACGCTCAAACTCCCGCTCCTGCAACACGCGCAAAAGCTTCGCTTGCATCTCCAGAGGAATGTCACCGACTTCGTCAAGAAACAAAGTACCCTGGTCGGCCAGTTCCAACCGCCCCATCTTCTGGCTAATGGCTCCGGTGAACGCGCCTTTCTCGTGCCCGAACAATTCGCTTTCAAGCAGCCCCGCCGGAATAGCGGCGCAGTTGATGCGGACGAACGTGCGATCCTTGCGCTGGCTGTGATCGTGGATGGCGCGAGCGACCAGCTCCTTTCCCGTCCCTGTTTCGCCCAGCAGTAGCGCGGTAGAATCGCTCGGCGCAACCGTCTCCACCATCTCCAGCACATGCCGCAAAGGCGCGCTCTTGCCAATAATCTCCTCAAAGTTCTTGTCGGTGCGAATCTCTTCTTCGAGATACAGCTTCTCCTGAGCCAGCTTGTCTTTCAAATCGGCGATCTCGCGATAGGCAAGCGCATTTTCGATGGCGAGCGCGAGTTGTCCCCCAACCTGCATGAGAAACTCGGCATCCTCTTCTTTGAATAGGTCTTCTATCCGCCGGCCAAGCGCGAGGATACCAAGCGCTCTCCCGCGGCTGACCAGCGGAACCAGGCAGGTTGACTTGATCCCTTCGGCAACAGCCCGTTGGTACATCGTTGACTCCGGCTCGGCCGGGACAAGACTGTTCATAATAACCGGTCGAAGCGTTTCGAGAGCTCTGGCGGCAGGTCCCTCAACAGGCGAGGAAGTTTCTTCTTGAAGAAAGCCACGGCTATCCGGGGAATCGATGGCATAGATTTGGAATTGGCCACTCTCGGAATCGAGCAAGGAAACGCCAGCCATATCGCAGTCCATCGTCTGGCGGACGCTTGCCGAGATCGCCCTCAGCAGTTCGCGCAAATCGAGATTGGATGCCACCTGATTGGTCAACTCCAGCAGGAGTTTCTGGTGGGAATTCTGGAGTTCCAGTTCCGCTTGCGCCCGGCAGGACGCCTCGAAATTGAACGCGTTTCCCAGGGCGTACGCCAGTCCCTCGGCCAGAAACAAGAGGAAGTGGATTTCTTCTTCGGAGTATTCCTGGGGCTGCCGGTCGGCAACAAAGAGTACCCCAAGACGGCGCTGCGGCGTGATGAGCGGAAGAGAGCAAATTGAGCGAACCTCGATGCCGTGCTCTCGCAGCCCATCCCGCAGCCACAAGAAACGATCGTCCGCATCCCAATCGGCAATGGTCAGCCGCTGCTGGTTCTGGTGCACCCACCAGGCAGGAGTCTCTTCCATGCGCGCGTCCAGCCAGGGCCTCTGGTCCATGTCCATGCAGCGCCAGAGTACCTCGCAGGTGTTCTGCTCGAAGACGAGCACTTCGAAGAAGTCGAAATCAAGCAAGGAATGAAGCTCGTTCGCCAGTTTTTGCGCTATGTCTTGCGGAGTTTGCGGAGTCTGAGACGCCGACATGCGCAACAGCGCTTCGTAACGCTTCACCACCGTTTCAACTGCTGGCACGGGTACATTATCCATTGTTTAACTACTAACGCAATTCTATGATACTGGCTTGGTGCGGGCGCGATCTCCTCATCGGATGCAGTCCAGGGCGGCTTTTCTTAAGAAAAAAGCCACCTTGAGAGGATTGCTTCTGGGCAAAGCTGCTCTGTTCTTGCTTTAGGAAAAACTGGACAGGTCCCATCCACTCAGTTTCCTCTCTCATTGGCACATGGCGCGTGGCTCTGACAACAATAGAATCACTGCTGCCAGCCGCCGCCCAGGGCATCGTAAACCTGAACCAGCGAAAGCAATTCGTTCTGCTTGATTGTCGCCAAATCCAGTTGCGCCGACAAATAAATCCGGTCGTTGATTAACACACCGAGATAGGACGATTGTCCCTGCTCGTAACGAATCTTCGACAGATGCAAGGCGTCGGCGGCAGAAGTGACGATCTCTTCTTCGTGCTCGCGATACTCGTGATATTTGCGGTATGCAACAATCGCTTTGGAGATGTTGCGAAAAGCATTAGCGATTGTCTGCTGATAGGTGAGCACGGCCTGGCGCTGTTCCGATTCGCTAACACGCACGCTATTACGAATCCGTTTTGCGTCGAAAATTGGTACAGTCATGCTGGGACCGTAGTTCCAGGCGAAGCTGGGACCAAGAAAGAGACGCGAGACCGCATTGGAGTCCGTACCTGCCGCGCCCGTCAGCGAAATCTCTGGAAAATAAGCCGCGCGGGCCACGCCGATTTCCGCGTTGGCCGCAATCAGAGCGGTTTCCGCCTGTTGAATGTCTGGGCGGCGTTCGAGCAGTTCGGAGGGAACTCCGGTCGGAACCGATGGAAGCAGAGGCTGTTGATCGACGCTCTGGCCGCGTGCAATAGGGTGCGGAGTATCGCCGAGCAGCGTGGAGAGAGTGTCTTCCTCCTGCTCTATCTGCCGTTCCAAATCCGCAATCTGCGCTTGTGAAGTAAAGACAAGTTGCTCGGCCTCTCGGACATCCAGCATGGAGTCGCTTCCGCCCGATTCGAGTGTCCGCGTGAGCTTCAGAGAATCCTGTCGTGACGTCAGAGTCTTCTTGCTGATCCATCACCGCGCGTTGCGGCACCAGAATTGCACCCTTCTGTACGCTGGTCAGTGCGTGCACCTTGGCATACTGGCCAGGACGCAGCAGATTGGATGAATTCGGGAAGGCCCCGCAACCATGATTGTTCTCGTTGTGTTATCCATGCCACAATCTACAAAAACAATCGTTCCTTTCAGTGGATACACCAGCCCGTTGGATAGCGTCAGCTCCAGCGGAATCTTGCTGCCGACACGCAGCAGATCAGTCACTCCCTGGCGCTTGGCCGAGTCCGAAAGATACAGATATTCCTGTTCACTGATTGCGAAGTATGCCTTGATCGGATTGACCTGCGAAACCGTCGTCAGTGCGGTCGTCGTACTGACCAGATTGCCAACCTGCATCACGGCCTTACCCGCAACGCCGCCCACCAACGAACGGACCTTGATCCATCCTAGATTCAACTGCGCAGAGCGCACCGGCGCTTCATCGGTCTGTACGACAGCCGCATACTGCGCGGCCTGCTGCGTGTCGTTGTCCAACTGGCTTTGCGCCAGCGCATGGGCAGCAACAAGCGGTTCATCGCGCCGCACATTGATGCGGCTCAATTCCATCTGGGTGCGAGCCTGCGCCAATTGCCTCTGTGCCTGATCCAGTGCCGCTTGAAATAACCGCTCGTCGATCTCGAACAGATCCTGCCCTTTGTGAACCTGCTGGCCTTCGTGGTAATCCTGCCGGATCAGATATCCGGAAACCTGAGGCTGAAACCGAATCAAGGACAAAAATCACCACGCAGAACCCGCACTGCAAAGATCGATTGCCATCCGAACAGGTTGGAGCGCATTCCAGAGGTTGCTCCTTTCGCCGTCCATTTCAATAGTGCGTCAGACTCGCTGGAAGGCTGGCTCAAGCCTGGAAGGGTTCGCGATGAGTCTCTGTGAGAGTGATGTGAAGCAGATTGACTATCTCATTGTCCTGAAGAAGAAGAGTAAAACTGCTGCTACGTCGAATGCAGATAGCGGGAGGGATACTTTGGAGATTTGTGGGCCGGGCACTCCTGCTGCGCAGGAGGATGCCATTCTTCAGGATGATTTTGCCAGGCGCGTGTTGGCCTCGCTGCCCGTGAGCATCTTTGTTCTCTGTCTCGCCAGCCGGGACCTGATCTATCGGCCTCGATTAGGAGCCGTCTTCTTTTCACGGCGAGAAGCAGAATCTGCTGAACTCATGGGAAGTAAGTTGGGAAAACTTATTGAAATCAGCTTCGAACCTGCATCTGACACCGGCCGACAGTATCGCGTTTTGTGCGGATGGCCCGGATGCCGCGCAAGTTGCTACGGCATCCCGGGGCTCTACTGACAGTGTCGATCATGACATTGATTTACCCTACTGCGTCACCCCTACCTCGGCATGAAGGCTGGCGGTGGAGTCTTGGCCGACCCATACGTCGAAGGTTCCCGGTTCAACGGCCCAGACCTTGGTCTGTGGACTCCAAAAACTCAGCTCGTCCCTGCGTAGCGGAAACTTAAGCGTCTGTGTCTCTCCCGGCTGCAGCGTGACTCGGCGGAAGCCTTTGAGCTGTCGCACCGGACGTGAGGCTGATCCGGCCTGCTGGTGAATGTAGACCTGTGCCACTGCGTCGCCTGCTACAGCGCCAGTGTTGGTTACATCAATTTCAACGTCAGTGGCTTCGCCGGCGCTTACACTTGTCTTGCTCAAACGCAGGTGGTCGAATTTGAAGCTTGTGTAGCTGAGTCCGTAACCGAACGGATAGAGTGGCTTGCTGGAAATATCCCAATAGCGCGAGGTGAAGCCGGGTCGATCTTCGGGCTCGTGAGTGAGGTTGTGGTTATAGTAGAGCGGCTCCTGTCCTGCCACGCGCGGCCAACTCACGGGCAGCTTACCGCCAGGGTTCACATCGCCAAACAGCACATCAGCCACGGCGTTTCCACCCTCGGTGCCGGGATACCAGGCTTCCAAGATCGCGGGAACGTGCTCTGCGGCCCAGCGAATATCGAGCGGGCGGCCATTCTCCAGCACCAGCACCACCGGCTTGCCAGTTCCGGCGGCAACTTCCAGCATCTGTTCTTGAATGCCGGGAAGGTCCAGGGTTGCGCGCGAGGCCGCTTCGCTGCTCATACTTGCCAGTTCGCCCAGCACCGCAATCACCGCATCAGAATCGGCGGCAGCCGCTCTGGTCTTGTCCAGCCATTCGGCCACCTCGGGTGCCGTGGGTGGCGGCAGTGGTTTCGTGCCAGCCAGGGCGTCGAACATCGACGGATACAAACGGGAAAGCGGCGGACCAGGAATAAAGGTTACTTGGACGTCGGCACCGAGCTTGTTTTTCAATCCAGCCAACACGGTTACCGGGTGGCTTTTGCCCGGCCCGCCAAAGAGGCGCTCGACCGTCCAGCCTCCCTCGATGTCCTGGGTCGAATCGGCGAGCACGCCGATGACGGCCACTTTCTTCACACTCCTCGACAGCGGCAGAGTGTGGTTCTCGTTCTTGAGTAGAACCATGGATTGTCCCGCTATCTTGCGTTCCAGGTCCAGGCCTTCGCGACGGCTAAGCACCGCGTCCACTTTCGATTCGTCCACGTAGGGATTGTCGAAGAGACCCAGTTCGTACTTGACTTCGAGAATGGGTCGCACCGCATCGTCCAATTGCGCCTCGCTCACTTTACCGGCGGCGACCAGCTTGCCCAGATTGCGAGTGTAGGTCTGGCTGGCCATGTCCATATTCAGGCCAGCCGTAATGGCCTTGTACGCAGCATCCTCAGAGTCGCGCGCGTACCCATGCGTCTCCAGACTGCTAACGGCGAAGGCGTCGGAGACAACAAAGCCCTTAAAGTTCCATTCCTTACGGAGAATATCGGTGAGCAGCCAGCGATTACCGCTGGCCGGCACGTCGTTCAAATCCATGTAGGCGCTCATAAAGCTGCCTGCATCAGCCTCTTCTGCGGCATGGAAGGGCACCAAATAGATGTTGTGCATCAATACGTCTGGAATGTACGAGGAGTCGTAGTCTCGCCCGCCATCGGCGGCGCCGTAGCCAGCGAAATGCTTTACGCAAGCCAGTACACTCCCCGGTCCCAATGTTTCGCCCTGAAATCCGCGCACTTGAGCTCGCGCCATAGCCGCACCTAGATATGGATCTTCACCAGCGCCCTCAACCATACGGCCCCAGCGAGCATCGCGAGCAATATCCACCATCGGCGTGAATGTCCAGTCGATGCCTGCCGCGCGGGCATCCTGGCCAGCCAGTCGCTGGGCAGCTTCCTCGACGCCCGGGTTCCACGACGACGCCATAGCCAATGGAACTGGGAAGACTGTCCGATATCCATGAATGACGTCGAAGGCAAAGAGAATCGGAATGTGCAGGCGCGACTTCTCCACCGCGAGATGTTGCAGGCGGTTGATCTCTTTCACGTCAATGAGCCACAGCACAGATCCCACCTTGCCCTGCGCGATCAGGTCATCAGGTTTGTCATTGCCGAGCCCCGGCATAATGACGCCGGAAGCCTGGTTCAACTGGCCCACTTTTTCGTCTACCGTCATTTGCTTGAGCAGACCCTCGGCACGGCGGTGAGCCTCTTGCTGCGTGATTGGTATGGTCTGCGCAGTCAGAATTCCGGCCAATGCCGCAAGGGCATAGCCAGTCAGAATGAGTTTTGTCTTTTGTTGCTTAAACATGTTTCGAATCTCCAGTTCTTGAGCAACGAATAAGCATAGAGCAATTGATCACTACGTGTCTTGCACTCCAATGCATTGAGAGGAATGAACAATCCCGGTAAAGTCGACTTGTCGCTTACCGCTGGCATCCCGTGAATCATCAACCGGTAGTGAATATGAGGACTTGCGCAAAAGGTATCGACAAAACTAACCTCTCAAAGCTCCCACAAACAGAACAATCACTCAGCTCCGGCGCTCTCTCCTTATTGCATTGGACAATTCACTGGCCCGAACACGTACATTGATTTCCTGCGCTCTCCCCCGAGCGCAGCAAGGAGCGCCTCTCAGTATGGAAAGATCAGAAGATTTACATCCGTTCAACAGCCAAAGCCACGCCCATGCCGCCGCCGATGCACAACGACGCGAGTCCACGATTGACAGAGCGGCGCTGCATTTCATAAAGCAGCGTAACCAGAATGCGCGCACCCGATGCGCCGATGGGATGACCAAGTGCGATTGCACCGCCATTCACATTGACCTTGCTGGTATCCCATCCCATTACTTTGTGAACCGCACAGGCCTGCGCGGCAAATGCCTCGTTAATCTCCATGAGGTCCAGATCGTTTATCGTCCAGCCAGCGCGCTGCAAGCACTTTTTCGACGAGGCCACAGGACCCATCCCCATAATTCTGGGATCTATTCCAGCATTTGCATAGGATGCAATCCGTGCCAGCGGCTTCAATCCAAGTTCTTTCGCTCTCTTCTCGGACATCAGAACAACTGCAGCAGCTCCATCGTTTATGCCCGAAGCATTGCCGACAGTAATCGTTCCATCCTTGCTAAACGAAGGCTTCAAACGACTGACCGCGTCAAGTGTGGTTCCAGAACGGATTGACTCATCCTCTGCGAACAGTATGAAATCGCCCTTGCGCTGCGGAACAGAAACGGAAACGATCTCATCTTTGAACCTGCTTGCTTTCTGAGCGGCCTCCGCCGCATTTTGAGAAGCAACTGCGTATCGATCCTGCTCCTCGCGTGTTATTCCATATTCCTTGGCAACATTCTCCGCGGTAATACCCATATGGTATTGGTTGAATGCGTCCCACAAACCGTCAACAATCATGCTGTCGATCAATGTGGCAGACCCCATACGAAATCCATCGCGTGAGCCTTGCAATACGTGTGGAGACGCGCTCATGTTCTCCTGCCCGCCCGCAACTGCAATATCCGCGTCCCCGATGATAATTGCGTTGGCAGCCAGCATGATTGCCTTCAAACCGGAGCCGCAGACTTTGTTGATGGTCATGGCCGGCACTCCAAAAGGAAGACCAGCCTTGATTGCTGCCTGTCGCGCGGGATTCTGTCCCAACCCAGCAGTGAGTGTATTGCCTAAGATCAACTCACTCACCAGTGCAGGATCGACTTTTCCTCGCTCGAGCGCGGCGCGAACTGCGATGGCGCCCAGTTCCGGCGCAGGAATCTTCGCTAATGAGCCATTGAATTTGCCCAATGCGGTGCGTGCCGCGGAGACGATCACTACCTCTGTCATGCCTTTCCCTTTCGTTTGGTTACATTTTTCCGCGCTCATGTCGAGGACTTGAAACGCAAGAGATGCGGACGTTCTTAGAAAAGGCGCCTGTTGCCTTGCTAGCCACAAAGGACGTGCGCGCTACTCACCAGACTTAGCAAGCGATCGCTTTTGGCAGGTACGAGATCCGGCGTTGACACGTGCCAGTATGTCTTTCTTGGTGACAGCTACTTGGGGTTCCCACCCATTTCCGGCAGCGCTTGCGTAGGAGCTTGAAAGTGGCCAGTCTGTCCGTATTCCCAAACCGGCATCTCGATAAGGTTGTCGGAAATGATCAGAGACGCGCTCGTCGCAGCAATGACCTGCTCCTTGGTAATACCCGGCGCAATCTCCCGAAGTACAAGTCCTCTTGCGGTTGGCTCGATGACCGCCATTTCGGTTACGATCAAGTTCACTCGTCGTGTCGAGGTGATTGGCAATGCACATTTCTTTACGATTTTTGCCGCACCTTTGGCCGAATGAGTCATGGCCACAATCACGCGTTTGGCTCCAGTCACGAGATCCATGCCTCCCCCCATTCCTGGAACCATCTTGCCGGGAATCATCCAATTTGCGAGTTGGCCTTGCTCATCGACTTCCAAGCCGCCAAGTACGGTAAGGTCCAGATGGCCGCCGCGAATCAGACCGAAGGAAACACAGCTATCGATGCTTGCCGCTCCTGGAATGGCGCCGATCAAACGGCCGCCGGCGTCGACATTCGACGGTGATCCCATCCCCGGTGCAGGCGCCGGTCCCATCCCCACAAGCCCGTTCTCTGTCTGGAGATAGACGTTTATGCCAGGAGGTAGAAACTGCGGGATCATAGTGGGCAGACCGATGCCGAGATTGACAAGTGCGCCGTCCTTGAGCTCAAGCGCCACGCGCTTTGCAATTGTTACCTTAGCGTCCATTGGGGTCCCACCTTTCAACGATGTAATCTACACAAACGAACGGGGTGGCTACCATATCTGGAGGAATGACTCCGATGGGAACAATGTGTTCAGCCTCGACAATCACCTTATCCGCTGCCATTGCCATTGCCTGGTTGAAGTTGCGCCCCGTGAGGGAGTACACCACGTTGCCGAGAAGATCGCATTGAAAAGCCGCGATTAGCGCGAAGTCCGCGTGCAGGGGCGTCTCCAATAAATACTGCTTCCCGTCGACTTCAATGACGCGCTTGTTTTCTGCAACGATGGTTCCAAGGCCGGTTGGAGTGAGCACGCCGCCGAGTCCGTAACCGCCTGCGCGAATACGCTCCACGAAGGTGCCTTGCGGACAAAGCTCCACTTCCATCTCACCGGTAATCATCTGTCGCCCGGTCTCAGGAGTCTGACCGATGTGGGTTGCGTAAAGCTTCTTGATCTGGTGGCCTTCCAGCAGCTTTACAGCGCCATAATCTGGCAAGCCCGTGTCATTCGAAATGACAGTTAGGTTCTTCTTCTCCTGGCGTACCAACTCATCAATGATGCGATGCGGGGCACCTGATCCCATGAACCCACCGATCATCAACGTAGCGCCATCGGGAATCAACTCGACGGCTTTGATACAACTTATGCCTTTGTGCATTGTATGTCCTTTGGGTCAACGTAGAGCTGCGTTGGCTGACACAGGCAACCGTCTCTAGACCGGGTTATTGGAAGAAATGTCCATATTCAACAGCGCATAACCTAGACATTTCCCGTGAGTATCCAGAGCCAAAGAGCGTGTCACACCCTGCGAGGCTGGGCGATGTAGCACGAAGTTGAGTGCCGATATCTTGGGAAGTACATAACGGTCCACCGGACGATCAATGAGATCCCCGAAATACGCGGTGACCTTCTCTGTGGTGACCTTCTCCTGAAGCAATGCAAAGTCTTCGTCGCGATAGGCAATGAGCGATATCGTCACGATGCGCCCCTTATCTCCAGTGCGTGTATGCACAACATCTCTAAGCAGCATTTCACGATACCTCGAAATGAATTTTGTGTGAGATTAGTTCGCGTGGAACATACGTTGAAAGCATCGCAATTACTTCTTTTGTCGATGTGGACACGCCGCCGCCGCCCGCTGGGCCGTTTGTATAAAGGGCCTCGACTTCCTGCGGAATCAGTGATGCAAGTTTGAGCGACTCAACTCTGGCAGCTACGCGAAGCCGGACCTCGTATGGTTCGCGTGGCGCGGGTGATAACGAGTCGCCGTGAATTGAATTGACGCCGATATAGTCGAATCGCAGTTCCTGGAGAGGGCGGTTAAAGAGGCGTTCTGTCAGAATCGCCTTCGCCAATGTAGCTCGCGCAAGTGCCCCAGGACCAGCATAGGAAATCTGCGCTTCGCCAATATAACTGTCCTGATATCCAACCGATACCTTGAGCGTAGCGGGTCGCGGGCGTCCGGAGGCTCCGGAGATCTGTATGCGGCCACAGCCCGCGTCCTTGATCTCTACGCCGGAGAAATCTGCAGCGACGTCTGGCGTTAGGTAAGCTGCCGGATTCTGGATCTCATATAGAAGCTGTTCTTTGCAAGTCGCTTTGGTGATGAGGCCACCTGAGCCTTCAACTTTAGAGATGATGGCGTCTCCGTTCTCGCTCACTTCAGCGAGGGGAAACCCAAGCTTCGCCAGATTGAGGACATCTTTATATCCTGGATCGGCAAAATAACCTCCAGTAACTTGTCCGGCGCACTCCAAAAGATGACCAATGACTGTTCCCTGTCCGAGCATCTGCCAATTATCCAGGGACCAGCCAAACTCATAGATCAGAGGGGCAAGAAACAAGGAGGGGTCAGCAACTCTTCCTGTCAGGATGATATCGGCTTTCTGAGTGAGTGCATCGAGAATTGAGTCAGCCCCAAGGTAGGCATTCGCAGAGATAATCCGCTCTCCTAGTGACTGGACACTGTATTCGTTGTCCTCGAATTCCGGTGAGGTGTTTTGTACCAAGTCAAGCACATCGTCCCCGGTCACTGCGGCAATGCGCAATCCCCGAATACCCAGTTGCTGAGCGATCTGTTTCGTCCTGGCCGCGGCAGCGACCGGATTTGCGGCACCCATGTTGCTGATGATTCTGATGTTGTTCTTGCGGCATATCGGCAGTACGGCTTCCATGCGCTCGGAAAGTAGGGGATCGAAGCCGTTGTTTGGATCATGGCGTTTGCGCTGTTGCGCGAGTGCTATGGTACGTTCCGCGAGGCACTCGAAGATCAAATACGAGATAGAGCCTTTACTGGCCAGTTCAACCGCAGGATCGATTCTGTCGCCTGAATAACCTGCGCCGGCCCCAATTCTCACTATTCTTGTCATTACACCTCCAAAACTGCTTATAAAGGAAAGATCCCAAATACCACAGAGGCGGCGGTCATCACCAATGTTGCCCCAAAGAGGTAGGGAATTGAATATCGTTGATGTTCAGCCAAGCTGATTCCAGATAAGCCGACGAGCAAGAAAGTGGAAGGTGTGAGTGGACTTACCGGAAAACCAGTGGTCATTTGCCCCAACAAGGCGGCTTGGCCCACGCTCACAGGAGAAACGCCCAAAGCGGCCGCCGCGTTGGCGAGGACCGGGAGGACACCAAAGTAGAAAGAGTCGGGATCGAATAGCAGGCTTAGTGGCATGGAGAGGACTGCGACCACGAAGGGAATATGCGTTGCCCCATGTCGCGGAATGTACTGAACCGCTGTGGATGCCATTGCATTGAGCATGCCCGTCCCGCGCATGATGCCGGTAAAGGCTCCGGCCGCAAACAGAATACTGGCCATCAGTAGCGCGGCGGGAGCATGCACCGCGAGTTGTTCCTGCTGCGCTTTCAGCGAAGGAAAATTCAGTAACAGGGCAAGAATGGTGCCCACCATAAACATCACGACGGGATCGACTTTTCCAGAAACTATTACGCCGAGAATGAAAAGTGTTACCAATAGATTGATATAGAAATGCTTCGGCAGAGACTGTGAGACATCAGAGGGAATCGCAATTTCCTCGGCGCAGACCGCCAAATGGGCCTGCCCAATCCTGCGTTCCTCACGCAGTCCGAGAATCAGCGTCACCAGAAAAACAAAGGCGAGGCCAATCACCTGCACTCCGATGAGTGGAACAAAGAGGGCTGCCGGTGTTATATGCAATGCCGCAGCAGCGCGCAGGGTGGTGCCGGTCCAGGGAAGAAAAGTGACTCCGACCGCCAGGGAGACGGCGCATGCCAGAATGCGTTTGTCGATACCTACGCGCTGGTAGAGGGGGAGAAGCGCCGGAATGGCGATCAGAAAGACCACTGCTCCTGACCCGTCCAGTCTCAAGATGAGTGCGAGCAGCGCCGTGCCCGGAACAATACGCGATGGCTTTGCGCCCACCGTGCGTAAAAGCCAGCTTATGATCGGCTCTAACATTCCGGCGTCGGTCATGACCCCAAAGAAGAGAATTGCAAAGACAAACATACCGATCACAGGGGATATGTTTTCAATGCCGTCGAGGATGAACGTGCTAGTTTTGAGTCCAAAGCCAGCGGCCAACGATGCAATCAAAGGAAACACGGTCAGTGCAACCAAAGGAGAAACCTTGTTGCTCAAGATCGCCACGAGGAGCGCGAAAATCGTAATTAGACCCAGTAGCGACAGTGTCATAAGCGGATACATGCTTTCCTTGACTGCTTCTAGGAAATAAAGTATAGGGGGTGCAATATTCCTTGTAAAATGAAATAAACTGTTCATTATGATCGGAAAACGTGATGATTGAAGACATGCGGCATATTCGTGCATTTCTTGCTGTGGCACGTATTGGCAATTTCACGCGCGCAGCCTCGGAGTTGCACGTTTCTCAATCCGCACTCACCGTGCAGATCAAACAACTTGAAGAGTCCCTCGGCGTCAGTCTGTTCGACCGGGGAAAACGGAGAGTCGCTCTCACAGATGCAGGCAGAGACGTTCTGGGCCCACTTGAGAGGATTCTGGTTGATACAGAATCGCTGGTAAGCCGCACGCGTGAATTGACAAGTCTGCGACGAGGGTTGGTGACTATGGCTGTTTTGCCCTCACTCGCCGCGCGAATCGCGCCGAAAGCGATCCAGAAGTTCACCAAAATGTACCCAGGTGTTGTGGTGCGGATCAGAGACATCGTAGCCGAGAAAATCGTGGAGGCGGTCAAGAGAGAAGAGGTGGACTTCGGAATTGGCAACAGGTTGCGTCCGGATGAAGAACTAAAGTCCAGCCTGTTTTTGACGGACAGGCTTTGTGCGTTTGTTTCAAAGAGTCATTTGTTGGCGAAGCAGGACACCATGACGCTGCTGGATCTTGCAGCACATCCGCTCATCGTTACCGGAAGAGACAGCAGCGTAAGGGAAGTGTTGGAGGATGCGATGCGCCGGGCGAAACGGCCTCTCGTTATCGCCTATGAAACAAACTACATCTCGACTGCGCTTGGCTTGGCTAAAGAGGGCCTGGGCATTGCTATACTGCCAGAGGTAGCCGCCGACATGGACAAATCCGGGCCGACGCATAGTATCGCAATCACCAAGCCGGTGCTGAGACGAAACGTTGAAATCATTGAAAAGAAAGATCGCTCCCTTTCTCCATCCGCAACGCAAATGGTGAAAATACTCAAGCAAATCTCGGAAACCCTGTGTTGATTATCCGAGCGGCGACTGCGTGAAAAGGACGAAACTCTAGCTAGCCCTGAACCAGGAGTCAAAGCCGCAGTCGACTCGTCTATCTAAAATCATCGAAATGGCCGGACTTCTATGCAATCGCAAATAACGATCATATCGATTAAAACATTCTATTGTACAAATGAATAGATCACGGATTATATTTCACGTCGAATCAGGAGGGGGCTTGATGCGCCCGCTGTTTCTTCTGTGGAGGCTGTAACGATGATGTCGTCATATCAAGAGATATCAAGAAAGTTGCGCAGGGTTTTCGTCGCGGTGATGTTGGCGATCAGTCTGTGCGTGGGATCCGGCTCGATGCTTGGCCAGGTCACAAATGGCACCATTTCAGGCACAGTAACTGACTCGACGGGCGCTTCAGTCCCGGGCGTGTCCATCGCCATTAAGAACCTGGGGACGGGCATAGTTTCGGCCGCCGAAACGAACCAGAGCGGCTATTATTCCGTGCCAAACCTGATTATTGGACATTACGAGGTAAAGGCGGCAAAGACAGGATTCGCCACTGCCATTCGAGCAGGGGTCGAACTCACGGTGGGCCGCGAAGCGGTCGTGGACATCTTCGTTAGCGTCGGCGGTGCCTCCGAGCAGGTGACCGTTACCGGTGACGCTCCGTTGGTCGAAACGACAGATTCCAGCGTAGGCGCGCTCATCAGTTCCGAGCAGATGCGCGATATACCGTTGAACGGGCGCAACCTGCAACAACTGATCCTGCTTGCTCCGGGCGTCAACCAAGTCAATGCGGAAGGTTCGCCGGGAACCTACACTCATGGCAACTCCTCAACTTTTTCCGCTTCCGGCTTGCGTCCTGTGGGCATGATGGAACTGCTCGATGGCGCCAACGTCTCCAATTTCTACAAAGAGGGCGCTGGGAATACCGAAGGCAACTCCTCTCTCGGCGTGGAGGCGGTCTCCCAATTTCAGACGCTAACCAGTACTTATAGCGCGGAATTTGGCGGCCAAGGTGCGGTCATCAATGCGGCTACGCGTTCCGGCACCAATCAGGTGCATGGCTCCGCGTACGGTTTCGACCGCGATTCGATCTTCAACGCTCTCAACTACCAGTTCCCGGGCGCGAAGAATCAGCCTAATCCGTTTCATAAGGAGCAGTTCGGCGGTGCGGTCGGCGGACCGATTCGGAAGAACAAGACCTTCTTCTTTACCAATTTCGAGGGGCTACGAGCATCAATTGGCCTTACATCTCCGGGCGAGACACTGGATGCGAATGCGATGCAAGGCTTGTTGCCCTATTGCGTCGTCAATCCCGGAACGGCAGCGAACCCCTGCACCAATACGGCCTTGGTGAACGTTGGCCTCGACCCTGGCATGGTCAATGTGATGCCGCTGTTTCCTGGAGGTTCGAAATATAAACCGTCAATCACACTTGGCAGTTTGGTTGCCAACAACGCCTACAATGCCGGCAATACCGGTTTGCAGACCTATTCCGGGAGTGCATCGACAACCCAGGACGAGAACTATATCTTTGGCCGCGTGGATCATCATTTTTCCGACAAGGACAATATCTTCAGCAGCTACGTCCTTGACAATGCCCGCACCCTTGCGGCGACTGTACCAGTTGCCGGGTACGGCAGCAAGGAGTTTGGCCGCAACCAGTATCTGACCGTCGAAGAAAACCATTTTTTCAACCCGAACCTGGTGAACATTGCCGATCTTCACTTTGTCCGGCTGAGGCAGCAGATCGCGCCGCAGACCCTGGGCTCAGATCAAACGGCACTGAGCGTTTTTGGTTCACAATTCGGTGCCACCGAAATCTATACGACTTTTGGCCCAAACCCCATTGGCGGCGGATTTGTGCTTGGAGTTGCGCAGGAGCGCTATACCCTGTCAGACCATCTCTATTGGACTCATGGCAAGCATTCGTTCAAGTTTGGTCTGGACGGAAACAAGATCACCAGCATTGTGTATGAGCCGCTCACCTCGTATGGTTACTATCAATACACCAGCCTGATATCACTCGTCCAAAACACACCATACACAATCTACGGACCAGTCTTCATCAATGGTGTCGCGGGCAATGCGGAGCGCGACTTCCATGAGTTCGAGGTCGTTCCGTTTGTCGCCGACGACTGGCGCATTAGCTCACGTCTGACTGTGAATATTGGATTGCGCTATAGCTACGCCAGCAATCCCACCGACTCGACCAATCAATTGTACAACCAAGTCAACCCGCTCACGGACTCCACGTACACCCATGTGAGCCACGCTTTTGCCACCAATCCATCGACCAAGGACTTCGATCCGCGCATAGGATTTGCCTATGCCCCCTTCAACAATCAGAAGACATCGATCCGCGGCGGATTCGGCATCTTCCACGATCTGATCGAGCCCCGCGAAGTGCTCAGCTATGCCTATGGCTACCCCTACGTGGGGGAAACGCTGTATGCCGCTAAGGCAGGACAAACCGTGGTGCAGTTCCCGAACGTACCACGGGTCGCGATCACCAAGCCATCTGCCGACCTGACCCCCTACTACCAAAACACGCACGCGCAGTATGCGATGGAACGCAACCTGACTTTGCAGCAGGAAGTGTTCCGCGGCACTGTGGCGACAATCGGCTACGAAGGTTCTGCGGGCGTGCATCTACCCATCAGCTATGAATACAACACAAATCCTGTCACCGGCACAACAGCGGATGGGCGTTCCTCCCGGGCTGCCGCAGCAGCGCCGCTCAATCCGAATGCGGGGTCCACGCTTCTTGAGTTCTGGAATGGAACGTCTCACTACGACTCTCTGCAAGCGTCGGTCCGCCAAACCGGGAAGACCCTTCAATCGATGGCTTCCTACACCTGGGGAAAATGCATCGACTTCATGTCGGAGCCGTATTCGGGCGACAACATGGGCCAGTCTGCCACCACCGTCTTCGACGGTACGAACTTGCGATTGAGCCGTGGCCTCTGCGACTATAACGTAAAGCATGGGTTCAACGGCAACGTCCTCTATTCTCCGCCGCTGCATGGAAATCTCTTGGTGGAGGGTTATCAGATTGGCCTGATCGCCGGTGTACACTCCGGCCTGCCCTTTACACCATTGGCCGTAGCCGACAGCGACAACATTGCTCCGGTCGGTTCCTTCTCCGCAGCCACCCCGCCGGATAGAGTTTCTGGCGTTAGCCCGCAACTCGGCCGCCACACCAGTGCGAGCGCGCTCACTTGGCTCAATCCGGCCGCCTTTACCCCGCAGCCCTTTGGCGTGGTCGGCAATGCTGGACGCGACAGCCTGACAGGGCCAGGCTTCACGGACTTCGATGCGTCGTTGATCAAGAATACCCCTCTCCACTTTTTGGGCGAGGGCGGGGCCGCGCAGTTCCGCTGGGAACTGTTCAACATCTTCAACCATCCCAACTTTGCCTTGCCGAGTGCCACCATCTTCGGCGGCACGGCCGCGGCGCAGAGCGCAACGCCGCTTTCCACCGCAGGCAAGATCAGCGCAACCTCGGGCTTCATGCGCCAAATGCAGTTTGGCTTGAAGATCCTGTTCTAAACTCAAGCCAGTCGAGCGCGGAGAGTCCTGCCATTGGACTCTCCGCGCTCGGTTGTATGGAATCGGCCTTTCACCGGATGGATTTGTGGGAAATGAAATGAAACAATCGCCGATCTATTTGAACACTGCACGCTTCTTCACTCTTCTCGTCGTCGCACTGTGCGGGCAGTCGGCGCAGGCCCGTGTTACGAAGATCGTCGTCGACGCACAGAAGAGTGCTTCGCCCATCGCAGGAGGAAAGTCATTCGCCGCCGTAGGACCATACGAGAAGATTCAGGGCAAGGCCTATGGCGAGATTGACCCCCGGGATCGCCGCAACGTGATCATACAAGATATTCAACTGGCGCCGCGCAATTCCAGAGGCATGGTGGAGTATGTTGCCACGTTTACTCTCATGAAGCCAGTGGATATGACAAAGTCCAGCGGTACGATGCTCTATGGGGTAGTTAATCGCGGTGCTTCGATCATCGCCGCGCAGTTTGAAACAGGCGATGTATTTTTGAGCAGCGGCTGGCAGGGAGATTTGAGCTTTGGCGGCAAAAGTGTCTATGGCACGGATGCTGAAACAGTGTTGGTTCCTATTGCCAAGAATGCGGATGGTTCTTCGATTACGGGACCGATCCTTGTCCGGTTCAGCAACATGGCGCCGGGACTCAGCACATTGCCGCTGGCTTCAGCAACTGGGTATGCTACATCGGGAGCGCCTCCGCTTCCGGTAGACATGGATACGAGCCATGCAAGGCTGACCACCCGGTCGTATGAAAGCGTAAGTGGGGTAAGCGGTCCTGTCAGCACGGTCCCCAGCAGCGATTGGTCGTGGGCAGATTGCTCGAGTACGCATTTTCCCGGTACCCCCAATACGCGGATGATCTGCCTGCGCCACGGCTTCGACCCTTACCTGCTGTATCAGTTGGAGTATCGCGGCAAGGATCCGCTGGTGCTGGGCGTAGGACTGGCTGCGATTCGCGATATCGTTTCATTCTTCCGCTATGCGAAGCAGGACGATGCTGGCTGGCAGAACCCGCTTGCGGGCCGCGTGGACCATGTGATCGGGCAAGGCGCTTCCCAGTCGGGGAACACCATTAGGACCTTTCTAAATTTGGGGTTCAATGAAGACGAGTCGGGAAAAATGGTGTGGGATGGAGCGATGCCAATGATTGCGGCGCGCCAGAATCCCATCAACTATCGATTCGCGATTCCTGGCGGGGCGAGCGGACTCTACGAGTTGGGAAGCGACGGCGTGTTGTGGTGGAGTGACTGGCCAGACAAGGTGCGCAACCATCCAACCGGAGGTCTGCTGGATCGCTGTAATGCAACCCGCACCTGCCCCAAGATCGTAGAGGTTCTTGGATCGTCCGAGTTCTGGTCCTTGCGCGCTTCGCCTGACTTTGTCGGCACGGATGGGAAGAAAGATATTCCGTTACCTGATAATGTTCGCCGCTATTATGTTGCCAGTACTCAACACGGCGGGGGCATTGGCGGCTTCCGCTTGATTCCGCTCGACCAGCGCGAATGGAATATGGAGCAGATGCGACAGTACGGGAAGATGCTGGAGCAAGCTGCACCCGCAAGCGCAAAAAAGCCCTCTGCAGCGCAATCTGTCGCTGTGTCATCCGCTGCAAAGCCAAATGCGCCGCCGATGCAAAATCCCATCGTTGCCATGCCCTGTATGTTGCCCTACAACCCGAATCCGATGAACGAGATCAATCGAGCTCTTCTGGTAGCGCTGAAAGCGTGGGTGGTGAAAGGAACTGATCCTCCGCCCAGTGTCTATCCAACGTTGGCCGACGGGGCACTCGCGCATGCGACGGCGGAATCTATGGGATTTCCTGCTCTTCCCGGCATGCCTGTTCCCGACGGAATTGCCAATCCTCTACTTGTCTATGAACTCGGCGATGGTTTCAACTACAGCGATCTTTCGGGGTCTGTAACTAGCCAACCAGCCCCGATCCGCGCGGTGATTCCGCCAGTTGTGCCGCGTGTGGACGAAGATGGCAACGAGATTGGTGGCATTCACACCGTCTTGCAACAAGCTGCGCTCGGCACCTATCTTGGGTGGAATATCACTGGAGCAGGCTATTTCAAAGGGCAGTATTGCTCCTTGTGGGGAAGTTACATCCCATTCGCCGCCACAAAGCCGGAACGTCTCGCCAGGCATGATCCTCGTCTTTCCATTGAAGAACGATACGGCACTCAGCGCGGCTATATGTGCGTAGTGCGCGATGCGGCCGCAAGGCTCGTGCAGCGGCGCCTTTTGCTTCAGGAAGATGCAGATAAGCTGATTGCGCAGGCTGTGGCCAGCAGAGTCCTGCCGAACGACGAGACGAGCAGCGACGAGGACCGGGGAATTGCTGACGCGAGATGCAATGGCACTCGACCCGGCTAAAGGCCAATGTTGCTCATGCAAAGGAGCGAAGGTTGCTCGATCAATATTACCGCAAGTCAGTCACAATCATCTTGAGATAATGGAGGTTTGGTTGTTTCACCAACGCTATGAGTTTAAAGCTTGGCGACTACGATTGAAACGGCGTGGGTGGGCCATGAGTAAACATAAAGCGGTTTGAAAGAAGCCATTATGACCGTTGCCCTAACAACCGCCAGATCATCCCGGCACAGCGCACTCGATTCAGTGTGCTCACCTCGCTAACGCGGCGATGGATGCGCTTTATGGTGGTCCCGTTTGTTCGGACAGTTTTTTCGGGTTTTTAAGTGGAATAATTGTTCGTCGTAATCGAGGCGGTGGAAATGTGAAAATCAGTTTCA
>Ga0255354_1000386_pt1 | contig 28205 bp, 23 predicted proteins | sample HBST50metaG_FD_189942 | JGI IMG/M metagenome (GOLD analysis project Ga0255354, IMG submission 189942) | Peat soil microbial communities from Stordalen Mire, Sweden - H.B.S.T50 | ecosystem: Environmental > Terrestrial > Soil > Wetlands > Peat | place: Sweden: Norrbotten County, Stordalen Mire...
CGCCATCGCAAGCCGCGGCTTCGGCGCTCTATATTATCGACAACAAGACGGCTCCGGTGATGAGTTTCAGCTATGGCTCGTGCGAACTGTCCATGGGCAGTGCAGGGAACGCCTATTACAACTCCCTTTGGCAACAGGCGGCAGCGCAGGGGATCACAGCGTTTGTGGCCTCGGGCGACCAGGGCGCCGCGGCTTGCGATGGCGGGAGCAGCACACCCTATGAGGCCGAGTACGGTCTGGCGGTGAGCGGAACCTCCAGTACTCCTTATAACGTTGCGGTCGGTGGAACCGATCTGAATTGGGCCAACAACAGCAGCAAGACCTACTGGGGCAGCAACAACGCGACAAACAACTCGTCCGCGCTGGGGTATATTCCCGAGGTTCCGTGGAATGGCACGTGCGCCAGCGATGCGGTGGATGAACTGATCGGCGCAACCGCTTTGGGCTGGGACGAGGAGACCACTTGCGAGCAGATTTTAGCGCAGCAGGTCGACACGTTTCTGGTGGACGTCGTGGGAGGCACTGGGGGCAAGAGCGCCTGCACGGCCCCCACATCGACCACGGTGGCAAGCTGCGCCGGAGGCTATGCGAAGCCTGCCTGGCAGGCAGGAACCGGTGTACCGGCAGACAGCAAGCGCGATGTTCCTGACGTCTCGCTCTTCGCCTCCAGTGGTACGTTGAACACGGCCTATGTGATCTGCGATTCGGAAAGCACGCCCTGCACCTTCACCAATGCCAGCGACGCCCTTGCACAAGCGGTTGGCGGCACTTCAGTTGCTTCGCCGGCGATGGCCGGCATCATGGCCCTGGTCAATCAAAAGGCCGGCTCCGCACAAGGCAACGCCAACGCCAGTTTTTATGCGCTGGCGGCCAAAGATAACCGCACCAGTTGCAACTCAACCAGCGCTGCATCGGGAAATACCTGCAACTTTTACGACATAACGACGAGCAACATTGCCGTGCCGTGCGCAGTTGGCTCCCCCAACTGCACATTGCATCACGCGACCGACGCAGTGGGCATTCTGAGCGGGAACAGCTCCACTGTGGGCTATGATCTGGCCACCGGCCTCGGCAGTGTCAATGCGAACAACCTGGTCAACAACTGGAGCGGGCAGAGCGCGGCGCCGACCGTATCTCTTACGCCCGCCGCGCTGACGTTCGCGAGCACTGCGCAGGGAGCGAGCAGCGCGGCTCAAGTGCTCACGCTCAAAAACTCCGGATCGGCGGCCCTCACAATCTCCACCGGTGGGATCACGGTCTCAGGGACAAACTCCACTTCGTTCAGCGCTACGACAACCTGCGGAACCACGTTGGCTGCAGGCAGTTCCTGCACGATCTCTGTCACGTTCAGCCCAAAGGCGGCGGGAACACTGACGGCGGCGCTTAACGTTGGCGATAACGCCAGCGGTTCGCCGCAGACTGTTGCCTTGGGCGGCACGGGCGCAGCAGCGGTGCCGACCGTTACGCTGACCCCGGCCACACTGACTTTCGCCAGCACCACGGTTGGTTCTGCGAGCGCTGCCCAGGTAGCTACGCTCAAGAACACCAGCACTTCGACGTTGACCCTCACCACCGGTGGCATTACGCTGAGCGGCACCAACGCCACGTCCTACAGCGAGACCACCACCTGCGGAACGACGTTGGCGGCGGGGGCGAGTTGCACTGTTTCAGTGAGCTTCAAACCTGGGGCCGCTGGCACGCTGACGGCGGCGCTTAAAGTCGCCGATAACGCCAGCGGTTCGCCGCAAACCGTTGCGTTGAGCGGAACGGGAGTAGCGGTGCCGACCGTTACGCTGGCTCCGGCCACACTGACCTTCGGCACCACCACGGTTGGCGCAACCAGCGCTGCTCAAGTCGTCACGCTGAAAAACACCGGCAGCTCGACACTGACGATCACCACTGGCGGCATCACGCTGAGCGGCACCAACGCGAGTTCTTATAGCGAGACCACTACCTGCGGAACGACGTTGGCGGCGGGGGCGAGTTGCACCATTTCCGTGAGCTTCAAACCCGCAAGCGCTGGTACGCTGACCGGGACGCTTAAGGTTGCCGATAACGCCACCGGTTCGTCGCAGACCGTTACGTTGAGCGGAACGGCCGTGACCGCTAACTCCATTACCGTTACTCCGGCGGCGCTGGCTTTCGCGAATACGGTATCGGGAACTACGAGTAGCGCGCAGATCGTCACTCTGACCAATACCGGCGCAAGCGCCCTTACGATCAGCTCGATATCCATCGCAGGGACCAACCCGACGTCGTTCCTGGAATTGAGCGGCTGCGGAACAACACTCGCGCCGAACGCGAGTTGCGCCGTCTATGTGGCATTCAAGCCGGCCTCTGCCGCGGCTTTCAGCGCCATCCTGAACATTGCCGACACGGCCAGCGGTTCGCCGCAGAGCGTCAAGCTGAGCGGCACCGGAATCGCCGCGCCCGCGGTGACGTTAAGCAGCAAGAGCCTGACGTTTGCAGCGACGGCCAAAGGGACCGTCAGCGGGGTGCAGAGCGTGACCTTGTCCAATGCGGGAACAGCCACTCTGAACCTGGCCAGCATCTATTTGACGGGCACAAACACTGCGTCGTTCGTCGAATTGACCACGTGTACGTCTACCCTGGCTCCAGCGGCCAGTTGCGCGCTTTACGTGGCGTTCGCCCCGACGACAACAGGCGCCGCGACTGCCAGCATCGCCATTGCAGACAACGGAAGCGGATCGCCGCAGACGATTGCGCTGACTGGCACCGGGAAGTAAACCAGGAGCCGATTGCGCGGCTGGAGCAGGGCTGGCTCCAGCGCACAGCCGGCAGTCGGAAGAAGCCGCTACAGGCGGTGAGGAGGGGCTGGGCTGCGATCTTTGGATGGGGACACTACGTGTCGATCAATCGTTTGATTGATCATGCGACTGAGCATATTGCGGTATATGTTTGCTCATTCGATCAATAAAATCGAGCGCTGACCGCCCGTTTGGCGGCTGGAAGAGATAGAATCGGTGCGGTATGGCTGACGCACTGAACCACCGGTCTGAGCTGATCGTCAAATTTCTTTTGCGAGTTGGAAGCGCCACGATCGAGGAGATTCTCGAGGTGGCCGGCTCCTCGGCGCCCAGTATCCGGCGCGACCTGACGCGGCTGGAAGCACGCGGGCTGATCCGCCGCACCCATGGCGGAGCCACCCTGGTCGAGCCGCTGCTCTACGAGCCGTTCCGCTATGACAGTTCGTTTTTGGCGCGCGAACAGCGCTTTGCCGAGGAGAAGCGGCGCATCGGTCTGGCTGCCGCCGAGCTGATCCAGGCCAACGAGACGGTGGGTCTGACGGCCGGCACCACGACGACGCACATTGGCCGCAGCCTGCGCCACCGGGACAAGATCCAGGTGGTGACCAACGCCATCAACATCGGCATGGAGCTGTGCAACCAGCCCGGCATTCGCACTTATCTGACCGGCGGCGTGGTTCCCTGGGCGTGGTCGTTTTCGCTCACCGGCAACGCGGCGCTGGACTTTCTGGACGATGTGTATCTGGACAAGGTGTTTTTGAGCGTGACGGGGCTGGATGGCGAACGCGGAGCGACGACTCTGGAGACCGACGAGGCGCTGGTGTTTCGCAAGATGCTGAAGCAGGCCAAGCAGGTGATTGTGGTCGCCGACGCCAGCAAGCTGGGCAAAGTGAGTCCGGCGTTCATCTGCCCGGCAAACGAAATTCATCTGCTGATCACCGACGCCAGCGCCACGGCCGAAGCGTTGGCCCCGTTCGAACGCCAGGGCATTCGCATCATTCGGGCGTGAAGGGCGGAATTGCCGGCTGGATTTCGGCGGCATGTGGAATCTGCGGTGAAATCGATTCGGGGCAGTTTGAGCATCGAGCGGCTATTGTGCAACCGTCTGTTTCGAATGCCCCGTCAAAGACATTACAATCCGCCGCAAGATGAGCATCTTGCGGGCCAAAACGAGGGATCCGATGGAAGTCGTGCGCACACTTCTGTGCATCGGTGCGGTGTCCGCTTTGTCGCTTGTGGCGCACAGTGACAAAGCTGTGAAGGCGCTGGCCCGGCAGACACTGACCCTGACCACGGCGAAAGGCGCTGCAATTCTGCCGCTCTATCTGTCGCTCCATGGGTCTCCGGTTGATTTCGGGCGCGCGCAGCCTGAGGTTACGCGCGCGTTGATCGTCTTCCACGGCAAACTGCGGAATGCCGATACCTACAATGAGTCGGGGATCGACGCAATCCGCAGGGCGGGAGAAGCAGGTCAGGGAACGCTGCTGATTACGCCGCAGTTTCTAGAGCAGGTGGACACCGACACGTGGCGTCTGCCGCCCAATGTGCTGCGCTGGGCGCCGGAACGATGGATGGCTGGGGAAAACGCTATCAACGCTCCGCTGAGTTCCTTCGACGCCATTGACGGGATTCTCGCCCATCTCGCCGACAGGAGACTCTTCCCGAATCTGAAGACTGTTGTCCTGGCCGGCCATTCCGCTGGAGGTCAGTTACTCCAGCGCTACACTGTGGCCGGGCGCGGGGGCGACATTCTCGTTAAAGCTGGAGTGCATGTTCGGTACGTCATTGCGAACCCCTCCTCCTATCTCTACTTTTCTCCCGAGCGGCCGGTTCTGGGTCCTCGTGGGGAGTTCACTTTCGAGGTTCCTGCAAAGACATGCTCCGGCGACTATAACCGCTGGAAGTACGGCGTACTCGACCCTCCGCCGTACGCGGCCGAAGCCGACTTTTCTGCCCTCGAAACACGCTACGTGCATCGGGAGGTGGTGTATTTGCTGGGCACACAGGATACCGATCCCAACCACCCCGCACTCGACAAGAGCTGTTCCGGTGAACTGGAGGGCCCGTACCGATTCTTTCGGGGAAAGGCATACTTTCGCTATATCCAAATCCGTCATCCGGAACTGGCAGCGGAATCGGCAGCGCAGCAACTCTGGGCCGTCCCCGGGGTGGACCACGATGGGGATCGAATGTTGAACTCGCCGTGCGGCCTGGCGGCGCTGTTCGACACGGGTGCCTGCACCACGCGCATTTTGGATCCCAAGCCCTGATGGCGGACTTTGGCCGGACGGGCCGAGGAGGCGATTCCTCCGCATCTGTTTCCTATCTCTTCGGTCGGTGCATTGGTATACTGGCAAAGTGACCACAACTGTTCTCGACTCCATCTCGAACGGCTCTCCCGCCGGGACTTCCCCCAGTCAGAAGCGGGTGTTGTTGCTCAAGCCACGCGGTTTTTGCGCCGGCGTGGTGCGGGCGATTGATATTGTCAAGATCGCTCTCGAAACCTTTGGCGCACCCATCTACGTTCGCCGAGAGATCGTTCACAACCGCTATGTCGTGAACGAGTTGGCGGAAAAGGGCGCGATCTTCGTTCATGAGATCGACGATGTGCCGGACGGCCAGCGCGTGATCTACTCGGCCCATGGCGTATCGCCGGCAGTGCGCGAACTGAGCAGGGGTCGCGGCCTGAAGGTGATCGATGCCACCTGTCCGCTGGTGACCAAGGTGCACATTGAGGCCGTGAAGTTTGCCCGGCAGGGATACTCGCTGGTGCTCATCGGCCACCGCGATCACGATGAAATCGAAGGCACGCTGGGCGAAGCGCCCGAGGCGACGCAGGTGGTCTCGAACGTGGCCGAGGTTGCTGCGCTTGAGGTGCCCGATCCCAATCGCGTGGCGTATCTGACGCAAACGACGCTGTCTTTGGACGAGGCGCGGGACATCATCCACGCGCTCAAGGAAAAATTTCCCAACATCGCCGGGCCCCACTCGCAGGACATCTGCTATGCCACGGAAAACCGGCAGGTTGCGGTGCGCAACGTGGCGCACAATGCGGGCTTGGTGCTGGTGGTGGGCTCGACCAACAGTTCCAACTCCAACCGGCTGGTCGAAGTCTCGCGGAACCTTGGGACCATCGGTTATCTAATTGACAACTCCCAAGCCATTGACCCAGCCTGGCTTCAGGGCGTGAGCACGGTCGCGGTGACGGCTGGCGCCTCGGCTCCTGAGGTCCTGGTCGAGGACGTGGTTAATTATTTGCGACAAAACGGATTTGATAGCGTCGAAGAAGTTGAGGTAATGCCGGAGAATGTGCGCTTTGGGCTGCCGCCGGAAATTGTGCAGGCCATCGGCGGCGCCGGCGGGGCAGAGACCGTGCATGTGAGGTAGTTTTTCACTGGCTGGGGCGTCGGGAGTTGTCATTTCGCGTCCTCCAGCCAGTTTTTTAGTATTTTTGGCAAGGGGCAATTGGAGCGCCGGCGATTGGGCCTTAAGGGTTGACCTGCTGGCTGGCATGGCGTCGCCCTGAAGACCCAGGTCCACTGCATCCAGGCCGTTCAGTTTAGAAATAGCGGGACCACTTGGGCCAGTGCGGTCAGGTTCGCGGGTCTGGTGGAAAGAAGCTGAGGCGTTTCGAATCGCATGAAAATTCAGAACCAGAAAAGGAACACCCAAACCGTGGCGCCCAGGTTCGGGCGGCTGGATGCGGATTTGGCAGATGTGGAATCGGCCATTGTTCGCTCCCGGGACTTCCTGCTCTCTCAGCAGCATCCGGATGGGTATTGGTGTGGAGAACTCGAAGCCGATTCGATGCTCGAGGCCGACTACATCTATCTGCATACGCAATTGGAAAGCGGCGATCCAGGCCGGCTGAAGCGCGCTCTGGCCGAGATGATGCGCTATCAGAATGAGGATGGCAGTTGGAGCATTTTCCCAGGCGGGCCAGGCAACATTTCACTTTCCGTCAAGTGCTACTCGTCGGCCAAACTGATGGGTGTCAGCGCAGACGACCCGCGATTGGCCAAGTGCCGGGAATGGGTTCTGGCGCATGGTGGCGTGGTGGCGTGCAACACGTTCACCAAGATGTATCTCTGCGGTCTGGGTGAGTACGACTACGACGCGGTGCCGGCCATTCCGCCGGAGATCGTTCTTTTCCCCAAATGGTTTTACTTCAATATCTACGAGATCTCTTCGTGGTCGCGATCCATTCTTGTTCCGCTGGCGATCATGTACGCCAAGAAGCCGTTCAAGAAGATCGCCCCGGAGCAGGGAATCGATGAGCTGTATGTCGGCGGGCGATCGAAAGCGAAACTCCGCTTGCGCATGGACAGCAAGTCGATTGTTTCCTGGCGTAATTTTTTCATTATTTTGGACAGAGTGCTGCATTTTGTCGAGGCGGTTCACATTCGGCCGTTGCGCGCGCTGGCCCTGAAGCGCGCAGAGAAGTGGATGCTGGAACGGCTGGAGATGACCGATGGCCTGGGAGCTATTTATCCGGCCATGTTGAATGCCATTATTGCGCTGCGCTGCCTGGGCTATTCGGAAGACGACCCGCAGGTGATTCGCGCACGCGACGAGTTTGAGAAGCTGGGCATCGAGGAGCCGGCCAGCGAAGACATGCCTGAGCCCACGTTCCGGATGCAGCCGTGTGTTTCCCCGGTGTGGGATACGGCGCAGGCGGTGTACGCGCTGGGCGAGGCGGGCGTGCCGCGCGACGATCCGCGCATGATCAAGGCCGCCGACTGGATGCTGTCGAAGGAAGTCCGGCAGAAGGGCGACTGGGCCGTGAAGGCCCGCAACACCGAGCCGGGCGGTTGGTACTTCGAGTTCAACAACGAGTTCTATCCCGACACAGACGACACCGCTCAGGTGCTACTGGCGCTCAACAAGGTGGACAATCCGCGGGAGCGCTATCAGCACGAAGTGGAGCAGCGCGCCATTGCGTGGGAGTTTGCCATGCAGTGCCGCAACGGCGGCTGGGGAAGCTTCGACAAAGACAACACCAAGATGATCTTCCAGTACATCCCGTTTGCGGATCACAACGCGATGCTCGATCCGCCGACTGTGGACATTACGGGACGCATCCTGGAGATGCTGGCGACCTATGGCTACAACCGCGACGACAAGCGCGTCGAGAAGGCCGTCAAGTTCATCTTCAGTGAGCAGGAGTCGGACGGTAGCTGGTTTGGCCGCTGGGGCGTGAACTACATCTACGGCACTTTCCTGGTGCTGCGAGGATTGGACGCCATTGGCGTGGATCACCTGGAACCGCAGATTCAGCAGGCGGCCGAGTGGATTCGCATGGTGCAGAATGCGGACGGCGGCTGGGGCGAGACTTGCGGCAGCTACGACGATCCGAACCTCCGTGGCGAAGGCGTGAGTACACCGTCTCAAACGGCGTGGGCGCTGCTCGGATTGCTGGCTGCGGGCGACGACCGCTCGGATTCGATTGCCAAGGGCGTACGCTGGCTGCTTGACCGGCAACTGCCGGACGGCGGTTGGGACGAATCCATGGGAGAGGGAGCAACGCGGCAGAACATCATTACGGGAACCGGTTTTCCGCGCGTCTTCTACCTGTCCTACGATATGTATCGCCAATATTTTCCGCTGCTGGCTCTTACCGGCTACCGGCGAACCATGGAACGCAAGAGCAGCTTTTAGCTTCTAGCCTCCAGCTTTTGGCTGGAGAATCGATCGATGTAAACGGCGCCTGGTCTTCAGCTGAAAGCTAATGGCTAGTAGCTGTACTTTTGGAACGCGCCGCTCTCGGCGCTGGAGGATAACTCAAAAGATGGCTATTCCCATCTCCCAAATGTGGACGGTTGCCAGCTATGTCTTGAAGAAGAGGCTGACCGGCAACAAGCGGTATCCGCTGGTGCTCATGCTGGAGCCGCTCTTCCGTTGCAACCTGGCCTGTGCCGGCTGCGGCAAGGTGCAGTATCCGCCCCATATTCTAAAAAAGCAGCTCAGCCCCGAGGAGTGTTTTGCCGCGGTGGAAGAGTGCGGCGCGCCCATGGTTTCTCTGCCCGGCGGCGAGCCGCTGCTGCATCCCAACATCGTCGAGATCGTCAACGGCCTGGTGGCGCGAAAGAAGTACATCTACCTGTGCACCAACGCACTCGAATTGAAGCGCAGGCTGCCGGAGTTCAAGCCGTCGAAGTACCTTACTTTCTCGGTACATCTGGATGGACAGCGCGAGCACCACGACTTTTCGGTTTGCCGCGAGGGCGGATACGACATCGCGGTCGAGGGTATCAAGGAAGCGGTCAAGCGCGGCTTCCGCGTGACCACCAACGCCACCTTCTTCGACGGTACGGACCCCAACAGCGTCCGCGGCTTCTTTGACGAAGTGATGGACATGGGCGTTGAGGGCATCGTGCTTTCGCCGGGTTACAGCTATGACAAGGCGCCGGACCAGAATCGCTTTATGGGCCGCGCCCGCGTGCGTCGCTTGTTCCGCGCCATTCTGTCCAACCGCAAGCCCACCTGGAAATTCAACATGTCGCCGCTATTTTTAGAATTTCTGATGGGCGACCGCAAATACGAGTGCACGCCGTGGGGATCGCCCGCCTATAACATCTTTGGCTGGCAGCGGCCTTGTTACCTGTTGCAGGATGGTTATGCCGACAGTTACAAGGAACTGATCGAGACCACCAAGTGGGAAGAGTATGGCGTGGCCAGCGGCAATCCCAAGTGCGCCAACTGCATGGTGAGTTGCGGCTACGAGCCCTCGGCTGTGATCGACGGCTTTGGATCTCTCAAGGGATTCTGGGGCATGATTCGCGGCACCTTCAGCACCTATCGCGATGAGCACGCCCTGAAGCTCTTGAGCGAGGCCGCTCCGCACGGGCCTTCGACCCTGGTGCAGATTGAAGAACCAGCCCACAGCCCCGACCTCATTTTGGAGGAGACCAACCGATGACCGCTGAAGTTGCGAAATACACGCTGGAACAGGTTGAGGCGCTGGAACTGGCTCCGGGCTTCGAGCATCAGAAGCTCGAAGGCTGGGTCCCGCAGATGGTTGGTGACGAGGGCCTGCGCGACGCGTTGGAAAAGGCCTTCGATTATCGCGGCGACGTAACGATGACTCTCAAGAGCGGCGAGCGCATTGAGGCTTTCATCTTCAACCGAGTTACCGGCGCCACGCTGGCTGATTCCTATGTGCAGTACTTCACGCCCAACTCGGCGGAGAAGCGCAAGGCGAGCTATGCAGACGTTGCACGGCTCGAATTCAGCGGCAAGGATCGCGCTGCCGGCAAGCACTGGGAAGACTGGGTCAAGAGCTACAACGAGAAGAAAGCGGCCGGCGAAAAGAACATTGCTCTGCGGCCCGAAGCACTGGAGTAGCGAAACAGTTGTCAGTGGTCCGTCATCAGTTTTGGAGCAGGCGCTAAACCGGACGAGTGATGTGCCTGCTTTTGCAAATCGTCTTATACTGATCACTGACAACCGATATGAAAGTCTTTCTTACAGGCGCCACCGGTTTTGTAGGTCATCATGTGGCGCGCGCTTTGGCCGCCGAGGGCGCGAAGCTGCGTCTACTGGTCCGCAAGACCAGCAAACTGGACAATCTTGAAGGCATCCCCGGCGAGACGTTTGTCGGCGACCTGTCTCAGCCGGAGTCGTATAGCCCTGCGCTGCGCGGCTGCGATGCCGTAGTGCATGTGGCTGCCGATTATCGCTTCTGGGTCCGCGACCCGGAGGCCATGTACCGCGCCAATGTGGACGGGACCAGGGACCTGCTGAAGATGGCACGCGGGGCAGGCGTGCGCCGCGTGGTCTACACCTCGAGCGTGGCGACGATGCACTTCCGCACCGACGGCCTGGTGATCAACGAAGACACACCGGTTTCGATCAAGGATATGGTGGGCCACTACAAGCGCTCGAAGTTCCTGGCCGAGCGGCAGGCGATCGCGGCGGCCGAGGACGGACAGCAGGTCATCATCCTCAACCCCACCACCCCCATCGGGCCGAATGACCCCAAACCCACGCCGACCGGCCGCATCTTTGTGGACTTTCTGAACGGGAAGTTTCCGGCTTACATGGACACCGGGTTGAACCTGGTGGACGTGGCTGAGGTTGCTCGCGCTCATGTGGCCGCACTCACCAAGGGAACGTCGGGACATCGCTACATTCTGGGCGGTGAAAATCTGACATTGAAGCAGATTCTTGACAAAATGTCGGCGATTACGGGAATTCCTTCGCCCACGGTAAGAATTCCGTTTGCCGTGGCTGCGACCTATGCGTTCTTTGAGGAGTGGATCACCGGCCGGATGCGTGGCCGCGAGCCGCGCACGACGCTCGAAGAGGTGCTCATCGGCCGCAAGAAGATGTACGCCTCCAGCGCCCACGCGCAACAAGAATTGGGCTTCCGCATTGCGCCCGTCTACCCGGCCATGCGCGCCGCCATCGGGTGGTTCCAGGCCAATGGCTATGCACCTGCCGCCAACGCGCAGGTCAAGGGATGATGCGAGTTGCCTTCATTGCGGCCATGCGGTCGGAATTGTGGCCGCTGGTCAAGGGTTGGCGTTCCGTGGAAGTGCCGGGCGGGGTTTCCGCGTACGAGACGGAAGCCGGCGAGGAAACCTGGATTGCTGTCGCGGGCGGCATCGGCCAGGTGGGCGCTACCCGCAGCTTTGATCTCGTCAACCAGGGCGGCAAACCCGATTTAATCGTCAACCTGGGCCTGGCTGGCTCCCTTGTACCCGACATCAATCCCCCGCGTCTTCTCGTTGCGGGCCAGATCGGCGATACCCGCACGGGTGAGCGTTTTGACTTGGCGTTCGGGAAGCGCAAACTGCTCATTCTCACGACGGCGCATGTTGCAGGTTGTGAGGAGAAGCGGCGGTTGGGTGCGTCCTACCCCGGGGCCGTGGCTGTGGAGATGGAGGCGGCGACGATTGCCCGACTCGCGCAGGCGAACGGCATTCCGATGGCCTGCCTCAAGGCGATCTCCGACGCCGCTGACGACGACATACCGGACATGAACCCATTCATCGACGCGGAGGGCCGCTTTCACACTGCGCGGTACGCCCTCCGGATCGCCATCCGGCCCCATAGGTGGCGTCAAATGGTCCGGTTGGGCGAGAATAGTAAAAGGGCCTCAAGGGAACTTGCTCGCGCAGCGACCGAGTTATTAGCCGATTGGCGCAACGGAAAACCGGTGGCAAAAGTCCCGGAATGATTATTGAAGGAAGATTACGGAGGGGAATGGCTACTCAAACCACGAATGCCGAAGGCAAGACCGAGAACAGAATCCTCGCTACCATGCGGGCGGTGGTCTACCGCGGCGTCAACGATATGCGCCTGGAGACGGTAGCCGTGCCTGCGATTGGGCGGGGAGAACTGCTGGTCAAAGTGGCCACATGCGGCATCTGCGGGACAGACCTGAAGAAAATTCACACCGGATCGCACAGTGCGCCGCGCATCTTCGGCCACGAGATGGTAGGGACGGTTGTGAAGGTGGGCGAAGGCGTCGAGCGCTTCCAGTTGGGCGAGCGGGTCATGGTCTTCCACCATGTTCCCTGCGGCGAGTGCTACTACTGCCGCAAGCGGACGCCGGCGCAATGCCTGCAGTACAAAAAAGTGGGGGTCACAGCCGGATTTGAGCCCTCGGGCGGTGGCTTTGCGGAGTACATTCGGGTGATGGACTGGATCGTCTCCAGCCGCGGTGTGGTGCGTATTCCCGACGACATCCCGTTCGAACAGGCGGCATTTCTGGAGCCGGTCAACACAGTCCTGAAGGGCGTGAAGATGCTGAACCTGGTACCCGATGAGACGCTGTTGGTGATCGGCCAGGGCCCCATCGGTCTGATGCACGCCGCGCTGGCCAATCGAACTGGGGCGAAGGTGCTCACTTCGGATATGTACCCGGAGCGCCACGCGATTGCGGCCCGTTTCGGCTTGCACAACCCGATCAATGCCGGGACAGAGAATGTGGTGGAGAGGGTTTTTGCGGAAACCGAAGGGCGGGGCGCGGATGCGGTCGTTCTGGCGGTGGGCGGGAATGCGTTGATCAAAACGGCCATGGACGCGGTGCGGCCCGGCGGCAAGGTGATGCTTTTTGCGCAGACGCAGCATGGCGAGGCCACGTTCGATCCCGGCGCTGTGTGTATGGACGAGAAGACCCTGCTGGGGTCGTATTCGTCCTCTTTCGACATTCTTGACGAGGTTACCGATCTGGTTTTCGGCGACTATCGCAACGGATTCAATTTGACACAACTGATCTCGCACCGTTTTCCGCTGGATGAAGCTGTAGCGGCAATCGAGATCGCATCTCACCCCCAAGCAGACTCCATGAAGATTATGATTGAGCCTGTCTCCGGGGCGGGGAAAGATTAGGAGAGACCTGATGGCGACCACCATGAAGGCCGCGGTCCTCCACGGACGCGAAGATATTCGGATTGAGCGGGTGCCGGTTCCTGAAGCGGCGCCCGGAGAGTTGATTGTGAGCGTGGGCGCTGCGCTCACCTGCGGAACCGACCTGAAAGTGTTTCGGCGTGGCTATCATGCGCGCATGATCGTACCTCCCGCCTTGTTTGGGCATGAGCTCGCAGGAACCGTGGTCGAGGCAGGGGAGGGCGTGACTGAGTTTGTCCCTGGCGACCGCGTGGTGGCGCTCAACTCCGCGCCCTGCGGCCAGTGTTACTTTTGCGCACGCGGCCAGGAAAACCTTTGCGACGATCTTCTCTTCAACAACGGCGCCTATGCCGAATTTATCCGCATCCCCGCGCGCATTGTAGCCAAGAATACGCTGCATGTTCCCGACCATGTTCCGCTGGAGCACGCCGCGCTGACGGAACCGCTGGCCTGTGCGGTGCACGGCTTTGAGGATTCGCGTCCACATCCCGGCGACACGGTGGCCGTCATCGGCGGCGGTCCGCTGGGCCTGATGATTCTGCATGTGGCTGCGTTGGCCGGCTGCGAAGTGATCGCGGTCGTCAAACACGACGGCCAGGTGGAGGCTGCGCGGCAATTGGGTGCGACGCATGTGGTGCAGAGCACCAACATTCGCAAAGCCATCCGCGAAACCCGCGCACTGACGACCAAGAATCGGGGCGTGGATATTGCCATCGAGGCGGTCGGCGTTCCTGAGTCCTGGGAAGAGGCGGTCGAGATGGTGCGCAAGGGCGGGACCGTGAACTTCTTTGGAGGCTGCGCGGTGGGTACGCACGTGACTCTCGATACCAACCGCATCCATTACTCCGACATTACCCTGCGCGCCACGTTCCACCACACTCCTGCCATCTGCCGCAAGGCTCTGGATCTGATCGCGAGCGGGCGCTTTCAGGCAGGAGCCTTCATCACCGGCCATGCGCACCTCTACGAACTCAACCGCGTCTTTGAGAAGCTGATGAATCGAAGCAGCGAGATCAAGACCGCTATTGTGCCCTGAGGTTCCGCATGACCACGGCAACTGTACCTTCGGACAAGAAAACATTGGACAACGCGGCCCTCGCGCAGGACGCGCTGCTCGCTCGCGGCTGGGCTGCGCTGCCGGCCAGCTACCGCATGCCGGAAGTAGCGCCCACGCTCGATGAAGCCCGCGCCTGGTGCAAGCATCTGGCCGAGTCGCACTACGAAAACTTTCACGTCGCATCGTGGTTTCTTCCCGAACGGCTGCGCCCGCATTTTCATGCGATCTATGCCTACTGCCGCGTCTCGGATGACCTGGGCGACGAAGTGGGCGACCACTCCGTCGCTTTGGCCCTGCTGGATTTTTGGGGCCGCGAGTTGGACGCCTGTTATGAAGGCCGCGCGCAGCATCCGGTTTTCGTGGCGCTGGCTGAGACCATCCGCGTTTGCGCGATCCCCAAGGAGCCGTTTGCCGATCTGCTGGTGGCCTTTCGTCAGGATCAGACCGTCACCCGTTTCGCTTCCATGCAGGATGTCTTGGCCTACTGCCATTATTCGGCCAATCCTGTCGGCCGTCTGGTGCTCTATGCCTGCGGCGAACCAAGCGAGGAAAACTTCCGCCTCTCGGACGCAACTTGTTCCGCGCTTCAGTTGGCCAACTTCTGGCAGGACGTCCGCGTGGACTTCGCCAAGGATCGCGTCTACATTCCGCAGGACGACATGCGCCGCTTCGGAGTGACCGACGAGACCATCGCACGCGGAGTTGCCACGCCGGAATTTCGCGCCCTGTTGCGCCATGAAGTGGACTACGCGCGCTCGCTGTTCGAGCAGGGATTGCCGCTGATTGGCAGGGTGAACCGCGATCTGGCTCTCGACCTGGACCTTTTCAGCCGCGGCGGTTTGGAGATTCTGCGCGCCATTGAGCGCTGCGACTACGATGTGCTGGCGGCGCGGCCGGCGATCTCAAGGAGCGCCAAGCTGGCGCTCGCCCTGCGCGCTGTGAGCGGGAAACTGTTTCCTTTTCTGCGTCTCGGGAGTCGGACTTGAGGGAAGGCAGCTTGACCCAGGCAATTCCACCGAACGCACGCACGCTGCATGGATCGGCGCTGGACTCGGCTTATGCGGCCTGCCGCGCCATCGCTCGCCGCGAGGCGAAGAACTTCTATTACGCCTTCGTCGCCCTGCCCGAGCCGCGGCGCAACGCAATCTGTGCCATCTATGCCTTCATGCGTCAGGCCGACGACTTGGCCGACGACGAAACTTTGTCGCGCGAGGAGCGTCGTCGTCGACTGGATGCGTGGCTGGAGGACTGGCGCGGCGTTTGCCATGGCGGCGATTCTTCCGACCTGGTCTTCCTGGCCGTGCGCGATGCAACCGAGCGCTTCGCCATTCCGCTCAGTTTGCTCGACGAATTGGTTGCCGGTGTGACCATGGACCTGGATGCGTCCGCGACGGGCGCGCCCGACACCTACGCCACTTTCGCCGAGCTCTACCGGTACTGCTACCTTGTAGCTTCGGTTGTGGGCCTGGTTTGCATTCGCATCTTCGGCTACACCGATCCTCGCGCCGAGAAACTGGCCGAGGAGACGGGCATCGCTTTTCAACTCACAAATATCCTGCGCGATGTGGCCGAGGATGCGGAGCGCAATCGCGTATATCTTCCGCTCGAAGATCTGGCGGCTCACGACGTTTCGCTGGACGCGCTGCTCCACCGTACACCAGGTGCGCCACCCACGGCCCATGAGCGTGCGTTGCTTGCGGCCATCGCCCAGCGCGCGGAAGAGTTCTATCGGTCAGCCCAGGCACTGTTGCCGCTCATTGATCGCGAAAGCCGGCCTGCGCTCTGGGTGCTGGTGAGCATCTATCATGGATTGCTGAAGCGCATTGAGAAAGCGGATTACGATGTGTTTTCCCATCGTGCCAGCGTGCCTATGGCACAGAAGCTCGGGATTCTTGGCGTGGGACTGGCACGGATGGGGTGGGCGCGGCTGCTTAAGTGAAAAGAACGTTCGCCGGATTTAAAGAGACGGGAGTCGAGTTCGGCTTTCAAATCAGTTGGTAGAATTTCCCTCGCAGCAAAATTGGAAGAGTCCTTGAACGGTTTCGGTCAGAGTTCGGAGAAGACGGTCACGGTGGTGGGCGGAGGCGTGGCTGGCTTGAGCGCGGCGTGCGCACTTTCTGAAGCAGGGCTCCGCGTGCAACTCGTTGAGCGGCGCGGGTACCTTGGCGGCCGCGCGAGTTCCTATCTGCATCCGGGCGTCAACGAGGTCATCGATAACTGCCAGCATGTACTCTTCGGCTGCTGCACCAACCTCAGCAGCTTCTACCGGCGTATCGGCGCGGCGGACCGGATTCATTGGACCAGCGAGATGACCATGATCGAGCCGGGCGGACGCTGTTCGGTACTCGGCCCATCGAAACTTGGCCCATTCGAATTGCCCGCGCCGCTCCATGCGCTGCCCAAGCTGCTTTCTGCAAGCGCGTTCAGCATTGCTGACAAACTGGCGCTGGCCCGGGCTTTCAGCGCTCTGATGCGGCCAGTGCCGAACGATTCAGCCGAGAGCCTGGGCGCATGGCTGCATCGGCACAAGCAAACAGAAGGCGCGCTCAACCGCTTCTGGAGGCTGGTAATTGCCAGTGCTCTCAATGCGGACATCGACTCCATCGCGTTGCCTTACGCTGCCAAGGTGATCCGCGAGCTGTTCATGAATTCCGCGTATGCGGGCAGTATGGGCATGAGCACAGTGCCTCTGAGCGAACTCTACGCGGGCGCGGCGGAGTTCCTCAAAAGGCGTGACTCGGAAGTTCTCTTCAGTACCAACGTCGAAGCTGCGGATTGGGATGAAGAGCGCGCGCAATGGACCGTTACCACGCGCACCGGCACGCTGATGTCAGACTTGCTGGTCCTGGCGTTGCCGTTTGAGGCCACCGCCAAGCTGCTGCCCAACATGCCACCGGCGGAGGGAGTCGATGCGCTCGCGGCGCAACTCGAACGTCACCAGCACTGGCCCATCTGCAGCGTGCATCTGTGGTTCGACCGCGAAATCACCACGCTGGATCACGCGGTGCTGTTGGATCGCGAGCTTCACTGGATGTACAACAAGAGCCGTCTCCAGCCTTGGCGCAAGGGGAAGGGCAGTTATGTGGAACTGGTGGTGAGCGCCTCGCGGTCGTTTGCGACTCTGGAACGCAACGACGCGATTGCGCTGGCGGTGAGTGAACTCGCAGAGTTCTTTCCCACGGTGGCTTCGGCAAAGTTGGAGAAGGCGGCATTGATCAAGGAGGTTCGCGCCACGTTTGGCGTGCCGCCGGGCATCGATGCGGCGCGGCCGACCGCCATTTCGCCGTGGCCCAACTGCTTCCTCGCTGGCGATTGGACGGCAACTGGCTGGCCATCGACCATGGAGAGCGCCGCGCGCTCCGGCCACCTGGCTGCGGAAGCCGTGTGCAGCGCTTTAGGCGAACCCCGCGCAATCCTCGATCCGGAATTGAAGCCGACTGGTCTGATGCGGTGGATAGGGCAGGGAACAGGGATTAGCGATTAGGCACCCCGATTCTGCGACTGCTTCATCGCGCATAATTCAACCAATGCGAATACGACCGCACCAGCGGGCTTTCTGATCCCTGTTCCCTAATCCCTGCTCTTTCAATGCGCCAGAAAATAGACCCCGATGCAAACCAGAACTGCGGATGTCCAGCGGCGACGGTCCACGTTTTCCTTGAGGAAGAACTTGGCGGCGACGGCGTTGGTGACCAGGGTCAGGGAAGCCGATGCGGGTGCGACCAGGCTCAGATTCAAATGATTGAGAGCCAGCAGCAGCGCAAAGAACGCCAGCGCCAGAAAGCTCACGCCCGCGAAAAAGAGCGGGCAGGTGAGTACGGCGCGGATGGCTCCTTTGAGACCGGAGTGGGCGCGAATCTCATCGAGGTCGCCGATGGACTTCATGGCGGCCGCGGTCAGCACTTCGCCAGCCGTTGAGGTGAGCACAATGGCGGCGATCATGGCTGCTGCTGTCCAGAAACTGGGCTGCGGAACAGGGTAGGGAATCATCATCGCACCTGCTCCTCTTCGAGTTGAACCGCAGGTTCTTTAGACGGAGAGAACGGCAACTCGACGTCCGCGGGTCGTTGCGTTAGCGATGGGCCTCGTGCCACAAACCCAACTCCCACCGTGATGAGCAGAATTCCCGCCCAGCGTTCGAGCGAGATCGGCTCCTGCAGCCAAAAGCGCGAGAGCAAAGCTACGATCACATTGCCAAAAGCGGTTGCGGGAAGCACATAGGTCAAGTCGGCCCACGACAGAGCTGTGAGATAGCTGGCGAAGAAGCCGATGAGCAGCGCAATGCCAACGGCGACCCAGGGGGTGAAGACAGCTGCGATCAGCGTGGCGGGATGACCAATCGAAATGGGGGGCAGCCTGCTCATGCCGCGTGAAAGGCAGGTGTCGCCCAAGGGAGCACACACGGCAACCAATCCAAGGATGGAGTATTGCCGCAATGAGAGTCTTTCGTTAGCCATCGGTAATGCGTCTTTCCTGTAATGCAAAACAACGGAGCCGGTATGAAACGGTGAGCCCGTTGCGATTGTGTTCGGCCCCGGCTCTTGGGTTCGGAGCGCGTCGCACGGCACTCCAATCAGTTGGATGAGCGAACCCTTGCTGGATGATTCAATTGTGCCTAAAGCAATCAAGGGCGGACGCAATCGCGCCGCCCTCAAAAGGTGAAGAGGAAGCTTCTCTTACGCGCCGGCGCCCACTGGAGCAGGCGGATCGGCCTGATGACTGCGGGCCGCTTTCACCATCTTGTTGCGTTGCGAGCGCAGCTTGAGGAACGATTTGGCCTCGGTGTAAAGACGCGCCAAGTCACGATTCAGAAGCGCCTTCCAGACAACGCGGAAAGCCGCCTTGGGCCGGAAAAAGTATTCGTCATAGAAACGGTGCACCATTTCGAGCACATAGTCGGCGGGCAGGCCGGGATACTCGATGTGCGCCAATTGGTGGCCGCCTTCATCGCTCATCGACGTGGCGTTGGTCATGAAACCGTTGGCCTTGACGTAGTCGTAGAGCTCCGTGCCCGGCAGTGCGTGGGCAATGGAGACCTGGATGGTTTCGACATCCAGCGACTTGGCAAAGTTGATGGTGTTGCGGATAGACTCCTTGGTTTCGCCCGGCAAGCCGAGAACAAAGTCGCCGTGAACGGCCAGACCGAGGTCGTGGCAATCCTTGGCGAAGGCGCGCGCGCGTTCGACGGTTGCACCCTTCTTGATGTTCTTCAGAATCTGCGGATCGCCGGACTCGAAGCCCACGATCAGCAGCCGGCATCCGGCGTCCTTCATGGCCTTGAGAGTCTCGCGGTCGGTGGTCACGCGCGAGGTGCAGCTCCAGGTAAGCTTCAGCGGCTTGAGTTTTTCGCAGAGTTCGATGGTGCGGACCTTCTGGATATTGAAGGTGTCGTCGTCGAAGAAGAACTCCTTGACTTCAGGGAAGTTCTTCTTGGCCCAGGCCAACTCGGCGGCCACATCGTCCGTGGAGCGCTTGCGCCAGGCGTGACCGCTGAGGGTCTGGGGCCACAGGCAGAAGGTGCACTGCGCCGGGCAGCCGCGCGTGGAGTAGAGGGCGATGAACGGATGCAGCAGGAAGGGCACGTTATAGCGCGTCACATCGAGGTCGCGCTTGTAGATCTTGGTGGCCCAGGGCATCGCGTCCAAGTCTTCCAATTGCGGACGGTCGGGATTGTGGACGACCTGGCCGTCGAGCTTGTAGCTGACGCCGAGAATCTCGCTGAGCGGCTTGCCCTGGGCAAACTCGACGACCGTGGCGTCGAACTCGCGGCGGCAGATGAAGTCCAGCGCGGGGCATTCATTGAGGGCGCGGTCCGGATCAGTGGTCACCGGGGGGCCGACAAAGGCGATGCGGATGGCCGGGTTGGCCTCTTTGATGGCCATGGCCAGATGTTGGTCGCTCGACCAGCCAATGGTGGAGGTGAACAGCACCAGGAACTCGTAGTCCTTGCAGATCTTGATGGTTTCCTGCGCGGACACGTGGTGGGGAGACGCATCAAGCAGGCGGGAACCCTCCAGGAGGCCAGCCGGATAGGTCAGCCACACTGGGTACCAGTAGGACTCAATCTCGCGCGTAGCCGGCCAGCGCGAACTCGCTCCGCCGTCAAAGTTCTCGAACGAAGGCGGATTCAGGAACAGGGTTTTCAGAGGCATTGGCATCCTTCACATTCTAACATTTCGCCATTTTTACCCGATTGCGGCGGAATCAAGGGGGGCCGTAATCGGGCGCGGCTTACTTTGCGTGGAATTCGTGCAACCAGTCTTCCATGTGGCCCAGGGCGCGCATCAGGCTCAGACGCGCCTTGGCCAGATCAAATCCGGCGTCGAGGGCGTCTGTGAGCTTTTGTTGTTCGTCGATGCGGGCCAGTTGTTCCGCCTTGGGCGACAACTGCGCGGGCGCACCTGCGGCGCTTCCCCCGCCATTGCCTAACTCCAGTTGCGTCAATACGGCAGCCAGTTGATCGCCGGCGATCTGCTGTTTTAGACTCGCAATTTCCGCCAGTGCATCCAACTCCTGCAAGGTTCCGGTCAGTTCCGCAATTTGAACGTCGTTTTGTCGCTCGGCCTGCTCGGCCTCGATAGTGGCGCGTAGCGCATCGGCAGCCGATCCCCTGGCCTTGGCACGCAAACTCAGATCGAACACCGGAATTTGCACCGAGAAGCCGGAGCTAAAGTTGTTGGTCGGAATGTTGTGCTTGTAATAGTTGTCAGCGTCGTTCAAGAGCGTGGTGCTGCGGATGTACTGTGCGCCGAAGCTGATTTGAGGGAAGAGTCCGTTCAATGAGTCGCCACGCGCCAGTTTCTGCTTGGAACGGGCGAGCATCTGCGCGGATTGAATGCCGAAAGTCCGGCGCTGGGACTCATCGGCGCTGATCTTCGGTATCTCTGGAATCGACGCACTATCCGGCGTAATCGAGCCAACGGGGAGCGCGGTGAGCACGGACAGTTGTTGGGAGAGGGTTGAGGCACGCGTCTTCAGGTGCAGGAGTTTAAGCCTGAGCTGCGCTGCTGTCAGCCGGGCTTGCAACAGATCGCTCAACGGGTCGACCCCCGCCTCGGTGCGTTCCTGCTCGATGGTGACCAGGCGCTCTCCAAAAGAGGCTTGACGGCGCACAGATTCGAGTTGACGGTCCACTGTATCGAGTTCGATATAGGTAGTCGAGGCGTCCAGGGCCACTTGTTCGCGGGCGTCCTTGAGGCTGAGCGAAGCGGCTTTGACACCGGCGCGGGCCGCATCAATGTACTGCTTCTGCGGAAGGCTGAAGACCAGCGACTGCACGGAGCCGCTCAAGATGGACGGGACGCCGCCGGTGAAGCCGACGGAGGGGAAGGCTGGAAGGCCGGACCCGAACGCCAGGCTCGGCAAAAGTACATCCTTCGTCTCGGAGAGCGCAGCCTGTGCCTTTTGCACATCGGCCTGAGCCATCCGTACCGCAGCCGAATTGCGCTGCGCCAGATCCACCACGGTGCCCAGCGAGACCTGTGCCGCGACGAGCGCGGGCGCAGTGACCAGTATCGACCCGATGAGCAATGGCGCCCAGGCCTTCAGCGGATTGTTTCCGTTCCATACACGCATTCTTGCCTTCAATGCTTTCGATCCTGGGCGGGTTTGAAATCGTGCGCCAAGGCCAGAGACGCGGCCTGTTCGCGCCTGGCTGCTGCCGGGTCTCCAAGCTGCTCTTTCAAACCGGCGAGCCACATATGCGCCACAAACGCTGGCGCCTCCTCAGTCTTTTGGGTGCCGGCAAGGTAGTTCTCAAGCATGGTGGCCGCGTGGGCCGGGTCGCGGTGGCTGGCGCGCAAAATGGCAGCGCCGTTGTAGAGCGCCGGACCGGCGTGTTTGTCGCGCGCAGCAGCGCTTTCTCCGCTGCGAATTGCCGAATCCATGTCCGTCCAGCGCTCGCGATGGCGATAGAAGCTGGCCAGCGTCATCCAATGAAATGCGGGATGCGGGTCCACCGTAATCGCCTGTTTGTATTCCCGCTCGGCCGTGCCGTAATCCTTGTCATGCTCGGCGATGCGCGCGCGCAACTCGTGCGCCCGCGTCGGGTCCACCTTGTCGAGCCGGGTAGCGATGCCCTGGGCCTTGGATGTGCCGCCGCCAACTACGCCGGGCGCGGAATAGTAAAACTCACCCAGATCGGCCAGCGCCTCAGCATTGCGCGGATCGAGCCGTACGGCCTCCTCAAACTCCACACGCACCTGCTTGCCCAGCGAATAGGCGCTCATAAACGACGCCCGATCTGCTCTTTCACCCAATGCGCGGCCCAGCCACATGTGGTATACCGAGTTCTGTCCGTCCAGCTTGACAGCCTGCTGGCAGTCGCTTGCGGCTCGATCCCAGTGCTCAAGGATGAACTGGACGCGGCACCTCAGGTTGTATGCCGGAGCGGAGCCCGCTTGAGCCAGGGGATTCAGCAGAGCCATCGCCTTATCTGCCTCGCCAGCCTGCAAGGCAGCATTGGCTTGGGCAAGCTGTCCCTTGTCGCCCTGTGCGGACGCAGTTAGGGCTAGGGTTGCCAGTACAAATGCCGCTAGTTTGTTCACCGCACAACCTTGATTGGAATGCCCTCCTGCAAGGGCTGGCCGCTGGATGTTCCGGTTGCCACCAGATCGCCCTCCTGAAGTCCGGACAGGATTGCGGCCTGAGTTAGATTGATGGTCCCGGTGGTGACAAAGGTCCGCTTCAGGCCGTCTTTGACCACTTTATAGACGTAAGGCTTGCCGTTTTCCGTGTGCAGAGCTTCGCGCGGGACGCTCAGCGAGTTGGCTTCGCTGGAAATCGTCACCGTCACCGTGACGTTGGTATCAGGAAGCAGGTCGCCGTCCGCGTCGTCGATTTTTACCAGGACCTCGCCCACGTTGCGCGTGCCAAAGGTAATGACGGTGACCGGGGTCCTCTCGATGTGGCCGTTCCACACGCGGCCCGGCTTGGCGTCCCACTTGATCTGAATCTTTTGGCCAACCGCCAACCGCCCGATCTCGGGCTCGTCGAAGTAGGCCCGTACGCGCTCATGGTGCAGATCGGCAAGTTGCAGCAGCATCTTGCCCGCTTCAACAAACTCCGTACGGCCCGCATCGAGGCTATAGATTGTTCCCGCTGCCGGGGCGTGCACGGCAGTTTGAGACACCACCTGCCGCGCCGCTGCCAGGTTTGCCTGGGCGTCAGCGAGCCCCGCGCGCGCCCGCTCAATCTCTGCGGGCGAATAGCGGCTCTGTGAGTTCTCCAGCGAAGCGTGCAGATTGGCTTCGGCCGCATCCAGCCGCTCTTGAGCCGAGGCCACCTCGCTGGCCGAGGCCGCTCCTGTGGACTTGAGCTTGGTGAGCGCGTTCAGATCCCGGCGAGCCTGATCGCGGTCCAGTCGCGCACGGGCAATGTCGCCCGCCGAGATCTGCCGCTCCTGCTGGGTTCCGTTATGTGTGGCCGCTTCGAGCGCGGCCTGCGCGGATTTGACGCCGCTCTCGGCCGTGGCCTCGCGCGCCCGCGCTTCCATGTCATCCAGGGTCAGCAACAGCTTGCCCGCCGGCACCTGATCGCCCGGCCGCACATACACCGCCTTGACGGTGGTCGCGATCGGGCTGTGAACCTCGAAATTCATCTCCGGCTCAACGCGGCCGTTGGTGCTGATGGTGCTTACCAGGGGCACACGCGCCACCTCGGCCACACGCACTTGAAGGCGTTCCCGCGTCAGGGACCGCACCGAGAAAAACACCACTATCAGGAGGAGGACGGCGCCCAGCCATAGCCAGCGCTGGTCAAAATGCTTTCTTTCTTGAGTCATTCAGTTAACCAGAGTCAGTATATAGGACTCAAGAACCTACGCCAGGGAGCAGAAAAATCCCGCCATGACGAATCTGGTCAGTCAACGCGCCAACTCGTACAATGAATCCATGGCTCCCGAACCGCGCTACACTGACGACCACGCCAAGGCTGGCCTCGATTTCCCATTTCCCGCCATCGAAACCTGGCAAAACCAATTTCCGGGCTACGAGATCGTCATCGACGACCCGGAGCTGACTTCAGTCTGCCCCAAGACCGGCCTGCCCGACTTCGGCATTCTCTCCGTTCGCTACATGCCTCGTCTGCGCTGTCTGGAGTTGAAATCGCTCAAGGAGTACCTGTTCAGCTACCGCAACCTTGGTATCTTCCAGGAAAACATCGTCAATCAGGTTCTGGAAGACGTCGTCAAGGCCTGTGACCCGGTATGGGCCGTCGTGCGCGGCGAATTCCGTCCTCGCGGCGGCATCGGCACCACCGTCGAAGCGCGCTGGCCACGGCCCAAGGAATGATCGCCGGCTAAAAAGTTCAAACGTTTCGCCAAGGCTCTATGCCCAGCCCCTTGGCGCTCTTCGCGATAGCGGGGAAGCAAGCGATCATTTCATGCTGAAAAAGCGAGCTTCCCTCGGCCTTCTGTGATATTCCTACTCTCGCCGGATTGCTATTTTGCCTACTTCGCTTGCGTCTTTTCGCCCCCGCCTCAGCCCCGCCCAGGGGACGCTGCTGCTGCTGATCGGGCTCAACCTGCTCAACTACATCGATCGCTACATCCTGCCGGGCGAAGTGTCACTGATCCAGCACGAGTTTCACTCCACCGACCAGCAGATGGGCGCTTTGACGACGGCGCTTTTCATCTTCTATATGTTTGCCGCGCCGCTGACCGGCTGGCTGGGAGACTGGTTTTCGCGCAAGCCGCTCATCATCGCCGGCGCGTTGTTGTGGAGCATCGCCACCCTGGGCACGGCATGGGTCCACGACTATACGACTCTCTATATTCGCCATGCCCTTGTCGGCGTTGGCGAGGCCACTTTCGGCATCTTTGCTCCCGCCGTGCTGGCTGATTTTTATCCCGAGCGCGACCGTAACCGCATCCTCTCCATTTTTTACCTGGCAATCCCGGTCGGCGCCGCCCTGGGTTATCTGGCGGGAGGGCAATTAGGCCCTCTTTGGGGTTGGCGGGCTCCCTTCTTCCTTTGCGCCATTCCCGGCGTCGTCATCGCCGGGCTCTATGGCTTGTGGGGCAGCGAGCCGGAACGCGGTGCCTCCGACCGCATCCGGCCCACGCACAGACAGACCACCTTCAAAGAGTCCCTGGTTGAATTCCTCCGGAAAGTTCTGGAACTCTTCACCAATCCCGCCTATTTGACGGCCACCTTCGGCCTGGCGACCCTCACGTTCGCCATGGGCGGCATCTCGGCCTGGGTTCCCGAATTTCTGCGACGCTCAGCCGGGTTCTCGCCCGGCAGCGCGAGCCTTGTGGTGGGGGCAATCACGGTGGTAGACGGCATCGCTGGAACTCTCGTGGGTGGATGGATCGCCCAGCGGTGGTTGCGCACCAACCACCGCGCCCTTTATCTACTTTCCTTTTGGAGTGTTGCACTGACCCTGCCCTGCGGAGCGCTGGTCTTCTTTGGTCCTCCCGCCTGGTCAGTCCCGGCGCTCTTTGCCGCAGAATTCTTTCTCTTCCTCAATACTGGCCCGCTCAACGCGGCCATAGTGAACTCGGTCACCGGCCCCGTTCGCGCTACCGCCATCGCCTGCAACCTGTTCATTATTCACTGCTTCGGGGACACCTTTTCGCCGCAAATCATCGGCTACCTCTCGGATCGGTCCCACAGCTTACGGCTTGCTCTTGGGGCCACTCTTGTGGCCCTAGTCGTCTCCAGCATCGTGCTTTTTGTTGGGGCGCGATTCGCCCCGCCGCTGGAAGAGGGTGAGCCAGCGACGTAGGCGCATGCGGGAAGCCGCAACAATGCTCGGGCCCTGTCGCTTCTGTTTCCGTATGCGGAATAGGGAACGGGCGACCGAGGCCTACTTGGCTGGCAACGTCTCTTTATCTTGTGTGTTCATGAAAGCGCGACCAGCGCCCTGCGAGCGCAGGTTGGGGTCGTTCACCGCGGGACGGCTCTGATCGGCGCTGAAGCCGCGCACCAGTTTAGGGTTGGGTTTGAACTTAGGCGGGCCGCCGTAGAACTGACGCGCATGGCTCAGCACCATCCCTGCGCGCCCGTGCATAGGCCTGACAATCCCGCGAACCTGTACGTCCATGTCGCGATATTTGCGCAGTTCGCCCACCTCGTCGCGATCCTCCCACAGGCTGACGATGGTGAAGCGGCACCTGTCGTCCGTCGTGTCGGGCGTGCACACGTCAAGGAAGCGCGTTCCATCCGGCAATTGGACGACATCATAGATGTGCGCCGAAATGCACACTTCCTTATTGAGGAGTTTGGTGGCTTGATCGGCGGTCACGCAGGGCTTTTGTCTGGCGGCAAAGGCTAGTGCGGGCGAAAGCGCGGCTACAAGCACGATCCATCCCGCTGATTGCAGGCGCATGAGAAATCTCCACGGAAGATTGCGGAAATGCTAACGCGAATTGAGCGGCAAGGGAAGTGGCGTGCTGCGCTCACAGGCAAAGAATCGTGCAAATCGAGTTGCCGGATGCTCGCAGCCACGAGCATCCGGGTGAGTCTCGCGTGCTGTTCGGCCCGAAGATCCTGCATAAGATCGATTCAAGATGCTCTCCACGCCGGAGCCAGGCAGACCGTTGTCGCCGCAGCGAGTACGGTTGCAGCCAGAACTGCAAAGATCGACCAGAACGGCCTGCGGAAGGAGATTCAGCGCGGGTGCGCGTGAGTCGATGTCCGTGACCGGCTTTGGTTCCGACTACACCGGGACAGGATCAGAACCCGTAGGAGACGCCGAAGGCAAAGCGTGCGCGGGCTTTCAGGTCTACAGTGGGCGCGATCCTTCCCGCTGCCTGCAATACCCCGAAATCGACGTTCAGCTTGCGCTTGGGGAAGGGGACGATGCGTGCAGCGTAATCGATCGAGGTGGGGATGTCGAACGCGCCCGCGCTCCCGCCTTCGGAACTGGTGACCTTGATCGTCTGCGGCTGCTGGGCCACCTCTGAAGCCAGAATGATCGCGCTCTTCCCAGGCCCTGTAAAGACAAAAGCCAGAGCGCCAAAGGCTCGCGGGGAGAAGTCGGGCGCGTTGCCTCCCAGGCCCCACAACGAGGCGTTGGTGCCGCGCACTCCGGCGTTGATCAGTACCGGAACCTTCTTGTCGATCTGGGTGATCACCTTGGTAGCCACCACGTAGATGTCACCATTGGTGGTGGTTTGTCTGTTGCCGCCGTCGCCCACGTTATTGTCATTGGTGCGCGCGATTCCGCCCACGGAAATGGCGGGAACCCACTTGGTCTTGAAGGCGTTTTCCGGCACAAGGTTGGCCTTGCCATGGAACACGTTGAAGCCGTCCGCCCACAGCGGGCTTAGCCCGGCGGTGTCCCCTGCAGCGTGCTGTTCGCGGGTGTAACCGATCTCGAAGCGCTTGGCAAAACCTTCGGTGACGGAGAAGGTGTTGAAAGTGCCGATGACCGGGCCGGCGGCCAGCAGGTGGTAGGCGACAACGGGGTGTCCGGCTCCATGCGCCGGGGACGCTGCGGTAGAAGCCAGAGGCGTGACGAAGATGCCTGTGGGACCTTCGTAGCCCAGGCTCTGCGCCTGCATGGCGCGGGTAGCGAAGGGAAGCGCAACGAGCAGGGCAAGTGTAGCCCATCGGCTCTTGGACACTGGCGAACGGAATGACGAGGCAAAAGGACGCATAGAGGCTTTCTCCTGAGTGAATCAGTGATTTGAATGAGGAAAAGCAATGCGACCGAGCAACCCCGCTGTCAGAGGGGAGGGGAGAGGACGGCGTGCAGCCCTGCGCATGCAGAGCGCGTAACCGCCAAACCAGTCGGACCAGTGAAAACAGGATGGATTTTCAGTCGCGAAGAGGGGCTGTTGCTAGCTGCAACAGCAACAACAGGTGGAATGCCGGGAGGCACGCAGCGACTGATTCATGGAGATGAGTATAAGACAGTTTGTTGAATTGTCCAAGTCAGTGGAGAGTGGATAGCAGGGCAAACGCATTTGAAAATCGATCGAACCACAGAAGGTACTTTGAAACAGGGCGTGTAGGTTCGAAGTTGTTTGTATGACAACTTCGCGGTTTTCGCAGGAGAGTTTGGAGCAGTTTGGGGAG